>Ga0308419_1001872_pt1 | contig 13838 bp, 10 predicted proteins | sample HotsprSampleMS50_FD_203674 | JGI IMG/M metagenome (GOLD analysis project Ga0308419, IMG submission 203674) | Hot spring phototrophic mat microbial communities from Mushroom Spring, Yellowstone National Park, Wyoming, United States - 20090730_MS50 ... | reverse complement strand
ACACGCGGAAGGCTTGCAAATAGGCCAGGTACGAAAACAGGGCCGTGGTTGTGCCAGGGCCGCCTTCCGTCAGGGCATACACGATCTCGAAGGTCAGCACACGAAATATCGCGCCGAAAATCGCCATCGACAGGATCAGGGGCAGCAGCAGCGGCAGGGTAATGTGCCAGAACGATTGCAGCCGGCCTGCGCCGTCGATGCGCGCCGCCTCGTACACCTCTTGCGGAATGCCCTGCAACCCGCTGAGGAAAATGACCGACAGAAAGGCCGCGTTCTTCCATACGTCCACGAACACCACGGCGAAACGCGCGCTGGTCACATCCACCAGCCACAGCGGGCGCTCGCCGGTCAAGCGCCAGATAATGTCGTTGATCAGACCATAGTCCACGTTGAACATCCAGCGCGCCGCCGTGCCGATGACGATAGCCGACATGGCCCACGGCAGCAGGTTCACCGCGCGCACCACGCCGCGCAGCGGGAAACTGCGATTGAGCAGCAACGCCACCGCCAGCGCGAACACAACTTGCAGCGAGACGGACGTGATGGTGAAGAAAGCAGTGAACTCCAGCGAGATGGGCGTGTTGGTGTCGTTGAACGCCTGAATGTAGTTCTGGATGCCGATGAAATCGAAGGTGCGCCGGACGGGGCTGTTGTCGTGAAAGCTCAGGTAGGCGGTGTAGATGAATGGATAGATGGAGGTGGCAAGCCGCCACAACACCACCGGCGCCACCAGCGCATAGGCCAGCATCAACCGCCGGGTCGTCATCCGGCGCAGGAAGGTGGTTCGAGGCGCCGCAGCCACAGCAACGCCCGGAGAGACAGGATTTGACTTCAGCACAACATTCTCGGCTCGGTTTGAGTAAATGATGGACTCCACTTCAACAGTGGAGTCCATCCAGTCTATCAAACGCGCTCAGCCGCCCAGGTCGCGGTCCAGGATCGGCTTGATCTTCTTCATTGCATTGTCGATGGCCGTGTCGATATCCACCTGATCGGTCAGGTAGGCATGGATGTTCTGCTCGGCGGCGTCGTAGATTTCCTGAATGCTTGGCGTCACCGGTCGGGCTTTGACGGAATCCGGCCCGGCCTTGGCCAGTTCGTTCAGGAAGACCGAGGAAGGCGCAAGGTCCTGCACTTCCTTGTCGGCCCACAGCGACATGCGCGCCGGCACGCGGCCGCGCAGAATTTGCAGCTTCATGATGTCGGGCCGCGCCGTGAACGCCACCCACTCTTCGGCCAGTTCCTTCTTCTCCGAGTAACCACTGATAGCCCAGCCCCAGCAGCCGGTGATCGTCTGCGCATTCTTCGGGCCCATCGGCGGCAGAAATGCCGACACCTGATTCTTCCAGAAGTCCTGGTTGGTGCGCATGGCGCCCAGGAAGCCGTCCCAGCACCACCACATGGCGTATTTGTTGCCCAGCCAGCCCTGGAACACAGACCCGTAATCCTCCTGTGGCACAGAGGGCGGGGCAATCTTGTGTTTGGTGAACATGTCCTTGTAGAACACGATTGCCTCCTTGCTGCCCGGGTCATCCAGCCGGTTGATGGCGCCGCCGGCCTGGTTGGTCCAGTGCTGAATTTCGTTGCCCAGGATGCCGTTCTTTTGGCCGCACAGCGCAATACCCCAGCGATCCTTGTCGGCATCGGTCAACTTTGTGCCGACTTCAACCAGTTCGTCCCAGGTCGTCGGCGGCTTGACGCCGGCTTCCTCGAAGTAGTCGGTGCGGTAGAAGAAGATCTCGGTGTCGTTGCCCCACGGCAGCCGGTACAGCTTGCCCTTCCACGCCGACACGTCGGTCACCAGCGTCGTCGGCCAGTCGGCCAGGTCGATATTGTACTTCTGGATCGTCGGCCCCAGATCGACCAGCCATCCGGCCGCGCCGTAAATGGCGGCCTGGAAGTCGTCGCAGTGGAAAGCGTCGGTCGTCGTGTCGCCAGAGGCCAGCCGGGTAGTCATGAACTGCTGCCACGTCAGATAGTCGGCCGGCGCAATCTCATAGGTCACGCCAATGTCCGTCTCTTGGGTGAACTGATCGACCACTTTGCGGAATGACTCGTTCGAGTCAGCCCAGTACACCACGTCGATGTTGCCTTTGCCGCCGCTGGTGTTGAACGCAGCCGGCGTCGGGATTGGGGTCGGCGTTGGCTCGGCGCCCGACGGCGCCGCCGGGGCCGCCGGCTGGGCCGCGCGCGGCGCGCAGGCCGCCAGCGCCGCCCCTGCGGCAGTGATCGCGCTCATCTTGAGAAAACCGCGTCGATTCAACCTGGAACTCGCCATTTCTCTTCTCCTTCCTGTTTTTAGTTGCTGTCACTACGGGCCAGGACCACTGCCCGACTTTCCTTATAATAAAAGTCCAGGCAGCTGACACAGGCCAGGATGCGGCCAGCAACAGGACAAAATGTGGACAGAATGACGCGCCAGGAATTTGTGTCCCATTTGCGCGCTGCGCTTGCCCACCTCTACGACGCCAATCGCCTGCGCCAGAACCCGCTCGTTCACTATTTTGGCTTGTCCGATCGCTTCGACGCATCCACCGCGCTGCGCTCGCTGCTCATCGAAGCGATCTCCTCGCTCAAACCGCCGCCAGACGCCGCGCCGCAACAGCGGTTATGGCGGCTATACGAGGCGCTGTTCTGTTGCTACGTCCAACGGCTGAATCAACAAGCTGTGGCCGATCAACTGGCGCTCAGCGCCCGGCAACTGCGGCGTGAACAGCAAGCCGCGCTGGACATCATCGCCGACCGGCTATGGAACCAGGGGCAAATGGATCAGGCCGGCCACACCGCCACCTCCCCCCCGGCAGCCCTCGACCCCGAGCGCGCCGAAGCCCGGTTCAACCAGGAATTCGCCTGGCTGCGCGATGCGGCCATCGAATCGCCCACCGATGCGCGCGCCGAAATCGAATCCGCCGTCGAACTGGCGCAGCCACTGGCCGATCACTACCGGGCGCGCCTGTCTATCGAGGGATCGGGAGGCGCGCTGCCTGTGGCCGCGCATCCGGTGGCGGTGCGTCAGATCCTGCTCAATTTGCTGGGGGTGGCCCTGGCGCGCGCCGCCGGCGCGCAGGTTACGGTCGGCGCCGGCGCCGTGCGATGGCTCGTCGAAATCCGCATCCAGGCCGGCGCCGGCTGCCCCACGCCTCCCGCCGCCGATGACGACACAGCCGCATTGACCATTTCGCAGCAACTGGCCGAGCTGTGCGGCGGACGCATTCTCATCACCGACGACGCGGGTGGATTCCGCGCCAGAGTGCTGCTGCCCGCGCTGGAGCAGACGCCGGTGCTGGTCGTGGACGACAACGCCGACACCCTGCAACTGCTGCAACGGTACGCAGCCGGCACGCCATTCCGTGTGATTGCCACCCAGTCGCCCGAAACGGCACTGGACCTGGTGGCCCGGCACGCGCCCCAGATCATCGTGCTCGACGTGATGATGCCCCAGATCGATGGCTGGAAACTGCTGGGCCGGCTTCGCCAGCACCCCTCCGCCGAGACCATCCCCATCATCGTGTGCAGCATCCTGCCGCAGGAGAAACTGGCGCTCGCGCTGGGCGCCAACGCCCTCCTGCGCAAGCCAGTCACACGACAGGCGTTTCTGTCGGCGCTGCAACAACAGATGGCCGCTGTTGCTCAAGCCGGGGGGCCAGCGCCTCGCTGACCGCCTGGATGCAATCGAGCAATGCCCGCACCGACAGCCCGCCGCCGCGCATCACCATCAGCGGCTCATGGGTCACGGGATCGGCGCTCGGGTCGCGCGAGGAGATGATGACGACCGGAATGCCGGCGATGTCCGCGTCCTCACTTTTGGCTTGCAGCAATTGCAGCCCATCCATGCCCGGCATGACCAGATCGAGCAATACGACATCAGGCCGGCGCTCGCGCATCAGATCGATGGCGCGCCGGCCATCCATCGCCTGAATCACGCGATAGGGCCGCTCGGCCGAGGACAACATGCGCGCGAACAGTTGCAGGACTTCGGCGTCGTCATCGACCAGCAGCGCCGTGCGCGTGTCAGCGCCCAGTTCCGCCAGCACGCCCAACAGCGCGTCGCGCGTCACCGGCTTGACCAGGTAGCGCACCACGCCCAGCCGGCGCGCGGTCTCCTCGCGGCTGGGCACATGACAGACCAGAGCCGGCGTGTCGTAGGGCAACTGGCGCAGTTGGCCGTCCAGCCCCTGCGCATCCTCGAAGGCAGCCGTATTGACAATCAGTGCCTGGGCCGGCGCGCGCGCCAGTTCGTCGAGCGCCTGTGACAGGCTGCGCGTCTGCGCCACATCGGCCCCGTTCATGTAGTGCCTCACCGTCTGGCAAAGCGCATCGCCGCTCTCCAGCACCACATAGCGCGGCGTCGCAGTCGGCAGCGGCGCGCGCGCCTGCCACACGCGCGGCTCGTGATGTTGATGCGGGCTGAACCATCGCCGCGCATCGCTGGTTTCGGCCAGCGCGTCCACCGTCCGGCTCGTGTCGATGGGCAGACTGAAATAGAACGTGGCGCCCCGGCCGACTTCACTCTCGAGCCACAAGCGGCCGCCATGCATCTCGACAAAGCGCCGGCTGATCGTCAGGCCCAGACCGCTGCCGCCGTGTTTGCGCCGGATCGAGCTGTCGAGTTGCTGAAACGGCTCGAAGATGCGCTTCTGGTCCTCGGGCGCAATGCCCGGCCCGGTGTCGGCCACACTCACAATCAGCGCATCGTCCTCGCGCCAGACGCGCACGCGCACCCCGCCCTGCTCCGTGAAGCGGCCGGCGTTGCTCAACAGATTGAGCAGCACCTGTCGCACGCGCGTGACATCGCAATGCGCGCGCGGCAGATCGGGCGCGCACGAAGTCTCCAGGCACAGCCCCTTCGACGCATAGAGCGCGCCCACGGCGGTCACAGCCTCGGCAACAATGTCCTCCAGCGACGCCCACTCGCGGCTCAACGTCATGCGCCCGGCTTCCATCTGGCTCAAGTCCAGCACATCGTCCACCAGCCTGGCCAGGTGCTGGCTGTTGCGTTGAATGGCGGCGATGTCGGCCAGCAGGGCCGGCGGCAGTCTGACCCGGTATGCGTGCGGGGCCTGGGTAATCAACTCGCTGAAGCCGATGATCATGTTCAGCGGCGTGCGCAGTTCGTGGCTGACATTGCTGACAAACTCCTCTTTGGCCCGGCGCGCTTCCTCCGCCGCCCCGGAAAGCGCCTTCAGCCGGTCGGTCAGGCGGGCCAGTTGCTGGTTGGCTTGCACCAGATCCTGTTGCGCCTGCTGCAACTCCATCTTGCGCTGTCGCGCATCGTCCATTTCCTTCTGCGCCTGCGACAGGCTCCAGTGCGCCCACTCGACCAGCGCGCCGAGCGGGCGTGTGACCACCCAGCCGGCCAGCCCCCCGATCGCCCCGGCCACGATCACCATGCCGCACAACGGCGCAGTGTGCTCCGGCATGGCCGGCTGTTGCGCCAGCCAGAGCAACGCGCCAGTGATGCTGGCCTGCGCCAGCGCCCCGGCGCGCGCGCCGATCAACGTCACAGCCAGCATGGGCACCAGCGCGCACAGCGCAAGCGCCCAGGGTTGTTGCAGCGCAAGCGCGATCAGCATCACCATGCCAGCGCTGCCGGCCAGCCACACCCCAACCGCCGCCGGCAAACGTTTGGGCAACAGCCACAGCGCCAGCACAGTCAGGCCGGCCATGCCAAACAGCGCCAGCGTGCTGGTCGATAGCAACGCCCACCATGTGGAGAGATGCGCGACAACGTACCACACCAGAACAGCCAATCCCGACAGCGCGATCAGAACACGCAGCGCCGACTCGACCTGGCCGCGCAACGAAGCCGAGAACGCGGGATCGGCGTCGGCGCGTTCAGCCGGCAGGCGCAGACCTTGCCACATAGCCCACCTCCGCGAAGGCAATCACAAGCCACAGAGCGCCGGGGTCGAACACCCCGCCGCTCTGTAGGACTTGAGTTGATGGAAGCACCCGGCGATCTTATCACCCGGCGCCCAGCTCTACGACAACCTCATGGCTGCGCCCATCCTGCGCCAGCGGAATCAGGTTGCCCGGCAGCGCGCGGCCATCCAGGGTCAGCCGGCGCGCGCTTACAGGCACAACCCTGCCAGCGCCCGGTAAGTCAGCCGCAGATTCTCGGCGTCCATCTCAAGGCGCTCCCGCCCTGCGCGCATCATCCGGCCCCCCTCCCGCTCCAGCCGATCCTCCAGCGCCTGCCACCGACGATAGCACTCGGCTACATCATCTGGGAGCGGCGTCCCATCACTCAGCTTCGTCGGATACAGAAACTCGTCCAGTTCCTGAACAAACTCCGCAAACTCTTCTGGAGTGATCTTGCCCGCAGTCAAAACTCCTGTTGAGCAGTTGAGCATGATCTGCTTTCCAACCACACATATAATGACTGCCCTATGCTGAGCAACCAGATCCGCAGAGCCTACATCGATTATTTTGTGCGCAACGGCCACACCGAAGTGCCGTCGTCGTCGCTGATCCCCCACGGCGACAAAACCATTCTGTTCACCAACGCCGGCATGAACCAGTTCAAGAATGTGTTCCTCGGCCTGGAGAAGCGCGACTACACCCGCGCCGTGACAGCCCAGAAGGTGATGCGCGTCAGCGGCAAGCACAATGATCTGGAAGAGGTCGGCCCCAGCCCGCGTCATCACACTTTCTTCGAGATGCTGGGCAATTTCTCTTTCGGCGACTACTTCAAAGCCGACGCCATGAAGTTCGCCCTCGAACTGGTCACAGCCGAGTATGGCCTGGATCTGGACCGGCTGTGGTTCACCATCTTTCGCGAGGACGACGAATCGGAACAGCTCTGGCAGAAGGTTGGCGTCAGCCCGTCGCGCATCCTGCGCTTCGGTGAGAAAGACAACTTCTGGCAGATGGGCGACACCGGGCCGTGCGGTCCCAACTCAGAGTTGCATTATTTCACCGGCGACAAAAAAGAAGACAACACCGCCGACCGCGTCAACGCCGCCAGCGACCAGACGACCGTCGAGATATGGAACCTGGTGTTCATGCAATTCAACCGCGACGCCAGCGGCAAGCTCACCCCCCTGCCCCGCACCGGCGTGGACACCGGGCTGGGCTTCGAGCGCCTGGTGCGTATCCTCCAGCATGGCCAGTCGAACTACGACACCGACCTGTTCCTGCCGATTCTTGACACCATTCAGCGGCTGGCCGGGCAGACCGACGCGCAGCGGCGCGAGCAGTATGTCCCCTATCGCGTGATCGCCGACCACGCGCGAGCGGCGTCGTTCCTGATCGCCGACGGCGTGCTGCCCGGCAACGAGGGCCGCAACTACGTGCTGCGCATGATCATCCGGCGCGCCCTGCGCTTCGGGCGCAAACTGAACTTCCACGAGCCGTTTCTGCACAAGGTCAGCGAGACGGTCGTCGAAAACATGGGCGGCCACTACCATGAGTTGATCGACCGGCGCGATCACATACTGCGCACCATTTGCCAGGAAGAGGAACGATTCGCCCGCACGCTCGACCTGGGCATGGAGAAGCTGGACGAGATCATCTCCGATCCTGTCCGCGCGCCGGCGAAAGTCATTCCGGGCGATATCGCCTTCAAGCTCTACGACACCTATGGATTGCCGATCGAGATCACCCGCGATGAAGCCAGAGAGCGCGGCTTCACCGTTGATGAGGCGGGATTTCAGGCCGCACGACAGGCCGCCCGCGAGCGCAACCGGGCCAGCGGGCAGTTCGACATGAACTATGATCTCGTGGAGGTCTATCGAGACGCGCTCCAAACGCTGAAAGCAGAGGGCCGGCTGCCCGAAAGCGGCGTCGTCCACAATCCATACGGCGAACTCAATGTCGAGACGCGCGTCGTCGCCATTTTGCGCGATGGCGAGATGACCGAGCACGCCGTGCCGGGCGAGCGCGTCGAGATCGTGCTGGCGCAAACGCCCTTCTATGTGGAGAGCGGCGGGCAGGTCAGCGACACCGGCATGATCTGCGCAGCGACCCAGGACGAGGCCCAGCCCGAATGGTGCGTGGCGGTGCGCGACACGCGACGCCCGGCGCCCGGCCTGATCGTCCACGTGTGCGAGGTGGAATGGGGCGAGCCGCGCATTGACGCCCGTTGCATCGCGCAGGTCGATGAGGCGCGCCGCTGGGCGATCATGCGCAATCACACAGCCACCCACCTGCTGCACAAGTCTCTGCGCGCCGTGCTGGGGCCGCATGTGCAGCAACAAGGCTCGCTGGTGGCGCCCGACCGGCTGCGCTTTGACTTCTCGCACGCCTCGGCGCTGACGCAGGATGAAATACAACAGATCACCGACCTGATGAATGACGCCGTGCTGAGCAACTATCCGGTCACGGCGCGCGAGCAGCCGTACAAGGAAGCTGTGGCGCAGGGCGCCATGGCTCTGTTCAGCGAGAAGTACGGCGACGTGGTGCGCGTCATTCGGGTGGGCAACCCAGATGAGGCGCCCTTCAGCGTCGAGTTGTGCGGCGGCACGCACGTCGAACTCACCGGCGACATCGGCAGCGCAATCATCGTTGACGAGAGCGCAGTCGCCGCCGGCGTGCGGCGCATCGAGGCCGTCACCGGGCGCGGCGCGTTGGAATACGCGCGCCAGCAGGCGCAACAGTTGTCGATGGCCTCGCTGGCGCTGGGCACAACGCCAGACCACGTGGCCGAGCAGGCCTCCAGACTGGCAGCCCAACTGGCCGACACGCAAAAAGCGCTGGAGAAAGCGCAGCGCGAACTGGCGCGCGCCCGGTTCAGCGCCGTATTGTCCGGAGTCCAGCGGGTCAGGGACATCCCGGTGTTGTGCGCGCGGGTGACAGCGGACAACGCCGACCTGCTGCGCGACATGACCGATTGGTTCCGCGAGCAGTATGCCAGCGGCGTATGCGTGTTGGGCGCGGTCATTGCAGATCGGCCCGCGCTGGTCGTCGCAGTCACCCAGGATCTGACCAAACGGGGCCTGGACGCGGGCAAGTTGATCCGCGACATTGCGCGGATCGTGGGCGGCGGCGGCGGCGGTCGCCCCACGCTGGCCCAGGCCGGCGGCAAAGACGCCAGCCGGCTGGATGAAGCGCTGGCCAGCGCCCCCGGCTTGATCGAACAGGCGCTGCAATCGCCACACCCATGATCGGCAGGATCGTTCACGTCTCGCCCGACGACGACGCGGCGGGCATTCGAGACCGCATCGCATGGGCAACGGTCGATCGGGCCGATGCAGTCCGCATCCTCCTTGTCATGGCCGACGCGGACAACCCGGCCGGCCTGCGCCTGCGCGAGATCGACTATGCGTTGATCAAACGCGCCGGCGATCAATACGGCGCCGAGATCGGCATAGCGCACCCTGATCGGCAGCAACGCCAGACAGCGCGACAGGTCGGCCTGACGGTGTTCAGCCGCGTCGAAGACGCCATGCGCAAAGCATGGATCCCTTCAGACGAGGTGGAGCCGATCACACGACAGACGCCGCCGCGCCGCTTCGCGCCCGACTCGTTGCGACGGTTCTTCCCGAAAGAGAACTGGGCGTGGGTGGGCCTGCGCGTCCTGATCGCGCTGGCGGCGCTGGCAGCCATCGCCGGCGTTGCCTTGCTGATCGCGCCCAGCGCGCACATCACACTGACCGCATCGAGCCAGCGCCTGTCTACAATCGCGCCGGTCACCCTCGACACGCGCGCGACGGCGCCGGATATTGCAGCGCGGATCGCGCCGGCGCAACGAGTGGATGTGATCGTCGAGGACCAGTTCACCACGCCGGCCACCGGCGCCAAAGACGTGCCGCGCGCCAAATCGGTTGGCGCTGTGACGTTTTTCAATCTGCTGGCGACACCCTATCGGGTGCCCAGAAACACCGTTGTGCGCACCTCATCGGCCAGCGTGGCGGTGCGCTTCGTGACGCTGCAAGACGTGGAGGTGCCCGGCGGCGGCAGGGCCGAGGCGCGCATCGAGGCGCTGGAGCGCGGGCCGGGCAGCAATGTGCCGGCCAACCAGATCAATCGCATCGAGGGCATGGCCGCGCTGGCGGTGCGCGTCATCAATCAGCAACCGACCACCGGCGGCGCGAATGAAACGGTGCGCGCGGTAACCGAGGCCGATTACCGGCGCGCGCGCAATGCCCTGCGCGACAGGCTGCTCATGCAGGCGCTGGACAAAATGCGGCAGGACCCCGATGTGACGGGCAACGGATTGTTTGTCGTGCCGGACACTCTCTTCATCGCTGATGTGCAGGACGAGACCTATGACCGTTTCATCACCGAGCAGGCCGACGAGGTGACGCTGAACATGCGCTTGCAGGTAGCCGGGCTGGCCGTTTCGCCGGCGCACCTGGCCAGTGTGGCGCGACAGGCGCTGCTGTCAAAAGTGCCGCAGGGATTCAGCCTGCTGAGCGTGGCGGTCGAGCGCGGCGACGTGGCCGAAGAAGGCACAGGAACGAACACGGTGTTCTTCATGGTCGCGCGGGGCGTGGCCGGCGCCGAGATCGACGAAAACCGGGTCAAAGAACTGGTGCGCGGCAAGACCGCCGGCGAGGCGCAGTCCATCCTGCTGGAGCAGTTCGCCCTGCGCAGCAACCCGATCATCGAAGTCGGGCCGGAGTGGCTGACACGCTACGTCAACCGGCTGCCTTTCGCCACGCTGCGGATTGCCACCACGGTCAAACGCGAGTAGAAAACAGAGAGGCGCAATGCGCCCTTCACGCGGCTGTTCAGGCGCGCGATTGACGCATTTCAGGCGCGGCAAGCATGGCGCGAAGCATCGGGCTGGACATTGGCGGGCGAAGGATCGGCGTCGCGGTGAGCGACAGCGCGAAGATCATTGCGCGGCCGGTCGAGATCATCGACCGCCGGCGCGCCAATCCGCTGACCCGCATCGCCGCGCTGATAGATGAGTTTCAGGCGGACGAGATCATCATCGGATATCCTTACAACGCAGACGGCACGGTTGGCGACCAGGCGGCGCAGGTGCGGCAATTCGCCGAGGCCCTGCGCGCGCGTGTGGCAGTGCCGCTGCGCTATTACGACGAGCGATTCAGCACCAGCGACGCGCAGGAGATCATCGCCTCGCGCCGGCGCAAAGACCGCGCGACCGCCGATGATGACATCGCGGCGGCAGTGATCTTGCAGCGATATCTGGACGAACGCATCGAGCGGGCCGACAGCGCGACTGACGCGGACCGCAACGAAGATGAAAGACTGTGAGACGACACCGACTATCCCCTCTGAGACTGGCAATCTTCCTCGCGGCGCTGGCCGCAGTGGCGCTGGCCGGCGCGTTGCTGTCACAACAGCTCAGCAGCGCCACCCTGACCAACACCCGACTGTCCGGGCTGGACAAGACAGTCATCGGCGCGTACCTCGACTTGATCCGCAACAACGATCTGCGCCGGCCGGTGAGCAACGACCCGACGCCGCAGCAGTTCGTGGTCAACCCCGGCGAATCAGTGAGCCAAATCGCGCGCAACCTGCAAGCGGCCGGCCTGGTGAACGACGGCGACTTGTTTCGTCTGTACGTGCGCTACCACGACCTCGACGTGAAAATCAACGCCGGCATCTTTGCGCTGCGGCCCAACATGAACATTCCCCAAATCGCCCAGGCGCTTCAGCGCGGCATGGCCGAAGAAGCGCAAATCACCATTCCCGAAGGCAAACGGTTGGAAGAGGTGGCAGAACTGCTGGAGCAGCAACTGGGCATCAGCGCCGACGAGTTCACCAGACTGGCGCGCAGAACGAATTACAGTTACCCGTTTCTGAAGGATTTGCCCGCGGACGCCTCGCTGGAGGGATTCCTGTTTCCAGACACCTATCGGCTGCCAACCAATCCCACCGCGCTGGACGTGTTGTTGAAGATGCTGGACAACTACGGCCAGCGCGTGGCGCCGCTGATGGAGCAGGCTGACCTGCAAGGTCGAACGCCGTACCAGGCGCTGACCATCGCCTCGATTGTGGAGCGCGAAGCGGTGCTGCCGGCGGAGCGCCCCCTGATCGCCAGCGTCTATCTCAACCGGCTGAAGATCGGCATGGCGCTGCAAGCGGACCCGACCACCCAATATGCATTGGGCTATCAGCCCGATCAACAAACCTGGTGGAAGCGCGGGCTGACGCTGGAAGACTTGCGCTACGCCGACCCCGCCGGCTACAACACGTATGTCAACCCGGCGCTGCCGCCGGGGCCGATCGCCAGTCCGGGCCTGTCATCCATTCAGGCCGTGCTGGCGCCGGCGCAAACCGAGTACCTCTACTTCGTGGCCAACTGCAATCAGGACGGCGGGCACCAGTTCTCGCTGACGTTCGAGGAACACCAGAGCAAGCTGTGCCGGTGAATTTGAGGAGTCCGACACCTGGGCCAGGCGCTTACGCCCGGCGCTTACGCCCGGCGCCAGTGCGGGCGCTGCTTTTCCAGATCGAGCAGCAATTCCCAGGTGTAGATGCCGAAGCGGCAACCGCCTTGCCAGACGATGTTGATGGCATAGACGCCGACCGGCTCGATGGCGGCCAGATCGCTGGACTGGGGCTTGAACCCGACAGCCGGATCGAGGCCTTTGGCCGCCAGGGCGTCGCGCTTTTCATTGCAGCCGGCGCACGGACAGGCTTTCGCCAGATCGAAGAAAGGATAATCGGTCTGGTGGCCGTCTTCCCAGGTGACTGTCAGGACAGCTTTGGCGCGATCGGCCGAGATGGCTGTGGGTCGCATGGCTCTACACATATATAAAAACCTCACCGTGCTCTGGTGAGGTCTGGCAGGCAGTGGTGACGACTGGACTTGAACCAGTGACCAAGGGCTTATGAGTCCCCTGCTCTACCGACTGAGCTACGTCACCGCGCGAGCGATTTTTCGCGGGCGGAATTATAGCAGAAGTCGGCGCGCGCCCACGGACAACAAGGCGCTTGCCGTCTTCGGCAATCGCAAGTATGATCGCTCTCCCTGGTCATGACGGCGACACTGCGCGCAAACACTGCGGTGCTGGAGATGCGCCACATCTCCAAGCGATTCGACGCGACTCAAGCTCTGGATGATGTGTCACTGGATTTGCGCGCCGGCGAAGTGCACGCCTTGTTGGGCGAAAATGGGGCCGGCAAGTCCACCCTGATCAAGATCATGACCGGCATCCATGCGCCGGACGCCGGCGAAATCCTGCTGGATGGGCGCCCGATTCGCATTCCCAACGCGATGCAAGCCCAGCGCATGGGCATCGCCGCAATCTATCAGGAGCCGATGATCTTCCCCGACTTGAGCGTGGCGGAGAATATTTTCATCGGCCACGCCGAGCGCAGCCCGTTCGTCCGCTGGGGGCAGATGGCGCAACGCGCCGAGGAAATTTTGGGGCAACTGGATGTGAAACTGGACGCGCGCATGCCGGCGCGCGGCCTGCCGCTGGCGGCGCAACAAACAGTGGAGATCGCCAAGGCCATCTCGTTGAACGTGCGCGCGCTTATCATGGACGAGCCAACGGCCTCACTCTCGGCGCACGAAGTGGAGCAACTCTTCCGGTTGGTGCGCGCGTTGCGGCAAAAAGGGGTGGCTGTGTTGTTCATCAGCCATCGCCTGGAAGAGGTGTTCGAGATCGCCGATCGCGTGACGATTTTCCGCGATGGGCGGCTGGTGTCTTCAAGGCCGGTGGACCAAGTCACCCCCGAAAAGGCCATTCGAGACATGGTGGGGCGCGAGGTGGAAGATTTTTTCGCCAAGACCAGCGCGCCGCGCGGCGAGCTGTTGTTGTCGGCGCGCCATCTCAGCAAAGCCGGGGTGTTCACCGACATCCATTTCGACATCCATCGTAACTGCCTACCATTTCTACGGGAAGTGCGGTAAATTATCGCTGTGGCTGAGCAACTGCCGGAAGTAGAAATCCTGCTCAAGCGACTGAGTTCTC
>Ga0308419_1001871_pt1 | contig 13844 bp, 9 predicted proteins | sample HotsprSampleMS50_FD_203674 | JGI IMG/M metagenome (GOLD analysis project Ga0308419, IMG submission 203674) | Hot spring phototrophic mat microbial communities from Mushroom Spring, Yellowstone National Park, Wyoming, United States - 20090730_MS50 ... | reverse complement strand
TTGATCGAGAATTGCTTCTGGTCGAAACTGGCCGTATTGTAGACCGGGAAGAAGCTGTTGTTGATCATCGCGAACCTGCCGTCCGGCTCGCGAACCAGCGGCGGATACCACTTTTTCATGATCTCCGCCACCCTCTGCGAAACCCGCGAAATGCGCGCCCTGGGGATGATGTTGCCCGGGAACATGTCGCGCACGATCGTACCGGCCACGGTCCGGGTGGTAGCCGGATCATAAATGGCGCCGCGCGGTACGTCGCGACCGGCCCCGTCACGGCCTATGATCTGCGTGGTCAGATACCGGCTCATGTCGCCGTCGTACCATTCGAGCAATGGTACGGTGCGGTTGGGGCTGCCGAATCCGCGATTCACTTCGGAGTACTTCTCGTACGCAACGTAGAAGAAGGTCTTGTCCTTGCCGTCGTACAGACCCGGCAAATAGACCGGACCACCCAGTGAGAAGGCATAGTTGTGGCGACGGTCCCGCTGTTTCGGCCTCCCGTAGAAATTGTTGGCGAAAGTGTTGCTGTTCATCCACTCATTGCGCAACTGCCCCATGGCCGAGCCGCGGATCTGGTTGGTGCCGGACTTCATGACAAAATTGAAAATGCCCCCGGCCGTGCGGCCGTACTCGGCGCTCAAACCGCTGGTCTGCACCTTGAACTCTTCCAGGGCCTCCATGGAGACGCTCGATTCGCCGAAGTGACCGGCAATGTAAACCGTGGCGGACGCCCCGTCCAGAACGACTTCCTTGGAGAAGGCAGGGCCTCCGTTGATGCGACTGGTCCAGTTATTGCCTTCGACGCCAGGCGTCAGACGATATGCGAAATCCTCCGGGTAGCGCCCTCCGCTGAAGCTCAGGGGCAGGTCAATCACCCGCCTCTGTTCCAGCACCGTGCCCACTTCAGGGGTTTCCGTTTGCAGCAACGGAACCGGGGCCGTGACTTCGACGGATTCGACGGTCGGGCCGAGCTCCAGCCGGACATCAATGCGCACCACCTGCGCCGTGCTCAGCGCCAGGCCGTCCCTCACGAATCGCTTGAAACCCGGTGCCTCGAACATAATCCGGTAGCGACCCACCGGAAGGTTGGGCACCGTGTACTGGCCTACCTCGTTCGTCCGCGATTCGTAAGTGGCGTTCGTCTCGACATTCTGGATCGTGATGGTGACGTTGGGAACCACCGACCCCGTCGGATCGGTGACCGTACCTGTGAATGTTCCGCGGTCCTGTTGGGCCACCAACAGTGAAGCGGATAGGAAAAGCAACCCCAACAGTGCACGAGACATTTCCCCACCTCCCAGCGGAGGTCTCACCGCCGTTGAGCTGGGGCCAAGATCCCCGCCTCAAGCGCTCTCGATCCTATTATTTTCACCACTGCCTTGGTTGTCAACACAAAATTGCCCGAGTCATTTGACTCCCAAGCGCATCCTGACCCACCCCGGCTGAGGTTGTTTACCGAGGCGATCCGGGAGGATTTGCAAGGCCATCGCCCCCAGGGCGGCGGGCTGCGCAGGGAGTCGGTCCGGGAAGGCGCCGCAAAAATGTCGCCGCGATGACGTTCTTTTCGGCCGGCCTCACGGGCCGGCACCATGTCGGGCGAAACGCCTAGTGCCTTGGTTTATCCTGTCGGCAAATGAGGCCCAGCCTGGCCCCACGTTCGCTGGCCTCACCCCATGGTCCTCCGCCGCCTCAGCCACGGTATCTGTCTCCCGGCGCCTTCCGGAGTTTGCGGGGGAGCGTACGCTTGTCGCTCCCCCTACGAATTCCCTGTGCGTGCGGCGCCTGCAAGCCCCAAGCGGCCTCGCACTGGGGCAGTGCCTTGCGTTTGCCCCAACTGGTTAGCGGTATCCGCCGGATTTACCGTCTGCTCGCCCGGTCCGGGTCTTCTCTCCCGCTCCGGCCTCTGCCCTCACCCGGGCATCTCGCGCCTTGCGCGCTCAGACTCTCTCCGGCACTACGTAGGGCTTGCGATAGTCGCGGGTCAGCATCCGGTTGGCCTCGTCGTCGCCCGCGAACTTGATCGCTTTGGGGTCGAAACGCAAGCCGCGCTTGAGCCGGTAGCTGATGTTGGCCAGATGGCACAGCGAAGCGGAAATGACGCCGATCTCGACGTCCGCGGTCAGCTCCTTGTAGTTGCGGCTGCGGACGGCCTTGAAGAAATTTTCGATGTGCGGGATCGTGTCGCCGCCGGAGGCCTTCTCTTCCATCGCCAGCTCGCGTTTTTCGCCCTTGTACACCTGGAAGCCGGCGCCGTCAACCGCCATGTAACCTTCGGCGCCCAAGAACAGGTTGCCGATCGTGTTCTGCCCCCGCGGTTGCAAGCCGTCTTCGCCCCCGGTGATCAGCCCGCGAACCTCGAAGACGATCTCGCAGTCCCCATAGTCGAAGGTGGCCAGTTGCGTGTTGGGCGTCTCCTGGTCATCGTCGTAGATGTACTTGCCGCCCGTGGACACCACGTACGTCGGCCAGGTGATGTCCCCCAGGCCCCAGCGCGCAATGTCCATCTCGTGCACGCCCTGATTGCCGATGTCACCGTTGCCCGTGTCCCAGAACCAGTGCCAGTTGTAACGGAAGCGGTTTTCGTTGAACGGGCGCATCGGCGCCGGGCCCAGAAACAGATCCCAATCCACGCCCGGAGGCACGGGGCCATCCGGCTTCCTGCCGATGGAAAGGCGCCGCTTGAAGCAAAGGCCCTTGGAGAGATAGACCTTGCCGATCACGCCCTCGCGCAAGAGCTGCATGGCGCGAATCTTGTGAGGAGCGCTGCGGCCTTGCGAACCCACCTGCACCATCCGGTTGTACTTGCGCGCCGCCTCGATCATCTTCAGGCCTTCCCAGACGTTATGGCAGGCAGGCTTTTCCACATACACGTCCTTGCCTGCCTGGCAGGCCCAGATGGTTTGGAGCGCGTGCCAGTGATTGGGCGTGGCGATGGAGACGGCGTGAAGCTCCCTGTCCTCCAGCATCTTTCTCATGTCGGCGTAGACTCGCGGTTTCAAGCCGGTCTTTTTCTCGACCATCGCAACCGCGCGCTCCTGCGCCGCCTGGTCCACGTCGCACACCGCCGCCACTTGCGCGGTGGGGATCGCCATGTAATAGCCCAGGTGGGCGCGGCCGCGTCCACCCAAACCCACTATGCCCACGTGAATACGATCATTGGCGCCCAGGATTCGGCGTGCGCCGAGGGAAAGCGCCGCCGCACCTGCACCGTATAAGAACTCTCGCCGATTGCCTTGGCTCATGCCTCTTGTGACCTCCTCGAACGGGTTAGAAGATCCGGCGCCGGCCGGGTTCGCTGCGCCGGCCGGGCCACCCCGGCCCCGGGGCCATGCTGTCCCGCCAGCCTTGCTGCTGCCGATACCATACTAACGCGGGTCACGTCCCCACGCGAGCCGCGTCACAGAGATGGCGAGCAGGCCCGCCCACCGGTTACCGCGGCAGCGGCGCACGCCGGGGCAAGCCTGCGCTCGCCCGATTGGAACAATTCCGCGCAGTCGTGTTTTCCTTGCCGTCGTTCAGCTTGGGCGGCCCTCTGCTAGAATCGTGGTCGGGACCCGATGCGAGGCCTGGTCATCCTCGGGTTGGCGTGGGCTTGGGTCTGGCCAGATGCAGCCTGGATGCCCGCCGCCCAGCGCCCGCGCCAGGACTGGCCCCTGCCCGTGGCCGAACCCAAGAAAAAAGAACCGGAGGAACCCACCCAGGTTCTGGAGCTCCCCAAGGAGCCGCCCGCCAGCGTCATCGCCGACAGCACCCGCCTCAGCTTTTACGTCTCCCCACTCACCGGCCAGGGTTTGCTTTCCCAACAAGCTCGCCAAACCCTGCGCTCCCTGCTCGGTCAAATGCGCAATGCTGCGGTGGTGAAATTGCGCGCCTTCGTCGCAGGCACGGGCGACTTGCGGCGCGTGCAGGCGGTGGTCAGCGAAACCTTCACGGAACGGCGTTTGCCGCTGCCGGCGCTCACCGTCGTCCAAGTGGGCGCGCTGCCGCTGGCCGGCGCGCAGGTCGTTCTCGAAGCCGTCGCACAGGAACGCAAGCCGGTGAACCCGCACGGCCTGGCGTTCATTTCCGGGCAGGCCGCCACCGCGCCCGATCCCCTGGCGCCTCCAGGGCCGCTGCTGGAAAAATCACTGGGCGACTTGCGCAACGCGGTCCACGCCGCGGGCTCGACCGAGGAAGACGTTCTGCGGGTCACCTGCTTTATCGCTTCCTTCGACGACTGGAGCCCCCTGCGCCAGCAAATGGCCCGTGTGTTTCCGCGTGCTGCGCTGAATCTGCTTCAGCCGCAGCGCGCGCCCACCCGCGCCTTGGTGGAATGCGAAGCAGTGGCCCGATTGAGGACGCCTCCCGACACCCCACTCAAGCTGATCAACCCGCCGGGTCTTCCCCAGTCCCCCTTTTATTCCCAGATCGCCCTCGTGGGGCCGGGTTCTCTGGTGTTCACCGGTGCTCAGTTGGGCTTCCGGTTCAGTGAAGAGGACGCCCGGCTCGCCTTTCAGCGCCTGGGTCGCACCTTGCAAGAGGCGGGGACTTCGTTCCACGCCGTCGCCATGTCCCACATCTATCCTCTTTCGGGCGCCATCGGGGAACTGGTGCGTCGCGTCCGCGGCGAGTTTTACAACGGCAAAGCTCCGCCCGCCTCCACCATGCTGGCCTTCGAGGGCCTGCCCTCGCTGGATGCTTCTTTCGGCGTGGACGTCGTCGCAGTGCGCGGCGCAGCAGCTCCCGCGGCGGGAGATCCTGCACCCGCGCCTTCTTCTTCGCGGCAGTGAGCGCCGCCGGGGCGAGGGCGCTTGTCCGCGCTCCTGATAATTGGGATATCTTCAAGTAGGAGTTATCCTCATGACCCAAACGGTAGTCACCTTCGGAGAAATCATGTTGCGCCTGGCGCCGCCGGGCTTCGAACGATTTCTGCAATCGCCCGTGTTCATGGCCACCTTTGGCGGCGGCGAAGCCAACGTCGCAGTCGCCCTGGCCGGCTTCGGGATTCCGGCGCGATACGTCACGGTCTTGCCGCCCAAGCATCCCATCGCGGAGGCCGTGATAAGCCAGTTGCGCGGCTTCGGCGTGGATGCCTCCAAAATTGTGCGCGCGCCGGGGCGCATGGGCGTCTATTACGTGGAAAGCGGCGCCAATCAGCGACCATCCAAGGTGGTTTACGACCGGGATTACAGCGCCATCGCGATGGCGAAACCCGGCGTGATCAACTGGGATGACGCGCTGGACGGCGCCGGCTGGTTCCACATCACGGGCATCACGCCGGCCATCAGCCAGGGCGCCGCGGACCTGGCGCTCGAGGCTGTCCAGCGGGCGCGCGAAAAAGGCCTCACGGTTTCTTGCGACCTCAATTTCCGCAAGAACCTGTGGAAATACGGCAAGTCCGCTCCCGAAGTGATGCGCGAGCTGTTCCGCCACGTGGACGTCGGCATCGCCAACGAAGAGGACGTGCAGATGGCGCTGGGGATCCCGGCCGATGTGGACGTGCACTCGGGCAAGCTCGACGTTTCGCAATACCGCGGCCTGACCGAAAGGGTGATGAGCGAGTTCCCGAACCTGAAGCTCATGGCCATCACCTTGCGGGAGTCTTTCAGCGCCTCGCACAACGGCTGGTCGGCCTGCCTGAACAACGGGCGCGAATTTCTCGCCAGCCGCCGGTACGACATCACGCACATCGTGGACCGTGTGGGCGCGGGCGACTGCTTCGCCGGCGGCCTGATTTACGGCCTGCTGACCTTACCGACTCATCAGGAGGCCTTGGAGTTCGCCGTGGCCGCCTCCTGCCTGAAGCACTCGCTGCCGGGCGATTTCAACCGTTTCAGTGTGGAGGAAGTGCAGGCCCTGATCAAGGGCGGCGGGTCGGGGCGCGTGCAGCGCTGACAGTCAGCCGCCGGGTCCGTTGACGGCAGCCGCGCGCATCAGGCGCGCCAGCGGAGCTGCCAGCGCGCGCCAGGCCGCCCCCACCTCGGGCACGCGCAGCAGCCGGCACAACAGGTAATACGTGATCGCGCCCAAGGGGATACCCACCGCCAGTTCGGCCAGACGAGCTGCGCGCCCGCTTCCCAGCTGCGCCTCGAACGGCGCGCAGCAGGCCGCCACCACCATTCCCATGGCGGCCGAGGCCAGACCGATTTTGAGCACGCTGGTCGCCAGGCGTCGGCCGTGCAGGCCGCCCAGACGCCGGCGCAACTTCCAGAACAGAGCGGCCGCCGAAAAGATCATCACCGTGGAGGTCGCCAGCGCCAGTCCCGCATGTCCCAGGCCCGCGCGCCGTGTGAGGCTCCAGGCGGCCGCATAGTTCACCGCGATGGAGGCCAGGCTCACCATCATGGGCGTGCGTGCGTCGCCCAGCGCGTAGAATCCGGGCGCCAGCACCTTGACGGCGGCGTAGCCGGCCAGCCCGACGGCGTAGGCGGTAAGAGCGTTGGCGGTCTGCACCGTGTCGTAGGCCACGAACTGTCCGCCTTCGTAAATGGCGCCGATCATCGCGCGTCCCAGAATGGCAAGTCCCACCGAAGAGGGAAGCGTCAGGAGGAAAACCAGACCCAGCGAGCGCGACAGGGTCTGCCGGTATTGCTCCATATCGCCGGCCGCCGCCGCTCGCGAAACCGCCGGCAGGGTCGCCGCGGCCACCGCCACGCCGAATAGCCCCAGCGGAAGCTGCATGAACCGGAAGGCGTAACTGAGCCAGCTCACCGGACCGTTGGGACCGCGCACCGGATCCAGAATCGTCGAGGCGAAGTTGGTGTTCACCATGACGTTGATCTGCACGGCGGCGCTGCCGATGATCGCCGGTCCCATCAGGCGGATGATCTGCTGCAGGCCGGGATGCGACCAGTTCCACTGCGGCCGGTAGCGGAAGCCGCGTTTCCACAAGCTGGGCAGTTGTCCGCCCAATTGCAGTGCGCCGCCCAACAGCACGCCGTAAGCCATGCCTTCGATGGGCAGCAGACCAAGCGACGGCCCCAGGCCGAACCCGATCAGCAGGCCGAAACCGAGCGATCCCAAATTGAAGAACGTCGAGGCCGAGGCCGGCAACCCGAACTGCTGGCAGGCGTTCAGGATCCCCATGGCCTGGGCGGCCAGCGCCACCAGCAGCAGGAACGGGAACATGATCCGCGTCATCTTGACCGCCAGTGCGAACTTGGTCGCCTCACCCGCCCAGCCCGGCGCCAGCAACCACACCAAAGCGGGAGTGAAGACGATTCCCAGCAAGCACAGCGAGCCGACCAGCAGCATCAGCGTGGTGGCGACAAGATTGGCCAGCTCGACGGCCGCAGCCTTGCCCTTGCGCGTCAGGCACTCCGTGAAGGTGGGGACAAAAGCGGAGGAGAGAGCGCCCTCGGCGAACAGATCGCGCGTCAGGTTGGGGATGCGGAACGCCAGCAGGAAGGCATCGTAGGACATGCCGGCGCCGAACAACCGCGCCATCGCGATTTCGCGCAGCAGGCCGGTCAACCGGCTGCCGAGCACGGCCAGCGACACCACGCCCGCGGAGCGAACGATCTGCTGATGGGTCGCCTCCCCGAGCAGCTCGGGCGCCGGTTGTGGCGAGGGCTCGGCCGTGGGGCCGCGGCGATCGTCCTTCATAAGCTGAAACCGTGCTGATCCCGGTCCGGCTTGATGACCGCGATATAGCCGAGGTTGCGGTAGAGCTGTTTGTAGTCCAGTCCGAAGCCGATCACGAAACGATCGGGAATTTCGAAGCAGCGGAACTCGACCGGGACCTGGACGATGCGCCGAGGCGTGCGGTCAAGCAACGTGCAGACGGCAAGCGAGTTGGGACCGCGGGCGGCCAGCGTTTGCAGCAGGTACCGGGCGGTAAAGCCCGTGTCCACGATGTCCTCGACCAACAGAACGTCCTCGCCCTCGATACTTTCGTCCAGATCTTTGGCGATGCGCACGACCCCGGGCGCCGCGGGCCGGGTCGAGAAACTGGAGATGGAAAGAAAATCGATCTTGACGGGAATGCGAATGGCGCGGGCCAGCGCCGTCAGGAAGAAAACCGCGCCCTTGAGCACCCCCACCAGCTTGAGGTCTCCGTGGCGGTACCGTTCCGAAATCTCCTCGGCGACTTCCCGGATACGGCGTTCGATCTGCTCTTCGCTGAACAGGATCCGTTCGATCTCGGGGATGTGAGAGGAATTCATCGCGTTTGAGACGGAGCCGGATCAGGCGCCGGCGCGCGGGCGCCTCCCTGCGCCGGTCGTGCCGGCGCAACCGGCGCCGCGCGGCTCAGCCCGTACTTGAAGATGAGATTTTCGAAGTCTTTCTGATAGAACACCTGAATGTTGATGTCGGGATAAATCTGCCGCAGCAACTTGATTTTCCGGTTCTTTTTGGTCACCAGCGACTGCTTCATGGTTGTAAGTTCGACGTAAAGGTCGAACTGCGGCAAATAGAAATCGGGAGTGAACGACTCGATCACGTTGCCGTGCTTGTCCCATTGCAAGGGAAAGGTTCGCGGTTCGTATTCCCAGGCCACGCGGTAGAAATCCAGCAGGTTGGCGAAAATCTCTTCGCTGGGATGCGAGAAGCGACGGGGCTTGAACGTGAGCTTGCCGGCCGGAGCAATGCCGAAACGGGAGAGTTTCAGACGGACCTGGAACTGCAAATGCGCTTCCGCCGCCGCCGACAGCAAGCCCTGCTCGACAATGCCCCGCGCGGCGGCGGCCGCCGCCACGACTTCGGCCGCCTCCTCCGGCTCCAGGCGTTCCGTGTTGAGCACCAGATCGAAAGCTTCCACGCGCTGCACTCCGCGCCCGAAACGGCGCCGCCGGCGCAACTTCTCCTCGACCTCCATTTTGCGGAGCAGCTCCCGCGCGGCCGGCCGTTCCAGCCGGTGCTCGATCATGAGTACACCGATGCGCCTGGCTTCCGGCGCCACGATATGGATGCGCAGCCGCCCGGGAAAGTCCGGCAGCACGCGTTCGGCCCCCTCGGCGGAAACCACCAGGTGATGCTGCGTGGCCAGGCGCGCAATGATCGAGGTCATTAACTCCGGGTAAGCTCTTTCCGGCAGCGTGGCGGACGGGCCGAACTCCTCTTCCATCAGTGTGGCGAGCCGAGTCTCGCTGATCAGCTCGAAGCCCAGGCGCTGGGCGATCAGACGGGCGGTTTCCTCGTGACGCGACCCGGGTGCGCCAGCTACGGTGATCAGACCCATTGCCCGCCGGGGACAGGCACGACGGAACGCCGGCACTCTCCCCAATCCCCGACCATCATACACTTGCCTGGTTGCGGGACGCACGACGCTTCGTTCATCATGCAGGTATGCGAATTACCCGGCGTACCCTGCTGGCGCAATTGACGGCTCCCCTGCTGGCCGCTGCCGGGCGGGAACTCCGCTGTGACGTAGCCATCATCGGGGGCGGCACAGGAGCCTGCGCAGCGGCGCTGGCCGCCCTGCGCAACGGGCTGAAGGTGATCATGAGCGAAGAGACAGACTGGATCGGAGGGCAGCTCACGGCCCAGGCCGTCCCGCCGGACGAGCACCCTTGGATCGAGTCGTTCGGCTGCACTCGTGCCTACCGCACTTACCGTAACGCCGTCCGGGATTACTATCGCGCGCACTATCCACTCACCGCCGAGGCCCGCGCCCGCTGGAACCTCAACCCGGGCGATGGCAGCGTCTCCCGGCTCACTCACGAGCCCAGGGTTTCCCTGGCCGTGCTGGAGGCCATGCTAGCCCCTTACGTGAGCGGCGGGAGGCTCCTGGTGCTGCTCAGGCACGTGCCCGTGGCCGCGGATACCGAGGGCGACCGCGTCCGCGCCGTGCGCTTGCGCAGCCTCGAAGACGGCCACCAGCGCATCGTCCACGCACCTTACTTCCTGGACGCTACCGAACAAGGCGACCTGCTGCCTCTGACCCGCACCGAATACGTCACCGGCTTCGAATCCCGCAAGCAGACCGGAGAACCGCACGCCCCGGAGGAAGCCCAGCCCGCCAACATCCAGGCCTTCACGGTCTGCTTCGCCATGGACTATCTGCCCGGCGAGGACCACACCATTGACAAGCCCGAGGAGTACGAATTCTGGCGCGATTACGTTCCCCAGCTTCGCCCACCCTGGCCGGGAAAATTGCTGAGCTGGAGCATGTCGGATCCGATTACCCTGAAGGTTCGCTCCGTGACCTTCGATCCCCTCGCCGCCGGACCCACGCCTGGCAAGCTCAATCTCTGGATTTACCGGCGCATCGCCAACAAGCGGAATTTCGAGTCGGGTACTTACTTGAGTGACATTACTCTCGTGAACTGGCCGCAGAACGATTACTGGCTGGGCAACCTGCATGAAGTGAGCCCGGAGGAAGCAGCACGCCATCTCAAGCGAGCCAAACAGCTCAGCCTTTCCTTGCTGTACTGGATGCAGACGGAGGCGCCGCGACCCGACGGCGGTCAGGGCTGGCGCGGCCTGCGACTGCGCGGCGATATCGTCGGCACCTCGGACGGCCTGGCGAAGTATCCCTATATCCGCGAGTCGCGGCGGATCCAGGCGGAATTCACGGTCCTCGAGCAGCACGTAGGGACCGACGCCCGCGCGCAGCTCACGGGCAAGAAGCCCGAAGAGTTGACGGCGGAGTATTTCCCTGATTCCGTGGGCGTGGGGAGTTACCGCATCGATCTGCACCCGAGCACGGGCGGCGACAACTACATTGACGTCAGTTCATTGCCGTTCCAGATCCCCTTGGGCGCCCTGATTCCCAAACGGGTGGAAAACCTCCTGGCGGCAGCGAAAAATCTCGGGGTGACCCACATCACGAACGGTTGCTACCGGCTGCATCCCGTGGAGTGGAATATCGGCGAGGCCGCGGGCATGACCGTGGCGCACGCGCTGGCCACCGGCCATCCGCCGCGCAAGATCCGCAACGACAAGAAGCTTCTGGCCGAATTCCAGGCAAAGTTACAGGCCCAAGGCATCGAGATTGCCTGGCCGCGGTTGACCCCGCGGTAACATCGGTGTTATCCTCGATTCTTAGGCCCGACTCGACTATGAAACTTGTGGTTATTGCCTTGCTGGCCCTTCTCGGCCGCCTCTGCCAACTGCAAGCCGGCCTGATCGTTTTCTCCAACAACACTCCGGGCGACGATTTCTTCACGAACGCCGGCCCGCTCAACCAGGGACAGGCGATAGGGTCTTCGGGTTGGTACTACAACAACGTCCGCCATAGCGGCGGCGTCGGCATTTCCGGCAGCTTGCCCTGGAATACGACGGGCTCCGTGTACTTCGTCAGTCCGAGCGGCGCTGCCAAGGCGGATATCGAATACCTCGGGGGAGCGGTCAATATCGGCGGGAACTATCGGGCGACCGCCGGCCTGGGGCGGTTCGCTGATTTGCAGAGCTTTTCCTACCGTTGGTACCGCAGCGGAACCAGCACGGCGCCGTCGCACTTGCATCCGGTGATCCGCGTATTGCTGGATGCCGACGGGGACCTGAATACGTTCGGCGATCGCGGCGGTCTGGTCTTCGAGAGAGTCTATCTGGGTTTGCCCGTGCCCACCGGCCAGTGGGTCAGCGACGTGATAACGCCTTCGACCTGGCTGTGGAATTTCGGCCTGGGCATCGGATTCGCCGCCAACATTAACCACACCCCGTACGCTTACGATGCCACTTTGGCCGAGTGGCAGGCGTACTTCCCCAACGCTGTCATTCTCGGCTTCGGCGCCGGCGTGGGTAGCGGCTGGAACGGCGTCTTCACGGGCGCGGTGGACGACATCTCTTGGACCATCGCAGGAGTAACCAGCAACACCAACTTCGAGATCTACCGAACGAGCGAAATTCCCGAACCAGGAACCGGCTGGCTTGTGGGAATGGCTCTGGTCTTGCTGGCCTTGCGCCGCCGATAAGTGGGGCGCCGCCCTGCGCAGTCGCCCGATCGGGATCGAGAATGAGTGTGGCTCAGGCGCTCGAAGCCGCGATCGAGTCGTGTTTGCTGTAACGGGCATGGGCTGACTGACGCGAGGGCCCCGATCTCGCAGGTGTTGACTGAGGGACGATGCAGGACGCTGAGCTCGAGGCCTTGTCGGAGGATCGGGAATCCGACCGAGTCGAGCGAAGACCTTCCCTGGCGGACCGCGACAGGATTCGAGAAGCCGTCTGGCGTTCGCCAATGACCTGCCGGGTCACGGCAAGCCGGGCGTGATTTTCGTCGGCGTTGACGACCCAGGCAACTGTGCCCGGCGCACCATCACTGAGGAACTCCCGCGCAGCCTGGCGGATATGCGTTCCGACGGGAATATCGTTCCTTGTCCGTCCATGGTCGTTGAGAAGCGGCGGTCGAAAGGCTGCGAGGTGACGGTTGTTATCGTGCATCCTTCGCAAAATCCTCCGGCAAGGTGTCGCGGGCGTGTTGGGGTTCGCGTAGGTCCGCGACGGGCGGTAAGCACCGCGGAGGAGGAACGCCAGCTAATCGAACGACGCCATTCGGGGCTGAGGCCGTTTGACATTGATCCTGTCCCGGCGGCCACTCCGGCCGATTCGGATCTCGATCTTTTTCAACGGGTGTATGTGCCCAGGGCTGTGGATCCCGAGATCGGCGCGCGCAATGACCGTGGAATTCAGGAGCAACGGGCTTGATTCCAAATGATATCTACCTACTGTCCGACGAGTGTCCCCAGCGTGTCAGGAATCCTTGTTCTCGGCAAGGATCCGACCGGTGCCATCCCTGGCGCTATGTGCAGTTTTTGCGGGTTGAGGAAACCGCGCTGGCAGATCCTGTGTTGTACGCGGAGAGCATCGCCGGTCCGCTGCCGGAGCGGATTGCAAAGCTCGAGGGCAACACCGAGTCACAGATCCGCTAGGCGCGCGACCTCACGTCTCGGCCATGCGAGCCCGTGAAGCCCGACTAACCCATGGTCGCCCCGCAAGGGCGCGTCGGCAATGCATTGCGGCATCGGAACAATGAAGGTACAAATGCACCGGTGCGCATAAACTGGTTTGAGAATCGAATCGAAATTCACAGCCCCGCCGGTCCGTGTGGTCAGGTAAGCCGCGGTAGCTTCGGATAACCCGGCGGCACCGATTATCGCAATCCTCATCTGGCGGAGGCAATTGGAAATCCGGGTTGTGTACAAAAATTCGGAGTCGGTATTCGGCTCGCTCGCAAAGCCCTGCACCAAAATGGCAATTCGCCCTTGGAATTCATCGTCGAGGATAGCTATGTAATGGCCCTGTCTCAGAGGCGCCTGCGACGGTCCCGCTGATCGCGTACTTCAATAACAAAGGCGGCGTAAGAAAGACGGCACTCCCGTCTCATCTCGGCTGTATGCACGCCGAGTTGGGGATTAGTGTGGTGACCAGTGATTCCGATCTCCCGGCGAACCTGACGGGCATGTCCCTCGATGAGGAGCTTTCGGGGGACCTCTGTCAATCCGAGCGGACCGTGTACGGGTGGCTGCGCCCGTTGCTGCGAGCCGTCGGAGACATCTCGACGCGGGATCCGGTGTGCAGCGAGGACGGACCCGCGTTACTGGTGGGAGACCTGCGCCTCTCTGAGTTCGAAGAAGAGCTGTCCAGCCAGTGGCCGAGTGCTCTGGGCGGCAACGAGCGCGCTTTTCGAGTTTTGTCGGCATTCCGGCGGTTGATGCAGAACGCGGCGCGGGGCTCCGACGCCGGTCTGATCCTGCTCGATTTGGGCCCGAATCTTGGGGCCATCAACCGCGCCAGTCTGATCTCTGCCGACTATGTAGTAATCCCGATGTCGCCCGACTTGTTTTCGCTCCAGGGTCCGCGCAACCTTGGAGGCACCCTGCCCGTGGACGAAGATCCCAACCGGCCGGCACTCCTCGAGCACTACCGGAGCTTGATGCCTCTTGCTCAGGAGGCCCGTAAACCCATTTTTCATCTCGAGCCGGCTG
>Ga0308419_1001861_pt1 | contig 13888 bp, 10 predicted proteins | sample HotsprSampleMS50_FD_203674 | JGI IMG/M metagenome (GOLD analysis project Ga0308419, IMG submission 203674) | Hot spring phototrophic mat microbial communities from Mushroom Spring, Yellowstone National Park, Wyoming, United States - 20090730_MS50 ... | reverse complement strand
AAATCCATGCCTCTTTTGTCCAAAGTCAACGAAGGCCGCTTGGAGCGATGGGAGTATAGAAACCACAACGCCCTTATATATATTGCCCTTCAATTGTTGTCTTGAGGCCGTCTCTACATAGAAGTCTATAAGTCTGTCACCCTCAGTGATGGCAACCCTGCTCTCAGTTGTATAGGAGGCATTAATCAGTATCCGTTTTGTGGTATCCCTCTTTGGTCCTTCCTTATTGGTAGCAGTAACTTCCTGCCTGACCTTCCTGTGTCTCCTCCTCTTCTTTTTTGGACCCTGCAACATGGCCTGACCCTCTGTTGGGTGTGTAGGTGTTTGTTCAGCGGCTTCTGGCTGTGCAGGTTGAGCGGCCTGATCTGAGGCATCTGATTGTTCTTCTGAGCTAGAAATACCCATATCTGAATTGTTTGTTATAACCACTGCCTCATCTATGACATCCTGTGTCTCATTGACTGTCTTTGACTCTAACCTCCTCCTGGGCGGCCATCTGCGTCTCCGTCTCTTCTTTAATAATTGGGGATTAGGGCCGGCAGGGACTTTTTGTTCCTTGTGCCCTAAAAGTCCTGCCGGCCCTTCTATTGTCTCTGAATTCTCCATGAATGACTCCTTAAATTGTGTAAATTATTGTTAGGTTGAATCTCTGACCTAATCACCCTCTATCCTCACTGCCACAAGGGGGACACCTGCGTCCACTGAAGGGTAGGTGAGGGTATTGAGCCGTGCATGGCTAAAATGCATTGGGGCAAAGACCGTCCCTTGTGGTACCTCGTTTGTGATTAGGGGTTTAATCATTACATTGCCCCTCCTTGAGATAATCCTTATAGTCTTGCCTTCTTTGATATTGTAAGTCCTGGCATCAATATCATTGATCATCAAGAAGGCATCAGGCACAAAGGCCGAGAGGTTCTTTGATAAACCTGACAACGCCCCTGAGTGCTGAAGGACATTGGATGTAACGAGCGTTAGGGGATATTCACTGTCAGGTCTTTCAAGTATTAGATTCTCTACAGGGTTAAACCTGTATGAGACCTCTTGAGGCGTTGTTGAGGTGGCTATCTTATCTAAGGCCATCTGTCTAATATCACTCAGTGTTGAAGGCACAGGGGCCGTGGTCAAGGCCTTTGCCACATTCCTCAGTATCATCCAGTCAGGCATTGATTGACCTACCACAGAAGATACCTTTGTGATGGTCTGTAGCATGCCCTTAGCAGATATGTAGTTGCCCTCCTTCTCTGCCCATGCATAGGCAGGTAACACCACATCAGCCATTAGTGCAGTGTCGGTCATGAATATATCCTGAACGACCAAGAAATCCAATTCCCTTAGCCTTTTTTCTACGGTGCTCACATCAGGGAATATTACCACTGGGTTTTCACCCATTATATAGAGGGCCTTTGTCTGCTGGCTTTTATATAGCATCTGATAGGCATCAAGTCCGTCGGCCTCAGGTTTGAGACCTACCAGGTATGCACCAAGGGTGTTGCAGAGTTCAGCTGGACACTGGAGTTGCTCATGGCTATCGCCCATCAATAGCAGGAGGTTTGCTGCAGACAGTAGTAGATTGGTGTCCTTCGTGTTTTCAGTAAAGCTCACTGTAAGGGCAATGAGTCTATGTGTTGAGGCGGCATAGTCCCTCGCAATCCTTTCTATGATGGAAATATCTACCCCGAGTTCTGAGGCAGCCTGCTTAAGGGGAAAGATGCTCAGGAAATCGGCCAATTTGTCAAAGTCCCTTACTGCCCTTGCCTTCTGTTGATTAAAGAGCCCATGGTCATAAATGACCTTCATAAGGGCATTGATAAAGGTAGTGCCATGGCCAGCTGGTATCCTTATCCAGTCTTTGGTATTTCGGGCAAGCTTTGTCTCCTTAGAGTCCACTACCACGAGCCTTGCACCGTTGTTCTTTGCCTGAATGAAGTTTAATCCCCACACCGGCATGGTAGAAGTTATATCAGACTCAATGACCAAAAGGAAATCCGATTTGAGTGGCGAATCCCAATTGATCGGATTGTATTGAATCCCAAAGGCCTTTTTATAGGCCTTCGGAACCTTCATATAACCAAACCTTGCAGCAGAATCTATTGAGTCTGTGCCAATTACATGCCTCATAAGGTATTGGAACATGAAGTTCTCCTCAATGGTGCACCTCTGAGAGCCAATACCACCTATGGCCGATGGGCCATATCTCTCTTTTACCCTTGATAGTCCCTCTGCAGCAAACCTAATAGCCTCATCCCAAGAGACTGCCTTGTGGCTGCCGTCTTTTTTGATCATGGGTTGGGTGAGTCGCTTTTCAGAATATATGAAGTCAAAGCCGAATCTACCCCGACCACAGAGGTCCCCGCTATTGACTCCAATACCCTCTTTCCCTCTGGCCCTGATTATCTTGTCCTCTCTGGTGTTTACTACGATTGTGCACCCACAACCGCAGAAGGGACAAATAAGCCTTTGTTCGTCCATATACCAAATCCTTGATTTGTGCCTGTACTCTTTATTCCCCAAGGCACCCACTGGACACGCGTCTATACACTGGCCACAGAACTCGCAATCAAGGGTCTCTTCAAAGGCAGGGCTGATGGTGGTATTAAACCCCCTACCTATGAGATTAAGGGCACCTACGCCCTGATGCTCGTTACATATGCCAACACATATCCCACACAGGACACAACGGTTGGGGTTTCGCTCCACAAAGGGGGCATCAAGCCTCTCTTTGTCTTTTCTCCTTACCGCACTGAACCTGCTATGGGAGGCGCCATACTTGAAGGCCAAGTCCTGGAGCTTACACTCTCCAGCCTTGTCGCATATAGGACAATCAAGCGGGTGATACAGTAGCAGAAATTCAAGCACTGTCTTGCGGGCCTCAGCAATGGCATCGTTATCGGTAGTAACATTCATGCCTTCCCTTATCTGTGTAGCACAGGCAGCAGAAAGTTCTCTCTGTCCCTCTATCTGTACAAGACAAAGGCGGCAACCTGCATAGGGCTTGAGCCTCCTGTCGTAACACAGATTGGGTATGTATATGCCATTTTTGAGGGCTGTGGCTAGTATGGTAGCGCCCTTTTCGCCTTTTACCTTTCTGCCATTTATAGTGAGTTCTATCATTGTGTCACCTCCTCAAGGGGTGTCTGGATTGATTGTTCAGGTTGGTTTGATGCCTGTGCTAACAACTCCTCACGCATGGAACGGGGGCCAATCTTGATGCTATAGAAGTTGCATTTTATGTAGCAAGACCTGCACTGTATGCAAAGGGACTGGTCTATTTTATGGGGCTTCTTTCTCTCGCCTGTTATGGCATTTTTGGGACAGACCCTTGAGCAGGCACCACAGCCGACGCACTTTTCGGGGTCAATAAAAAAGGTGCACAGCTCCTTACACACCCCTGTCCTACACCACTTCTGCTCCACATGTTCAATGAACTCGTCTCTAAAATAGCGGAGGCTTGTGAGGACTGGATTTGGAGAGGTCTTGCCCAATCCGCAGAGAGAGGCATTGATTACCTGCTTACTTACATTTTCTATGAGTTCTATGTCCGATGGTTCTCCCCTGCCCTCAGTGATCTTTGTAAGCAGGTCAAGCAAGATGGTATTCCCAATCCTACAGGGCGTGCACTTACCACAGGACTCTTCGGTAGAGAACTCAAGGAAGAATTTTGATACACTGACCATGCAATTTAGGTCATCCATAACTACCATACCGCCTGATCCCACAATGGCGCCGGTCTTCTCTATGTCTTCAAAGGTCACAGGGGTATCAAGGAGTGATTCGGGGATGCACCCACCTGAGGGGCCCCCTAACTGGACGGCCTTGAACTTTCTCCCCTTTGGGATCCCTCCACCAATATCAAAGATTATCTTCCTCAGGGGTGTACCCATTGGCACCTCTACAAGGCCGATGTTCTTTATGGCCCCACTGAGGGCAAAGACCTTTGTGCCTGTAGATTTCTCTGTGCCAAGACTCCTATACCAGTCCGCGCCTTTTAGAATGATCTGAGGGATGTTGGCAAAGGTCTCAACATTATTAAGCACTGTAGGCCTGTCCCATAGCCCCTTTACTGCAGAGCGCCAAAACTTTGGCCTTGGCATCCCCCTCTTACCCTCAATGGAACGCATTAGGGCCGAGGCCTCACCACATACAAAGGCACCAGCCCCTTGGCTTATCTCTATATCAAAGTCAAAGCCAGACCCCAAGATGTCCTTTCCCAAGAGACCTCGCTCCCTTGCCTGCTCAATGGCTATCTTCAATCGTTTGACCGCAAGGGGATACTCTGCCCTCACATATATGTAGCCCTGCGATGAGCCAATAGCCTTTGCACCTATCAGCATGCCCTCAAGCACCGCATGAGGGTCACCTTCCATGATGCTCCTGTCCATAAAGGCACCGGGGTCGCCCTCATCGCCATTACAGATGATGTATTTGAGGGGTGCCTCTACCTTTGCACTCAACTCCCACTTTAGCCCTGTTGGAAAGCCAGCACCGCCTCTACCTCTCAGCCCTGACCTCTTGACCTCCTCTATGATCTGCTCTGGGGTCATCTCAAAGAGGGCCTTTGAGGCCGCAAAATAGCCATCCCTTGCTATGTAGTCCTCAATCTTTTCTGGGTCAATAAGCCCCTTGTTTCTCAAGGCCCAAGGTGTCTGGAGCCTAAAAAATGGGATGTCATTCATGTGTGGTAGGGGATGTTTGGTAGCGGTGTCTTTGTGCATTAACCTCTCTACAGGGATACCCTTGATGAAATGCTCCTCCACGATCTCAGGTATATCCTTGAGGGCAAACTTTTCGTAAAATATGCCCTCTGGGTAAATGGTCATTACCGGCCCCTGGGCGCAAAAGCCATTACACCCCGTAAATACCACATTCACCTCATTCTCAAGCCCCCTGTTTAGCAGCTCTTCCTCAAGGGCCTCCTTTATCTTCTGACTGCCACTGGCAATGCAGCCCGTCCCACCGCACAGCATTATGCTTGCCCTATAAAGATCCATCGCTTGATCCCCCTGTCTATTTAAAGTGATTTAGTGAGTTAGTCTTACCCAAATTGAGCGATTCTTCCAACAATAAGGGAGAGATTGCCCCGAAAAGCCCATGAGCGATACCTCTTTTGTCTTCGTCAGTATTGCATGGATGTCACCCACTAAGTTTGAGGACACAGGCTCTCCGTATTTAGAGCGTCTTAACGAATTCATAAGGTTTGAGGGGCAGCCTCTCCCTACTGCTTTTCTTACAACGGCTCAATTTAGGTCTTAGGTAGTAACTTATCGCCACAGTGCGGAAGTCGTTAGTCGGGAAGTGAGGTAGTAAGAGATTTTGCTATCTCACTTTCTCGTTTCCCTGCTACCCGACTTCCCTACTAACGCACTGTCTTTACTCATACTGTTTTACAATGTGCATAATCTCAACCGGTTTAATCGCCCCATGGGTATCCTTATCAATCACCACCACTGGTGCAAGACCACAGGCCCCGAGACAACGCACCGTATCAACTGAAAATTTGCGGTCTTCCGTCATACCACTTGCACCTATCCTAAGACCTGCCTTGAGGTTATTCAACAGTTCCTCAGCCCCCTTTACATAACAGGCTGTGCCAAGACAGACCTTTATGTTGTGCTTGCCCTTTGGCTTCATGGTAAAGAAGGAATAAAATGATACCACACCGTGGACCTCGCTGACAGGCACCCTCAGCCCCCGCGCAATGTGTTTCTGTATTACTGGGGGTAGATAGCCAAAGAGTTCCTGTGCCTCCTGCAAAACTGGTATTAGGCCACCCGGCTTGTCCTTATAATTTGCGATGATCTCGTCCAATTTTTGCACCATCTCTTCTGTGTAGTCATCAGGCCTTGAGTCTGTAACGGCAGCCCTTTGTCGCATCTCCATAGTATTGGTGACAACTTCTAAAAGTAGGGTAGGCGAAAAGGGTTTAGGGAGATAATCAACGATCTTTAGGCTTACGGCCTCCTTAAGGGTCTCTTGAGAGGGATAACCCGTTATTATTATTATGCCCGCCTGTTGATTGACCTTACGGACCTCTTTTATAAATTCAATTCCGTCCATGCCAGGCATCCTTAAATCCGAGATGATGATCTCAAACTTATTCAGGTCCTCCCTTTTTAAGGCATCTATCGGAGAGGTCACGGTCTCAACATCAAAGCCCTCAGGCGATAGGGTCCTTTCACAACTCCTAAGGATTATAGGCTCGTCATCAACTACAAGGATCTTTCCCCGCATTCAAACACCTCCGCAAGTAGTGATTTAGTGATTTTGTTACCTCACATTACCAAACATCTTTATAAAGGCCCTCAGTAGCTCAGGGTCAAAATCGCCCTTCTCCTTTGCAAGTATTGAGAGGGCATAAAAGGGTGTGTTGGCAGTCCTGAAGGGCCTGTTAGTGGTCAATGCATCATAACAGTCTGCAATAGCGGCAATCCTCCCAAAGAGCCTTATCTCCTTGCCTTTAAGCCTTAGGGGATAACCGTTGCCGGTAAGCTTTTCGTGGTGCTGAAGCAGTGGCAAGAGCGAGTCTTCATGCAGCTCCTTATGTTCCCTCAGTATCTTTTCACCCTCAGAGACATGGACCCTGATTATCTTGTATTCATTGGCTGTAAGCCTTCCCTGTTTGTTTAGTATATCTGGTGAAATCACAGACTTCCCGATATCGTGTAACAGTGCCCCTATGGCGAGCCTCTCAATCTGTTCTCTTCTGAGGCCAATCTCAAGGGCCAGTCTTATTGACAGGATAGCCACATTTAGGCTGTGGGTATAGGTGTATTGGTCAAGACCTTTAGAGCTAAGGCTCTCATAGACCCTGTCTTTGTTGTCAATAAGGGCGTCAATGATCCCGTTAATCAAGAGGGCAGTCTTTTTTATATTATCGCCCTGTTTGGGGTCTTCAAGTAGGGCCTTCATTAGTCTCTTTGTCTCTTCCTTGTGGACAATAAACCTGAGGTCTTCTTTTGTATAGCTGCCAATATCTGGGGCCTGTGTTAGCCCTTTTAGGTGCTCTAAATAGATATCCATCTCTTTACTATTGACCAGTAAGTCGCCCTCAAGTTCTGTGAACCCCTTTATCTTCTCTGAAGGCCTATCGCCCTTTGTAAGGAATTCTTTTATATGGAAGTTGTCGGTTATATATACAGTGAACGGTAAGGGGAGATTGGTCATCAGTATAGACCGATCAATCTGGAAGTGCCTCTCTTTTGAGATAGAATACCTCTGAAATGCTATTGGGTCATCAAGGTTAGGCAGTTTGAGACCCTCATTCTTCTCTATATACTCCTGAAGCAGGGCCTCATTCTTCCTATTGATATAGGCAGTATTAATCCCTCTATTGATAAGGTCGTCCCTTGCTGCTGTGCTCCAGAGTGCACCCTTGCCTAAATAGTGTATAACTATACCCTTGTCTTTGATATAAACATCAAAGGGGAGATGGTCGCCTGTCCTTAGTTCGCTGATATTAAAAGACCTTAGAGGTGTCTCTTGGATGACCTTTCGGGCAATCATGACATAAGAATTCTATCACATAGCGCTTCTGTAAACAAGTAACACAGTGCGTAAGTTGGGAAGTGCGTTACCCTAAAACAGAGATAGAAAATTGTTCACCCAGTAAATCCCTATCCCCTCAAGGGAGAGGGAACAGATTTGGGATTTCTAAATAGGGATTTGGGCGTTAGTAAAGGCGTTTTTGTTTCCGACTTCTCCCATGCCTTTGGTCAATGCCGGTGGAGAGATTTGAACTCTCACTTCCCGAGGGAAAGCGGATTTTGAGTCCGCCGCGTCTGCCATTCCACCACACCGGCGAGTAGACCTATTTGCCCTTCATCCTAAGGAAGTTGCTTACGGAGCGGTCGTAAGTGCGCTCGTATTCTGCAGTAAAATAACAGGCCGGGAGTTCGCCATTTGATCGGTGATAGTGCATACACTCGCAGCACTTGAGCTTTTTACTACAGGAGGGATAGGAACAGTTACAGTATTTTTTGAATTTTTGAGCAGCAGTGCATTCCATAGTAAAAATATAATACCACAAAAGGGCCTCAATGGGAAGGTATCAATGTGCCAAATCAAAGGGTCTTAAGTTTCCGTGAAGATGGACATAATTGCCTAATTCTGTGAAGTATTGACTTCGGATTAAACTGGGTGTATCATTAAGTAATTAAAGATATAATGTGTAGAAAATACACAAAAGGAGGTTAACTATGGATCTATCAAGAAGGGATTTCTTGAAGATTACGGGGGGCACTGCAATTGCGAGCACAGTGGGTCTTGCTGTGGAGGCAAGAGAAGCCGATGCCTCTACTACAACGCTAAGGACAAAGGGCGCTAAGGCCACAACTACAATCTGCCCATATTGTTCAGTGGGTTGTAGTATTATTGTGCACACGAAGGATGGTAAGGTAATTAATACTGAAGGCGACCCTGAATCTCCGATTAATGAGGGGACCCTGTGTCCGAAGGGGGCTTCTCTTTATGAACTTGCTAACAATCCCTACAGACTGAAGGCACCTCTGTATAGGGCACCTGGTGCAACAGAGTGGAAAGAGGTTGAATGGGATTGGGCACTTGACCAGATAGCCCGTAGGGTAAAGGCCACAAGGGATAAGACCTTTAAGGCCACTGCTATTTCAAAGATCAAAGAAAAGGGCCCTGATGGGAAGGAAGTTGAGACCGAAAAGGAGTTTGTGGTCAACCGTTGTGATGGCATAGCCCATGTAGGTAGTGCCGCAATGGACAACGAGGAGTGCTACCTGATGCAAAAACTACTCCGTTCATGGGGGCTTGTATGGATTGAGCATCAGGCACGAATATGACACTCCGCCACTGTAGCGGCTCTGGGAGAGTCGTTTGGTCGCGGTGCAATGACTAATCATTGGGTAGATCTAAAGAATTCTGATGTTATTTTGATAATGGGCGGTAACCCTGCTGCAAACCATCCTGTCTCCTTTAAGTGGATCATGAAGGCAAAGGAGAGGGGCGCCAAGATGATTGTAGTAGATCCAAGATTCACACAGTCTGCGGCTAAGGCTGATGTATATGCCCAAATACGTTCAGGCACAGACATAGCCTTTTTGGGTGGCATGATAAAGTACATCATTGACAACAACCTGTACTTCAGAGAGTATGTAGTAAACTACACAGATGCTCCCTTCTTGGTAAACGATGACTTCAAGATGCCTGGTGAGCTTGATGGACTCTTTTCAGGCTATGACGAAAAGACAAGAAAATATGATAAGGCAACATGGACCTTTCAACTTGATGAAAAGGGGCTACCAAAAAGGGACAATACACTAAAAGACCCGCGCTGTGTCTTTCAACTCCTTAAGAAACACTACTCAAGATACACCCTTGATAAGGTGTCTGCTGTAACGGGCACACCAAAGGAAAAACTCATTGAGGTCTATAAGCTCTATGGCTCTACAGGTAAACCCAATAGGGTTGGGACGGAGCTCTATGCAATGGGCTGGACCCAGCATACTGTAGGCACTCAGAATATCAGGGCAATGGCTATAATACAGCTCCTATTGGGCAATATAGGTATGCCGGGTGGTGGGATGAACGCCCTGAGGGGTGAGTCAAATGTGCAGGGTTCAACTGATTATGGCCTCTTATTTCATATATTACCAGGTTACAACCCTACACCAACAGCATCTTTAGTCAATCTACAGGCCTATATTGATAAATTTACCCCAAAGACAAAAGAGCCAAGGAGCGTCAATTGGTTGTCAAACAGGCCCAAGTATATTACCAGTTACCTAAAGGCTCTCTATGGAGATAAGGCCACAAAGAGTAATGACTTTTGTTACAGCTACTTACCTAAATTAGACGAGGGGATGAATGCCTCATGGCTCAATCTCTTTGACAGTATGTATAAGGGCAAGTTTGAGGGCTTCTTTGCCTGGGGACAGAACCCTGCCTGTTCTGGTGCAAATGCAAATAAGACCCGAAAGGCCTTGGCAAGGCTAAAGTGGATGGTCAATGTAAACCTGTGGGAAAACGAGACGAGCACCTTCTGGAAGGGGCCCGGTATGGATCCAAAGGAGATACAGACAGAGGTGTTCCTGCTACCCTGTGCTGCATCCTTTGAGAAAGAGGGCAGTATCACAAACTCCAGCCGCCTTGCCCAGTGGAGATACAAGGCCGTTGAACCCCTTGGAAAGGCTATGCCTGATGCAGAGATAATCAACGAACTATACTTTAGGGTAAAGAGGCTTTATCAGAAAGAGGGCGGGAAGTTCCCTGAGCCGATCATCCATCTAACTTGGAATTATGGCGAAAAGGACAAGGATGGGAAGATCAAACACATTGATATCCATGCTGTTGCAAAGGAGATAAACGGTTATTACCTTGAGGACATCTATGACACCAAGGTAACACCACCGAAGCTTATTGGCAAAGAGGGCGAACTCATCAATGGTTTCCCAAACTTACAGGCCGACGGGACTACCTCTTGTGGAAATTGGCTTTACTGCGGTAGTTACGCCCATGTGGATGGTAAGGTGGTCAATAAGCTCGCAAAGAGGGGTAAGGACGACCCAACAGGGCTCGGTCTATATCCGAATTGGGCATGGTCATGGCCACTTAATAGGAAGATAATCTATAACAGGGCATCGGTTGACCAAAAGGGCAACCCTTGGGACCCTAACAGGCCATTATTGAAGTGGAACCCCACAAAGGAAAATCCTGCCACAGGCAAACCAGGCATGTGGGAGGGAGATGTGCCTGATGGACCGGCACCACCCCTTGCCGATGAAAAGGCAGGCAAGTTGCCCTTTATAATGAAACCACTCGGGGTGGCCTCACTGTTTGGTCCCGGGCTTGCTGATGGACCATTCCCTGAGCACTATGAGCCCCTTGAGTGTCCCTTACAGGAGAACCCCTTTAGTAAGAAGCATAGGATAAATCCTACGATAAAGTTATTCTATTCTAAAGAAGGTGGCCTCCCAGAAGACATCTTCTTGAGTTGTGATGTGCGTTACCCTTATGTCTGCTCAACCTACAGGGTTACAGAACATTGGCAGACTGGGGTTATGACAAGACATACTCCGTGGTTACTGGAACTCCAACCACAGGTCTTTGTAGAGATTAGCAGGGAGCTCGCAGCGGAAAAGAACATAAAAAACGGCGACAAGGTCATTGTCTCTTCTGCAAGGGGAAAGATATGGGCTATAGCGAATGTTACTGACAGGCTCAAACCCATAAAGGTAATGAATTCAACTATACATCAGGTAGGCCTGCCCTATCACTATGGATGGAAGTTCCCTGTTGATGGCAGTGGGGGAGACAGCGCTAATATTCTTACCCCAACTATTGGTGACCCAAATACCATGATACCCGAATCAAAGGCCTTCATGGTCAATATTGAAAAGGCATAGGAGGTGATAAGATGGCAAGAAAGGCCTTATTAATAAGTCCAGAGTTGTGTATTGGGTGCAGGGCCTGTCAAGTGGCATGTAAGTCCTGGAACCAGCTCCCTGCTGAAAAGACCACTAATAAGGGGACTTACGAAAATCCGAGCGACCTTACACCCACCCTTTACAATAGAATAAGATATGTAGAGGTGCCTTCACAGGAAAATCCTGTAAGATGGCTCTTTGTAAGCCAAAGGTGTATGCACTGTGACGATGCAGGCTGTATGAAGATATGTCCGGCTCCAGGTGCCCTTTATAAGACACCAGAGGGGATAGTCTCTTTCAATCAAGAGAAGTGCATAGGTTGTAAGCTCTGCATTGCAGGATGTCCCTTTGATGTGCCCCGATACAATCAAAAGGAAAAGATCGCAAAGTGTAATCTCTGTGAGGACAGGGTTAGAGAGGGGATGCCCCCTGCCTGTGCCAAGACCTGTCCGACCGGCTCTATCACTTATGGTGACAGGGATGCTTTAATTGCAAGCTCTAAGAAGGCAGGTTTTGAGAAGCTCTATGGGCAGATGGACCTCGGTGGTTTAGGTGTGCTTTATGCCTTTAAGGAGACACCAAGGCTCTATGGACTTAATGAAAATCCAAGGATACCAGAGTCAATAGTATTCTGGCACAATGTATTAAAGCCCCTTTCATATATTGGACTTGGTGGTGTGGTAGCGGCCTCTGTGCTTCACTACCTGCTCATTGGTCCTCACAAAGAACAGGAGGAGGTATAACAATGGCAGAAATGGTTAGAAAGGCAAGTGCCTTTGAGATATTTAATCATTGGGTATTGGCAATAAGCTGTCTCTTGCTGGCGTTATCAGGATATGGATTTTTGTTCAAGATTGAGGGCATCACAAACCTCTTTGGTGGGGCAAATATGATGAAGGACATCCACAACTATCTTGGCATAGTGTTCAGTGTCTCACTGTTTTTGAGCATCTTTAATTGGCTTAAGGATGCCTTGTCTTTTGATTCTGACGACATCAAATGGATTGCCTGTGCCGGTGGATATCTGTCTAAACACCCAAGGGTCCCGCCTATGGGCAAATTAAATACAGGGCAGAAGTTTTATTACCTTGCCCTCCTTGTCTTTGGCATAGCAATAGCTGTAAGCGGCTTTGTGATATGGTTGATGCCCGGGCAGAGGGACTATGTATTGCTATCCCATCTGGTGCATAACATTAGTTTTGTGGTCATCATGATAGCCGTGCCTGTTCATATCTATCTTGCCACTATTGCCAATCCAGGCACCTTTAGGATAATGGTCTATGGGACTGTGCCCTATAAATGGGCTTTAAAGAGACATCCAAAGTGGATACAAGAGTTACAGCGCAGTAAATAATTCAAAAGATGCCCCCTGTTGGTGAGGGGGCATCTCTCTTGCTAAAGTGCAAATCACTGCTTTTACCCTTCTGATGTTTGTAGTTGTGGTCAATGGGTGGAGGACTGCGTCATCTACTATGCCTATTTAAAACCCTTGACATTACAAACTGTTTGTAGTATAAAATCTACACTTTCAAAAAATTCCGCTATCCACAAAAAAATAAATCTTAAAGAGGTGTTTTAATGACTAAGGCTGATTTGGTAAATCTTTTGTTTGAGAGGGTCGGTCTGCCAAAGGCAGAGGCACATGCAATAATTGAGTTAGTGCTTGACAATATAAAGGAGTCTTTACTTCAGGGCGAGATAGTGAAGGTCTCTGGCTTTGGCACCTTTCAGGTAAGAAAAAAGGGCTCAAGGGTGGGGAGAAATCCGAGGACACTTCAAGAGGTGGAGATCACACCACGGAGGGTCGTTACCTTTAAGGCGAGTGAACAACTAAAAGGGTATGTTGAAAAAGGCAAAATAAATCCCTGAGGGATTTTTGCCACAATACTATGCAGAGCTCAGAGGAGTCCGAGCAGCAGCCTTTTACCCTCTCCTCGGAGAAGATATTTTATAAGATCGGTGAAGTGAGCAAGATTACAGGCCTTGAAACCCATGTTATAAGGTATTGGGAGACGGTCTTCCCCCAGTTGAGGCCTAAAAAGGGTAGCACCGGTCAGAGGTTTTTTCAGAAAAAGGACATTGAGCTCCTTCTCTATATCAAACATCTCCAAGATGTAGAGGGTTATACCCTTGAGGGCATAAAGAAGAGGTTAACAACCACTAAAAGCACTGAGATAGCAAATATGCCAGCACAAGCTACTGCCCCTATTGGTTCAGTTAAAGAGGTAATAAGTCTTGTAAAGTCAAGGCTCTTGGAAATTTTAAGAGATATCAAGTAGGCCATTGTCTCTTAACCCAAAAAGGCGATTAAAGATGCCCAACCAACCCACCTCAAAAAACCACCTACACGCCTGAAAGGTATGGATATTGTTCACAATCACCCCCCCCCCACCACCACACCAACTCAACAAGTGATAGAAATCTCTTGAAATCCAATGGCAAGAATATACGAGTAGTGATTAAGTAAGTAAGTAAGTCAGTAAATTGAGAGACAAACTTAA
>Ga0308419_1001858_pt1 | contig 13905 bp, 13 predicted proteins | sample HotsprSampleMS50_FD_203674 | JGI IMG/M metagenome (GOLD analysis project Ga0308419, IMG submission 203674) | Hot spring phototrophic mat microbial communities from Mushroom Spring, Yellowstone National Park, Wyoming, United States - 20090730_MS50 ... | reverse complement strand
AATCGTCTATCACGTGTACCTCGCAACCAAATCGAGAAGCAATGTATTGCGGCAGGTCGCTGTAAGCACCGCCTATTTCTACTATCTTCATGCCCGGTGTAAACTGACAGGAAGTTAGAATAAACGGTCGGTTATGTCCTTTAATGCCCCAGTCGGCAAAGGGTATGCCCTTACTGTGCATTTCCATCAGTTCAGTAACAGTTCCCCAGCGAAGTTCTTTCAGATATAACATAGTAGCGCTGTGCCAATCATTTAGCGGCAGCAAAAGTAACCGATAATAATTATATAGTTAGTTTTGAGGAAACTATGATGCACTTGCCCTTTGCTTGCCATGAAAAAAGATGTGCTTGTTTCTTGGTTAGACTACCGATTTGATTTTGAGAAAGACCATCCGCATGTGCCTGCTATGAACGGAATGACCTGGCAGCTACATCGCTATTACATACCCGAGCATAACTGCGACAGGCACTACCTGTTGTCTATAAAAGCCTCACCTGAAGAGGACATACAAATGACAGCAATGCTTCAAAGACTCAGCTGCGACTTTCCTACTCATCAGGTGACACCTGTTTATATGAACATTCCTGACCCAATAGATTTAGCACGTATCAAAGGCGAGGTCGAACCTTTTTTGCTGCAACTGCGGGAAGATAATCGGGTTAATATCTTTTACAACGCAGGCTATCAGATGATGCAACTAGCATGGGCGCTATGCTGTCTGACCACCTGTCGCGATTTTACGCGCCTGTTCCACATGCGCAAACCCGAATTTACGGAAACCGGTCGTCCTGAAATTCTGGAGATTGACTTAACTAAACAGCAATCTACACAAGCTTACGGCTTATTGATGCATACACGTGGCGAGAATCGCTCGGTGGGTACCTGCATTACGCCTGCTATGGAAACGGCTTATCGGCGTGCCGAGCAAATCGCCTCGCTGCCTAATTTTCCTGCTCTGATTACTGGTGCATCGGGAACGGGCAAAGAGCAAGTCGCCCGCTACATTCATCAAATTTCGGGCAAAGGAAAGTTTTTGGCAGTCAATTGTGCGGCGATGCCCGACGAGTTGCTTCGCGCCGAGCTTTTCGGATATAAAAAAGGAGCATTTACAGGTGCATCTGAGAGCCGTGCAGGTTACTTTGAAGTAGCTGATGGCGGCACGCTGTTTCTTGATGAAATAGGTGATGCTTCCTTGCTGTTGCAACAGTCTTTGCTGCGTGTACTGCAAGATGGGCTTGTTACCCCTTTGGGCGATACGCGCCCCCGAAAGGTCAGTGTGCGGATTATAGCTGCCACACACCGCAACTTGCAACAGATGATTGCGCAAGGGCGTTTTCGCGACGACCTTTACCATAGGTTGAACCCAGCGCCTATCCGACTACCTGCCTGGGCAGATTTACCCGAAGAAGACCGCCGCCAATTGTTTCAGTTTTTATGGGAACAACAGGCAAAAAAACTGAATCAGGGCAGGCTGATGACCATTTCATCAGAAGCGGTTGATTTTATTATCCGCTGTAATTTTCCCGGCAACATTAGGCAGTTGCAAAATCTGATAGCCGGATTGTATGTGTTCTACCGCCACGAGCCGCGCGTTACTTTGGACATGGTGCTGAACGAGGCAGACATGAACGAACCGGAAACCATTATCGGCGCGACAGGCTGGGACATAGAAAGTATGGAGAGAGAGCATATCCGAAAGGCACTGCGACATTTCCGCAACAACCTGACCCATACAGCTAAGGCCTTGGGCATCAGCCTGAACACGCTGAAAGCTAAAATGAAAAAATTACACCTTGCATAAGGCTACTACAGAGTTGGAAAAATTACATAGCGCCAGCCGTCTATTACTTCGCCACATTTATAGTAGGCATTTTTGTGAATAGCTTCTAATTGAAAACCTGATTTGAAGAGGGCTTTTTTGGAAGCCTCATTATGTGCAAAAACAATTGCCTTGATACGTACCAGCCCAAAAACCTGGAAACGGTAGTGGCAAAAATCAGGAATTACCTATTGCATGATGCCTCTACGGCGAAAGTCTTTGCCCAGCCAGTAGCCGATTTCACCTGTAAAGCGTTCATTACCTTCGCGCAGAGTAATGCCAACGCTGCCTGCCAATTGTTCTTTATATTCAATGGCAAAGTTGGTCGTAGGTTCAGATGCATTGCAAAGCTCTACCCATCGCGTGGCATCCGCTATTCTGTAAGGATGCGGAAAATAGTCGCGTACCTGTTCCCAAATGCTGAAATCATTGGCAATCAGCGCCAATGGCTCAATATCATCAGGTTGAAAGTAGCGAAATTTCATAGCGGAAGAAAAAAGTTGGTGTTTTTTAACAAAAGTCTTGCAAATGAAAACAAAGCACAACAAATTTGCATCTGCTAAAATGCCCAGATGGCGAAATTGGTAGACGCACCGTCTTCAGGTGGCGGCGCTGTAATGGCGTGGAGGTTCGAATCCTCTTCTGGGCACAAAAAGATTGTAAAGCTCATCCTGTCAAGAGTGTCTTTCTTGTTTTATCGCGGTACTTCTACTTTATCTATTAGTTGTTGTACTACCTGGTCTGCTGTAAAGCCTTCCATTTCTTTCTCTGCGGTGAGCATGATGCGATGCCGCAATACGTGCGGCGCTACAAAACGCACATCTTCTGGTGTTACAAAGTCGCGCCCGTTTAGTACGGCATAGGCTTTTGAGCTGTTCAAAATAGCAATAGAAGCACGTGGAGAAGCTCCCAAATAAACAGCAGGTTCACTGCGCGATTCACCTACAATTTTGACAACGTATTCCAGCAAAGAAGGCTCTGCATGAACAGCAGCAACTGTTTGACGGTAATGGATAATTTGCTCCGTATCTAGCAAAGGGCGGATAACCGACAGGTCGTTTTGCATACGGCGTTGATGGAAGCCATTGAGCATAGTTAGTTCTTCCTCTGGCGAGGGGTAACCTACCTGTATCTTGAACAAAAAGCGGTCTAATTGTGCTTCGGGCAACCGGTAGGTCCCTTCTTGGTCAATCGGATTTTGAGTAGCCAGTACAATAAAGGGGGGCTGCATGGAGTAACGTTTGCCGTCAATAGTGATTTGCCGCTCTTCCATTACCTCAAAAAGAGCAGCCTGTGTTTTTGCTGGCGCACGGTTAATTTCATCAATCAGCACTATGTTAGCAAAAATCGGTCCTGCTTTAAACTCAAATTCACCACTTTTAAGACTATAAACAGACGTGCCTAACACATCGGAGGGCATCAGGTCGGGTGTAAACTGAATACGCGAAAAGCGGATATTCATAATACGCGATAATACTTTGGCGGTCAGTGTTTTAGCTACTCCTGGTACGCCTTCTATTAATACATGCCCATCGGCAAGAATCGCAGTGATGAGCAAATCAATCATTTGTTGCTGACCTACAATAAGTTGTGCCATTTCTGCTCGAATATCAGCAATGGTTTGCGCAATTGCACTAAGGTCTGTGCGAGGGCGAAAATCTTGTTGTTTTTCCATGAGTTGGTTTTGCTACAAATCCATCGCATCGGTAATGTATCCAGCTACGGCTGATGCAGCTACTGTGGCAGGTGAACCAAGATAAATTTCAGCCTTAGGATTGCCCATGCGACCTTTGAAATTGCGATTGGCAGCTGAAATGACTACTTCGCCATCAGCAGGTACGCCCATGTGTGAACCTACACAAGGTCCGCAACCCGAAGTAGCAAAACTTACGCCAGCATCCATCAAAATTTCTATTGTTCCATCGCGCATGGCTGCCTGAAATACTTGTTTGGAAGCCGGAATCACTAGCATGCGAACCGAAGGGTGAATTTTTCTGCCGCGCAGCACATCGGCGGCGGCATGTAAATCTTCTAATCGCCCGTTGGTACAAGTGCCAATGAAGGCATAATCTATTTTTCTACCCTTAACTTTCTCCAAATCGGTAACTTTATCGGGCTGATGAGGCAGACTGATTTGCGGTTTTAATTCACTTACATCTAATTCCAAAATGCGGCTGTACGCTGCACCTTCATCGGGTACAATCGGGGTAAACTCATAACCTAATTGCAGTCCGTGAGGGTGTACCAAACCTGCCTTGCCGCCCATTTCTACTGCCATATTTGCCAAAACAGCACGACTGGAAAGGCTCATATGGGCAACAGTAGAACCACAATATTCAATCGCCTGATAGGTTGCACCCTCAATACCGATATGGCTCATTACGTGCATAATTACATCTTTGGCATAGACGCCTTTTTGCAATCGTCCATTGATGATAATTTTGATGCTGCGCGGCACTTTGAACCAGATTTTGCCTGTTAGCCATACTGCTGCAAGGTCAGTCGCACCTACGCCTGTCGAAAAGGCGTTAATACATCCGTAATGAGTTGTATGCGAATCAGCCCCAGTAAATACGTCACCGGGCTTTACATAGCCGTGTTCCATAATCACCTGGTGGCAGATACCCTCACCTACATCAAAAACCCGTACGCCATGTTTTTTACCAAATTCACGCATGAGCTGGTGCAGATTACTAATGGTTTGGTTAGGGGCAGGGGCTGCATGGTCTATCACTAATGCAATTTTGTCAGGATTCCACACGCTTTTTCCACCTGCCATTTCTTCAAAAGCCTTGATGGCATAAGGAGCGGTCGTATCGCTTGCCATAGCGCCATCAACGCGCACAATTGTCAGCTCATCAGCATAAACGGCTTTATTGCTATGGTTAGAAAGAATTTTTTCTGCAATGGTTTGAGGCTTGTAGCTCATAAATCCGGTACGTAAAATCTGTTTCCTTAAAGATACAGAAAGTAGCTGAAAACAAAATTGGTTTCTTATCTTTGAAAAAACTGAAAAATTGCATGTGATAAACTTATTGTTTTGGATGTGGTGGCTGCCGATTTTAGGGTGGCAGCAAGACGCATTACGGGTAGAGCGAGCAGTGATTACGATTGGTGCGCAACAAATTACCTGCGTACCTAATCAAGTGGTGGATTTGCCACCCATGCCCGCCAATACGCGCGCGCAAACGATGGCTGTTGTGTTTGACCTTGAGCTGGTAGCCGATCGGCAGGAATGGGCGCGCTTGCAAAGTGCCAGAAAAATACCTGTGGTGTTCAAATGGTTTCGTTTTAGCGGCGCACGCATGTTTATTACCAGCGTAGTGCAAGATAGCAACGCCAATCAGCCGACAAGTTTTGTCCGCACTGCAAGCGGCGCTACTGTTTATCGTGCAAATACTCATAACGAACGCATCACTTCGGGTACGTGGGTCATCATGCCCGTGTACGCCGATAATACGCCGATTGTGATAAATGGAAGAGAGTTGTCTTACCAATTCAGAGCGCCATGAACCCAATCAATGAACAGGTTTACAGCCCTAATCTGAGCAGTTATCCCGACCCGCTCAAGCAGGCAGTTGAGGATGTAATGCTGATTTTGTCTTATGCTGCCGAGCGCGGTATTCATGTGCCGCCTGAAATTATCCAACAGTTAGTGCAGGGTAAGGCACTTGAACAATCCAACAGTTGGACTGCCGAAGCAGAAACCCAATTCTGGACGGCTTACAATGCCATTAGTCAGATTATCCGACCTGTTACTACCGACAGCTTGCGGGCGGCTACCGATACGCTACAACCTACTTATTTCTTGTTTCGCCTGTTGGGAATTAAGACCTATCGCAGTACCTCGCTGGCACAGAGCGCTGTGCGCCGCTATACTTGGCTGGGGCTTTTTTGGGTCATTTTGATGCTTGTTATTCAAATTTATTCTCTTATTGGCAATACCTTGATGAACAACATTGCCTCTATCAACCATAAAATGGAGCTTTTAGAAGATGAAATTGCCAAGTTAAACATGCTTTCCGGCGAAAATGTGATTCTGCAAATCACACAGAATACTATAAAAATTGATGAGCTTTCCTCTGACCTGCAAAGCAGCGTGGAGTTGCTCTCTAACTGGCTTACGCCTATTAATGCTGTTATACTTCGCGATAAGTATTACAAAAAAGACTTGCTCAAAGAAGATAAAATCAAAAATCTTCGCGAGGAGGAGCGCATTGGCTTGATAAAAAAAGTGCAACAAGTGGCACAGTATCCGCTGCTAATTGCCAATCTTTACATTTTGCCGATGCTTTACGGGCTTTTAGGAGCTTTTGCCTTTGTTCTTCGCAATCTTACCGAAGACACGCGCCGTATGGTTTACACGAAGGAAAGCGACTTGAAGTACGTTCTCCGCATCCATTTAGGTGCTTTGGCAGGGCTAGCTGTCGGTTTGTTTTTTGTTCCCGAAGACACATCCATTACCCTACCTGTTTCGCTATCGCCCTTGGCGGTGGCTTTTCTGACGGGTTATAGTGTGGAATTTTTCTTCTCAGCATTAGACCGCATCATTCATATGATAAGCAAAAACAGCGAAAGCAGGCTAAATAATGAAGCATCTCATCCGAACAAGCAATGAATTTTTTGGCACATCTGGCGCTGGCTGCCCCCGATGAGGGTTTACTGGTAGGCAACTTCATCGCTGACCACGTTAAAGGCAATCGCTGGCAAGCATTTGCTCCCTCTGTTCAGGCAGGGATTCTGCTGCATCGGGCAATTGACCACTTTACCGATACACACCCACTATCGCGGCAAAGTGCCCAACGGCTTCGCCCTCGTTACCACCACTACGCGGGCATATTAGTAGATGTATTTTATGACCATTTGCTAGCTGCCTCATGGCATCAATACATGGAAATTCCATTGCCCGTATTTTCCTGCGAAATATATGCGTTGATGAAGCGAAACGATAAATTGTTGCCGCCTACCTCGCGGCTATTTTTGCAACATGCGGTAGAACGCGATATTTTAGCAGCTTATGCGGAAATACAAGCCATTGAGTCAGTGTTGCGCAGCATAGCACGGCGTATTGGGCGACCTTCAGGCATTGAAACCGCCGTTGAAGAACTTATCGCCTATTACGATAAATTTACCAAAGAATTTTCCCAATTTTGGGTAGAAATTATACGGTTTGTCAATAAAAACAAAGTCCATCCCCAATGCCCAATCGCCAATTAAAAATCGTAAAATCGCCAATCTTATGCTTCCTCGTTTAGTCATTTTATCAGGTGCAGGCATTAGTGCTGAGAGCGGAATTCCAACTTTTCGCGACTCTAACGGTCTTTGGGAAAATCATCGAATAGAAGATGTTGCTACGCCTGAAGCATGGCGAAAAAATCCACAATTGGTGTTAGATTTTTACAATATGCGCCGTCGAGCTGCCAAAGTCGCGCAACCCAACCGCGCTCACTATGTGCTGGCAGAGTTACAGTCCGACTTTGACGTTACCGTGATTACCCAAAACGTGGATGATTTGCATGAACGAGCAGGTAGTAAAAATGTGCTTCATCTGCACGGCAGCTTGTTCAAAATGCGCAGTACCCGCGATGAATCGCTTATTTTTGACATTGAAGGCGATATGAAATTAGGGGATACATGCCCGCTGGGTTCGCAACTTAGACCGCACATTGTCTGGTTTGGCGAACCTGTGCCGCTGATTGAAACCGCAGCAGAGATAGTAGCACAAGCAGATGCTTTCGTAGTAGTCGGCACATCTTTGCAAGTATATCCTGCCGCAGGGCTAGTTGAAGAAACCCGCCAAGCAATCCCTAAATTTATTGTAGATACAAAAATCCCTTACATAAGTCCCCGCTTAGGTTTTACGGCTATTGAAGGCAAAGCAAGCCAAGGCATGGAGCAGGTAAAACACCAATTGCGGCGTATTTTTGCCAACTAATGAAAAAGGTACTGATTATTTCCTATTACTGGCCGCCCAGTGGCGGTATCGGCGTACTGCGCTGCCTGAAAATTGCCAAATACTTGCGCCAATATGGCTGGGAGCCTGTTGTTTACACAGCAGAAAATGCGCACTATCCTTCATTAGATAACAGCAATTTCAAAGATATTCCCCAAGGCATGACTGTACTCAAACACCCAATTTTTGAGCCGTATGCCTACTACAAAAAGTTTCTGGGCAAACCTGCCGATGCAAACGTCAACAACGATTTGGTCGCTTCGGGGCGCAGCGACTGGAGATACAAGCTATCTGTATTCATCCGCAGCAACTTTTTTATTCCCGATGCGCGAGCGCTATGGATACAGCCTTCGGTTAAATTCCTACTCAAATGGCTGAAAACCAACAAAGTAGATGCTATTCTATCTGATGGTCCGCCACATACTAACACCGTAATAGCCTGCAAAATTAGGCAGGCGACGGGGTTGCCTTGGCTTGCTGATTTCCAAGATCCATGGACACAGGTGGACTATTACCAACGCCTCATTCTAACTCCTTGGGCAGATGCCAAACACCGGCGCATGGAGCAGGAAGTGTTTCGCACGGCAAACGTTACGACCATTGTCAGCCCTACATGGAAACGCGACCTGGAAAGTATTGGCGCAAAAAACGTTCACGTTATCCCTTGGGGGTACGATGAAGATGATTTTAAAGACCTTTACTATGCGCCCGACTGGAAACTGACCCTGACACACGCAGGGCTGATGGGTCAAGACCGCAACCCTGAACAACTCTTTGCTGCTATGGCAGAGTTGGCCGAAGAAGAACCCGAATTTAAACAAGTATTTACTTTGCGGCTTTTCGGACAATTAGACACCTCTGTAAATGAGGCAATTATGCACTATAAGGTACAAGAAATGACGCAAATTCTGCCTGCTATGAGCCGCGCTGAATCATTGAAGTGCTTGGTGAACTCGCAGGCTTTGCTTCTCATTTTGAATAAAGCCGACAACGCACAAGGGCGAATTCCAGGCAAACTGTTTGAATACCTGGCGGCTAAAAGACCAGTATTGGGTATTGGCAACGTGGGCAGCGATACGGATAATATTTTGCAGCAATGCCAAGCAGGGCGATGTGTAGCCCATGAAGACAGAGAAGGAATGAAGGCTGCATTGCGTTATTTTTTTACAACTTACAAACAATACGGCAATCTGCCTTCTACTACCAACGAAAAGATAAACCAATACACTAGCCAGCAATTGACAGGAAAGTTTGCTGACCTGTTAAATAGCATCACTGCCCAATCGACTTTCTGACATTTTTTGCGTGGATAGTGATTTCTGACAAAGTGGATTGTTGAAAATCATAAAGTTATATTTTACATATTTTCCACTAATTTTGGCAACTTTCAAACGTATTATTTCATACACTCATAATCAATAGGTAAGCCGTATGACCAAAGCCGAAAAATCAGCGGAACTGCTGCGCAAAAACCGCGAAGCCCTGCTGGGCGGCGGGCAAAGCCGCATAGATGCGCAACACAAGAAAGGTAAACTCACCGCCCGCGAACGTATAGATTTGCTGCTCGACCCTGGCACTTTTGAGGAAATCGGCAAATTTGTAATGCACCGCTGTAAGGATTTCGGTCTTGACAAAGAGTATTATCTCGGCGATGGCGTAGTTACGGGCTATGGTAAAATAAACGGTCGTTTGGTCTATGTATTTTCACAGGATTTTACCGTATTTGGCGGCTCGCTCTCGGAAACACATGCCGAAAAAATCTGCAAAATCATGGATTTAGCCATGAAGAACGGCGCACCTGTTATTGGCTTAAACGACTCGGGCGGTGCGCGCATTCAGGAGGGAGTAATGTCGCTGGGTGGTTATGCAGATATTTTTTACCGCAATACGCTTGCCTCAGGTGTAATTCCGCAACTTTCTGCCATTATGGGACCTTGTGCAGGCGGTGCAGTATATTCTCCTGCCATCACTGACTTTATTATGATGGTGGAAAATACGTCTTATATGTTTGTAACAGGTCCTAATGTAGTTAAAACTGTTACACACGAAGAAGTAACTTCTGAAGAACTCGGCGGTGCAAATACGCATAGTACTAAAAGCGGTGTCGCACATTTTGCTTGCGCCAACGAATTAGAATGTATCCATCATCTAAAAAAATTACTGAGCTACATCCCACAGAATTGCGAAGAAGAGCCACCAATGCTGCCCTACACGCCGTCAGACGAAACGCGCCCCGAATTAGACAACATCGTCCCTGAAAATCCGAATCAGCCTTACGATATTCGGGAAGTCATTTTCGGCATTGTTGATGAAGGTGAAAATGGTTTTTTGGAAGTGCATAAAAATTTTGCTGAAAATATTGTTGTAGGTTTTGCGCGTTTGGCAGGGCGCAGCATTGGCATTGTGGCTAATCAGCCCGCTGTACTGGCAGGTGTACTAGATATCAACGCAAGCATCAAAGCAGCGCGTTTTGTGCGCTTCTGCGATTCGTTCAATATTCCGCTGCTAGTACTGGAAGACGTTCCGGGTTTTTTGCCAGGTACCGACCAAGAGTGGCACGGCATTATCACACACGGCGCCAAATTGCTATATGCTTTCTGTGAAGCAACTGTGCCGCGTGTAACAGTTATTACCCGCAAGGCATACGGTGGTGCATACGACGTGATGAACTCTAAACACATCGGCGCTGATATGAACTATGCTTGGCCAACGGCAGAAATTGCTGTAATGGGCGCAAAAGGCGCTGCCGAAATCATTTTCCGCAAAGAAATCAGCGAAGCTGCCGACCCAGAAGCAGCTTTGAAAGAAAAAGAAATGGAATATAACCATAAGTTTGCCAACCCATGGCGGGCAGCACATCGCGGATTTATTGATGAAGTAATTGAGCCGCATCAAACACGCCAAAAGTTAATTAAAGCCTTTGAAATGTTGCAAAACAAAGCGGTCGCTTTGCCACGTAAAAAGCACGGCAATATTCCGTTGTGATCTTTTAGTTGTTGGTTTTTTTAATTTTTAGTTAAAAAATCATCTAAATGGAAAACTATTTGCGCGGCTTTGTGGGTGTTGCTGTGTTATTGACTATTGGTTTTTTATTTTCTACCAACAAACGGGCGATTGACTGGCGATTGGTAGCAACAGGTGTAATATTGCAAATTTTGTTTGGACTGTTGGTAATGAAAATAGGCTTTATTGCCGATGCTTTCAATGCGCTTAGCCGCGGCTTTGTAACCTTTCTAGGATTCTCACAGGTAGGTGCGCAATTTCTTTTTGCTGATTTGGCTACTCCTAGTGGTGAAAAATCAATTGGCGTAATCTTCGCCTTTCAGATTTTGCCGACTGTTATTTTCTTTTCAACTGTTTCAGCAGGTTTGTACTATTTGGGCATATTACAGAAAATTGTTTTTGGTATTGCTTGGCTGATGGCACGCACTATGCGCCTGTCGGGTTCAGAAAGCCTGGCGGCAGCAGGCAATATCTTTTTAGGACAAACGGAAGCCCCTTTGCTGGTGCGTCCATTCGTCTCCCGCATGACTTATTCGGAGCTAATGTGTCTAATGACAGGCGGCATGGCAACTATTGCAGGCGGCGTATTAGCAGCCTATGTGGCTTTTCTCGGCGGCGATGACCCTGTGCAAAAGGCAGTATATGCCGCACATCTGTTGAGCGCCTCGCTGATGAATGCTCCAGCAGGTATTGTATTTGCCAAAATGCTCATTCCCGAAACTCAAGCCGATAGGATTGACCGCGAACTAAAAGTAAACAAGGAAAATCTGGGTGTAAACCTGATAGATGCCCTTTCCAACGGTGCTACTGACGGCTTGAAACTGGCTTTAAATATTGGCGGCATGTTGCTGGCATTCATCGCCCTTATCGCAATGGTAAACTATCTGCTCAAAGACATGATTGGCGAATGGCTAGGACTAAACGCATGGATAGTTGAATCCACAGCCGGACAGTTCAAAGGCTTTTCGCTTGAATACATTTTAGGGCAAATATTTCGTCCAATAGCCTTTGCTATCGGGGTAGAGTGGAAAGATTCTTTACAAGTAGGCAGCCTTTTGGGACAAAAAACAGCCATCAATGAGTTTGTGGCTTACTTGGGTTTGGCAGAGATGAAAACAGCGGGTAGTATTAGCCCAAAATCTATTCTGATTGCGACTTTTGCTTTATGCGGATTTTCCAATTTTAGCTCTATTGCTATTCAAATTGGCGGCATTGGAAGCATGGCACCTAATCAGCAGGGAAATTTGTCCAAACTAGGATTTCGAGCGCTGCTGGGCGCCAGTCTAGCCTGTCTGATGACTGCTGCTGTTGCAGGGGCTATTGCAGGGTAGGAACAGTTCAAGCAAGCACAGCTAACTCTTTTTTCATCCATTCGTAGGCTGAGGGAACGTCAGAAAAATATTGTATTTGCAAGTCTTCCCCCGCTTTGGATGATTGCACTTGGTTGATAACTTTCTTTACAGAAAGCTGACCGAATATGCTCTTGGGTACAACAATAGCCCCCCGCCTATAGCCTAAGGCAAGTGCTTGGGGTTGCCATTCATTAATAGTCCAGTCTTGGTCTTCTATGGCAATGACTTCTGCCTCGCGCAAGTCCCAGATAATGCCATGAGCATGATAGATAGCAAAGGCATCTAATTGTTTTTCGGCTTGCTCCCTGTATACAGGGGACGGTTGAAATCCTCTGGTAACACAAAAAATACAATTGATTTCGGTAAGAATGGAAATAGTAGTAGATTTTCCTTGATAAAAAGGAATAGAAGATGTGCTAAACATGGTTTCAAGTTATTAGCAAAAATACAAAAAAGTACAGTACGATTGATAGTGTTTGTTAAACTAAACCTTAGGTAAGGTATAATAAAAAATTTACAAATGCAAAACGCAAATACAAAAAAAATAGGAATTATTGGTGGAAGCCGCGGACTTGGTAGTTGGCTAGTAAAATTTTTTACAGCAAGTGGCTATCGGGTTGTATTTAGCTCTGCCGATGAGCATTCACAGGTATCCGATAATCGCAGCCTTGTAGAGCAGTCAGATGTGATTTTTGTAGCTGTACCGATTGGGGCAATGTGTGCAGTATTAAGCGAAATTTATCCCTATGCGCACGGTAAAACTATTGTGGAAGTTTGCAGCGTTAAAAAATTTGTGGTAGAGCATTATTTAAAGCTGCGCGAACAATATCCTACGGTACAGGCTGATTTTGTATCCATTCATCCGATGTTTAACCAAATGCTGCGATATCTGAAAGGACAAGTCATATTATTTAACTACTTGAATGGCACCAATTTATGGGAGTCGGAAATGCGCAAGCTGTTCGCTGCGCATCAAGCAAGGTGCTTGTATATAGATTATATTCACCACGATGAGGTGATGGGCGTAGTACAGGGGCTAAATCATTTCAATATATTCGCCAGTGCCAAAACGCTGAACACACTGGGCAACCAATTAGGCATTATTCGCGATGTGGCCTCGCCACCCTATCGTATTTTCCTGATTTTCTTTTCGCGCTATGTGTTGCAAGATGCAGGCTTATACGCTGATATTCAGATGTATAATGAGTTTGTCCCTAAGGCGCTGGACATTTTCCGCCGCGAGGTGGATACGCTTTACCACTTGATTGTTAGCAAAGACCGCACAGGTTTTCTAGATTATGTACAAACCGCACGCGGCTATTTTCTAGAAAACAGTGAAGACATTGGCATTTCTAATCACCTGATAGAACAATTGGGTGTATATCTAAATAAACTAAATGCTGAGTAATTGGCAAACGTGAACGATTTGCAAACGACAGCAAAACCATAGAGGAGAGTAAAGAAATTGCTAGGGCAGCGCTTCGCGGTCAGTAGGGTTTTTTCCTATTTTTAAACCAAAAATGCTTATGAGCCGAATGATTCATTGTTTAACCTTGATTTGCTTGTTAGTGGCTTGTGAGAGCAAAAGCCCTTCGGAACGCCGGGGCATGGTGCAAAAGCGGGCGACTTTATCGGATAAATCGGATAAAAAAGCTGCTGCTCCCGTTTTCCTTGAATTGAACGAACAAAACGTAACAGCAGAACTTGCCAAGTACGGTGCGGAAAACCCTGAAAATGAGGTAGAAATACAAACACCGCTAGGTAATATTCGCCTGCGG
>Ga0308419_1001857_pt1 | contig 13907 bp, 11 predicted proteins | sample HotsprSampleMS50_FD_203674 | JGI IMG/M metagenome (GOLD analysis project Ga0308419, IMG submission 203674) | Hot spring phototrophic mat microbial communities from Mushroom Spring, Yellowstone National Park, Wyoming, United States - 20090730_MS50 ... | reverse complement strand
TTGAGGCAACTACCCAGTGGTAGTCCTTGATGTAAGTAATGGTCGCTGTCTTCTCTCTGGGGGAGGTCTCGCCCTTTTCCTTGTTTATCCAACGATAGGTGATCGTACCCTCTTTCTTATCAACGATCTCCTTTATTATTGGTCTGCCATCGGCATCTAAGGCATCTATGACCTTTTTGCCCTGCATTGTAGGATGCAGAACTGCCTCACCTGTCTTTGCATTAATTATAGAAAAGTAACCTGTCTGGCCTATCTTGAGCTCACCTATCTGTTTAAGCATCTTATGCAAGGCATCAGTAATATCAATGCCTATGAACAATATGCCTATTACCTGACCAGCCCTATCTTTAATGGTTTTATATTTAGTCATGTAGTCCTTGCCAAAGAGTTGGGCCTTGCCAAGGTAGTCCTCTCCTTTAAGCATAAATGGATAGGCTGGGTGGTCCCTGTCCAGTTTTGTTCCCACAGCCCTTGAGCCGTCCTCTTTTTTGAGAGAAGTGGCAATCCTTACAAAATCGTCTCCCTGTCTGACAAATATAGTCGCCACACCACTGCCAGTGAGCCTTGTGAAGTGATCCACAGAGGCATTGTTTGAATTCATTACTTCGCTGCCGTGTCTGAGCACTGGAGAGCCCTCAATAGTTCTTGAGTTGTCTAAGTAAAAGTCCTCTTTGAATTGCTGATAAAAGATGGTCGCAAACTTCTCTGCATTGCTCTTGGAGGTCGTATCAAAGACCTCTATGATCTGTCTGACCAATTTGGATTGAGTTGTTATCTCATCAATACTACTGGCGTATAAGGCCCTCTTTGCAAGGAAGTAAAAGACCACAAAGGTAAATATGAACATCATTAGTATCACTATAAAAGACACTAACGCTACCTTCTTGCCCACAGAAAGATTGCGATAAAAACCCCTGCCCTGTTTCATAGTTTGCCTCCTTTTTTACCAAGTACTAGTAACTGTCAAAATTGACCATAGAGGGCAGAATCATAGCAGTAGGAATTAGAGCAGCGAAGCAGTGGTTTTAAAGGAGTTAGACATCTTCCCAATAATATCCTGCTCTGTTACTGTCCTGATTTTGGTGCCCACTGTGGTTTCATATGGTCTCCTCTTTTTGCATCAGCCTATTGATATCAATTCTTGCAAAGGTTGATACATTTAAGCCCTGTTAATCTCAATAACCCAAATAGGCCTTCTTGATCCGTTCGTCATTTAAAAGGGAGGTCCCTGTGCCCTCTCTGACAAGCCTGCCTGACTCAAGTACAAAGGCATAGTGAGACATCCTAAGGGCTGCCCTTGCATTTTGCTCAATAAGGAGGATGCTCATTGATTGTGAGTTTAAGTGCCTTATGACATTGAAGATGTCCTTTACAAGCATCGGTGCCAATCCCATTGAGGGCTCATCAAGCATGAGTAGCTTAGGCTCTGCCATCAAGGCCATACCAATAGCAAGCATCTGCTGCTGTCCACCACTTAAGGTCCCTGCAACCTGCTCCCTCCGCTCCCTGAGTATCGGGAAGAGCTCATAGACCTTCTCAGCCCTCTTTTGTATCCCCCTTTTTCCGAGGGAATTGAAAAAGGCATAGGCACCAAGGTAGAGATTGTCCTTTACCGTAAGGTGACTAAAGAGCATCCTACCTTCAGGCACAAGGCTTATGCCCAGCTTTATCAGGTCCTGTGTCTTTATGTCAGAAATCCTCTGTCCCTGAAAGTAAATTTCGCCCGAATCTATGGGAACAACATTTATTATGGTATTAAGGAGTGTAGATTTGCCCGCCCCGTTTGCACCGATTATGCTAACAATACTCCCCTTTTCAAAGGCAATGCTCACGCCTCTGAGGGCCTTGATGCCACCATAAGACACAGTGAGGTCCTTAATCTCTAAGAGGCTCATTGGTCGTCCTCACCAAGATAGGCATCAATCACGAGCTTATTGTTTTGTATCTCCTCTGGACTCCCCTCGGCTATCATCTTGCCAAAGTCAAGCACCACTATCTCATCAGATATGTCCATCACCAAACGCATATCGTGCTCTACCAGGAGGATCGTAAGGGACCTCTCATCTCTGAGCCGCTTAATAAACTTAGAAAGCTCTATGGTCTCGGCCTCGTTGAGCCCTGAGGCAGGCTCGTCAAGTAATAGTAAGGTCGGCTCTGTCGCTAAGGCCCTACCTATCTCCAAGATGCGCTCCTCTCCAATAGGCAGGCTTGAGGCCTTCTCGTCCCTTCTATGGGAAAGCCCTATGTAGTGGAGGACCTCCTCACTCTGTCTCCGTATCTCGGCCTCCTCCTTTCTTGCACTTGGTAATCTAAGTCCACAAGCGATTAGACCTGCTTTGGTTCTTACATGCCTGCCCACCATGATGTTTTCAAGCACAGTCATATTACCAAAGAGCTCTACATGTTGGAATGTCCTTGAGATCCCAAGTCTTGCTATCTCAGAGGGCGAAAGCCCATGCACAGGCCTTCCCCTATAGGTCACAGAACCCTTATCGGGTGGATATATTCCGCTTATGATATTCAACAATGTGGTCTTGCCTGCACCATTTGGGCCAATGAGGGCCTTGATAAGGCCACTGGGTATGTCAAAGGATATGTCCTCAAGGGCAACGAGACCACCAAAGGTCTTGGTTATATCCCTGATCTCAAGGCTCATCAGGCCCTGTGCCCCTTTTGTAGCCTTTCTAAGATTATTGGCACAAGCCCTTTGTTGAAAAATAGCAGAGAGAGTATCAGTATAAGGCCATAGACGAGGATGTCGTATTCCTTAAACTCTCTGAGTGCCTCAGGTAGGAGGGTAATCATTATGGCACCCACAACTGCGCCCCATAGATTCGTTATGCCGCCCACGACCACCATCATCAACACAAGCACTGACTGAAAGAGGGAAAAGCTGCTGGGGCTTATATAGGTGACATAGTGGGCATAGAAAGCACCTGCTGTGGCTGCATAGACTGCACTGAGCACAAAGGCCTTTATCTTGAGGCTTGGCACATCAACACCCATAGCACTACTTGCAGTCTCGCTATCGTGCATAGACCTTAGGGCCCTCCCGAATCTTGAGTTAATGAGATTAAGCGAAAAGGCCATGAGGGTCATTACCACTGCCCATATAAGAAAGTAATACGAGAGGGGGGTATTAAACACATAGCCAAATAGATAGAACTTTGGTATGTCTCCAAATCCAGAGGGCCCGCCAGGCCCCCATTCATTAAGGACTACATGGATGATCTCTCCAAAGCCGAGGGTAGCCACCGCAAGGTAATGTCCCTTTAGCCGAAGGGCTGGTATGGCAAGTAGGACCGCAGCGAGGGCCGAGACAACACAGCCTATTAGAGTGGAAAAGACCACAGGGAATCCGTAATTTAGGCTCAGTATGGCGGATACATAGGCACCTATGCCGTAAAAACCGGCCTGCCCGAGGGAGACCTGCCCTGCGTAGCCCATAAGGATACATAGACCCATGGCCGAGAGGCAGTTGATCCCTGCGAAGGTGGCTATGCTCAGGGTGTAGGCGCTGTCAAAGATAAAAGGGAATATGAGTACGATTAAGCTCGCTACAAGGAATATCCTCTTGTTGGTGATCCTCATAGGGCTAAAAACGCCTCAGGTCAATGATCGTCTTACTACCAAATATGCCTGCAGGCCTGAAAAACAGAATTACAAGCATAATTATCAATGCCACCGCATCTTTGGCACCAGAGTGGATGTATCCAGCGGTCATTGATTCAAGAATGCCGATTATAAAACCACCAATTACAGAGCCACGGCCCCGTCCAAGCCCTCCCATTATGGCCGCACAGAAGCCCTTTACCGCAAGCATTGGGCCTCGGTCGTATTCCATTAGCGTAATGGGCGTGACGGCTATACCAGCCACTGCACCCATCATGGCGCTCATCACAAAGGATATCATCACCATCCGTTCTACATTGATACCTGCGATCCTTGCTGCCGTAGGGTCAACAGCGCAGGCCTTCATGGCCTTGCCAAGCATCGTCTTGTTAAAAAAGAGGTACATGAGGATTATACACAGAGTAGTAATGCCAATCACCCATAGTGTCTGCTGTTGGATATATGCCCCATATATGTTGATTGGGTCACCCTCTGTAAAGGGGCTATAGTTGTAAGGGTCCTTGCCAAACTTAAACATCAGGATGCCCCTTAGCACTATGGAGACCGCAATGGTAATCATAATCATAAGCAGGAGGTCCTTCTTCTTTATAGGCCTTATGGTAAGACGCTCCATCAGTAGCCCAATTAAGCCTGTAAAGGTTATGGCAAGGACTATAGAGAGCAGAAAGGGTAATCTCAGGGATTCTGAGAAAAACCACATCAATAACCCGCCTATTACCACAAACTCGCCTTGGGCAAGGTTGATTATAGATGTGGCGTTGTAGATGATATTAAACCCAAGTCCAACCATGGCATAGACGGCCCCGATGGTGAGACCTGAAAAGAGGAACTGTAAAAATACGGACAAGTTAGCCCTTAGCCTCCTGAGGGAATTCTAATATTTGAGTATTTCCCAGTCTCCGTTTTTTACCACCACCATCTCAAAGGCATCCTTGTCCAGACCACAGTGGTCTGTAGGAGACATATTGAATATACCGCCTGTGCCTGACCAGTTCTTTATGTTGTTCTCAAGGTAGTCTCTTATCTTGGCCTTATCAGGGCCGACCTTTTTTATCGCCTCTGTGAGCATCATTAGTGCGTCATAGGCATGACCCCCGAAGGTCCCTGGTTCAGACCTAAATCTACCCTCGTAATCGGTAGAGTATTTCTTCAGTAGGGCCTTCTGCGGATGGTTATTTGGTAGTTTATCCCAAATAACAAGCCTACCGAGGGGCACCTTCACGCCCTCTGATGCCTTACCTGCGAGGGATATATTCCTCTTACTGCCAAAACCATGGCTCTGATAAAGGGGGATGCCGAGCTTAAGGGTGTGCCAGTTCTTTGTCACAATAACCTGACTGGGCCCCACAGACCAGTTTACCACTGCCTGCGCATTGGATGCCTTTATCTTGGTAAGTTGTGTGGTCATGTCAGAGTCCTTTGGGCCGTACCTTTCATCGGCGACTATCTGGAGCCCAAACTTAGGGGCCATCTCTTTCATGGCAATCCTACCGGCATCGCCATAACTCGTCGTGATAGTTAGGATGCCAATCCTTGCAATGCCTATCCCCTTCATATACTCAAACATGGCCTCTACAGCACTGTAGTCATTGGGCGCTGTCTTAAATATCCAATACCTCTCCTTCACTGGTTCGGTGATCTTTGAGGCAGAGGCGCATGATATAAGGGGCGTCTTTTCGGCAGTCACAGTGGGGATTACTGCCATTGTCTCCCCTGTGGTTGAAGGGCCTATGATAGCAAGCACCTTGTCTTTTTCAAGGAGCTTCTTAGCGGCCAATACCGCCTGGGTTTCATCACTCTTTGAGTCCTCAATAATAATCTCAAGGGGGACCCCGTTGAACCCGCCCGCCCTATTTATCTGCTCACTGAGCATTAACAGCGTGTTCTTCTCTGGTTCACCTAAAAAAGATGCTGCCCCTGTAACAGACAGTATTGCCCCGATCTTGTAAGGCTCTTTGGCTAAGGCTACAAGGGGCATTAGGATAAACAATAAAAAAACTATCGTTCTCATATACATCTAAGTCCCTCCTTGATTAGTCTGTCACTGGCCATTGGCATTGATTTTCATAACATGTTACAAAGAGGTAACATTATACACTAAAGAGTGCCTGATTTTGCACTTGATAATTAATGAGACCATTGATTAATAATAAATGGCATCTTGCTTACAAAATACGGGGAGGTTTTTAAGATGATTGTAGTTATGAAGATTGGCGCTACACAGGAACACCTTGACTTAGTTTGTAAAAGGGCCGAAGAACTCGGTTTTACACCCCATGTCATATTTGGTAGAGAGCGTAATGTGGTAGGTCTCGTTGGAATAATGGGCAATAGGGAAGAGGCCTTTAGGATTGAGAATATGGACGGTGTTGACAAGGTCGTTCCCATCTCAAAGCCCTATAAACTCGCAAGTAGGGAGGTAAAGCAGGAACCCTCTGTGGTTGATGTGTGCGGTGTAAAATTCGGTGCTAAGGATGTGGTATTGATAGCGGGTCCATGCTCTGTGGAGGGCGAGAGGCAGATCGTAATGGTCGCTGAGCAGGTAAAGGCAGCGGGGGCAAGAATGCTTAGAGGCGGCGCCTTTAAGCCAAGGACAAGCCCCTATGCCTTTCAAGGGCTTGGTGAAGAGGGGCTAAAGCTCCTTGCCAAGGCAAGGGAGGCCACAGGATTACCTATTGTGACAGAGGTAGTAAACCCTGCCGACATAGAACTGGTCTATAAATACGCCGATATGTTTCAAGTAGGGGCGAGGAACATACAGAACTTCGCACTACTTACTTTACTTGGTCAGGCAAAAAAGCCGGTGCTATTAAAAAGGGGTATGTCAACCACAATTGATGAATTCCTGATGGCTACAGAGTATATCCTCTCTGAGGGCAACAGGGATGTGGTCCTATGTGAGAGGGGGATAAGGACCTTTGAGACCTCTACCAGAAATACGCTTGACATAAGCTGCGTGCCTGTGGTGAAGGCAAAGTCGCATCTGCCGATCATTGTTGACCCAAGCCATGCGGCTGGCCATTCAGGTTATGTGCCTGCCCTGAGCAAGGCTGCAATTGCAGTTGGCGCAGATGGCCTATTGATTGAGGTACACCCAGAGCCCGAAAGGGCAATGAGCGATGGTGCCCAGTCTCTTACCCCTAACCAGTTTATAAGCCTTATGGGTGAACTCAGGGCAGTAGCTATAGCGGTAGGCAGGTATATGTAACGACCACGGTGATGATAGAAGCCTGGTTTTTTATAGTCTTGTGGGAAGTCTTGCCTACTCAACACCCAGTAGAAACGCTCATCTAAAAAAGGGCCTTTGTATAGAATCTTGCATCAATATAAAGGCCTACCAAGTTTTAAATAATAGCCTGAGGTTCCACCATTCATCAGTGGGTTCTATGGCCCTCTTGTAGATTAACCCCCTTGCGGTCTGCTTAAAGAGTTGACCCCTTCTGCCTTCAACAAACCTTATGGCACCCTCAAGGTCAGTCCTCAAGACCTGTGTGCCCTGTAGGGCTGCAAGGGTCCTATTACTTGGAAAGTGGTAGCGATTAAGCCTGCCTACAGATATTACCACCACCTCAGGTGAGACAAGACGCAAGAGGTCTTCATCTAAGGAGCTGATAGCACCGTGATGCGGAAACTTCAGCACACTACTTTTAAGATAGCCACCAAGGTGTATGAGGTCTGTAATTGCCTCCTTTTCTATGTCACCTGTAAAGAGGAACGATGTCCTATTGCCACTTATCTTAAGGACAAGGCTGAGGTTGTTCTCTATGGCTTTGTCAGGATTGAAATCACTGTGGGGATGGAGGATAAAGATAGTATAACCTTTGCCAGTGATCAAATCACCTCTTGATAGGCTACGGTTCCTTACCTTTGAGGCTATCTCAGGGGGATAGTAAACCATGCCGTTATCCCAGACCTCTGTGACCCTAAACTCATTGAGTATCCTAAAGAGCCCACCTGCATGGTCGCTCTGTGGATGGGATATAACAAGGGCATCAATCTCCCTTATTCCCCTGTATCTAAGAAATCTTGATAGTGCATAGCCGTTTTTACCTGTGTCAATAACCACAACTTTATGGTCAGGCAATTCTACTACTGCCGAGTCACCCTGTCCTACATCTAAAAAGGTTACCTTTAAGAGTCCTTTTTCAGAAAGACAGGTATATAGTAGTGCTCCTGAGATGACCAAAAAGTATATGGCCAAAAGCCCCTTGACAAGCCACCTTTTGTGCCCTATATCACTGCCTATATGACCTTTTTGAGGCAAAACAATAAAGGCTAAAGCAAGCATAACCACTATGCCTATCGCAGGGACTATCGTAGGGAATGCAGGGACTGCTATGTCGGCAAAGGGTAACCGAGAAATGGCGGTTACGGTCTTTAACATTATCTCTACGAGGGCACCGATTAGCCCGTCTAAAGGAAACCAGCCGGTTACTACAAACACCATAGAGGAGAGTATTGAGAGGGGCAGAATGACTGCCCCGATGAATGGTGCTACTATAAGGTTTGTATGGGGTGATATAAGCGAGAAGTAATGAAACCAATAGGCCACAAGGGGTGCTGTAGCGAGGGTCGCAGAGAGGCTGATAATCAAAGAGTCCTTTACAAAAAAGGAAAGCCTTTGTATAACCGATTTAGGTCTCCTGTGACTATCCTCATTGGTATTGCCAAAATACCTAAGGGCTATGGCTATACCTATCACCGCAAGAAAAGATAGCTGGAAGGACAGATCCGTTATTGCCTCAGGATCAATCAGGAGTATAATAAAGGCTGCCAAGACCAGTGAGTGAGGCAGATAGCGTTGACGCTCTACTAATAGCCCAATCAGAAAAAGGCTACTCATTATAAAGGCCCGCAAGGCAGGATGGCTCATTGAGGACAGTAAGAGATAGGCAGTTACTACAGGCATGGTAAGGAGGGCGGCAATGGTGTTTGGGCTCACATAAAGCGTTAGTCTTATTAGTAACCTTTCGGGCAATAGCGATATAAATAAGCGGACAGTCCAAAAGACGCTGGCCATCAGTAGGCCAAAGTGTGCCCCTGATATGCTTAGTATATGGGCAAGGCCTGTCCTGTTAAAGGCCTCAGCAATCTCCTGCGGCATGTCAGACCTGCTGCCTGTGACAATGGTCCTTATAAAGGCAGATGACTCCCTTGAAAATAGGCCTTCTATCTGTCTGTTTAGGATATCCCTTATGGCCTCTATGACCCCCTTGTCAGCTATCCCAATCTTGGTCAACTCTTCAATCCTCAAGGCTACTGTGGGGTTATAGTGTCCGGGATTAACATAGACGCTATCCACTGAAACGCTGCCAATGGCCTTGTAAATAGCCCATGGCTCCAAAGGGGTCTTGGTTGAGTATAACCTTATAGCCTTGAGCCTCACCCTATCGCCAGTGTCAAGCACATAGCTAAGCCTTATGTGGTCCTGCCTGATTAAAGCCGAGTGGGTATCTTTTGTCTCGGTGCACATAAAGGTAATGTCAAGCCTCTTACCTAAGAGCATCTCTACATCAGTATAAGGCTCTATCCGTAGATAGCAGTATAAGAGACCTAAAAGGACAAATAAGAATAGAAAACAGACAGGTAGCCCTTTAGACCTGCCTATGAGCCAAAGGGCAAGGCAGACGGTAGTTATGACAAGCAAAGGGAAATAGGGCAGGAGGTGATAAACACATACCCCAGATATAAAGGATATGCTCAAGGTCAAGAGGTTCACGCCTTAACCGATAGCATAATGTGGGAAAAAGTTGTCCACATAGGCCAATAGGTGATTGTTATACGGGTAATGGGCTTTATTGCATTAAGGAGCGAATGAAAATGTCAAAATAAGGGCCCCACTTTTTTACATGTAACAGGTCTTTGAGAGATCTTAAGGCGATTTCTTACACTCTAACATCTTTTTTTTAGATCACCAAAAAATTTGCTGAAATTCTTGACCTTGTTTGATTCTTCTATCTCCTTGTTACTCATTACAGATAAATTTTTGCTATCTTTTCTATCCAATGTGTTTCCTTCAACAATCCTTAGACCGAGACTTTCCACCTGATCTTTGATTATATGGAGGATAAGCTTCTCTAAATTCTTCCCTTAAAGGCCCGCCAAGATTGCTCGTGGTCTTTATTAGGAGTCGGTGACCTTTCCCAGTGTTTTTTGTGAGTTGCCTTGGCCTCTTTTATAATAATTGAGATACATGGGCAGAAACCTTGTCGCCATGTCTTTCTTTATAGGTATCATAAAGTTTCAGTAAATCTTGGAATTTCATCATTTTCTCTCATAGTGAGTCCATTTTATCTTTCTTCCCATAGTCTCATTTTTGTCTGATTCAGATTTCTGCATTATATGGAGATATTTGAAGCCTCTTAGGTAAAAATTGTACTTAATGGCCCTGTTATACCATAATCCAGTGTTATCGGTGATCCAGGACATTATGGCCGTTAGCCCTCCCATGAGGGCATAGAAGTGGGCACGGCCCCAGCGGTGGCGCATGGCATGGGCACCAAGGACGAGGAAATAGACCACTATGGCCTCAATAACGAGTATCAGAAGGTCATTTCTCATTTGGTCATTTGTAAATTATAGAGCTCCCTATAGAGGCCACCCTCAAGGAGCAACTCCTCATGGGTGCCTGACTGCTCAATTATACCCTTATTTAGCACCACAATCCGATGGGCGAGCTGAACCGTTGAGAGCCTGTGGGCAATCACAATGGTAGTCCTGCCCTTCATTAGGGCCTCAAGGGCCTGCTGCACCTTCTGCTCCGACTCGGTGTCAAGGGATGATGTGGCCTCATCAAGGAGGAGTATCTTTGGGTCTCTTAAGATAGCCCTTGCAATGGTTATCCTCTGCCTCTGGCCCCCCGAGAGCCTTGCACCGTGCTCGCCTATCTTTGTCTCATATCCCTCAGGAAGCTGCATTATAAACTCGTGGGCGTAGGCCGCCTTTGCGGCCTCTATGACCTCATCCATAGTAGCTGTGGGCCTACCCATAAGGATGTTTGCCCTAACTGTATCGTCAAAGAGCACCACCTCTTGGCTTACAAGGCCAATAGCTGCCCTGAGGGATTTGAGGTCTATGTCCCTTATATCAATCCCATCAATAAGGATCTTGCCCTCTGTGGGTTCATAAAAGCCCGATACCAGATCAACGAGTGTTGTCTTGCCCGCCCCACTGTATCCTACAAGGGCAATTATCTCGCCCTCTCTGATCTCAAGCTCTATGCCTTTGAGCACATATTCCTCATTACCTGGATATTTAAAGGATACAGAACGAAAGGAGATCTTTCCCCTTATCGCATGCACAATACCACCTGATCGTTCCATCTGGGCGAGCGTCAGGTCCTTTAGCCTCTCAAAGACCGTTCTGATCTGCTGAAAGCCGTTATGCACCTTGCTAAGCCTTTTAAGGGGGGTATACACAAGTAAAATGGCGGCCACAAAGGAGAAGAATGTCCCTGGTGATATACCGTCGTTCAGGATGAGATGACCACCGTAGAGCATAATCACTGCAATCCCAATACCACCGAGCACCTCGCTCAGGAACCTTGAGGACTCATCAACCCTTACCTCCCGCATGGTGTTTCTGTAATGGGACCTGAGGGCCTCACCAAAACGCCCTTGCATGGTCTCCTCAATAGTGAAGGACTTTATTACCTTCATGCCCTGAAGGGTCTCTTGAAGGGTAACCGTCACATCGGATATGAGCACCCTTGTCCTTGCACTGACCCTCTTCATGAGCCTGCCCAAGTAGGCAATGCTGAGCAATATGAGGGGTATCACCACAAAGGCAAGCAGGGCTAAGTCCCATCTCCTATAGAAGGCCACGCCCATCAGGACCACTGCAGAGGCGCTCTCAACAATGAAGTCCTTTACAGTACCTGCAAATATGGCCTGCATGAGCCCCACATCATTGAGCATCCTTGACATAACTGTGCCACTTGGGTTCTGCCTATAAAAGGCCATTGGTAGCCTAACAAGCCTGTAGTAAATCGTTTCCCTGATATTCATGGCGACCTTGGCCCCTATGGAATTCATCAGATAGGCAGTGATAAAGACAAATATACCCCTTAGAAAAAACAGCACCATTACCACAACAGGTAAAAGCACAAGCAGGGTGGAGGACCTTTTCTCAAATACCATATCAAGGGCAGGCTTAATACCCCAAGCAATGAGCCCATTTATACCAGAAAGTGCCGCGCTACATAGCACGGCTGCGACAAAAAGCCAGATGTAGGGCCTTGCAAGGGCATACATGACCCTCAGGTCATCACTAAAGGCACCTCCCCTGTAACGGCTAAAGATGCTATATACTTCCTCTACACTGAGGGATGGTTTAGGCCTCACCCTTTCGCCCCCTTCGGTCCTCATAGTTGCTAAGCACCTTATAGGCAAATAAGATTGGGTGGGTATTTAACCTAACAGGGATACGGCGGATCTCAAATGGATTGTCACCTACCCTAAAACTCCCCCTCTTGGTGCTGAGTGCAGCCCTATATCCTGCCTTTCTTACTACCTCTATGGCTTGAGGGGTGTATCCACCAAAGGGATAGCAAAAGAGGTCTATTGGTGGGCCAAGGAGCCCCTCTAATTGCCTCTTTGAGCCCTCTATCTCTTCTGTAAGTGATCCTGTGTCTAATTTGGTAAGGTCTGCGTGTGTCTTTGAGTGAGAACCTATCTCTATGCCCCTTGCCCTTATCTCCCTTAACTGTTCAAGGTCCATCAATGGTTCGCTCACACCCCCATAGCGTGCCGTGTCCCAGAGGTTTGAACGGCCTATCAGGCTACTTACCACAAAGACCGTTGCTGGATAGCCGTATTGCTCAAGTAGGGGCAAGGCGTTTTTATAAAAGTCCTCATAGCCGTCGTCAAAGGTTAGGGTAGCAAGCCTCTCGTTATTGTCTCTACAGTCAAGCATCTCTGAAATTGTTACCACCCTAAACCCCGCCTTTTTTAGAAACCAGAGCTGAAAGCAAAACATAGAGGGCAACACATAAAGGCCCTTCATCCTTGCCCCTAAGGGTGGGACACCTATGTTGTGATACATTAGTATGATCGCTCTGCCTGACAGAGTAGCCTCAGTGGTGTGTCAATCCATAAGGTTGTAGTCAAAATGTAGGTAGGGCTGCCGGGACCCTTTAACTCACCATTATCAAAAATAGGCTTCATGCCGTATCAATCATATTCAAAGAGGCACAGTGCACTCCTCTGTAAAGGGTTGCAAAAAGGCCTTTTGGCAGACTTACCTCTACCCTTCCTATTTTTTCTGTGTAAGGCCTCACCTACACCACCAATAGTAACCAAAGCCGAACCTAAAGGGCGGGGGTTCATAAAACCATGGATCGTAGGGGTAATAATACCGCCTCAGAGGCCTTTCCCACAGGTAGATCTCAACGATGTGAAAGTATGGAAACAGGTAATTCATTCCCTCAAGCCTATCAGGTTGAAGGCCCTTGAAGGTAGCAGCAATGGTGACAAGCCTGCCCTTTTCGTAGATTAATGGATCCAAAAGTCCATATTCTTGTTTAAGAAGCGCCCTTACTCTTGCATTAGGCTGTCTAATATTTAATGGTCTACCCCATTCGTCAACAGGCACATAGACACCCTCTAATTGAGAGCCCTCAGGTGTAACCTTTATCTCGGCTATCTTTACAGCAAAGACAAAGAGGTGGTTTTCGTAGGGTATCGGGTTTGCAGTAAGGTCGTTAATAGGCAGGTTGACTCTGGCCTGTCCCATAAGGCCTGGGCTAATCACCGGCGTTGCACAAGATGTTAGTAACGGTAAGAAGAAAATGAAGGTAACAAGGCGAAAGCCTGAGAGCAAATTAGTAAAGTAGTGCGTTAGTGGGTATGACTTGAACTGAATATTGCCTTTAGTAAAGAATGAAGACACTGTCAATTGCATAAAACCTCCCTATAAACCTTCCTTGAGTCAGCAAGTAAAATCATAGAACCCTTTGTCTTGAGAGCTAAGGGCTGTGCTACTGGTCTACCACCTGAGCCTCTCCGAATAAAACCCCACTATCTGCCTCTTTGTCTTACTAAACTCTATGCCAATTAAATAAATAGGGGCGTATTGTAATACGCCCCTACATATTCCTTTATGCCTATCTCCATACCCCTTCTGCTTTATCTGCTCTAATGCCTCCCCTGTCCCTTCCTCTCCCTCTATCACCTTAAACTCAAATACATACACCGCCTTCGGCATCACCACCGCCATGTCTACCTTCCCATAACTCGTCGGCTCCTCTGCCTTCACCTCTACCCCAATTGACGCAA
>Ga0308419_1001849_pt1 | contig 13938 bp, 16 predicted proteins | sample HotsprSampleMS50_FD_203674 | JGI IMG/M metagenome (GOLD analysis project Ga0308419, IMG submission 203674) | Hot spring phototrophic mat microbial communities from Mushroom Spring, Yellowstone National Park, Wyoming, United States - 20090730_MS50 ... | reverse complement strand
CGCGGCGGGTTTGGGGGGGGGGGGCGGGGGGGGGGGGGGGGGGGGGCCCCACCCCCCCCCCCCGGCCCGCTTCGGTGTCATTGCGCCGATTCCACCAGGTTCACCCAGTCCACGCCGATGTCCCGGCAGCGGTGATAGAGTTTCCGGTCGGCGGTCCAGAAGGGAGTGCCCAGCCAGTCACTGAGCGCCAGATACTGGGCATCGTATGCCGTCATTTGCCCCAGCCGCTCTGCCCAGATCAGGGCCCGGGTCAGCAGTTCCTGGGTTGCGGACACCCGCTGGACTGGCAGGCGAAAGAGGCGAACCAATCCCTCCAGTGCGGCCTCTCGGGCCAGCAGATTCTGGGCCCACTGCTTGCGCAGAGCGGCGGCGATTTCGTAGTCCCAGAGCGCAGGGACCACCAGATTTACCCCCTGGCGCAGCCATTCTTCCAGCCGGTCCCGGCAGGCACGGGAATATGGCAGCGGGCAGACCAGTGCCACCCCGATATTGGCATCTATGACGACGGTCTCCACGCTGCCTCCATCTGGCGCTCGCGCGCCTCCCGGACTTCCCGTATGGGGTCGCCCGGATAGACGCCATAACGCGCTTCCGTTTCGGCCCGGATGCGGTCCAGTTCGGCCAGGATTCGGAGGGCTTCGGTGTGGGGCGTCCGTCGGCGGCCTGGAAGCGGGGGATGTTCCTGCCTGGACTTCAGGAAACGGATGAAGTCCAGGACCTCTGGGATGCGGTCCTCCGCCAGTCCCTCCAGTTCCTGCAGGACGGTCTCCCGAATAAGGGTCTGGGCCATTGTTCCTCCCGTTGGTCGGGCCGGGGTGGGGGCGGAGCATCGCTCCGCCCGTGCCTGGGCGGCCTGGCCTTATGGGTTCAGGTTCAGTATAGCATAAAGAGGGGGAACGGGCAACCGGCATCGGTCAGGTAGCGGTCCGATGGAGGGGGCACGGGTAGGGTGGGGAATTCCGAGGAAGGGGGAGTATGTCCGAGGTGAAGGAATTGCACCAGCGCGCTGGTGGTCCAGTTTGGCCGAAAAGAGGCGGACCATCTTTGTTGAAAAAGGGTGGCCTACTATGGTTGAAAACATGTGGACCAGTATAGCCCGAAAGATGACAAGGCCAGAATCACTTGCGGTCAGGCCAGGAGCTGTTCGATCTGCCGGACGGCCCGGTTAGTCACGCGGCGGTATGGCCGACCGGGCGGCACCATCGCTGCCAGGATCAATCGTTCTCTCCCGATGACAAGGTAGCGACATACGAGGCGAATGTGGTTACGGTCGCGGATGGTCAGTTCGTCCACCTCCGCCATTTTTAACCCACTCCGTGCGTCGTTGCTGACTCTCTGAAGCAACGCTACTATCGCTGCCGTGAGGTCGCTGTCGTAGTCGGCGGGGACGGTAGCGATGGGTAATCCATCGACAGAGGTCAGCACGGAGACCTGAAACTTTCCTCTCGTGTGCATCTCGTGCAAGATTTCTTTGAGAGAGGTAGACTTTCTTGCTCCTGGGATATGTTTGTCATGGTTCATGTCTGGTCCTCCTGGGGAGTTTTGCGGATATGAGCGGGCCTAAAGTTGTCGTTGGGCCTGGGCCACTACCAGGTTGATGATCGCCTTCAGTGTGTCGAAGACGCCATCGCCCTGGGTGGCTATTGAGGGAAAGCAGGGCACGCCGTCGAGGCCGAGATGTCGCTGCAACAGCGGCGGGGGCAGGATGTTAGGCAGGTCCTGTTTGTTGCATTGCAGGACGAGGGGCATAGCTTGTGGCTCGAACCCCAGTGCGCGTAGATTCTCTCTCATATCGCGTACCGCTTCTATGTTGGCGTCCAGTCGCTCCTCCTGCGAATCGGCGACGAAGACCACGCCGTCGGCTCCTTGTAGCACCAGTTTGCGACTCCCAACGTAGTAGACCTGCCCCGGCACCGTGTAGAGGTTGAAACGCGGTTTCAGGCCCGCGATCTGCCCCAGTTCCAGTTGCAGGAAGTCAAAGTAGAGGGTGCGGTCGCCCCGTGTTTTGAGGGAGACCAGTTCTCCGCGGATGTTGGGATTTGTGTTGGCGTGGATGTATTGCAGGTTGGTCGTCTTGCCACTGAGAGCAGGGCCGTAATAGACAATCTTCAGGTTAATCTCGCGTAGTTTCCAGTTAATGAACATGGAACATTCCTCATATCATTTCATAACTGCGCTGCAAAAACTCACCGCAGGTATATTCTCTGCGTCCTCTGCGTCTCGGCGGTGAGATGACCTTTTTGCAGTGGACTCATCTCATGACTCTCGCGAAAGCGTTGTCCAGCTCTCTGGCCAGGGTAGCGCCGAAGTCGCTGGTCAGGGCTCGTGTGGATTGCCGCATGATTTCTTCGAACTCGGCGGTCAGCGGGTAGAGTCGTTCGGCTGCGCGTCTGACGGATAGGCGTATCAGGCCGATGAGCTTATCGCTGCTAAAGATGACGATCAGGACGAAGCTGTGGGCGACGCTGAAGAGGTAGCAGCTTTTGCTTTCCCCTTCATGGAGGAATGAGCCGTGGGGGTTTTCCTCGCCGATCTGACGGGTCAGTTCTCTCATTGCGGCCATGTCGCCGGCCGCCAGGGCTGCTATAAGTATTGGGTCGGCGCCCCGCAATTCTCCCTGGGTGCTGATGAGCTGACCACTTACATCGGCCAGTATGACACACTCGGCCTCCGTTTCGCGGTACAGGTCTGCCAGGATTTGCTCAATTTGCTCGTCCAGGTATGTCGGCAGGACTATGCCTGTGCTCATAGCGTCACCTCGTTATCTCTCGAGTGCCCTGTCCGTTTCCTCGGCCAGGCTGGCGCCGGCAGTTTGGTCGTGGCCGTCACGTGGCGGCTGCCAGCGCTGCTATGAGCGATGGGTCGATCTCCTGGGGTTATCTCTGGAGACCGGGCAGTCAGCTGTGTGCATTGGCCAGCAGGACGCCTTGCGCCCGCGTCAGATCGTACGTCGATCTATGCAGCCGACCCGGTTGGCAGGGCCGATTCTGTTTCCACATTGTCACCTTTCAATGCCTCGGCTCTATGTCGAACAGATGCAGTGGTCGGTCGCCACTTCGGGGCAGGCTCAGGGCATCAAAGTAGAACCCGTGTCCGCTCTCCAGCGCCTCGGTGACCACGCCGTGGCCAAAAGATCGGCGCAGGAACAGATAACGGGAAGAGAAGAAGAGGGCGACCAACTCTTCGTCGTAATGCAGGCACAGTGGTTGTAGGTGCTTCAGAACCAGCAGCTCGCTTGGCCGTCTGAGGTCCACCGAGAGGGTGGCGAATTTTCCCTCCAACAGGTTCACTTTCTCCCGAACCAGTTCGGGATAGCGACCATTGTAGTGCAGTGGATCTATGGTGTCCTGGAGACGGAAGATGATCTCACTATCCACTTCCCCGGCTCGCGGCAGGTTGAAACGGGCGAAGAGATGGTCGTCGTTGGTGATGATGCCGTTGTGGACGCCGACGACGTGACCGACCAGCAGGGGGTGGTTGTTGACGTTGTGCCAGTGGCTGCCCTTGGTCGGCATACGGGTGTGACCCAGGATGCAGACGGTAGTCTCGTTCACCATGGACAGCACGCGCCGGTACCCCTCCATCTTGACCAGTTCCGAGGCCGGCACCGGTTGCTTGAAGATGCAACAGTGTCCGTCGGCCTGGATCACGGCGATGCCAGACGCTTCCCGACCTCGTTCTTCGTTGAAGACCAGGGTGGCGGTGGTGATGTGTTTGATCTCCGCCCACTTGTCGGCCGGGCGTCGGGTTGGGTAGAGCAGTACCCCGGTTAGTCCACACATAATGTTTCCTTGTTGCGTGTTGCGTCACCCCAGGAACACCATCGTTCCCAGTTCGGCGTCCCATTTCAGTCCACGCCAACTATCCAGCCGTTCCAATCGTCTCTCCAGCTCCTGCGGGGTGAGGAAGAGTTCCCGCGCCGTCTCCCACTTCCACGCTTCCGGGGCGGGGTAACCGGTCAACTCGGCCAACTCGATGGCGCGGATCAATCGTCTGTCGCTTTTGTCCCATGCGTTGCCAGAGGTGACAGCGGCGGCCCGTTCGCTCAACAGTTGCTCGATCTCGCTCCAACCTCGGCCGCTGGCACGGAGGAGCGAAAGCGGTGTCTCGGCCAGCAGGCTGAGTACCTCAAAGGCCGGGTGTTCCTCGCTCCCCTCGCCGGAGGCGCGGGCGAAGCGGACGAAGACCGGCTTGAGCAGTTCCAGTAATTCCCGGCATCCTACCCGCAATTCCTCAATGATCTCCGGCGTGATCCGACTGGTGTCACTGGTCGCCAGGTTGCCATCGTTGTTGCTCAACCAGTCCAGCAACTGGCACTTTCGCCGCCACTCATGAATCTTGCCGACATGGATCACCCCATACTGGCTCAGTTCCACGGCTTTCAGCAGGATTGCCAGGAACAGGAATGCCTTGGCGACGATAGAGGTCGGAGAGAGGTCGGCATCGGGAAACCGGTTCTCGTAATGGAACACCCGGATGGAACCATCCTCGTTGAACACGATATGTTCCAGATTGAGGAAATTGTTGTGCTCCGGCACGGTCCGGCTCTCGCGCAAGGCCTGCTGGATTTGGGCCATGCTCATCACGCCGGGGGTATGCCGGACCAACTCCAGATGAGAGGTATAGTTGCGGCGCCGGCACAGGGCGGTCATCTGGTCGCCGGCGCTGGTGAGAAAGCGCAGATGAGGTGCGTAGCGGCGGGTCAGATTCCAGACATTCGCCAGGATGATCTCCGGCACCGGCTCGGCCAGACCCACCGCCAGCACGTGGTAGTGCAGGCCGCAGGTAGGACGAGTCCGAATGCCCTCGGGCAGTTGGGCAAAAAGGTCGCGGTATTGCTGGAGCAAAGCGTTGTAATAGGGATGCCGGCCGATGACCTGGATCTCTATCCCACAGTGTTCGCTGACCACGTTCAGCACGCCGTAGCGTCCCAGGCGTGTCAGGTCCTGCGTGGGTTGCAGGGCCTCGATCAGGCGCGGCATCAATTCCTCTTTCGTGACCCCTTTGGGCAGGGCAAACTCCAACTCGGTGCCGATCTTGACCGTGCGGTAGAGCAGGTCCTTCCAGTACAGAGCCTGTTCGGGGGTCAGAGTATCGTGGCGGCGAAGCAGGATGTGTTCTTTCATTTCGCCTCCAGCCAACTCTTCCCAAGGACAAAGGGGCAGGGGAGAAGCCAGGTGTCATCTCCCCTGCCCTCTGCGTCCTCTTCCCTAACTTCCGGTCAGCCTGAAGGTAATGATAGAGCCGTTGCCCTCTGTCCACTTAACAACGTCTGGGTGTGCTTTGATTCCCAGCCGCCGCATCGCCACAAACCCGGAGTTCATAATGGGACAGATGAAGGGCTTTTCAACTCCGGCCTCCATCAGTCGGTCGGTCAGGCTCGTATTCAGGCAATTGCGGACCTTCATCGTGATGGTATTACCCTCAGTGACCACTTCAATGTTGCTGGCGAAGCCGAACTCGTCCACGAAGAGCCGCGCGATCTCGGTCAACACCTCTTCGGGCTTCTCACCGGCGATTTCCAGGCCCATTTCCTTTTCCATCACTTTCAAAACTTGCTCACCAATCTGCGGGCCAATTGCCAGGGCCGTGTCACCCAGCAGCTCCCAGAATCCTGCTGTAATGCCGAAGAGGGTCAGATTTGCCAGGCGCAATTGATTTGCCTTTTTCTGTTCTTCCGTTGCCATGGTGCTCTCTCCTTTCTTGTGAGGTAATGGGGTCGCTTACTTCGGAACGGCTTTCCAGATTTGGTCCGCGTACTCGTTCATCAACGTGCGGACCATGCCCAGGGTGGCGTTCCTGGTGACGGCCAACCCCCAGTAGTACGAGCCGTCGCCCAGGAAGCGGGTGATGATATATGCCTGGTCGGTGGTGACCAGACTGTCCTCTACCGCTACCATGCCGATCTTGCTGGACACATTGGCCGCCAGTTTCATCACCATGGCGAAGCGGGCCGAGGCCGCGGTGGAGTCAAAGTCGGCGACCACCGATCCACCGGCGATGGACAAACCGTCCATCCCTACCACGTCCGTGGAGACAAAATCAGCCCCCAGTTCCGTTCGCACCTGCTGCAGGATCTGTTCCAGCTTGGTCATGAGTCACCTCCTATGCCTATTTAGGCATGGCCTTGCTCAGCCGCTCGGCGTAGATACGGCTGTTCAGGCGCATATTGCCCACGTTGCCGCTCTTCCGGTCCGCGGCAATGCCCAGATAGTAGTTCCGGTCGCTCAGGGGGCGGATGAGGAGATACGCTTTCTCCGTGGTCAGCAGATAGTCCTCAATGACGCCGGCCTTGAGTTTGTCGACGGCGCCATCCACCAGTTTGAACAGCAGGGTCATCTGGGCGTTGATGCTTTCCACGTCCACCGGCCCGGCGGCGTATTCGGCGATGCCCAGGCCGTCCATCCCCACGACCGCCGCGGCAATGAAGCCGGGCACCTGCCCACTCAGTTCCTTGAGGATGTCGTTCATATTCTCTGGCATGGCAAATTCCTCCTCCCTTTGGATTTGTTCGGCATCCAGTGTCTCCCACCGTTCCTCGTCCTGCCGATGGAGGCCCTCCATCAGCAAGGCTGACCAGGGCGTCTCAATCGTGCGCGCTGGCGGGGGGATGCCCATCTCCAGGCGAAACTCACCGTCTTTCCAGGTCAATACCCGATATACCACCTCCTTTCCTTCCTGGTCTGCCGAAAGGGCATGGACAATGTTCCCCCGGTCAAAGTACAACACGGCTTCCTGGTCGTCCCGGCGCAGCGTCAGTCGGGCCTGAGTGGCCTCCTGACAGGTCAACTGGATCAGGGTGGCAAGGCCCATTTCGCCGAGATGTCCTTGAATCGCCATTCCTCTTTCTCCGATCCCGGTCTAATCCTGCTACGCCTGAAATGAAACATCCAGTTCGTTTTCCAGAAGTTGAGCAAAATCGTCGTCCAGGGCTTCATTGATAGGCGTTTCGGTACTCGTCGGCGATGACTGCATCAGGATGGGCGTCAGTTCCTCTACCGCCTGTTTGAGCACCAGGCGCACTATGCCGATGGGCGTTTCGGTATCAAAAACAATGATGAGGATCAGTTGCTCGCCCACATCCGAGAGGTAGACGTTCTGGCTTTCCCCTTCGTTCAGGAGCATTTTGAATCGGGCCCGTTCTCCCACCAGCCGGGCCAGTTCGTGAGTGGCGACCAGTTCGCCGGCGGCCAGGGCGGAGAGCACCTGGGTGTTCATCCCCTGGGTCTGCCCGCGCTCAGCAATGAGCCGCCCGGTGACGTCCGCCAGGATGATGCAGCGGGCTCCACTGTTCTCGGCGATCCGGTCCATACAACGGTCTATGGCCTCCGCCTGCTCCACCGACAGGATGAAAGGGGCCTGCTCGCCGGGGCCGGTCAGGTCCGGCGAGGCCTCCCTCTCCGTCTCCGGGGTTGCCACCGGAGCGTCTGCCACCGGAGAGGGTTCATCCTCAGCCCTGATCTTCATCTCCAGAGACGAAGAGTACCGGCTCTGCAGCCAGCGGAGCCCCTCCTGGGCCCGCCGGTTGTTGGGGTTCAGGGCCAGGACGGTCTGAAGATAGGTCATTGCCTCCTCCGGGCTCTCGGCTACCCACGACAACCACAGCCAGGCATCCTCCCGAAACGGATCCAGTTCGGTGACCTTAAGTAGCAACTGACGGGCCAGGGATTTCTTCCCGGCCTGGGCGGCCCGGATCCCGTCCTCCAGGGCCCGGTCGATCGGATTTGCCGGTTGGTGTCTGGTCTGCAAACGGTCGGTCATCTTTTTCCTGCCCCAGAGATTATAGTTGTTGCTGCGTCTGGCTCACCACCAGGTTGATGATGGCTTTAAGGGTCTCAAACACCCCGGCCCCTTCGGTGGCCACCGCTTCAAACCAGAGAGTGCCATTGGGGACGAATAGTCGTTGAAGCAGGGGCACCGGGGCCACGTTCGGCAGGTCGCGCTTATTGAATTGGACCACGCACGGCGTCCGCTGCGGGTCCAGTCCCAGTTCCTGGAGATGGCGGTACATCATCTTGAACGCCTGGATGTTGTCGGGCAGGCGGATCATCTGGGAGTCGGCGACAAACACCACCCCATCGGCTCCCTGCAGGACCAGTCGGCGGGTGGCTTCGTACATCACCTGCCCCGGCACGGTATACAGGTTAAATTTCGGTTTTAAGCCTTTGATCTGCCCCAATTCCAGTTGCAAAAAGTCAAAAAAGATGGTCCGGTCCTCCCGGGTCTTCAGGGATACCAGTTCGCTGCGCAGGTTCGGGTTCGTCCGGGCATAAATGTATTGCAGGTTGGTGGTCTTGCCGCTCAGGGCCGGTCCATAATAAACGATTTTGAGGTTTAACTCTCGTAGTTTCCAGTTGATAAACATCCCGTTTACTCTCCGCTGTCCAGGCCGTGTTCCCAAGAGGGATCCAGCAGTCCCATTTTGATCGCCTGTTCGAGAGTAAAGGTCGGTGTCGGGGCCGTTGCAGTTGTTTCGAACGGGCTGGGGGGGGGAGGATGGGCATCCGGCGTTTCCCCTTGAAGGAGGTAGAAGGCCTCTTCCAGGGTCGGTTCTTGTGAGGTTGCCGTACTTTTCCGGCCGGGTTCCCCCTCCGGCAGGGGGGCAGCGAGGATCTGGTCCAGATGGGCACTCAATAGAGCCCTGAAGTCATCGTCCAGCACCTGACCAGCAGATGCCCGGTCGGTGTGGCCGATCAGGGTTCGCAGGTGCTGAAGCGTCCGTCGGGTATAGAGGCATACCATGCCGATCCGGCTGCATTGCTGGTGTTTGTCAAACAGGAGAATCAGGAATATCTCCCTATTGACATTGGCTGCATAGATGTCCAGACGACGGCCTTCGTGGTAATGCAGGGTCAGAGCCTGATCCTCTTCCAGGTAGCGGTCCAGTTCAAAGGCGGCGGCAAAACTGCCGCCGCTGAGGGCGATCAAGACCTGGAGGTCAACTCCCTCAACGGTGCCCACCTGGGCCAGCATCTGCCCGGTGACGTCGGCCAGCAGGACGCACTGGGCGCCGAGTTCAAAGCGCAGGTCGGCCAGACATCGGGCGATCTCATCAAACCGTTCGTCCGGCAGGATCAGAATATCTCGACCGGGTGTCTGCACTTCGGCCAGTGCCTCTTGTACGGCGGCGAACAGAGCCTGGATGGGGAAGGGCTTGGCCAGGTACCGGCAGGCCCCCAGCCGATAGGAGGTCGCCTCCACATCAGGGCTGCCATAGGCGGTCATCAGGATCAGGCGGGTATGAGGGGAAAGGGTTCTCGTGCGTTCCATCAATTCCAGACCGTTGATGCCGGACATGCGCAGGTCGGTGATGACCAGGTCAAAGGGTTGCGCGGTGATTTTGGCCAGAGCCTCTTCGCCGGAAGAGGCTGTTTCCACCTGGTAGTCCGGTCCCTGTTCGGCCAGGTTCTCGGCCAGGAAAAAGGCCACGCTCTCTTCGTCGTCTACAATCAGGATCCGTTTTCCCACTGGCATCTTGTCGGTGTCGCCATCGAAATCTTCCTCCATACTATACCACAAAATGCTGCCAGTGGGGTTTCAGGAATTGTCAAGAAAGCGTTCCGGTTTCTTGATCATTCTCTGTCGGGCAACTGCTTGCCGTTGCCCTGCTCTTGACGAAGCGGTATCCCCGCCCGCGCACGTTCACCAGATAGGGCCCGCCGTCCGGAGCGTTGCCGATCTTTCGGCGCAGGTTCCATAGATGGGTGCTGATGGCCCGCCGGGCCTCCCACCGGTCCCCCTCTGTACCGTGTAAGACGCGCATCAGTTCATCTAAGGGCACGATGTGATCGGCCTGCTCCATTAAGCAGAGAAGCAGTTTGAATTCACTGGGCGTCAGGTGGATGGGTTGGCCCTGGCGGGTGACGGTGTGCTGCTCCCGGTCCAGAAGCAGGCCCCGTGCCTCCAGAAAGCGAGGTTTGCCGGGCGTGGCCGGGGGGTCCGGAAGGGAGCCGAGGCGCAATTGCCGGGCGCTGACCTCAATCTGGTGCAGGAGGGCCTGTTGCTGCAAAAGTTTCTGTCGGCGGGCCAGGCCTTTCTCCACGCTGGCCAGCAATTCTTCGGTGCGGCAGGGTTTGATCAGGTAGTCGTGGCCCCCCCGACGCATCGCCTGGATGGCCGAATCCAGGCTGGCATGGGCGGTCAGGATGATGACCACCGGAGGCAGGGGCAGCCGTTCCACTTCCGCCATGACCTGCAAACCGTCTATACCCTCCATCTTGAGGTCCAGCAGGACCAGATCAATGGGTTGTTGTTGCAACAGGGCCAGCGCCTGCTCTCCACTGGCAGCGGTCGTCACCTCGTATCCCGCCTGGCTGAGGGTCTCGCTCAGGAAGAAGCGGATGGCCGGCTCGTCGTCCACGATCAGGATGTGCCCCTTCATACTCTCTACCCCTGATTGGTTTGCAGAATAGCGTAGCGCAGGCGGTCAGCCTGCATGCAGGCCTGGCGGCCTGCGCTACAGGGGCATGCTTTGGCCAGTGCCTTTTATGGTGCTTGCCCAAAGATTCCCTGGTGGTAGTTCTATCATATTGGCAGGAACACAGTGAACCGGCTCCCCTGCCCCACCCGGCTCTCCAACTCAATGCGCCCACCGTGCCGTTCAACGATGCTGTAACTGATAGTCAGGCCCAGGCCGGTACCCCTGAACTTGCGGGTGAAGAAGGGCTCGAAGATACGAGGTTGGTCTTCCTCCGGGATGCCCACTCCGGTGTCGGTAAACGAGATCCACACGGCCTGATGATCGCGATCCCAGCCCGTGGCTACGGTCAGTTCCCCGCCGTCCGGCATAGCGTCCAGGGCATTGAGGATGATGTTGAGAAAGACCTGCCTGATCTGCCCGGCCACGATCTCTACCTGGGGCAGTCTCGGGGCCAGTTGGCGCCGCACGGTCACGCGACTACGTTGCAGTTGTTTGCTGACCAGGAACAGAGTCTCTTCCAGGAGGTCGTTGACATCCACGCGCTCTCGCTGCTCTGCGGAGGGGCGACTGAAATTCAACATCTTTTCCACAGTGGTGATCAGCCGCTCCACTTCCCGGTTGGCAATCTCCAGGTAGCGCTGGCGTTTCTCCTCGCTCAGTTGGCGGTTCCTCAGCAGGGACAGGCCGCTGCGCAGGGCCTGCAGGGGGTTGTTGATCTCGTGGGCCAGGGAGGCCGCCAGCCGTCCCAGGGCGGCCATCTTTTCGGTTTGAATCAGGTGGGCCTGGATCTGCTTCTGCTCGGTGATGTCCTTGAGCACGTGGATGGACGCCTTGACCGCTCCGTGTTCATCCCGTATCGGGTAGGTAGAGACCAGAAAAACGCCTTTCAGATCAGGCAACTCCATCTCTCTCGTCTGAGGCTGGCCGCTCTGCAACGTCTGGAAATGGGGGCAGCCCTCCATCGGGGCATCGTTGCGGTGAAGCAGTTCGTAGCAAGGGCGGCCGATCAGCGCCTGCAGCGGGAGACCCAGCCTCTCAGCCAGGGCGCGGTTGGCGCGCACGATGCGAAAATGGGCATCGTGGATGGAGATGCCATCGGTGATAGCATCAAAGGTTTCGGCCCATTCCCGCCCGGCCTCGGCGACGATCCGATAAAGGCGAGCATTTTCCAGAGCCAGGGCGGCCTGATCGGCCAGCGTGGCAAAGATTTGCTGGTCCTCTTCTTCAAAGGCGGCTGGCCGGGCGCTGGCGGCATAGAGCACCCCCAGAACCCGGTCTTTTATCCCGAGGGGGACACCCAATTCGGAACGGGCCGTGTCGGCACCTTCTGGGCCAGGTAGGTCCCGGCGAACATCCGGCAGGTAGATGGGCTGTCTGCTACGGGCCACGGCTACGGGGATCCACTCTGTGTCATCCATAGGTAGGGGCGAGAGGGTCGTGGCCTGGGTCGGGGCCGTAGTGGCCAGTAACTGCAAAACCTTTTCTTCCTCGTCCACCTTCCATAGGTCACACCGGTCGGCGTTGATGATCTTTTCAGCCGCGTTCACCACCAGATAGGCGATTTTGGCTTCGTCCAGTGCAAAGAGCAGTTCCTGTCCCACGGCACGCACTACCGCCAGGCTGTCTTCTAACTGCCGATCGGCCATCACATCCCGCCGCGCTTCCACAATACCGATGATGCTCCCTTCTCTATCGCGGAGAGGGGAAGCGGTAATATCCACATAATGTACCTTTCCCATCCGGTCCCGATGGAGATGCATCCGTTTGACCGGTTGACCGGTGCTTTCCACTTCAGCCGCCAGGCAGGGATAGATAGTATCGTCACTATGCGCAGTATCCCCATGATATATCTGCCAACATGGGCGGCCGATGGCCTCTTCCCGCTTCAGACCGGCGTGGTGGAGGAAGGTGGCGTTGGCGTCGGTGATGATGCGCTCACGGTTGAGCACAATGACTTCATCTTGCAGGCTATCCAGCACGGCGCGGAGATCATCACGCGTATCCAGGAGTTCCCGGTAGCGACGGACGTTCTCTATCGCTATGGCGATCGGGCCGGTCATCATATGGAGCAGATGGATGTCGGTAGAGGCAAAGGGCACGTGGCCGGCCCGTCGGCCGAGACAGAGAAGCCCGATGGTCCTTTGGGCGCGCAGGGGCAAACATACGCCGATGGGTATCTCCGACCCCATCAATAACGCCCATACAGAGAGATCCGGCATCCCCCGGGAGTTTCCATCCAGGACCAGAGGCTCTTCCTGGTGCGAGGCCCAGGCCACAATGTCTGGCTCCACCGGAATCGGAGCCTCCACGGCCATGCCGGCTGCCGGGCCGGTGGCTTTTGTGACATACAGCCTGCCCGTTCCGTTTTCCAGAAGCAGCAGAGCCGCCCGGTCGGCACCGATTTGCGACAAAATGCCTCTGAGAAGACCTGCGGCCAGGGGGTCTGTGGTGCCGTTCCACAGGGCCTGGCTGGTTGCCAGAATGGGCCACTGGACTTGTTGCCACCATCGTTCCTGTTCTCTGTGTCGGTAGAGCAGGGTCTCCTCCACCGCCTGAATCAATTCGTGGTCATGGAAAGGTTTGAGGAGGAACCGTTGTGGGCCGACGGGGAGGGCCTGGACGACCCGGGCGAGTATGCCCGAGTCGGTGATGACGATGGCTGCCAGATGGGGGTCCAGTTCTCGGCCCCGGCGCAGCACGGTCAGCCCCTCTATGCCCGGCATCTTGATGTCCACCACCAACAGGTGAAAGCCGACGCTCAGGGGTCGGGCCTCGGCCTCCAGACGGGCAATGGCCTCACGCCCGTTGGTCACTCCTTCGGCGGCGTAGCCATGTTGGGTAAGTAGTTTGGTGCACAGGTGCGTGATGTGAACTTCATCATCTACGATCAGGATCCGTTCGCCGGCCATTTTCTACCTCTCAAGGGGGATTCACGCCGGGCCTGGCGTAAATCCGCAGGGCCTCACGTACCGGCTCACTACGGCGGCGGTGTTCTTCCCGGACAAGGCGATTCACTGTGGTCAGGAACTCGTTGGGGAAAGAAAGCACCACATCTTTGAGGGCTTCGTAAGTTATCCCCTGCACCACCTGCTCTGCCGTAATCTCAATCCCTGCCATCTTCATCGCATTCACAAACTGCGGAATCGGCGCATCGGGATTGCGCAGGTCAAACAGTTCTGGGTTGGTGGCGCGCGGGTCGGGCACGGACAGACTGCCCACCTAGATAGTGGGGATGGGCGTCGGAGTGGCGGTGGGGGTGGCTGTGGGTGTGCTTGTTGGCGTGGCGGTAGCGGTGGGCAACGGCGTCGCGCTGAGTGCAGATGTTGGCGTCGGCGCAGACGCAGGCGCGCAAGCGGACAACATCAGGTTGACCAGCAAGAACACAAGCAACTGCAGGAATTGTGCTACAATGATGACATCATCCACCTAAACAGCAAAAATCGGGCAATACCACCACCCCCTTTCACAAGGAGTTCACCCACGTTCTCCAGCGCGGCGGTCTGGCGGCGCGCAGCCCG
>Ga0308419_1001847_pt1 | contig 13941 bp, 10 predicted proteins | sample HotsprSampleMS50_FD_203674 | JGI IMG/M metagenome (GOLD analysis project Ga0308419, IMG submission 203674) | Hot spring phototrophic mat microbial communities from Mushroom Spring, Yellowstone National Park, Wyoming, United States - 20090730_MS50 ... | reverse complement strand
TTTTACTTCTCTTATAACGTGGTTTGTATTAGAGGTTTATGAGCATTTTAGAGAAGAATTAGAGTTAAAATTGGTTCATATCAACGAATCGCGAAAAAAGGATTTAGAACTTGCAGGAGAAATTCAAAAACAGTTCTATCCAGTTTTGCCAAAGAATGATTATTATTATTTTGATTATTTAACCTTGCCTTATGATGAGGTTTCTGGCGATTATCTTGATGTTATCCAAAAAGAAAATTATTTTTATGTAATTTTGGGCGATGTTACAGGTCATGGTTTACAATCTGCAATGCTAACGATGCAGATCAACACGTTATTAAATTATTTGATTATAGAAAAAAAACAAGACGATATTCCTGCGATTTTTATGGAATTGAACAATCATTATTATAAAATTATCAATAAATTAAACATCAAAAACTATGCGTCGTTGATTCTAATAAAGATCGATTTAAATGGTAAAGTTTTTATAACAGGATCTCTGAACCATATTTTTTATTATGATTCAGAAAAGTCTAAAATTGAATTTATTAACTATGTATCTCCGCTTCTTGGTTTAAAATATATATCCTCACGCGAAGAATTAAAGATAATCGAATTACAACTAAAACCAGGCGATAGCTTATTTTTTTGTACTGATGGTTTAATCGAAATATTCTTAAAAAATCAAAACCTTTTGGATAGAACAGAATTTATAAGAATTCTAAACAATTTTTTTAACGAAAAAAAACAATCTCAAAAAGAAATCAAATTAAATGAATTTCCTTCATTTTTAAGAAAATATATATCGTCGTTTTCTTTTCAGGATGATGTTTCTGCAATTTTAGTACAATACAAGCAACCTGCAAATCACTAATTACTTGACCACGAATTCTTTTTAAAAAAATCAAAATAGAGATAAGTTTTAAATTTTAAGGAGTAGAATATGTCCGAAAAAAAATTTCGTATAGAAAAAGATACGATGGGAGAAGTAGAAGTACCAGCAGATAAATACTGGGGTGCCCAAACTCAACGATCTCTGATGAATTTTAAAATAGGTAACGATCACTTTCCGCGAGAATTCATTCGAGCATTTGGAATTATCAAAAAAGCATCTGCTTTAACAAACAAAGAATTAGGTATACTCGATCCTAAAATTGCAGATTTAATTATAAAAGCAGCAGACGAAGTAATCGAAGGTAAGTTGGATGATCATTTCCCATTAGTTATATGGCAAACAGGAAGTGGAACTCAATTCAACATGAACGTAAACGAAGTAATATCCAATCGTGCTATCGAAATGGCTGGTGGAGAATTAGGATCAAAAAAACCTGTTCATCCCAACGATCATGTAAATCTTTCACAAAGTTCTAATGATACTTTTCCTACTGCAATGCATATTTCAGCAGCAGAACGCGTTGTTCATCATTTAATTCCTAACATCAAAATTTTGCGTAATACTTTACACAAAAAATCCGAAGAATTCAAAAATATTATCAAAATTGGTAGAACCCATCTAATGGATGCAACGCCATTAACCTTAGGACAAGAATTTTCTGGTTATGTAGCAATGTTAGACTATGCGATAGAACGTTTGAACAAAGCATTAGACGACGTTTACAAACTTGCACTTGGTGGAACAGCTGTTGGTACAGGAGTGAATGCACATCCAGAGTATCCAGAAAGAGTTGCAAAAAAGATTGCAGAGTTGACGAATTTGCCGTTTGTGACTGCTCCCAACAAATTCGAAGCTCTTACTTCTCATGGAGCATTGTTGAACCTTCATGGAGTTTTAAAAACATTGGCAGCAGATTTAATGAAGATTGCAAACGATATACGATGGATGGCAAGTGGTCCTCGTTCTGGTATTGGAGAAATCAAGATTCCCGAGAATGAACCAGGAAGTTCTATTATGCCAGGTAAAGTGAACCCAACTCAGAGCGAAGCGATGACGATGGTTTGTTGTCAAGTTATGGGAAATGATGTAGCAATCAATTTTGGTGGTGCTGGTGGAAATTTCGAATTAAATGTATACAAACCTATGATTATTCATAATGTATTGCATTCTATTCGAATTCTTGGAGATGCATGTTTGAACTTTAACGATAAATGTGCAATTGGAATTGAACCATGGTTAGAAAACATACAAAAGCATTTAAACAATTCCTTGATGCTAGTTACTGCATTGAATCCTTACATCGGATACGATAATGCAGCAAAAATTGCAAAACATGCATATAAAACAGGTAAGACACTAAAAGAAGCAGCAGTAGAATTAGGTATACTTACCGCAGAACAATTCGATCAATACGTAAGACCAGAAGATATGATCAATCCTAACTTAAAAGTTCACTAAAAAAAGCCAGGTATCTCTGGCTTTTTTTAGGTGATTACTCCTTTTATTCCACCAAGTAGATAATACAACATATCATCTAAAATAGCCATAAAATTATATTTGAATTTAAGCTCCTTTAAAAAAATACACAAGAAATTCTCTGCTTATTCCTCTTTGGAAGAGGTTATTTTGAGGAGTGCTACTAAATACATCTTCTTGCTCCCATGCTTTATTATAGCATGGAGAAATATATTGAGCAATTACCCTATATTGTTTTTAATTACAAGCATTATCAGCAGGTTCTCTCTTTATGTATTGCTTAGTATTTCCACAATAAAGAAAGAGGCTAATTGAATTATAAATTCAAATCTTTTAATTTTTTAGCTTCCTCTATTATTTTATTAATCATCATTTTGAAAATTAATTTATGAAAGGGTAGAAGAGAATACCAGTATAATCTTCCGAAAAGACCTTTTGGATAAAAATAAACAGTTTGAGTAAAGGTTTCACCGTTAATTGAGAATTCAAGCCATGCTTTACCGGGAAGTTTCATTTGAGCTTCAAGTAAAAGTCTTTTATCCTCTACAATATCTATAACTTTCCAAAAGCCTATAACGTCTCCTACCCGAACCTCTTTTGTACTTCTTCTACCTATGTTTGTACCATAGCCACCTAAAATTTTATCAATCAATCCCCTTATCTCCCATAGAAAATTGAGGGCATACCATCCCTTTTCTCCCCCGATATTTTTACAAACATAAAATATTTTAGAAGAATATGACTTATCAATTTGTTTAATATAGGTATCTATATAAACAGCTTTTGAAATCTCTGGAATTTTTGGCACATCGCTTACTAAATTCTTAGCGCTATCACACCATCGACTTAAAACTAGATCTCTTTTAATTTCTTCTAAAGCTTTTTTTATTGCTTCTTTAAAATGTGTTATTTTTATATGTGGAAAATATTTTTCAGCGTTATCATTTGTCTTTACAGTTCTTGTTTTTAATCCTAAAACTAATTCCCTTGCCAATTGATAATTCACAGGCGTAAGAAGATTAAGCCAATAGGAAGAAATTCTAGGTGTAAGAAGTGGCACTTTAATTACGATTCTTTTTAATCCTAAAACTTGAGCAGTTTCAATTAACATTTGTTTAAAAGTCATAGGTTGCATTCCTATGTCTATTACATCATGTATAGGATTTTTATTTAATATTGTAGCTTTAAGATATTCAATTACATCATTTATATAAATTGGACAAGTTTCTGTATCTACCCATTTGGGTGTTATCATTATAGGTAGTTTCTCTACTAGGTGCCTTATTATTTCGAAGCTTGCAGAACCAGAACCAATGATAACACCAGCTCTAAACCATGCAACTTTTGCTTTTTCGGGATTTTTACTTAGAATTTTCCCGGTAAGGAATCTGCTTTTTAGATGTATACTTGTATTCTCTAAATCACCGCCAAGTCCCCCTAAGTATATTATTTGTTTAATTCCATTTCTTTCACAACAAACTCTAAAATTTTCAGCACTTTCTTTTTCTTTTTCAAGATAGTTTTCATCTTTGCCCATCATATGAATTAGGTATACAGCAACATCTACACCATTAAGGGCATCCATTAGTACTGGAATATTAAAGGTATCGCCCTCAAAAATTTGACATCTTTCTAAAATTTGATTTTCAAGTTTCTTTTTATTACGAACTAAAAGTCTGATATTAACATCCTCATTTAACAAACTGTAAAGAAGTCTTCTTCCTACAAAACCTGTCGCTCCAGTTAGTAAGATAGTTTTCATTGGCATGACCTTATTTTTTTATTTATTTTATTTATTTTGTTGATAAAATTATGTAAAATAGATTCTATGCGATTAATGTCAAAACCTTTTTTGACAGGATCAAGTCTTTTATTGCAGGAATTTGCTCTTCTAATGTAGGTCTCTTTGTTTTATAAATTACTCTTATGGAACACCATTGTCCCATTCAAGAGATTTTTGGAAAGAAAGAAATCTATCTTCTCGATTATAGTCAATAGGAAGTTTATAAACTTTTTTACGATACCAATCAAAGGTATTTATTTTATTGAAACTCACGCAGGGTTAAAGAATATCAATAAGGGAAAATCCCATATGATTTACCGCTTCCTCTATAAGACCTTTAAGTTCTTCGATATCTCCTGCAAACATCCTAGCCACAAAGCTGCTATTAAGCTAAGTTGCAAGGGCAAGAGGATTAAACTGTTCTGATACTATTCCAAATTACTGTGTTTTTGTTACTACTCTCCATTCTTTCTGTAATATTTAAGAATTTTGTTGAGATGTTCAAAGTCCTTTATATTTTCAGTTTCTACCACTTCAAAGACTAAATTTTCGGGACTCCACTCTAATTGAAAAGCCCATTTTATAGTATTTTGCAGACAAAAAACAGGATCATAGATTACAGTTGGTAAAAAGTTAATAAAGATTTTATGATTTTTAAGACCCTTAACAGCGGCGGTTTTTATGGAAACCTCTCTACAACTCCGGTCAAGAAAAAAAAGCGTATCAGTTGCCCGAGCAGCTTCAAAAAGATAGGATGGACTTAAAATCTCTCCGTTTCTCTTTACAACCCTTATCAAGCATTCAAAACCATAAACTTCCTTTCTCTCTAATTTCACAATAGGAGAAAGTAAACGGTAAGTCTACCCGTTTCTAAAATTTCCAGATATTCAGTATACCTTAAAATAGCTGAATAAACGCTGAGAGGTTTTAATCGATGGATAACTGAGAATAAATTTACTCCCTCTGTAAGAAATCTGATCTTGAAATTTTCTTTCTCAGCATCACTGAAAGGTTGATTGACAAGGGTTGATATTAATTCTTCTACATTTACCTTTGGAATTAATATCTGACCCTGAAGTAGGTTATACGAGAAGTTGTTTTCAGAAAGAAGCTTTGCCATTTTTTGTCGTAGAAAATCTATGGAAGAAAAGATGACCACGTCTACTTTAACATCAGGAAATTTTGGCAAAATTTCACACTTTGGACAGGGTTTTTCATGCATAAGCACTTCCATTGCTAAAATATTTTTTATATTACTTGATTATTACTTTTATTCCATCAAACAGATTATACAACATATCATCTATATTAATCTAAAATTATACCTGAATACAAGCTCCTTCAAATAATACACAAAATACTCTCTGGTTTCCCTGTTTTGGAATAGGTAACTTTGACGAGTTTTACTAAGTTCATTTTTTCATCCTCTATGCTTTATCATAGCATGGAGAAACCTATTGAGCAATCATATTTTTTTAAATAATTATAAGCAAACCTTTCGTAAATGGTTTTTTCGTTACTTAAAGCAGAACAAACTTTATAATTTGATGCAGTGGGACAAGAAGCTGTACCAGTTATTTTACAACCAGCTTTTTCGCATTTTTTTCGGTTTTCGAAAGTATCCGAACCACTATATCTACAATAATGCTTGCAATTTTCGGAAGAACCAGATCCACATGTATAACAACCATCTGCATAAATCCTGTTAACTTCTCCCAATGCACCCAATATCAATAAAGCAAAAAAAAGGATTGATAATTTTTTCATAGAGAACATTCTTTATTATAAGAAAAAAAATCAATAAAAAAATGATATAGCAAAAATTTTTAGTCCTTTATTGTTTTTTTGTTGATAAAAAAGTACCAATAAATCAATCCTGTTAACGTTAAAAGAATGCCTAAGATGGATTCATAGAAGGCCGTATAAAGTGTATAAAACGAATAAAAACCATAAATACTTAGAACAACCAAAAAGATTGCATACAAAAAGGGAACTTTAAAGGGTCTAGGAACATTAGGATATTTTTTTCTTAATATTACAACAGCAATGATGGTTAATATATTAAACAATGCTGATGTAAAAGAAAAAAAGTCAATGAGTCTATCGTAAATAGAAACAGTCGATTTTAAAAAATAAGAACTATAAGCCAATAAAGTTAGAATGGTTGCCCAAAAGGACTGAAAGATCAACGAAGCAATTGGAAGTCCATTTTTATCCAGATTTTTTAGAAAAGAAAAAAATAAACCATCTCTTGCCATAGCATGCCATGTTCGCGATTTTGTGAATATTTGTGCATTAACATTACTAGATGTGTTGATTACAATTATGATAGAGATTAGGAGTGCAGCAATCCCACCTAAGGCTTTTTCGATTGCATCGGCTGCAACAAATTTCGAATTTGCTATTTCTTGAGGTGTAAGTTGCGTTAAATACGCGATATTGGTTAATAGATACAAAAATATCACAATAGAAATTCCTAAAAATAATGATAAGGGTAAATTTTTCGAGGGGTTTTTTACTTCTTCTGCTACATAGGTAGCACCTTCCCAGCCGCTATAAGCGAAAAATGCATATCTTAAAGAAGAGCCAACACCTGTAAGGAATGTTGCTAAACTAATTTGACTAAAATCTTCGTATTGAAAAATATTCTTCGGATCATGACTAAAACATAAAATAAATATATAAAATAATGCAAATATTTTTAATAAACTTAATAAGTTTTGTAGCCATCCAGAAAATTTTAATCCAAAACAGTTTAGTATAGAAAAAACCCAGATAAGAGAAATTGTTAATAACATTTCGATAAAAAAATTTGTCTCGATAGAAAATAAAATCATCAAAATTTTTAAGGTATATTCGGAAAAAACAATACTGACAATGACAATCGATGCTGTTTCGGAAACAAAAAACATCGCCCATCCTCGAAGAAAGGATACAATAGGATGATAAGCTCTTTTTAGGTATTCATAAGGCCCCCCTGATTTTGGAAAGGCTGCTACCATCTCTGCATATAATGTAGCACTTAAAATGGTTAGTATGCCTCCTACAATCCATGTGCCTAAAAATATAATAACGGAACCAGAAAGTAGCATAATAGGTGCAGGTGTTTTAAAAATGCCCGAACCAATAATTCTTCCGACAATGATTGCTAAACTTTCTTTTAAATCAAGCTCTTGTTTATAATTAGAGTTCATGTAGGACAAAAATATTCTAATAGCTTTTTACATAAACAAATATTTCTGAATAATAAAAAAAATTTTTATTATATATTTTATAAAAATTATATTAGAATAAATTTATAATTAAAATTAAGCATCAACCTCTGGGATGATATTTTTTGTGTGCTTCTTTTAGGTGTCTTTTGTCTATATGAGTATAAATTTGTGTTGTGGAAATATCACTATGCCCTAGTAATTCTTGTACAATTCTTATATCTGCTTGGTTTTGAATCATATGAGTTGCAAAACTATGCCTAAAAGTATGAGGCGAAATTGTTCTTATAATACCAGCTCGCAGAGAATATTTTTGTAAAAATTTCCATACCGATTTTCGATCTAATTTCCCTCCTTTTTTGCTGATAAAAAGATATTCGTTTTTTTTCGATTTATGCTTACATATATATGGCCTACTATGTACTAAATATTGTCGAAGTATCTGCAATGTTTTTTCTCCAAAGGGAACAATTCTTTGTTTATTGCCTTTCCCTAATATCTTGATTTCTTGTTCTAAAAAATCAATGTCTTCTAATTTTAAATTACAGACTTCGGAAATTCTTAAACCACTTACATACATGATCTCAAAAATACATCTATCACGTAGTTCAAAAATGTTATTTGTATCGAAAGAATTAAAGAATTTATTGATTTCTTCTAATGTTAAGTAATCTGGAAGATGTTTTTCTACTTTGGGTAGTTCGATCTTTTCTGCTGGATTTTTATCGATATAGTTTTTGATCACTAAAAAATGATAAAATTGTCTTAACGATGCAATCAAACGAACTAAGGAACGTTTCGAAATATTGTTAACTGTGTCGTCTTTTAGAAATCCTATCAAATCTTCGGTAGTAATGTTTAAGATATTTAGGTTTTTATTTATCACGTATTGAAAAAATTTTTTTAGGTCTTGGGTATATGCTATAATAGAATTTTGGCTAAGATTTCTTTCTACGATCAAATATTCTTGGAATTCAATCAAATAATTCCTATTTTCGTTGCTAAAAGCATTTACTACATTCACAATTTAAAAATCGGAATAAGCATAAAGAATCGATTAAATTTTTTTTAGACCATGCTAATGAGTTTTTTTAATTCCTTTTATTAAGTAAAATATATAAATTAATGATTGTTTTTTTGTAAATGAATGATGTTTAAAATTACCTATGAATTTTATTTTATTAATAGTTTGGAGTCAATTAGATTCATGAACATTGATAAAATTATAGTTGAAAATCTTCTATGGATTGGTTTTTTCGATTTATGTCAAATAAAAAGCAGGATAGGTCAAAAAATCTTATAGAAGAATCATTAGATGAAATTGTTGCACTTTGTAAAAGGAGAGGGTTTGTATATCCGGGCTCAGAGATCTATGGAGGATTAGCAAGCACTTTTGATTATGGTCCTTATGGTGTGGAATTATTACGAAATTTAAAAAATGAATGGTGGAGAGCTTTTGTTCAAACGCGTTCAGATGTTGTTGGGTTGGATTCAGGGATTCTATTACATCCAATGGTTTGGAAAGCAAGTGGGCATGTGGACAATTTTAACGATCCTTTGTTTGATTGTAAAAATTGTAAATCGCGTTTTAGAGTAGATAAGTTTTACGAAGAACAATTTAAAATTGATTCTTCGAAATTATCCTTTAACGATATAGTAAATATTTACAACGAAAAACAAAAGGATGGTACACTTGTTTGTCCAGTATGTGGTAGTAAAGACTTTACAGAACCGCGTCAGTTCAATTTGATGTTCGAAACCTATATGGGGGCAGCAAAAGGCTCCGATATAAAGGTTTATCTTCGTCCCGAAACTGCACAAGGTATTTTTATCAATTTTAAGAATGTGGTAGATACTTGTAGAGTTAGAGTGCCTTTTGGAATTGCTCAGATTGGTAAAAGTTTTAGGAACGAGATAACTGCACGACAATTTATTTTTAGGACACGCGAATTCGAGCAAATGGAGATGGAGTTTTTCTGCAAACCAGGTACACAAAAAGAATGGTTTGATTATTGGGTTGATTTTTGTTTTAATTGGTTAAAATCCTTAGGTTTAAAAGAAGAGAATTTAAGAATACGTCAACATTCCAAAGAAGAACTAGCATTTTATTCCGAAAATACCGTAGATTTAGAATTTAAATTTCCTTTTGGGTGGGGAGAATTATGGGGTATTGCTTCGCGAACAGATTACGATTTAAGACAACACATAAATTTTTCCAAAAAAAATTTAGAGTATGTGGATCCTGATACCAAAGAACATTACGTCCCTTACGTGATTGAACCAGCACTTGGGGTAAATCGTCTATTTTTGGCTGTACTATCCAATGGATATTTTGTAGAGAATGCTGGAACCAAAGAACAAAGAACAGTATTAAAACTTCACCCGAAGCTTGCACCTGTAAAAGCAGGTATTTTTCCGTTGGTAAAAAAGGATGGTCTTCCAGAAATTGCAGAAAAAATCTATCAAGAATTGATTTCGTATTTTCCAGTAGAAATTGATGTTTCTGGTTCTATTGGTAAACGATATTATCGTCAAGATGAATTAGGAACACCTTATTGTATTACCGTAGATTACGAAACAAAAGAAAATCAAACAGTCACTATTAGAGAAAGAGATTCCACAGAACAAATTCGAATCTCTATCGATAAAATTTTGAGTTTCCTACAAGAGAAAATTTTACGATAATAAAATTATATGATAGAAAAGATCTTTTCTTTTATAGATAATTGGTTGAATGCAATTCCCTACAAAGTAAGAAAAATCATTACATATTCTTTTATTTCTTTGTGGATTGTTATGGCAATTGCAGTTTCTTTATATAGTTTTTTAAAGGGAAGAGAAAATGCACCAGTAGTAAGTGAACAATCTTATCTTAACGAAATCAAAGAAAAGATTCAAGAAAAACAAAACCTAAACAAAAAAAGAACGATTATCTTACCAGATTTAAACGATTTAGTACAAGAAGAGGTACCTTTAAAAATTGAATCTTCTGATCAGCCTAAACAAACAGACATAGCGAAGGATTTATCTTCGGGAAAAAATATCCAAATCCTACCTCAAAAAGATGAATTAATTTTTCCCGAAAAACAAGAACCCATTCCAGAACAAAAAGGTATCGAAATTGAAGAATTAAAAAATAATACTTTACCAGAAAAAAAAGAAAAAACAAAAAATAAACAACTGGAAATTTTAAAAATAGAAAATTGATTTACAAAATACAACTATAAGAAAAGGTAAAAGAGATGAAAGAGATAAAATTCGAGATATTGAACGAATATAATGTTTTAAATTCCAATGAACAGTTTTTGGCTCATACCCTATTATCAATAGAGACACCACCCATTTCGGAGGATCAAAATCGTTTACCATTAGCGGTGGTAATCGTAATTGATAAAAGTAAGTCGATGTATGGAGATAAACTTCAATCTGTTATAGAAGCTTCGAGTGCGTTAGTAAATTGGTTAACTCGTAAAGATTATGTAGGAATTGTTGCTTACGATACCAACGTAGAATTGGTTCAACCTTTAATTCCTTTAACAGATAAGTTTTCTGTTATTAAGAAAATTCAGAGCATTACAGCAGGTTCATCGACAAATTTAAGTGGGGGATGGCTTCAAGCATTAAGAATGTTAAGAGATATAAACGAAAAAGTGATAAAACGCGTCATATTATTAACAGATGGAATGGCAAATGCAGGTATAGTAAATCCAGCAGAGTTAAAAAAAATTGCTCGTGAACATTCTGGATTAGGGATTACTACTACAACGATGGGAGTAGGGAAAGATTTTTCCGAAACCCTTTTAAAAGATATTGCAGCGGCTGGTGGAGGGAATTTTTATTTTATAGAAGGACCGGAACAATCCAACGAAATCTTCTTTAAGGAATTTGGTAGTTTAGCGTCTTTGTATGGTCAAGGGCTCGAACTAAAAGTCTTTTTGCGAAGGGGTATTACCTTTAAAGAAATGTTATCTGATGTTCCTTTTGATCTTTACGAAGATATATTAACTATAAGACCAGGAGACTTACGTTCTGATGATGTAAGAAATTTTGTCATGATTACAGAAATTAATGGTCCTGTTGCAGAAAAACAAGAATCCTTAATCGATGCTGAATTATCGTTTTATAATATTCAAAAGAATTCCCAATTTGTAAAGATGGAACTTTCTTTTAAGCCGGAATTTAAGCCAAATGTTGATATGGAAAAATATGTTAATAAAAGAGTGCGTGTGGAATCTTTATTAGCTTCCGCAAGTAAATCTATGATGGAAGCATCTCGTCTTTCGGCAGAAAGGGATTTAAGTGCTGCAAAAGAGCTGATCATACGAACAGAAAAACGAATAGAAGCAAACTTAGATTTAGAACCAAAAATGCTTTCGCGTTTATTAGAACGCCTAAAAGATGTTCATAAAAATTTAGAAGAAAATTTAGTAATTGCAAGTAAAAAAATGATGGCGCAAGCAATCGATATATCAGATTCTTTTTCTTTTCGCGATAAAGGGATAGAAAAACCTGCTCATAATAAGATATACGAAATCCAATTAGAAGGTCAGTTAGACCTTTATAAGTGTCCAGAACTTAAGTCGAAAGTAAAATATGCAATAGAAGATGGTTATAGATATTTTATTATGGATATGACAAACTTAAATTACATTGATTCTTCTGGTATAGGTACACTCATTCAAATCTCTAATTGGTTAAAAAATCGAGGTGGAATGATTGTAATCACCAATGTTCAGGGAAATGTGGAAAAAATATTTGAATTAACCAAATTAAATGAATTTTTTATCATAAAAGATAGTTTAGCATCTGGAAGAATGATGATCCAAGAATTTCTTGAGCAAAAAGATGGATAAATTTCGTCTAATTATATAAATGAAGTACATAATAAAAATATTGTTATTTCTATTCCCCCTCTATACAATTTATGCAGAGATTTATAAACCTCCCGGTTATGGGATGGGATCTAACATTGAAGGAAATTCCTTAGGGTTCGACATGGGCATTAAATCTATCAACGAAGATTACTATGTTATTATCACTCCCATTTTTGAACTTCCTTTTTTGGGTTTTCGAATTGGTTTACAAATTCCCTTAGAAGTATTAGTATACGATAAAGAACCTTTATCTGCACCAAAAACCCCTTCTTTAAGACCAGGAACTTACGACGACGTAACAGATTATTACAAAATCTTTCGTTATATCACTTATGGTACACATCTATATTTTAACCCAGACGATGCTTTTAATTGGTCTCTACATTATGGTATAATGAATGATGGTTATATTGGTCATAGAACTATTGTTAATCGCTATATTAGTAGTTATGATCCTTCTGTATGGAGTCCAGGCCTTATGGCAGACATTAACAATAATTGGGGAGGAATTGAGGTTTTTGCCAACAATGCTCTAAGAAAAGAAGTTAGGGGCTATCGTGTTTTTGTGCGTCCTGTCGGTATTTTTACATCTGTTTGGAATATAGCTTATGAAGATTCTTATACAAAAAGTCAATTAGCCTATTCCATCCAAGAAAATAGAGATCCAAAATATAATAAAAATTATCTATTCCAAACTACAATACCTAATACTGGTAAAGGGGGTAGATTACAACAACATTTGTTAAGACCTCTAAAAGAAGATTTAAAAGAAGAAAAAGTGGAATTTCGAGAGGTTTTTGATCCTGCATCTGGCGAAGTAAAGATTGTTCCTGTACCAAAAGAAGAGATACCAGAGCCCAATCAAATACAACCATCACCAGATACAACTACGAAAACTCCAACAAAAACACTAAATGAAGTTTTACAAGATAGAGCGAGTGATTCCGATAGAACTAAAAGTCCAAAAAAGCATGGATTTTGGAATCGATGGGCAATTGGCTATACTGTAATAACAGATTATAATGCTCCTTTAAGCTTAGAAGTAGATGGTTCCAATAACTTAGTAATTGATCCAAAAACAAAATTACCCCGTGCAGATAAAGTAGAAAACTTAACTGTAACTGGTGTGGATATGGAGTTTCGATTATCTCCATTTACATGGATGGATTTAACTCCTTATATAGATATAAATAAATTTAAACACATAGAAAATAGCAGAGGTACTCACATAGGTATAAATTTCGAAATGCAATTGAGTCGATTAGTAAAATGGAGTATTCGTCCAGAATATAGAGAAATTACTTCGAATTATATTCCCGAATATTTTGATTCTACTTATGCAATAGAACGCACTCAATATATCCAAAATGATCAAAACAATAATCTTTCTACTCCGAAGTTGGCATATTTAAAATCTCTACCTACGGATGGTGTAATCAAAAAAGGATATTTCCTTAATTCCCTTTTAGAGTTCGTTTCTTTTTTAGTGATTGAATTATCTTACGAAAATTACGATGGTCCTAATAATTCCAAAGTCTTCACAGGATTCTATGTCCCTAATATTGGAGGAATTTTTCTGAATGGTTATTATACAAAGAAAAATTTTGATAAATTTAAAGAAGCTTTTATCACAAAAAGTGAAAATGCCTTATTAGCAGCAGAGGCTGGATTATCTTTTTTCGGTGGCTTTTACATAAAATATACCATTAAAAGAACCTG
>Ga0308419_1001844_pt1 | contig 13952 bp, 12 predicted proteins | sample HotsprSampleMS50_FD_203674 | JGI IMG/M metagenome (GOLD analysis project Ga0308419, IMG submission 203674) | Hot spring phototrophic mat microbial communities from Mushroom Spring, Yellowstone National Park, Wyoming, United States - 20090730_MS50 ... | reverse complement strand
ACCACTTCTCATCCATAATCTCCTTGCGCTTTTGTATGTATTCTTCATCAGTTATAAGCCCATCCTTTTTTAAAGACTCTAATTTTCTGAGCTTTGTTTCAAAGTCCTCTGTAGCGGTCTCTCTTTCAGATTGAATTTCTATAACATCTGTGGCAGTGGCTGGCAGTTTACTTTTTTGTTCATTTGAGTATGTAGAGAGATTTCTAATGGAATATATAATCCCTCCAATACATGCAATAACCCATACCATTGTAAAAATTCCAGGAACATCGGACATCAAGAACAGTCCAAGAAAGAGAAATATCACAAGCATAACAATTGTTATTTTTGAGGCTAATGGAGATGGCCTAACAGAGGCAATTTTACGCTGGTTATTCATCTTTCCCACCACCTTTCAGAATTTTTTACTTTTTCTTGTTTAATTGTTCCGTCTTTGGTAATTACTACTCGATTGCCTTCTATTATAGAAATTTTTTATTTAACTCAGGTATAGCTACATCTACAATCCCTTCAAGAACTGTAGTTTCAATCGATTTGTCTTCTTTAATTTCACTTGAGAATTTTGTACCTCGCGCTCCTATTACTGCCGTACAATTACACCCTTCTTCTGATTTAAGCCTTATTAAAAGAGTAAATTTATTATGAAAATATTTGATGTCTTCGTCTCTTATATCCTTTATTGTCTTCAGGTCTTCTTTGTATTGTTCAATCTTCTCCTTCATTTTTTTCGCATACTCATCTATCTTCTCCACTGCCATATAGACCTTGCCTTTGGTTAGTTCTACAACCTGTTCTTCAGGGGTGTCTTTTTTCATCTCAAACTCTGAATAAGGTCCAATCTTAGCAGTGGCTCTGCCATCCAGCATCTGCATCTCAGCAGTTCCATCTCCTGTCCAGACCTTATCGCCCGGCTCAAGAAAACCACTTTCTGGAGTTGTCCTCTCACCATTTGCCTTGATGATGTAAACATTTCCTGCATAGTTTGCCACAAATCCCTTAATCTGTTTTTTGGAATCATATCTTTGGGAGAGCATATTTTGAATGGTTGCATAAGATTTATCAGCCCTTATTTTCTGCAATTCCCACTCCTTTCTTATTTCCTCATTCTTTCGCTTTGCCTCCTGAGCCTTGATTAGGGCATCCCTTGCAATCATCTCTGCCTTTGTGTTCCCTTTTTGCTGGGCAAGGGTGATTATTTTTTCTGATCTTTGTATGGTTTCATTGTTTTTAGCGATCTCCATATCAATTTTTCTGATTTCCATAATCGCCCTGTCTCTCAATTCCACTGCCTTGAAATAGACAGATAGCAGAAAATTATTGCTATATTGAGGTCCATCATAGGCAAAGGCATTGGCTATGAAAAACAATATTGCCAATATCGGGAGAGTTTTCAATGTCCTAAACATAATCTTATTTTTCTCCCTTTTCCATCATATACTCCCACTTGTAAATCTGATCCTTTGCTTCACGGACATCCGGTGCGTCGGGATAAAGGTCAAGGTATATCTGCAAGTTCTTTATTGCCTGCCTGTAATCCTTCAATGCTTCATAGTTCAAGGCAATGGCTTTGTAAAGCTGGGGAAAGAAAGGTGCAATCTTTATTGCCTTTTTGTATTCCGTTACCGCATCCTCAAATTTTCCCTCTTTTGTTGATGCCTCTGCCCTCATGGCATGTTTTCTTGCATCTTCTGGAAGTTGAGCTATATCAGGTCTTGCTTTTATCAGCATTGCCACATGGCTTCTTATCTCCTTTGTCCCTTTCTCATCAGCAATCTTTAATAGCTCTTCATACTCCTTAAGGGCTTCCCTGTATTGACCCTTTGCCTTAAGGGACTTTGCTGTCTCTTTTTTATTCTCAACATAGGGCTTTAATGACTCTAAAACCGCATTTCTAAATTGCTGATGGAAAACATTTTTTGTCTGCAGATACTCCTCAGGGATTGAGGTATAGGTATCAAGGGATTTTTTCAAATCACCCATCTTTGAATAGGCCAATGCCTCAAGTAATCTGTCAAAGGGGCTGTCTTTCTTGGTGGATAGAATCTTTATTGCCTCATTAATCTTGCCTTCCTTTGTAAATGGAGGGCTCTCTATGATATAGGCAAAGCTGATGGCACTCTTTGCCCAGCCGTCATCAGGATTAAGTGCATATGCCTTCTCTGCATCCTTGCGGGCTTCAGCAAAATTACCCCTTATGGCATTGATGAGGCTTTTCATACCAAGAGCTGTGGCAGCTCCTGCTGTAATCATCTTCTCCCTTGTGACTATTTTTTCCAAAGGCTTATCAACACCTTTTCTTTCTATTGTCAATGTAACCTGAGTGCCCTCCTGACCTCTTATGTTCTCAGTAACCTTATTTATGTCCAATTCCTTTGTTGATTGCCCGTTAATCTTTATAATCCTGTCTCCAACCTCTATCCCTGCCCTTTTTGCAGGTCCTGATGGTTCAATAGATACTACTACTGGATATTTGTCTTCGATTTTTGGTGTTATTCCAATTCCTCTTATAACATAAACGTCTTCCACTGCCTTGTTTATCACCTTAATGGCATCATCAAATCTACCAGCAGCCATGTAGGTGTTTGTAAGTTCACTGTAAAGCCTTCTATTATCAGGCGCTATTTCTAAGGCCTTCTTGAGTGTGTTTATAGCTTCGTCATAGTTTCCCATTTCTCTATAAAGATTGGCCAAGCTGATATATATATCAACGACTTTTGGGGCAAGTTCTATTGCTTTTTTATAGTATGAGACAGCATCATTATATTGTTTTTTCCCAAGATATGCTTTGCCTAATTCTTCATAAGCAGCGGCATAGTTAGGGTCTAACTCTATGGATCTTTTCAGAGCAGAAATGCCTTCATCATATTGTTTTTTAGCTGAATAGACTCTACCAAGCATAACAAAAGCATTGGCATACTTCGGTTCGACCTGTATAGCCATTTTTGCTGCTTCTATAGCATTATCATACATCCCTAATTGTTCATACGAAGAAGCTAGGAATACATTTGTTGAGTAAATACTCCACCCCGAACCATTTTCTGCGTCCTTGGCCCAATCGGAATAAGTCATTTCCAATTTTCTGTAATCTTGAAGAGCATCCACCGCTTCTTTATATCTCTTCGCATTATAATAAGCATATGCTAATTTTCTTTTTGCTGTCAGGAAATTTATCTTTGCGCGCTTGAAATCCTCTAAATACGGCAAGCTCATAACGTATACCCCATCCTTATACTCTACCAAAGAGATGTACTTTCTAAAATATTCTGCAGCGTTATTGTAATATGCCACGGCTTTCCCATATGTCCCACCCCATTTTTCGATAGTATAGTATCCTGCGGCTTCATAAGCGATTGCTATCCAATACACACATTCCGCATCCTTATAATCTGCATTATCCGCACACGGCTTCGCATCCTGAAAAAATTTCTCGTAATCCTTCTCTGTTGTTCTTGTCTCTTTATATTCAGAATATACATTTGAACTTGTGATACCTGCACTAACGCATCCCGATACCAAAGATAGAATTGCAACCGTCAGTAGGAACGATAAAAAGTGTGATTTTTTCATGGCATCCTCCATTGTTCTATTTTTGTGGCCACTCGATTACCAAATCGTATTTTAACTGACCATTTTCAACCTTGATTTCATACAGCCAAAGACCCACTTTCTTTTCTTCCACTACGCCCATTCCTTTCTCTATGCCCATTCCTTTCGGTATAGAAGGTATAAGGTCGCCAACAGCCTTAATGATATCAGATGTTTTTGCGTCAGCGTCCAGATTTATACCGACAAGTTTCCAACCATCAATCAATGTTACATTTGTTTTTATTGTTCCGGTTCGTGATTGGATTTCTAAACCATATTTTTGAGTCAAATCAGGCAAATAAATAACTTGAAAGGAATAAGAATCCTTTTCTTGAATATTTATTGTAACAGGTTCTACCGTATGCTCGATGGCTGTTGTGTTGCCTTTATCATCTTTCTTTTCTGTGGTTTTCTCTACGAGAGGAGTAAGATTCTTTGTGATTAAGAGATATGGTTTCGGCAGATAATATGGGATTCCGGTCTCTCCACCAGGTCTTGCAGTTATGGTGGAAGCACACCCTCCAATAAATAATAAGATGAGAACAATCATTACAAACTTCATGCGTTTCATCTTATTTCCCTCCTTGCATTTTTTCTCTCATTTTATTTAATTCCTCTTCTATCCCTTGCTTTTCCTTTGTTAGTTTCTCTTCTGACTCAGCTGCCTCTTTTCGCTGTTTTTCTGCATCCGCTTTCAGTGCCATTGCCTGCGCCAAAAGGTCATCTTCCTGTGCTTTTTTCTCAGGTGTATTAGCAATCTCTTTTCTCGCCTTTATCTCCTCAATCTGTTTATCCAGTTCTTTTATCTTTTGCCCTGCATCCTCTTTTTTCTTTTTTACCTCTTCAAGTTTGGTCTCCAATCCCTGAAGTTTTTCTATCTTTGGCATAGCCTGTTGGTAAAGCCTCGCCTGCTCAGTTAATTTCCTGTTAAGTTCCCCTGCCTTTTTCATATTCATGATCGAGGCAAGGTCTTTTGAAGGTTTACATTCTATTGATGTGGGCAAGCCCTGAATTACACTATCAATTTGATCTCCATAAAAACGAGCACCCTTTAAATCCCCGCTTTTTGCTGCATTTTCACCCATCTTTGAAAAGGAGGCAGCACATAAAAGCCTTTCCACCTCTGATAATTTAGAATTATCATATTGCCCAGATGGGGCAGAGGTAGCAGGAAGCCTCGGCATATCCCAATTGATAGGTGTAAGTTCCCCTCCACCTATGGATTCCATCCTGAGTTCTCCCCCACCGCTAATTGATGCTTTAGCAAGTATCTCTTCGCCCTTTTTCTTTTTTTCAGCTTCTTCAGCAAGTCTTTTTTGCTCTGCCTCTGCCTGCATACTTATCCATTTATTATAAGCAGCGATTTTTGCCTCCTGCTCTTTCCGTTGCTGTTCTTCCTGCTGTTGCCTGATTAAGGCATCGTTGCTGGATGACCGCGGCGGGGCAATCAAGTCGTCAAACATTCCGCTGAAAACACTGTTTAACATAGCCCCAAATATCCCCAAAGCCATCTGCTGGGAAGGGTGAAGCCCGCCTCCGTAAGGCATGGTAGGGGATGCGCTTTCCTGAGATTCGCATTTTATGTAAGAACCATGACACGTGCACCAATACTTAACCCCACCCTTCATTTCTGGATGAGGAGGATTATATCTGCAATCAAATGAAGCTCCTGCAGGGGGATAGCGATAATATATATCTTTACAGTGACCAGCCCTTATAAAAACTCCTCCTAACAAAAACAGACAAAAAACTAAATATATTAGTTTTTTAACCATATACCGCCTCCTACTTCAAATTATACCTCGAAATTTCCTTCTACCTCGAAATTCTTCCTTCAAAAATAATTATACTTTCTAATTCTTGACTGAATATATAGATAACAATTCCCATAAATAAGATAAACCCTGCTTTCTTTTCCAAATCAAAAAAGGATGGTCTGCTATAATGATTGCGGCCCTTTCTCTTTCAATGCTGGCTTGCTCAATAAATACCCCTCCCCTTCAAGTTAGAAACATTGAACCCTGAACATAGAACTCATAGACCTTTTTTATCCCCTCTTTCAAGCTTATCTTTGGCTGCCAGCCTAATTTTTTTATATTACTTACATCGAGTAGTTTTTTTGGTGTGCCATCGGGTTTTGATGTGTCATATAAGACTTCACCCTGAAAGCCAGCTGTATCTTTTATGAGAAAGGCTAAATCCTTGACCTTAATATCTTCTCCAGTTCCTATATTTACAAAATAATCGGGCAGATTTAGCAGATTTAGTTGTTCACGTTTGAGCGTTCCATGTTCAAGGTTATATGGATGATAGGGGGATAAATCCCAGGCATCTACATTTTCCATGAGGTAAATGCAGGCATGGGCCATATCATCTACATAGAGGAATTCACGGAAGACCTCACCTGTGCCCCAGATTTTAAGTTCAACGTTCAACGTTCTATGTTCAACGTTCAACGTTAGAGGCTCAAGGTTATTTTTTATGGTTATTCCCACTGTGGAGAGGGCTTTTAATATAGTATCGGCATTATTATAGTCTATCTTATCATCTAAACCAAAGCCGATTGGGTATCTTTTAAGGTCCTTTTTTATACCTTCCATATCATTTATTTCCAGTAGCCTTGCGAGATAGAACTTTCTGATAAGTGCGGGCAGAACATGGGATGTCTCAAGATTAAAGTTATCACCGGGACCATAGAGGTTTGTGGGCATAGAAGAGATAAAGTTTGTGCCATACTGCTCATTGTAGTAGCGGCATAGTTTTATGGCAGAGATCTTTGCTATGGCATAGGGTTCATTGGTAGGCTCAAGTAGACCTGTGAGTAAGTGCTCCTCTTTCATGGGCTGTGGTGCAAATTTGGGATAAATGCAGGATGAACCCAAATTGAGAAGCTTCTTTGCCCTAAACCTGTAGGCAGCATCAATGACATTTAGGGCAATGGCCATATTTTCATATATAAACTGGGCCTTATATGTGTTATTTGCAAGTATACCCCCTACCCTTGCTGCAGCAAGAAACACATATTCAGGTCTATATGTCTTAAAAAATTCCTCTGTATCTTTTTGTCTTGTGAGGTCTACCTGCACAAATTTTACGCCTTTTAAATGGGGTGGCGTGGTTTGGTTGTAAGTACCGGTTATATCTTTGTAACCTTTTTCCATGAGATTACGGAGGATAGAACCCCCTACAAGGCCTGTAGCACCCAAAACTGCTATTTTACTATTTCTTTCCATCTCAATCACCCTCACTGGCAGTTGAAAAACTAAGCTGGTGATTGGTATAACAAAAACCCTTATCCTGACAGATTTTAATGCCTTCACCAGGGGGTTCAAGACCTATAAGCTTCATATCATAATCAACCATTATCTTAACAAGCTCTTCAAAGGTCGTGCGGGGCTGCCAGTTTAGCCTTTCTCTTGCCTTTGTAATATCTGCCTGAAGATATTCCACCTCTGTTGGTCTAAAATAGCGGGGATCTATTTCTATTATCACATCCCCTGCATTCAAGGTTCTATGCTCAGGGTTTATGGTTTTGTTTTTTTCATTGTTTTCTAACATAGAACATAGAACATTGAACATTGAACAGGATTTTATTACCCCCTTTTCATTTACACCGTCTCCTGTCCATTCAATCTCTATCCCTGCATACCGGAAGGCTATTTCAACAAATTCCCTCACAGTATGACTCTCGCCTGTGCCAACCACATAATCATCGGGTGAATCCTGCTCAAGCATAAGGTGCATCATCTCCACATATTCAGGGGCAAATCCCCAGTCCCGTTTTGCATTCAGGTTGCCCAGATAGAGTTTTTTCTGGTTTCCTTTTAAAATGCTGGCTACAGCCCGGGTAATCTTTCTTGTTACAAATGTCTCACCACGACGGGGAGATTCATGGTTGAAAAGAATGCCATTTACTGCAAATAGACCATATGCCTCCCTGTAGTTCACAGTCATCCAGTAGGCATAAACCTTGGCAGCACCATAGGGACTTCTTGGATAAAAAGGGGTCTTCTCGTTCTGGGGAGGGGCAGAGGCGCCAAACATCTCTGAGGAGGAAGCCTGGTAGAACCGTGTTTTTATGCCGCTTCTTCTGATGGCCTCAAGTAGCCTTGTAGTCCCCAGTGCAGTTATATCACCTGTATATTCGGGCATATCAAAGCTTACACGGACATGGCTCTGGGCACCTAAATGGTAGATCTCGCCGGGATTTACATTGTATATGAGGTTTGTAAGCTGACCTGCATCGGAGAGGTCCCCATAATGGAGAAAAAGCTTTGCATTCGGGTTATGCGGGTCTGTATAGATGTGGTCTATGCGTCCAGTATTGAATGTGCTTGCCCGCCTTATTAAGCCATGGACCTCATAGCCTTTTGAGAGAAGAAACTCGGCAAGGTAACTGCCATCCTGACCTGTGATGCCGGTAATCAATGCTATTTTCATTTTAATAAGGCCTCCTTAAATTATCTTCAATGGTGGCATCCAATTCCACTTCGTAGGTGGAATGCTGGCTCACCCTCTCTTCATCTTATCTTCTCTTTGATCCTCTCTAATTTTTTCTGTACATTAACTCTTATCCTTGAATTGGAAATTCTTTTTACCCATTCTTCAGCCTTTCTAAAACTGAAGGATCCTGTAAATTGCAACTCAGGGAAATAAACAAATTGATTTTTCTTACATGCAGAAAGATATAAACTATCGATTAACGCCTTTTCTGGTTCAGCTATCAAAAAATTCTCTGTTCCTTTATACCATGTAAATCCATCAAAAAACCATGGGGCAATACGATGAATAGCGTATGTGCCAATGCTGGTTTTGATAATTTTTGTATGAGATGTTGCTGCAACAGTAATAACCTGAGGAATTTGCTCTATTATCCCATATAAATGTAATGCACTTATAAAAGAAACATAGGCGCGGCTTGAGGGGAGTAAAAAAGGAATAAGAGTATATGGACTTATCCGGTCGCTTCCAACTTCACCCCATACGCCCCTGTATATCTTAAAAATTACACCCTGACTTTCAAGATAATTGAGCGATTGAGTTACAGTAGATTGGGATTTTCCTGATATTGTGGCTAACTCAAAGGTCGTAAAAATGGGACGGCCCAACTCTTTCATGTAAAAAAGTATGGATTTTTCTTTTGCTACTTTCATTTTTGTAATTGCTCAATAAAACTGGTTACTCTTAATTTAATCTCATCCCACAGGTCTTTGGAATTATACATAGATTGCTCTTCCTGAGAAAGATATGAGAGCACAGTATCACGAAACTGCTCAAAACCAACACCCAAAATACGTTCAGAAGCCATTTTTAATTTCGCACTGTTAATCTGAATGCCTTCGGTATCAGCAGGATTACACTGGGGAATTAAAACATGGAGGTCAAAAATGTCTCTCGGCTGTATAACACTCCGTGTTATAACGGCTTCAATTTTCTGGTTTATAGCAGATTGCACATCATAATGAGGAACTATTAGAGGTGATAACGTATAAGCACGCAGTACAGCTGATGAAACAGGCTGGACAACAACCCTTCCCTTAAAACCCCGTCTGGAAAATTCTATTTTTGTAAAAAGGTCTTCGCCAGAGGATGTTAAAAGATGAACCTTAAACCTTTGAGTAGTTTCAGTCTGTTTTGCTTTTTTTATATCGGGGGGGATAACTTTAACAATACCAAAGGGTATTAAATGTTCTTGAAATGATGGTGTATTGAGGATTGTAATCACCGCTTCTTTAAGTTCTTCAACCTTTATCTTCTGTGCATCTAAGTCCATATCTTCAGAATACCGAATGCTTTTAAAGAAAAAACGTAGATTGACGCCCCCTTTGAGCGCATAGTATTCAACCTTAATTTTCCTGCCTAACCATCTAAGAAATTCAAGATGAAATATTTCTCTCAATTGTAAAAAATCATAAATTTTCCTTTTCATAATATGTATTATAATTTAGTTTTAACTAAAATAAAAGACATTTGATACGGATATGGCTTCTATTTAAAAATGCTGCATCTAATGTATCTGGGCCACTTAAGCTTAGTTGACAAAGCCTGCCCTTTTCAATGTTATCTTCCTCAGGATAAATCCTTCTGAAGATCTTTAAATTTCTTATCTCAAATTCTTCTGCCTTGTATTTGCATTCTATAACATGGGGAAGGTCTTTTTTAAGTAACACAAAATCAATCTCATGTCCCTGTTTATCTCTCCAGTAATGGATATCCCTTCTTTAATTCAGTCTTTCTGCCAAGAAGAGTATCTTTGAGCCTCTTTGACGTAACAAGGGCAGAGAATAACCTTTATGTCAGGATAATGGTCAGCAGCAATCTTTAAAAGTTCTGACGGATTGTTAAGTCTGTGTGTTTCATCAAATACAACCTTTTTGCCTCTCAAATCTTTAAGGAATGATTCAGGATCTTCCAACATTCGTCTTACTGATGGTAATTCAAAGTCAAAATATTCAATCAGGGATGGTTTTACACAAAAACGTCTTACCCGCCCTTCTTACACCAGAGATCCAAATAACAGACCTTCTCTGCCAGTCCTTTTCAACTCTACTTAGCCAGAAATGCCTCTTCACCATAGGCAAATTTAATAGCATAAAGTAAAACTAAATGAAAAAAAATTGCAGATAGTAAGAAAACGGTTATAGTTCGTAGATGCAGGGAGAAACATCACCCTGTTAACTGTCTAGAAAGTGAGGAAATTAAGATTTCCTTTATATTATCCTTCAGCGTATCAACAAACGCTGGGTCTTCAATCAGGCCTTCTAAGTCATATTTGATGCTCTGGGGATTCAGTTTCTTCACTATCTTAATCAGTTCCTCATATAAAGCGCTTTCATTCAATACATCTTCTATACAACTCAGATTTGGCTTCACACCTTGTTCAAGATACCACATTAAGTCGTAATAGTCCCTTCCTTTCACCTCAGCCAGTACTCTGCCGTCTTTTGTTGTCTTTTCCCATTTTCTACTCCTGATTGCCCGAATTTTGGTCGCCATCAGGGTGGGTAAATCAAAGGTTCTTAGAAGGAGTGCCTCCCCGAATTTAAAAACAGGTTTAATCTCAACATGATATCCCTTGCAAAATTCAAACTCACTATACACCTCTATTTTAGAGAATAAATAATTTGACTCATGAGATGTCGCAATCTCCAGCATATGTAAAATTGGGAATTTTAAGGTGCATCTAAATTTCTGCACCTTTGCATTAATCGTAAGATCATATTTTCTTTTAAAGAAAGTTACCAGGTCTTCAGCCAATTTATTCAGGTCGGTCTTTTTCTCAACATCAACGAAATCAAGATCTTCAGATAATCTTGGCAGATTATAACAATGTCGCAAAGAAGAACCACCATAAAAGATCAAAGTCCGGTATTTTTTATGGGAAAATAGAAAAGATAAAATCAAAACCTGGAGGTATTCTTTGACCATGTTTCTCTTAAAAACAATTGAAGCCACCTTCTTTTCTTTTAGTAAAGTTTTGATATATTCGAACATATTAAAAAAGAAACCTTAAAATTTTTTTCATCTTTCCGGAACCTTCCTGATCAAAGTACTGCTCCAATCTGCTTATCTCTAATTTACTAAAAACTTCTAAGTTCAACCTCAGCTCTTCAGCTATCTCCTTGGTAAAAATGCTATTTTTTCTTAAATATAAAAAATCGAAGAGAGCTTTCACTTTATCAGCTTTATAATAGATATATCCATTTCTTCTCACCGTCTGGTAGCCATAGAATAGTTCGTCTTTTATCTTATGATAAATAAACCGACCCAGATTGTTATGAACCGTATAGGTTTTATTCTTTGTTATCAATGTCAGACTGAAAGGAACTTCGGTCAGGACATTGTTTTCATAAAGGACATAATCCAGACTTAAATAAGATGGGGCGTAAATCTTAGTGGCGATAAACTCAATGAACGCTGACTCCATCCCGTGGCCCCTGGTGTCTTCTACAAATTTTTTAGAGGTATAAATTCCTTTCTTAAGACGAATAATGCTTCCCCTGTCTTCCAGGCGGGAGAGGGCAATTCTGAGCTGATAAGGAGGAGCATCAATAACCTGCAAATTTTCTATGGCGAAATAAGGAAGATGCTCCACATACAATAAAATCGTTCTGGTTAATGAATTGTTATCGTTTCTCATAATATACAATTATTGTATATTATCAGAAATTAAAGTCAAGAAGGTTTTTACCTCAAAGGGAAAGCAATCCAAACTTGGAAAAAGCAGACAATTCTTACCCAGAATCATATTCGCCTAACGTTTACACCTGCAAGGTGTAGTCAGTGAAGGAGAAGGTGTTTTATTTCTGATAGCCTTTTTGATAATCCTGCCTGTCTTCCATAAAGGATTTGAATGCTCTGCGGACTCTGTGGGCTCTGCGAGAGAAAAAATATTTAAAGGCTTTTTTATCTCACGCCCGCTCCCTGCGGTCGCTCGAGAACGCAGGGAACGCAGAGAAAACACACCCTGCGGGTAAAGTATTTTTACTACTGCCCCGAAGGGGTTACACTGTGACCAGAATTCGTCTGTCTCTGAATTCTGGTCACAAACATATCTTGTCTTTCTCTGCGGCCTCTGCGGTCTCTGCGAGAGAAAAAATATTTAAAGGCTTTTTTATCTCACGCCCGCTCACTTTGGTCGCTCGAGAACGCAGGGAACGCAGAGGAGAAAATATTTTTGCCATGATTTAGAGAAAGATTAATCATGGCAAATTCTCAACGCCCTCGGCGTAAGAATTAACAATTCTAAATATCCCCTTTTTCAGCATTACTTCATTAAAATTTATGAGTAGACCAACTTGTTTATGTGTTAGTCTTAGATAAGTAAGAAGCTGTTTTTTATGAACTGGCTTTACTTCTTCTACGGATTTAAGTTCGATAACAACTGTATCTTCAATAAGTAGGTCTATACGAAACCCATCCTTTGTGATTTCTCTACCTTTATAAACAACTGGCACTAAGACCTCTTTTTGTACATGTAAACCCATGTCTTCGAGTTCTATGTAAAGGCATTCCTGATATACAGATTCAAGAAGACCAGGTCCAAGCTCACTGTGAACTTTCATAGCTGCGCTTATAATCCTTGATGTAATATCATTGATGTTCATTTTTATTTACTTCTGCATCGAAGATGCAGGAAGTGTCGGCAGAATCTTGGTCTTCTTACTTCTGCCGACAATATAAAAACTCTGCGGCCTCTGCGGTCTCTGCGAGAGAAAAAATATTTAAAGGCTTTTGTATCTTACGCCCGCTCCCTTTGGTCGCTCGAGAACGCAGAGAACGCTGAGAAGGCATACTCTGCGGACAAAAAATTTACTACTGCCCCGAAGGGGCTACACTGTGACCAGAATTCGTCTGTCTCTGAATTCTGGTCACAAACATATCTTGTCTTTCTCTGCGGACTCTGCGGTCTCTGCGTGAGACAAATATCTGAAAGGCTTTTGTATCTCACGCCCGCTCCCTGCGGTCGCTCGAGAACGCAGGGAACAATATTTGTGTTTGTTGCGTTTATGGGGTTATACTGAACCCCTCAGAGAGTGGACACAGGCAATTTGTAGAGGTTAAACTCTCTGCATAGGCAGAGACAAACTTTAAACTGGAGGTATTGAGATGAAGCAAAGGAAATGGACAGCAGAGGAGAAATTAGCGATAGTCCTTGAGGGGCTAAAGGAGAAGGACTCTGTTGCTGATATATGCAGGGAGCACAAGATCAGCCAGACTTTATATTACCTTTGGAGGGATAAATTTCTTGAGTCAGGTAGGAAAGGACTTGTCAATGGGACATCTGATGATAACCACTACAAGGCAGAGATAGAAAGACTTCAGAAGATTATAGGCAAGCAGGCCATACAGATAGAGATTTTAAAAAAAAACAGAGGAGCTATTGGGAACAAGATAGAAATAGTGGAGATGCTCAAAGAAGCTGGATATACGATTAAGGTGCCTCTTGTGCTTTAGGGATATCGAGGAGCGGTTATTATTCAGCGAAAGAAGTAAAGGTTATTGAGTGGGCAGAAGGAGACCTCAATGACTGTGAAGTTCTAAGGACGATAAAAGAGATAAAAGCAGAACATCCATTTTGGGGATACAGGAGGGTAACAGCCTGGCTCAAGCACAGGGAAGGCATAAGAGTTAATCACAAGAGGATTCAGAGGCTGATGAAGGAGCATGGATTACTCGCAACACAGACAATTCATAAGGCAAAGTGGACACCAGAGAGGGGCAAACCAAAGGCTGACAGACCAAGGCAGTATTGGGGGATAGATATGACAAAATTCCTGGTCTCCTCCATTGGCTGGATATATCTAGTAGTAGTGCTTGACTGGTATACGAAGAAGATAGTTGGCTGGAACATCTCGTTAAGAAGC
>Ga0308419_1001843_pt1 | contig 13954 bp, 12 predicted proteins | sample HotsprSampleMS50_FD_203674 | JGI IMG/M metagenome (GOLD analysis project Ga0308419, IMG submission 203674) | Hot spring phototrophic mat microbial communities from Mushroom Spring, Yellowstone National Park, Wyoming, United States - 20090730_MS50 ... | reverse complement strand
AAAAGCGAAAATAAGATTAATTTAATAGATTTCTTAGTAAATATAGTTCCAAAAAATCCATTCGAAGCTATTGCCAAAGGTGAAATGTTGCAAATAGTATTCGTTGCAGTAATTTTTGGTTTTACATTGAATTTTATTAGTAATGATAAATCAAAAATTTTGATTGATTTTTGTGGTGCTTTATCGGAATTAATGTTAAATTTAGTAAATAAAATTATGTATTTGGCTCCTTATGGAGTATTTGCATTGATAGCCTCCACTGTTTCAAATTTTGGTTTTGAAATATTAGGAACTTTAACTTGGTATATTTTAACAGTAATAATAGGTTTGTTGTTACAAATAATTTTAGTTTATGGATTATTAATTAAATTTTTTACTAATTTTGATTTTTTAGAATTTTTGAAATCAATGAGAGAAGCACAATTAATCGCTTTTTCAACGAGTTCAAGTGCTGCTACATTACCCGTAACAATAAAATGCGTAGAAAAAAACCTTAAAATATCAAATAAATATACAGGATTTGTTCTACCATTAGGTGCAACTATTAATATGGATGGAACTGCCTTATATCAAGGAGTTGCTACTGTATTTATTGCACAAATATTTGGTATAGATTTATCTATTTCTCAGCAATTGACTATAGTTCTGACTGCTGTATTTGCTTCTATTGGAACTGCTCCTGTTCCAGGTGTTGGTATTATAATGTTAGTTATGATTTTAAATTCAGTTAATTTACCGATAGAGGGTATCGCATTAATAATAGGAGTAGATAGAATATTAGATATGTGTAGAACAATATCTAATATTACAGGAGATGCAACTGTATGTGCAGTTGTAGCAAATGAAAAATCTTAGATTATCTTTTTTTCTTTTTATCTAAAATTTTTTCTTTTTGCTTTTCAATTCTATCGTAATATTTCAATCTATCAGGACTTGGAATAAAAGTATCTAATAAATAGACAGTAGATATATAATGATAACCAGGCATTGTTTCCCTTTTTGGAGTTGTAATTTGCAGTTTTTGTTCTGAAGTAGCAATCATACAAATTGGAATTTGATGTTTTTGACTTAAATAATAAAATCCTCCTAAATTAATAACTGCTTCAACCAATATTTGAACATCATCTGTTAAAGTTGTAACTTTACCTGTTGATGTTTTAATAAAACTTATTCTATTACAAAGGAAATCTAAAGTATCAACAGGTGGATATGCACGAAATAAATAACTTTCGTTAACAATTGGGAAAGGATTTCCATTCTCAGCCAGAGTATCATTAGTTTTTACTATCCAAGATTCATTATCTAATTTGTACATTTCTTTAAAAGGTATAAAAATATGTGGTTGGAATGCACCTCCTGGGGACATTGTAAATATATTTGGATTTTCAATTGTTGGAGAATATCTATTGCCCGCTGTATCAATAACTATTGATACTTTTCTATTAATCCATGGAGATGTTGTCTTTCTAATTTTTTCACCTCTTACAATAGCTTCGTCAGTAATGAAGTTTAATAATCTAATACTTATCATAAATCTTCCATTTTTTAAGACAGAATCACACGTAACTTCTATCAATTCAAATCTATCTCTAACCAAAGGCTTACCAAATTCTATTACTATACTATCACTCGAAGAAACTCTATATCTAATAGTATCTCCTTTGAAATATCTATACTTATATTCGTTTAAATTATATTTAGGTATTAAATTTGAATCTAAATTTGGTTGTTGGCTAAAAATATTTAAACTATATATTATTAATAAAAAAATTATTTTTTTCATAAACTAATATTTTAAATTAAAAAATAATAGACGTTTTAAACTATTATTTTGGTAAAATGTAAGTTTTAATTATAGATTAATATTTTGTAAATTTGTAAAATATAAATTTTAAAAGCATAAAAATGAGGAAGTTAATAATTTTTTTTCTGTTATTTTTTTATCAGATTTCAATTTTTTCTCAAGCTTCAATTAAAATAATCGAAACTAAAAAAGACAATTATCCAATAGTCGAAAATTCCATTTATGTATTTGATAATAATGGATTTCCCATTTATAATCTAAGTAAATCTGATTTTGTAATAAGAGATAATGGGCTAAATGTTCAGAATATTATTGATTTTATTTCAAATATAAGTTATTTAGATACACTTAAATCTCTTTTAATAACATTCGACTTAGCATTAAATATCAATAATTCAAATTTCAATAGGGCAAAATTTATTTTAGATAAATTTTTAGATAAAATTAAAGTGAAAGAAATTGCTCTTACATCTTTTGATATTAGAACTTATTTAAACAGAGACTTTACAGATACAATAAGTATTATCAAAAATGAAATCATTAATTTCAGGTCTTCTATTGGTTCATCTTTAGATGTAGCATTTGAGAATGAGCCAGCTTATATTTTTAAAATTGTAAATAAAGCAAAATATGATAAGAATGTGCTACTAATTACTGATGGAAGAGACATCAAAAATTATAATTCAATTTTACAATTTTGTATTAATAATAATATTAAAATTTTTGGGTTAATTTTAGAAAGAGAAATATCTAATTCATTAAAAAATTTAATTGTTAATACAGGTGGATATTATATTGATAAAATAGATGAAAATACTAATATTCATCAAATAATTAATGTTTTAAGAGCCAAAATTTATAATCTTTTACCAAATAAAATTTCGTGGGAATCAAATTATACCTGTTTAGATGATCACCATATCGAAATTTTAATTCCAAATTTAAAATTAAAAGATTCATTAGTAGAAATTTTCTCAAATCAAGGTAAAGGAATTTTGGAAGCAGAACCAAGATATATAGGTTTTAGTTCGGTTGAAGTTGGTAAAAGTAAAAAATTAAGTCTTACCATAGTTGCAAAAAATAAAGATATTAAAATAGAAGAATTAAAAATTGGTGAGCCTTTTAAAATAGTTGAAGGAGATGTAAAAAATTATATTTTACCTAAAGATAAATTTTTAAATATTACAATAGAATATACACCAACCTACGAAGCGATTGTATATTCTGAATTAGAAGTAATTTCTGATGCTTGCGAATATACACCTGTTTATATTACAGGTGGTTATCCAAATACTAAACCAATCGAAAAAACAATAAAAATTACTCATCCAAACGGGGGAGAAGTATTAATTGTTGGTGATACATCATTTGTAAGCTGGTTAGGTCTTTTACCTAAAGATGTAATACAGCTTGATTATTCTATTGATAATGGAAAAACTTGGAAAACACTTAAAAAAAATACAAATGGTTTAAAGGTAAATTGGATAGTTCCAAATGATAAAAGCGATTCCTGCTTGGTTAGGATTATTCAATTATGGCCAAATAACGTAGGTGTTACATTGGATTTAAAGCATCAAAATCAAATAGAATGTGCATTTTTTAACAAAGAAGGAGATTTAATTATTACAGCCAGTGCTGATACTACTGCTATTGTATGGATTGCCAATACAGGACAGCCAAAATTTATACTTCGTGGACATACTCAGCCATTGACTTGGGCACAATTTGATCCAAAAGAAAGATATGTAATTACTTCATCTAAAGATTCAACAATTAGAATTTGGAGCTTAGAAGATGGTAGTTTGGTTAAAACTTTGACAGAACATACTAATCGTGTAGAAAGCGTTTCTTGGTGCCACGGTGGTAATTATATAGTGTCAACCGATTTCGGTGGAGAAGTGATTATTTGGGATACTAATTGGGTAGTTCAGAAGAAGATTAAATCTAATTACGGACCAACTTGGTATGCTTGTTTCAATCCATCAAAACCCGAATTATTAGCTACAGCTAATCTTGGTGGTAAAATTAAAGTATGGAATTGGAAAACTTATAAAACAGGTGATAAAGAAACTATAATTTATGATACAAAAGCAATTAATTGCACACACGTTACCTATAACGCTGATGGAACTAAAATTGCTGGTGCAACAAGTTCTGCCGAGCCAAAAAAAGTATTTGTTTGGGATACTAACAATCCAGATAATCCTATTTACAGTATTACTCATAATTCAGATACTACATCTAATGCATCAATTAATTTTTCTAGTTTTTACTATCATCCTGATTTGAAAAAAGAATTAATACTTACTTCAAGTACAGATGAAACTGCTCGCCTATGGGATGCTTCAGATGGTTCTATAGTTCCTGTAAATGAATATATAGTTGATAATATATTCCGTGAACATAGAAATTCAGTTAAAACAGCAGTTTTTGATAGATTTGGTACCAGGGTTTTAACAGCTAGTTGGGATTCAACTGCAAAAATTTGGAACTTAAATCAAAAAGAATTACAACAAGATTTATCGGATTCTGTTTTTAAAATAGATTATGTTTTATCAGAAATTAAAAACATTGATTTTGGCGAATTGCCTTTCCATTATATTAAAGATACTGTTGTAAGAAATGTTTTTGTAAATAAGTCAAATTTTCCCTTTAAAATTTACGACATATATTTATCGGGTAATAATAAAGATTTTAGAATTTTAACAGATTATAAATTGCCTATAATAATAGAACCTAATAATTCTATTAACATAGAATTACAATTTGAGCCAACTGATTATGGATTAAGAAGTTCAGAATTAATATTTAGAATTCCATCGGGATTTAAAAGTGCTAAAATAACAGGATTTTGTTATGAACAATCTATTTATCCAAACAATAATGTAATAGACTTCGGTAAACTAAGATTAGGATATCTAAAAGATACAACTTTTTCTGCTCTTGCTACTAATGTTACTAATAATACAATAGAAATTGATACTATTTTAATTTTAGGTTCATATAAAGATGATTTTTCTATAAACAAAGGAAATGAAGTAAAAAGTATAAACTCTAAAAATGATTTACTATTATCTTTAAGATTTAATCCCAAAAATATTGGTAGAAAAAATGCACAATTATATATTTTTTATAAAGATAAAGGTAATCCTACAATTATAAATCTTTATGGTGAGTCAATTTCTTCAAAATTAGATACAGTAACTTTAAAAATTAAAAATTCATTTGGCAAACCTGGAGATAATCTAAAAATTCCTATATTTTTATCTTCTAAATCTGATTATTTAGAAAATTTAAATTTAGAAGGATTTGTTACCTATCTAAAATTTAATTCTACTTTATTAGAACCAATAGGAATTTTTGAAGAAGATGTAACAAATGGATATGATAGAACAATTAAAATTAATCTCCCTAAAATTCCAATTTCGGATTCAACACTTAAAATATTAGATTTTAAAGTAGGATTAGGTAATGATACTATTTCAAATTTAGAAATAAAAAATTCTTATCCTTTAGGTCAAGCATATTTAAAAATATTAGAAGAATCAGGTACATTTAGGTTAGATAGTTTGTGTATTGATGATAATGGAGTTAGGCTATTTGACCCAATAAATAAATTAGTTTTAGAGCAAAATATCCCGAATCCTGCAGTCAACAAATCAAAGTTATCATTTGAATTATTTGAAAATGGTTTAACTAAACTTTATGTGCTAAATTATTTAGGTGAAAAGGTCAAGGAAATTTTAAATAAAAATATGATAATCGGAAAATATGATATTGAATTTGATGTAAGCGACCTTAGCATAGGTAACTACTATCTAATATTAAAAACAGAAAGCAGCATTATTTATAGAAAATTTCAAGTAATTAAGTAAAGGATACTATGATTCAGAATATAAGAGGTACGAAAGACCTTTTTTTTGAAGAGATATTAAAATGGCATTTTGTTGAAGAACAGTTTAGAAAAGTTTCTAATTTATTTGGATATAATGAATTAAGAACTCCTATTTTCGAAAAAACAGAGGTATTTCAGCGAAGTATAGGAGAAACTACTGATATTGTAAACAAAGAAATGTATACATTTTTAGACAAAGGTGGCGAGTCCATTACTTTAAGACCAGAAATGACTGCAGCTTTAGTAAGATGTGTAGTGCAGCATAACTTATATAATCTATTTCAAAATTTGAGATTGTGGTATTTTGGACCATTTTTTAGATATGAAAGACCTCAAAAAGGCAGATCAAGGCAATTTCATCAATATGGTGCAGAATGTATAGGTTCACCTTATCCTGAAAGTGATGCAGAAATTATTTTTTTAGCTATTTCAATCATTAATTCTTTGAACATAAATAATTTTAGTTTAGAAATTAATTCAATCGGGAACTTAAATAGTCGAGAAAAATATAAACTAGAATTAATAAATTACTTTAAAGATAATATTAACTACTTATCAGAAGAATCTAAAAATCGTTTAAATATTAATCCTCTAAGAATATTAGATTCTAAAGATGAAAATGATAGAAAAATTATCGAAAACTGCCCAAATATTTTAGATTACTTAGATGATGAAAGTAAGGAGCATTTTGATATATTAATTAATATTTTAGATAGATCTAATATTAAATATTCATTACAACCTAAATTAGTAAGAGGTTTGGATTATTATTCCCATACAGTTTTTGAATTTAGGAGTAATAGATTAGGATCTCAAGATGCGTTTGGTGGTGGCGGACGATATAATAATTTAATTGAAGAATTAGGTGGAAAGCCAACTCCTGCAGTTGGCTTTGCTTTAGGAGTAGAAAGATTGATATTGATAATGGATAATTCTAATCATTTTGTTGATTTAAAAAATAAAATCGATTTTTATATTGTTTATTCAAAATATGAATATTTTGATAAAATATCTTTAATATCTAATAAATTAAGAAAATATGGTTATTCAGTAATTTTTGATATTCAAAGAAAATCATTTAAATCACAACTTAAAGAAGCCGATAAATTAAATTCAAAATTTGTAATAATTATTGGCGAAGAAGAATATCTAAATAATCAATTATCATTAAAAAATCTATCAAATGGTGTACAAAAAACTATTCCTATTGATAGTATTGAAGCAATAAACTTATATTTGTAATGAAATTTAAATCCAAAAAAAATTTTAATTTTTTAATTTATTCTTTTTCTAAATGGCAGGTTAAATTAATTTTTGCTTTTTTGGCTATTTTATTGATAATCATAACAATTACATTTACTCAATCATTGGTAAACGAAATTATAGATAGAGAAAAAAAATCTATAGAATTATATGCCAAGACCAATGCAAATTTATTAGAAAATCTTATGAACAATAGCAATAATAACAATACGGATGTTTTATTGTTTTTTATTGAAAATGTTACTCCTACAATAAATTTCCCTGTAATTGTTACTTTCGAGAACGATCAACCTTATGAACCATTCGAAAATTGGACATTGAATATTCCATTTAAAGAAAATTCTTCTATAAAAGAACAAAGAGAAATAGTAATGGAATATCTCAAAAAAATGAAAGAACAATATCCACCAATATTGATAAGGGATAATGAAGGGAATATAATAAGCAAATTTTACTATACAAATTCTTTATTAGTAGATAAATTAAGGTATTTTCCTATTATTGCAATATTAATAGTTTTGCTGTTTGGTGTTATTGGATATATTTCATTGAGTATATCTAGAGATAGTGAACAAAACAAAGTATGGGTTGGTATGTCAAAAGAAGCAGCACATCAGTTAGGTACACCATTATCTAGTTTAATGGCTTGGTTAGAAATTTTGAAGTATGATACATCTAACGAAAAGTTAATTAAAGAAACTATTATTGAAATGGAAAAAGATATAGATAGATTAAATACTATTGCTAAAAGATTTTCTAAAATTGGGTCAATGCCTGAAAAAGAACTAATAAATATCGCTTTTCTAATTGAAAATGTTTGTAATTATTTTGATAAGAGGATACCACATCTTGGAAAAAAAATTGAGATTATTAAAAACTTAGATAATAAAATTTGGGTTTATATTAATTTGGAATTATTTGCTTGGGTAATAGAAAACTTATTAAAAAATGCTGTTGAAGCAATTGAGAACAATGATGGGAAAATTCAAATCAGTATGAAAATTAATTCAAAAAAATATTTAACAATTTATGTAAAAGATAATGGAAAAGGAATTCCACCAAAATTAAAACGTCAGGTATTTTATCCAGGATTTAGTACTAAAAAAAGAGGATGGGGACTTGGTCTAAGTTTATGTAAAAGAATAATTGAAGAATATCATCAAGGAAAGATTTACATTAAAGAAACAATTATAGGAAAAGGGACTACATTTGCAATTGAATTACCTATTGAAGAAGTTAAAAGTTAGATTCATCTCTCCATTGTTTTATTTTCCAAACTAGATTAGTAGATTTTCTCGAAAGTCTCATATTTACTCGTCCATAAATATTAATTATATCTGTATCCGTAAAAACTATTTTTAGATTAAATGCTCGTGAAATATCAGTATCTAATGAATCACCTATAGAATTAGTTATGTCATTCCAGGTTAAATCAATAGATTTTGTAGCTAAAAACAATCGCGAAGTAGTAATCATTTCTTCTGTTCTACCCCAGAATTCATCAATTCCTTTTTCATAATTACGGAAAATAAATTTAAATTCATCATCAAGTAAATTGCCATATACTATTGTATCTTTAAATATATAAGCATATCGAAAATTCTCAAATAAACCATTAATAGTAGTTTGATCACCGAGAATAGATTTTGTTCCCGAATTATTTGATAAACGCGGTGCAAAAGGGTTATCGCATGAGTAAAATGAAAATAAAATTAAAATAAATATATAAATATTTTTTTTCATCAATTAGATAATTTAGCTTTTAAAAAACTCCAATTATTATTAGTATCTAATGTATTGCTAAAATCGTACCATCTACTAATATACCAATATCCTTGTTTATCCGTAATTAAAATTAATCTTAAATTACCTGAATAATTTCCTGATATATTTTTATCATTTACATTAATATTCAATAAATAACCAGATTCATAGATAGCAGAATCCGGGTTTTCAATTATAGATTTGTTGTTTATCCATGTTAATTGAGGTTTATTGTTATTACTAATCGAATTTAAAGTATTAATAAATCTTCTTTCATCGTTAATATTCCAATTCTGAAAAATACTAAATAGGCTTGAATTAATAGATTGAGATGGAAAGAATATAAAAGGATTATTAATATCATTAGAAAGACATTTAATATAATTTTCTGAATTTAAATTTTCAATTGAATTTTTAAAATTTGAAATTAAAATTTGTGGTTCTGTAGGTGGAATAAAAATTACATTATTGTCAGAAGGTTGCTCTGGATTTCTAGTTTTGAATAATTCACAAGAAATTACTATAAAAGACAATATAAATAATGTATATCTCATATTATAATTCTACCTTCTAAAGCTCTAGATATTGTGGCTTCATCAGCATATTCAATAGCAGATCCCATTGGTACTCCACTAGCAATTTTAGATACTTTTACTTGCAATTGATTTAATAATTTTGCAACATAAAAAGTAGTTAGTTCACCCTGAACACTTGGATTTAAAGCTAAAATAACTTCTTCGATATTATTCTGAGCAACTCTTGAAATTAATTCTCTTATTTTTAGATCATCTGCTGAAATACCTTCTAATGGATTAATTACTCCGTGTAAAACATGATATTGACCATTAAATTCGTGTGTTTTTTCTATTGCTAAAATATCATTTGGTTCCTCTACTACACAAATAATTTGTTTGTTCCTTTTATCGGACATACAAATAGGACAGGGAATAGTTTCTGTAAAGTTAAAGCATATATTACATAATTTTACATTTTTTTTTATGTCTATCAAAGCAGTAGAAAATTGTTCAATAAAAGATTCAGGCTGCCTTAATAAATAAAATGTCAATCTTTGAGCTGTTTTACGACCTATTGTTGGTAAAGTTGATAAAATTTCTACTAATTTTTCGATGCTTTCTGATGAGTACATAATTTATAGGTTAAAATTCATTCCAGGAATATTTGGTATAAAATTTTGAAGTTTAGATAGTTCATCTTTATTCATATCGTCCACTTTTTCGTAAGCTTTATTAACTGCTGCTACAATTAAATCTTCAATCATTTGAATATCATTAGTATTGAGCAATTCGGGAGATATTTTAATTTTTCTTAGTTTATGAATACCATTCATTTCTACGGTAATCATACCTCCGCCTGATTCAGAAGTAATAGTCTTATGTGCAAGTTCACTTTTGATTTTTTCAAATTCGGATTGAACATTTTTAAGTTTATCAAAAATATTTTTTAAATCAAAATTCATTTAATACCTCAATTATTATTTTTATAAAACGTTTAATTTGTATATTTTCTTTTAAAATAATATATTAATTTTGAAAATCTATTTTTAACAATTCAGAGGTATTTATGGGAATTTTTAGTAGAATAGCAGATGTGTTTAAAGCTAATGTAAATGATGCATTAGATAAAGTAGAAGATCCCGAAAAAATGCTCAAGCAGATGGTTATCGAAATGGAAGAATCGGTAAATAAGACTACATTAGCAGTTGCTCAAGCTATAGCAAATGAAAAAAGTTTAGAAAAAAAACTTGAAAAAGCACGCCAAGACCAAATAGAATGGGAACAAAAAGCTATCCAAGCATTACAAGCAGGTAGGGAAGACCTTGCTAAAGCAGCATTAGAAAAGAAAGCAATAGCAGAGAGAAATTTTAACGATTTACTACCAATTCACTCTCAAGCTAAAGATACTTCTAATAAACTTCGTCAGCAATTAAATACTTTAAAAGCAAAATTAGACGAAGCACGTTCACGTCAATCAACTCTGATAGCTCGTTCTCAAGCTGCTAAAGCACAAAAACAAATTGCCAAAGCTGTTAGTGGTGTAGGATCGGATGCATTTGGGAAATTTGATAAGTTTGAAAGTAAAATAGAAAAATTAGAAGCAGAAGCACAAGCTTTCGAAGAATTAGCAGGCTCTAACACACAATTAGAAGACGAATTTAAAAAGCTTTCATCATCTTCGAATGTTGAAAATGATTTATTAGCACTTAAGGCAAAAATGGGTTTACTACCAAATGATAATAATCAACAATAATTTGGAGTAAATTATGATAAATAAAGAAAATTTATATAAGGAAACAGAAAATATGGAAACACCACAAGAATTAATTGATTTAACTATAAAAAATGTTGAAAATATATTAAAAGAAGCTTATCCTGATTACTTAACTTTTGGAGAAGGACAATATACATTATCGCACGGTTCGACCCAGATTATGATTATTGTAAGGCCATTTACTAATAAAGAAACTTGTATAGAAGTATTAGCAAATGTTGTTTCTGATGGTAATATTACTCCCGAATTAATGAAGTTTCTATTAAGAAAAAATGCTGAGCTACATTTTGGAGCTTTCGGTTTATTATTTGATGACACTATTATTTTTCAATATTCAATTGCAGGAACAAATGTAGATAAAAATGAACTTATAACTTCAATTAATGCTGTTTCTATAATAGCAGATCATTATGATGATGAACTTGCTACTATGTCTAATGGTAAAAGAGCTATTGATATAGTAAACGAAGTTAATTAAATAAGAATAAATAACAAATAAAAGTAATAGGCAGAATTTATAATAAATTACTGCCTATTTTATTTATTAACGCTTCAAAATAGTTGTTTCACCTAAAATCTGGTCGCTTACTGTAATTGTTCTTGCAGCAGCTTCATAAGCTCTTTGAGTTGAAATTAAATTAGTAAATTCTACAGTCATATCTACATTTGATTGTTCTAAAGAACTACCAGCTATTTGTGTAGAAGGGAATATATCGCCTGCAGTTCCAATATTAGGTAGGCCACTATTTGGAGATGAAGAATAGAAGTTATTACCATTTCTTATTAGACCTTCATTATTTGTAAATTTTGCTAATAAAACTTGTCCTAAGCGTTCTGAAATACCATTTGTGAATGCTCCCCAAATTTGACCCTTAGAATCTACACTTAAATCAATCAAATTACCTGATTTATAACCATCTTGATTTATAAAACTAAGCGTATTTCCAGCAGCAAAACCAGTAATACCTGAAGTCAATTTGTTCGGATCTGCTAATATAATATTAATGTCCTTTGGAGTAGTTGCATCAAATACATTATTTCCGATTGATGTATTTAAATTAGCTGCGGTGATTTGTAATGATAGTGGAGTATTTAGAGTACCATCGTTATTAAATGTTAATTGAGTAGTAGCCAAAGTAAGTTGATTACCATCAATTTCACCTGAAATTGAATACTCATTTGGATTAGCAGTTTTGGTAAATGTAAGTTTAAGATCGTGAGATCCACCTATATTATCAAAAATAGTGATAGATGTTGTTTTGGATGTACCTTCTGTATTACCTGAATTTAGATTTCCCGTTACAGAAATATTTTGTGTTTGTTTAGGAGGGGAAATCACATCATCAGAAATTCTTAAGTTTTGTTTAGTACCTATTAGATTATTAATTCCATTAGCATTCTTAACAACCAAACCATTAGCATCTACTTGCACATTATAACCTTGCAAATAGGCTCCTGTTCCAGTATCGATCAAATATCCATCTCTATCTCTACTTATATTTCCTGCTCGTGAATATTTTTCTTGGCCATTAATATTGAAAATAAAAAATCCATCTCCTTGAATAGCCATATCTAAAGGTCTATTAGTTGTTTCTAAAACACCTTGAGACATATCCTGAGATATAGAACCTAATTTTACACCTAAACCAAATTGCATTGGATTTATGCCGCCAAAACCGACTGATGATGATACATCAGGATTTTTACCATATCTATAAATTTGATTGAATTGTTCTTCGAAATTTGCTCTATTAGATTTATATCCAATAGTATTTAAATTTGATAAATTATTAGAAATTATATCTAATCTTTGTTGATTAGCTTTTAATGAACTAGCTCCTACAGATAAGGAACGTGTAAGTCCCATTTTTGAACCCTCCTTGGTTAAATTTATTAATAATTTTTATTTAGCCAACTGTAAGAATTCATCAGTCATTCAGAATTCTGAGGGTCTCTTGGTTTATTAAGACCAAAGTCCAACCCTTATGCAAATACAGTTGAGTCAATTTTAGTTATAATTTTTTCTTCTAGTTTGTCTTTTGTAAGCATAGTAACAACTGTTCTGTTTGGTATATTGATAATAAATGCCTTTTCGTCAATAAGTACTAAAGAATCCTTAGAGTTTTTTTCTTCTGCTTTTGATATTGCAGCTTCTAAGCGTTCAATATCATTTTGAGCGAGTGTTATTTCTCTGGAATTTAATCTATCTATAGCATGTCCAGAGAACTTAATATTTTTCAATTCTCGATTTAATATCTCTTTAAACGGAGTAGTACCATTAGTTTTGGATTGAATTGCTTTTGTTGATTTAAAATTATCTATACCTGTTGTTGGTATAAAGGGTACATTTACTCCGTTTATTTCTATCATAATGCCTCCGTATTAATTAAACATATTAATTTTCTAATGATATATTTTTAATTTTATTTAATGGTATTTCCATATTATTAATTACTAATACTGTTCCTTCGGGTTTAAATTTAACAGATTCTATTTTACCTTTTACAAAAGTTTCTGCAAAATTAATATTACCTTTTCCATCACTTAATTTTACATTAATCAGATAATTACCTGTCTCTACTTTATTATTATTAATATCTTTGCCATCCCACACAAATAATTTTTTTCCAATTGTCAAGTCAGTTTTTGCTAATTCATATTGATTAATTATTTTCCCATTATTATCTAATATCTCTACTATTCCTGAATCTGCATTAATTAAATTTTCATACATTATTTCAATTCTATCTTGATTGTTATAATTTATTTTGTTTGTAGAACTTGTAGCATATTTACCTAACATACCAGGTAAAGCAGAATTAGCCACATTTAATGATAGTAGATTATTTGCCTTGTTCTGTTCTTCAATTAGTTTTTTAATATCAATTAACTGTTCTAATTGCGAAAATTGTGCTAATTGTGCAGCAAATTCTTGATTA
>Ga0308419_1001842_pt1 | contig 13966 bp, 6 predicted proteins | sample HotsprSampleMS50_FD_203674 | JGI IMG/M metagenome (GOLD analysis project Ga0308419, IMG submission 203674) | Hot spring phototrophic mat microbial communities from Mushroom Spring, Yellowstone National Park, Wyoming, United States - 20090730_MS50 ... | reverse complement strand
CTTCGGCCGCGCCGCGCTCCGGGTCAATGCTCACCGAGGTGCGCACCTCCAGGTTGGAGTTGACCACCTGGGAGAAGAGGGCCTCCTGTACCAGGACGATATGCTCTTTGACCGCTTGCCAGCAGTCTGCCTTATCCCAGTTGTTGGGAGCAGTCACCTGGATCTGTGGCCCTTTGTCCAGCATCAGCCAGCCCAGATTGAGGTCATCATTCCGTGACCAGGTGAAGAGACCCTGCTCGGCCCTCCAGTCAGATGGGACATCGTTCACGGTAAAGCCGGCCTCGCGCAGGCGCTGCGGGGTGCTGACCCACACCGGCCCGGCCATCGAATGCACCGGGAAGAGGAGCACATGGGCGTCGAAGAGGTTGACCACACCGGAGTAGGCGATGGTCTTTTTCTCGCTGCCTTCCTCTGTTTCCTTCAAGGAGCCAAAGGTGTAGCAGATGGGGCAGCCGCTAGGTTGCCCACAGTGATCCTTCTGCCCGGCGCAGGCGAGACTGCGGTATTGGGAAGCAGCGTAGGCGCGGGCCGCCCCGCTCAAGGATGTTCCCGGTATCTTGGGCACTTTGGTGCCCGGCTCGCGCACGATGCTCAGGTCCACCCGCCCCAGGCGGTAGCCGCCGGTACCGATGTGGACCGGGTCGGTGGTCATCAGCAAGTAACGCTGTCGACGCTGTCGTTTGTAGGTTGCCATTGCTATCCTCCTCTCATTCTTTTAGGATTTGCTGATACAATTCGGCCAGGTCGGCCAGTTCGCCTCGGACGCTGGCGACGACGAGGTCTTCCCGTCGCCAGTCCGGGATCGTCTTCCAGCGATAGTCCTTGGGCCAGTTGGCGCCGGCCAGGGTATCGTGCACGAACTGGCGGAACACTTGGTCGGCCAGGGATTGGCCTTCTCGGTCGTCGCCGAACCAGGCCTCGCGGGTGGCTTCTATGGTGGCGATGACCTGATGGCGTTGCGATTTCTCCAGATGGCACAGTTCTTTCCAGAGCTCCCCCAGACGTCCCAGGTCGTCCAACAGATAGGGGCGGTTTCGCTTGCTGGGACTGCGTCGCTGGCCCCGATCATCGTAGGCGATCTCGAAGCGGCGGGCAGTGGTATCGAGGAACTCAAAGTCGAAAGTGGCAGGAGCAAAGTAGATCTTGTCGTTTTCTTCTAGGTCGCCGACGTGAACAAGCCAGCATTCCTTTACACCTTTCGGGGTAGGACATACCCCTCTGAAAGCGCGTTGCCGCCCATTCGTCTTGGTGGCATCACCCATCAAGACGTAAGGATACCAGACGTCCTCGGTTGCGCCGTCGCCCATCACTGCCGGCACGTACCAGGTAAATTGCCGATCATACTGCTGCAAATGGACGGCGTACCATTCCTTAAACTGCTGTGTACCATTGGCCAAAGAAGCGACAGACTCTGGCAAAGAACCGGATTGCTTCTCGGGTTTGGCTATGATTTGCCACAGATTTCCCTCTTGCACCCCTTGTTCGTTTCGTTGTTTTCGCTCCAGCATCCTTCGCCCGGCCTCCAGCATCGTGGCCAACGGGGTGCGACGCTGGTCAAAGACCACGCCCAGGTGCAGCGGCAGGCGGTTGCGCACGCGAGCCATCTCCTGATCGTACTTGGCTTTGATGGCTTGAATCACTTTCAAAGCCTTGTCGGCCGGGATCAGGGCCATAAAGGTGCGCGGTTCGGCCAGGATGGGGATAGCGGGGGTGTACTGGCTGTCCTGAATTGGGGTGGCATCCTGTGTCAGGTGGATCGTTCCCCAGACCTTGTTAGTCGCGCCATAGCCGACCGGTTCCTCCACGGTGAGCACCGCACCGTTTCGAAGCACCTCTTGTACCGGTCTGCCCAGTTGCCGGTCGCCGCTCAGGTAGTCCAGATTGTCACAGGTGATAAAGCGCTGCCGGTCGCTGTCCCACACTCCGCTGAGTTTTACTCCACGGAGGAGCACCAGTTCGTAGGTGTGGTAGGGGCCTAAGGTGTCCCCTGACCGTTGGGGATGCAGAGTCCCCCGGATTTCAAGGCGCGGGCCAGCCAGTCCGAGCACCTGACCCACCAGCGATTGGGTCAGGTCGCTATCTTGATCGGTGGGTAGCACCTCCTGCCAAAAACTGCGGGTCGTCTCCCAGATGCGACGGATGCGGGCGAAGGAAGGATTTTTCCGCAATAGGAAGAGCAAGAGAAGCTCAGCCCTCCTATAGTAGTCGTCCGCGGCGACTGCTTGAGCCAAATCGTGAATGTCTCGCTCTTCCACCACTGCTTGATAGAAGTCTTGGGCGGGTTGATGAAAGGCTTCCGGAGCCAATCGCTGCAAGAGTAGTTGGTTTGAGCAATCTGGTTTTACATTCTTCCTCAGCTCTTCAGCCAGTTGGGCTACAGCTTCTTCGTAAGCAATGTCGGTCAAAGGCCACTGCGCCAGGACAGAAGACAAGAGGCGACCATCCAACCAGGCGGTCAGGTCGAAATGGGCCACGATAAGCGCCAGCCGGCCGTTCGTATCGGCCACTTCATCGGTCCAGATGGTGGTGGCGAGTTTCTTGGACCAGGCCTTGGAACGGTCACCACGGCGCTGCTCACAAATGTCGCAGACATTGCGGTCCTTCGCTTTTGTAGAAGGCCCCTGCGGGCGAAGGCCACAAACAGTGCAAATCTCCGCCCCAGATTGCGCATCCCATTGATGACCAACTCGTTTGGGGTCTGCGGCCAAAGGAGGCAGAGAATTGCTTAGCAGTCTGCCAAGTTCTATGCCATATCTTGAGGGCTTGCTGAGCCATTCCAGGCTTAGATCCAACTGAATCTCACCGTGCAGTTCTACGCCGAACGCTTTTCCAATGCGATCACGCAACATGTTCCCCTGTTCATCGGTGTACTCCAAGAGGTCCTGTATGTCCGGTACGATGAAAGCGCTGCCGTTCTCATCCCTGTAAATTTCGTTGCCTAAGGGCAAAGTGACCTCCAGCAGCATGCGCACCCCATCCAATGCTTCCTGGATCGCTTGCAGCCTGCCCAATAAATCGGGGATATGATGGGCACGCTCCAGGAACTGGAAACCATCGAAAGCAATGCGCAAGACGCGCCATCGCAGTTGACGGAGGTTAGACGGCCACTGTTTTTCGAGCAGTATTTGAGCTAAGGCTGCCTTGTGCAGGCTGGCGACTGAACAGGCATGGTCCCACAGCGTCACATCGTTGGCACCGCGGCGGGTCTCGCCAAGGGCCCGACGAAAGGCGCTTTCGACAGACACGAGAACTCTACTGCGCACCTGAGCAGGCGACGCCTTGCTATCAAGCACCTGGCTTAACGCTTCGGTTAACGCCTTGGTAAGCTCATCGCGCAAAACCTTCAGCCCATCTTCACCAGAGCCAACCGACAGCGGCCGAGCCTCATAGCCAAAAGCGGTTGCTCCGAAAGTGGCATCCCATCTTTGCTTAGCTGAGTTCTGGAGCGCTCCTTTATCAACTCCCGAATCAACCTGATCACATCGGGTGATCAAGGCCAGCAGGCCAACTCCTGAATCCAGCCTGACGCTGTGACCTGAGAGATAGTGCCCCAGGTGCTCTGGGGTTTGCCTGAGCTGGGTTATCGAGTCAACCCGTAAACGGGGCCGCCAAGCCTGATCGGTGAGCAACTTAACAAGCGTGCTATCCACAAACCCAGGAGAAGCCTTTAGAATCTGCTCGTGATCGAACCCGCATTCTGGGAAGGCTTTATTATTCTTGTAGCACTCAGACGATTGTTTAATGATGAACTCCTTGCCCAGCTTTCCCAGGTCATGGATCAACGCCCCGATCTCGGCGAGGAGGATGAGATCTTGATGGTCTTTTAGTGTCTTGAGTGTGGTCATGCGGCACCTCCTTCCCGCAGCAAGGTCGCTACCTTTTGGGCTACCTCCGGCAACTCGCCGATGGTGGTGAATGCCCATTCCGCTACCGATGGTGCTGGGGCCGGCTCCCCCCCAGGCTCAGGCTCTTCCGTGGGGGCCTCGGCCAGCGCCCGGCCCTCCCGTTCCCACCAGGCTTTGGCCTTGGCGTAGAGTTGACGATCTCGCCTGGCATACTTTTGCCCCCGCCCCTCGATCAGGGCTTGGTACTCTTCCTCTGTCTTCAGGCTGCCATCCGGACGACGAAAGTCGGGATGCAGGCGGGTCGGCGATTCCAGATAGCGGGGCAGATCGGGTGCCGGCTCTGGTTCGGGCTTGGCCGGCGTCTGCGTAGTCACACCGCGCAATTTAGCTCTGAGAATCAGTTTGCCCTCAGTGGCCAGCCGGTCCTCGGCCGTGCCGAAACCGCTGGAGGTCTTGGCACCAAAGCCATATACCGTGAGCAAGTCCCGTACCGCCTCGGCCACCAGCGGAAGATCGGCCTGCACCTGCTCCAACAACTTTCCCCCATTAGGCGTAACCTCGCCGGGGAAGTCGTAGGGCACGTAAAGCAGGCGGAAAGTGCCCGTTGCCCCAGCCGGCACACACTCGAACAGGATGGGGTTCTTGCCCACCCTGCGCTCCCGATCGTGGGGGTTGATGATCTCCAGACCGATCTGGTCGAAGAAGGTGGGAAAGCAGAACAACCGGCCCTGCCGGCCTTCGATTTTCTCCGTGCGGTAGCGGTGCTCAATCAGGTACTTTTTGAACGCCTCGCCAAGGCGTTTGGCTTCCTTTTCTACCCGCTTTTCGCGGTCTCGTTCATCCTCGCCTGGTTGCTCCGGCACGAGGCGGGAAGCCAGCCATCGGTTGATGAACGCGGCATCGTTTTCCTTCTCGTTGCCAAAGAGTACAACCCGCCGGGCCCGTTTCTCCCACAACGTCGCCAACAGTTCCTCTCGTTCGGCCTCTTCTACCGGTGGTTCGGCCGGCAACGTTTCGGCAAACGCATCCAGCAGTCTCCACGTGGCGGCGGCCCGCAGGCTGCCCTTCCAACTGGTGGGGGCAACGTATGGCACCTTGAACACCTTGTCCTTGCGCACCGGGTTGTCAATCACATAGAATGCATCGTCATCCTGGCTCAGGCAGGGTTTGGCAAGGACAAATTGAAGCTCAAGAGCAAATGTATAGCAAGGTAGAGCAACGAGGCTATGTCGGAGGGAATGTTCAATCCCCAGATGCCTCAACCATTCCAAGCCATTGGAAGTCTGCTGACTTGGTAACTGGGCTCGCCATTCTTCACGCAAGGTATTGCTACTAGGGGAATCTATGGCCTTCAGATAGGCATAAAAGGCATGGGGCCAATCTCGTGCCAGTGAGGCACAAAGGTTATTGATTTGTCTTTCGACCTCTTGTTGCTTCTGCTTATCTCGTTGCTCCTTTGCCTGTTCAAGATCACGTTCTGCCTGAAACAATTCAGCCAGCACACTAACTGCCGTGTCAGATGTTAACTTGGCCGCATGTACTTCCCATTGTTCTCTATTTATCATCCTAACACCTCCTCTCGGCTGAATTGCTCCACCAACTCGCTACCGGGGAACATTGCCTCCACGAAAGCGGTGACCTGGCCCGCTACGTCGTCTACCGAGATCATCTTCCCCTGGTTGTCCCTCAGGTTCGAAGGCACGTGTCCCCACACCTTGAGGTGCCATGGCCCATCGGGTTCTATCCGGTAGAGATGGCTGACGTGGATGCGGCCAGCCGCTCGGTCTTGGTCCCGGCGCGCATCGCTGCGGCCAAATAGCCGATGGGCCACCTGCTGTCCCCATTTCTGTCGAAACCTGGGACGCATGCCAAAGTCCTGGCCTGCACCGGTGTGAAAGTCGCGGCTACGGCTCTTATAGCGGATGTCGAAGGCGCAAGGGATAAAGTGTTGCCGGTAGTCAAAGCCCCGCGGCGGCATGCCGATCTCGCGGGTGGTGCCCAGGTAGGGTTCCGGCTGGGCCAGTCGGTAGGTGTGGGAGAAGAAGCGGTCCAGGTTGAAGAAATTCGGCCCGGACTTGCCCGGTTTACTCTCGGCATCGGTCCTCACCAGCCTTCTTCCCTCTTCGACCTCGTCTGGCTCCAACCCGGCGGTGATCTGGACCTGACCGAAGCCATGCTGGGGCTTGGCTCCCAGGGCACCCCAACGGGCTACGGTGTCCAGCAAGAAGGCAACCCGCGCCAACGTGCCTTCCTGGTCATCTCCCAGGGGCACCACGCGCAGGGTGGCCTGCTCGCCCCATAACGTTTGCGCGCCAAAGGTAAAGGTCACCCCTGCATTCCGGTCGCTTCGAGTTCCCCCCAGCTCTTCGCCGCCAAACATGCGCCATAGCCAGTTGCCGGCCGCCACATAGACCCCACTGCTGGCGACGAAGAAGAGGTCTTGCGGTTCCAGGCCTGCGATCTCCAGCCGGAAGCGCCGCCGCCAGCCGGTGCAGCCAAAGAGTCGGCAGGCCGGACATAGACGCATATAAGCGTCGTGAAAAGTCTCGCCCCTTTTCTGCTCAAAGATGCACCGTTTCGAGGCATCATCTGCCGTGGCGTCGCATACGGCTCCTCCTAAAGCCCTCACGATGCCCTCGTACCACCAACGCAGAGACCCAATGATACCGGTCTCCCGCGGGCGGTCGCTGTTGCGCCCGGCCCCGCCCGTCCAGATGGGGGTGAGCGTTTTGAAATGGAATTCGCGATAGTTCATGTTCTCCTCCTCCTCTCCACGCAGACTACGCTGTAATTCGGCGTGTTGGTGACCTACCACTTCATTCATCGCTCCCCTCCTCACTCTCCTTTCTGGCGGCCTTGTATGCCGCCCACTCCTCCCCCAGATGCCGGTCGGTGTAGTAGTAAATCCCATCGGCCAGTTGGTTCTCCAGCCGCAGGAAGCGGGCGAAACTGCCGCCGGCCCGACCCAGGTAGAGTTCGTCCACCAGGATGTCCACGAACTCCCCCACCAGCCGGCCCAGTTCCTCTCCCCAGGAGCGCACCAGAATCTCCACCCGGCCGCTGCCCTGGCGGCGCTCCAGCCCTTTCAGAAGCGTGCCGGCCGTCAGCCGCTTCAGTTCGGCGATGCTCTGCTCCGAGGGCCGCTGCCTGCCCAGGGCCGCCTCCCGCATCTCCGGGATCACCTGCTGCGCCCTGCGCATGGCCGAGACCGCCTCGCGGAAGACCAGTTCATACCGCCGCGCCTTGCCCCGGCCCGTCGCGATAAAGGGCAGCGCGATTTCCAATGATTTCCGCGCGATCTTTTCCACCAGGTCCATCAGTTCACCTCCTTTAATGTCCAATAATACCTCGCAGGCTCTCGCCAGCGTCGGATAAGGCGATTGTCCGTCGTTCAGACGACCGAACTCTTTGTAAAACATGGCGCCGGCCAGCGGCGATGTGTTCAGCGTCCCCAGCCGCTCGGCGATGTACTTGTCTTTGGTCGGACGGTTGGGGCTGTGGACGTCCGCCGTCACCGTCCACAGCGCCGCGCTCAGGTCCAGCACCTGCTCCAGCCCGCTGCGCTCCCCCTTTTCCCGCCCGTAGAGGCTGACCGTGTCGCCCCGCCTGCCCAGGAGGGCACGCAGCGCCGGCGGCGGGCCGTCCAGGGTGATGGTGGCCTTCAGTCCGGCCGGGTCGGCTACCGGCAGGTAGGGCCGCTCGGTGACGTACACCTTGCAGCCGGTCAGTCCGGTGATGATGGCAGCGGCGAAGAGCGCCTTGGCCCAGGCCTCGGTGCGGGTGGCGATGCGGGCGTCGTCGGCTTCAGCATCGCGCGCCGCCTTCTCCCAGGAGATGAGATAATAGTGCGGCTGACCCTGGACGCGTCCCAGTAAGACCCGCTCCCCTACAAACCCCCGCCCGCCCCTGGCGGCGATCTTGTCCGCTTCCCGCTCCAGCACATCCTGCAAATCATCCAGCCATTCCGGGTCCAGCGCGCGCCGCTCCAACCAGGAGTGGGGCAGGCCCCAATCCCGGCCATAGTCGCGCACCGGCAGGTTGGTTATCCGCCAGAAGGGCTTGAGAAGAGGTTCTAACATCCGCGAATGCTCCGGAGTGAAGGAGTAGGTGGGCAGGACATAGAGGTAGATGCGGCGCGAGTTCTTGGGACTTGCCTGGCGAGGTAGACCCACATCTACCGTTTTGCGCAGGGCAAATTCCAGGTGGCAGACCGGACACCAGGCTCTATTTCCTTGGATGATTCGCTGAGGTAAGGTGCGGTTTGAAAATATCTGTCCTTCGTCATCCAAGACGCCCGTTCGGATTTGGCGAAGTTTCTGGGGAACCGAGGGGGGGATGGGGCGGTTACATATGGAACAAAAATCGTCCGGGTTATGCTTGTGCTTGGCCTGGATATAGACTTGAAAAGAGTCCTCGCTCACTGGTTCGGCATTTGGAGCCCATGAAAGGGTCAAATGCTCCCTCAGGTAGGTCTCCAGGTCCGGGCGCAGGCCCAGGGCGGCCACGGCGGCCTGCCGGCCGGCCTGCGTATCTACCTGGCGCATAGCGTCCAACACTCGCTTTTGCAGCGTTTTCAGCACATCTTCGGGTGGCCACGCCTCAGCCGACCGCTCGGCGAAGTCCGGCCCGCGCAGAAAATGATAGGCGATGACCAGGACGTACTTGCCGATGCCACCCCGGGCCCAGATATCGGCCTCCCGGCGCAGGTTGTCGGCGTAGGGCTGGGGGACTGAGAAGGTCCGCAGAAGCCACTCTACCCGGTTTTCTGCGGGGTTCAGGTCGCGCACCAGCGTGTCCACATAGAGCAGGTAACGATACACCTGGGACCAGAGTTTGTTGAACGTCTCGTACTCCTTCGGGTCCAGCAGGCGGATGCCGAGCCGCTCCTCCACCGTTTCCCGCCAGTCCGCCGCCAGGTCCTGACGCCTGCCGGCCAGGCCCTCGATTTCATCGAGCGCGATCCTGGGATTGGGCTTAGCGGTCAATGTATCTTCGTAGACAACCTGGAGCAGGTCTTCCACCGAGGCGAAAGCAAAGACATAGCGCTCAAAGTCTTTCTTTTTCCGGCGTAGCCCATCACGGATGGCATCGGCGCCGCCGCCTTCGGTCAGGGATTGGAGCACCTGACCGGACACAGCGGGGATCAGGTCGTCGGTGGCGTCCGGGTGGGCCCCGGTCGGCCCCAGGTAGAGGGTGCCGGTGGCGAAGAAGAGGAGCGGGAAAAAGCCCAACTTGGCCTCCAGATGCCGGGCGATGGCCTGGTGAGCGGCGTTGGTCAGCACGCCGCGCACGTCCCGGATTTCGTGGTAGTAGAGCGCGTATTTGCCGGGCGGGCTTTGGGGCGCAAAGGCCGGTCCCAGGTCGGCCAGGTAGCCCTGGAGCGAAGCGGCGGCCTCGGCGGGTGTCTGGGCCGAGGCCAGCGTGTCGGCGATGCGCACCAGCAGCCAGAGCCGTGCCGCGTTGGGCTCACCGCTCAGCAGCAGGTCGCCGTGTTTGGGGCTGCGTTTGTGGACGTTGGCGGCGCGCAACAGGTGATCGTCCACCCGGGCAAAGCCTCCCAGTCCCAACTGTTCGTATTCCTCCCGCAGCCGCTCCAGCGGGATGCTGAAGGAGGATTCCCCTAACAACGCTACATCGCGGTCCTTGTGGACTTCGTGCACGGTGTAGGCGGCGATGGCCTGGCGCAAAGCACTCTCGTCCAGCCAGCCCGGGCAGGCATGATGCATAACCAGAAAGCAGACGAACCGTATCAGGCCAAAGACACCGTTCACAATATGGGTGAAGTGGGACTGTTCCGACAGATGCGGGTAATCCGGTCCGCCCTTGACCAGAATCAGGTGGTACCCCTGCTGCAACATTGCCGGTATGCACTGCTCCAGGTATTGTTGCGTCGTGCCCTCAACCTCTGCCAACGTGAGCATAGTCCCTCCCGCTTTCATCGTTTCACACCCTATTTTACCACACCACCACCCCCACATCTGTGGGGGTATCAATGCTGTCTTGCCCGCGTGGGAAAGTAGCCGCAGCGCTCGCAAGGAAATCGCGGTGGGGCGCAGGATGCTGTGTCCCTGCTGTGGCCAATGGTCGGCCTGCACCGAACCCTCTCTTGTGATGCCCAACTAAGGGCCTATCCGAAAAACGTAACCGGCGCCTCCCTATGCGTCGGGATAAGCGAGATAGGGATGCCGCCTGTACGGTTTTTGGCATGAGGGCAAAAGTGACACGCTTTCCAGCCTGCCTATTTGCCGGTGCTAAAATTGCTCAAGCCGTTCCGCAAGTGTCTGCGGTGTTGCTGCTTCGAGCGGGATGCAGATCACGCCGGGGTAGTAAGTCTCGAAGAAAGCGCACAGATCGCCTCCCCAGGCCGCCGGATTTACTGCGAGCACACGCCGGTATGGCAGGTCGCCGATGCCAGCGTCGTCCGCGCTCCCTCCCACGGTGAAGCGCCGCCTGTTCCAGGTTGCCGCGATGACAGCGCTGGCCCAGCTCGCATCCGCGCCTGGCGGAAGTAACACATAGGTACGCTCATAGGGGACACGCGGCCTCCCGCGTGGTTGCGGAGGCTGCGGTGGCGGCTGAGTCGGCATTTCCGGGATGGTGGCCAGAGCTGCGCGAAGCGCTGCAGGATTTTCGGCTTCCAGGGGCAGGTAAATGATCCCGGGGTAGTACAGCTCGAAGAAGGCGCCCAGGTCGCCGCCCCAGGCTGTGGGGTTCACGGCGATCACGCGCCGATAGTCCAGATCGCCCACGCCGGCGTCGTCGGCACTGCCGCCTATGGTGAAGCGGCGCGATTCCCACATGGCATCCACCACTGCCTGGGCCCATGCCTCGTCTGCTCCCGGCGGCAGCAACACATAAGTGCGGGAGTACTGCACGCGTGGATGGCCTCGCGGGCGGGGCAGCGGGTCCAGATAGGGGCGGGGGTTCAGATGATCACCGTTGGCAGGCAATCTCAAACCTTCGATCTTCAGCGAAAGGTGCAGGTGCGGCCCGCTGGTGGCGCCAGTCATACCGGCCGCGCCGATGACCTGGCCTGCCTGCACCGCCTCCCCTTTCTCCACGATAATGTGGCTCATATGTGCATAGAGAAGTGTCACCCGTCCTATCCCTTCCACCTGACTCTCGATACAGACGTGGTGACCGTAGCCGGTCTCTCTCAGCTCCTTCTGCGTCACCACTCCATCAAGACACGAACGGATGGGAGACCTTTCCGGGGTCTGATAATTCACGTGCAGATCAACACCGTTGTGGCCGCCGCGCAGCGAATGATTCCAGGAAGTCTGATAGTACCGTTGCTGATTCTCGCCGTAGTATTGGGTGTAGTAGCGGAATTCGGTAGGCCAGCTCAGGCGCAGCGCAGCCGGATGGGGCATCCTGGGCCGCGAGGCCACGCTCGCCACCACCGGACGCGGCATCTCATCGGCCAGCCACACCATAGAGGAGTATGCAGGGTCTGGAGAGCGCAGCAGAAAGGCGTAAGCGGCCTGGAGGCGCGGCCAGGCCACTCGATTAGCAGGCCATTCCTGGAAGCACTCATCGTACTGGGAGCAGGTGAAGTAAAACTCGGCGTACTGGTCGCCCTTGATCTTGCTGGGAGTGGCCGGATTGACATTGGCAAACTCCGAGATGACCAGTGGGAGGTTGGGGAAAGCCTCCAGATATTGGTGGATAAAGCGCATGCCCCCATCCCAGGCCCGCATCTCCTCGGCGCTGCTCCAGTAGATATTGCAGCACAGAAAGTCGGCCTGCCGCACGGCGGCGGAGCAGGAAGCCAGAAACTCCGCCTGAGACACGACCGGGTTTACCCCTGTCGGGCGTGGCGGGGGCGGGGTGAGGCCAGGGAAACCTGCCCGCACCTGAGGCCCGAAAGTCGCTTTAAGTATCTCGACGACGCGGACAAACCACTCCCCGAAAGCGGCGGCGTTGACCCAGGAAACCCCGTACCCGCGCCCGGCCAGGTCAGGCTCGCCGTGTATCTCGAAGTCGTACACGTTGGCCCTGATAAACCCTTCGACTGCCGGAGCGAAATAGTCCACGAATCTTTGGGGCGAGGTGGGGATCGTCGCCGGCTCCGGGCTTAGAAGCTGCACAAGGAAAGTCTCCACTCCTGTCTCCCGGTAGACAGGCACATCGGAAGGCGGATTGGCGATCGCACGTAACTTCAGGGCTTCCAGCCCTGCCTGGCGGATAACCTGGAGATCGGCCTGGGTCGCCTCACCGCTGCCGACCAGTAAACCGGCCTTAGCGAATGGCATCGGACACCTCCTGAGTGTAGTCTGGCGGTAGTTCTTTAACAGGAGTTACGCGGTTGACCCGGCGGGCTCACCACAAAGGCATCAGGACGCGAAGAATTACCCGGGGAATCTTTGCGTTTGCGTCTTCGTGGTGAAAATGCCATCAGTTGCGTAAGCCCTGTATTTAAGCGATGACTGGAGGGGCGAGGCTCGCCCGTCCACCATTTTTGACCTGCGGCTATCGGTCGGCCTTCGCCTTAATACATACTTCTTGCGCCGTTGCTGAGTGGTATTGACGCAGTGGACAGTCCGCTGGAGCGCTCCACCTGGTACGAAGCGCCTGCAGGGCTATTTAAATCGGCCTGAGTGGATTATGTGAAAGGTTATGCAAGATGCTACCTGTCTGTGTTACACAATGTGTTGCACAAGAAGTACCTGGTCAGCGGCTTTCGATAAAGCAAACGATCCCCTCGACAATGCCCTGGGCTACCAGGTCCGGATGTTCGGTCAGCATGGCACGGTCGTTACCCAGGAAGCCCACTTCTATGATGGCGGCAGGTGTCTGGTCGTGAATTTCGTAGAAGTTATGATAATAAATCATGTCATAAGTGATACTGTTGGCGTGGAAATACATACCAGTGCGGGTTGCGTAGCACTGGGAAAGGCAGGCCACCAGCAGAGCTTCTGCCTGGGGCACCGCGCTGTCCGCCACACTTGCCACCTTAAATCCGCTTGCCGGCGGAGTGGCTTCGGGGAACGTTTCACACGAATCGGCATGTATGGAGACCAGGGCGTCGGCCTGATAATCCTTCAGGCGCTGGTCATACTCTTCCAGCAGGTCAGCCTGGTATCCGATCTCCTGGAGCTTTTTGACCACCAGGCGGGCTATCTCGAAGTTTACTTCCACCTCCGTCAGGCCGTCTGGACAGACGGCGCCCGTGTCACTTTCGTCACTTGCCAAATGTCCGGCGACTATGCCGACATGCACGTTGGGATAATACGTGGAGGCAGGCACAGCAACGGCAGTATGTGGAGGGGGGAATGGGGTAACGGCGGAGGAGCCGGCAGGCTGGGGCGGAGTGATGACATACGGCGCCTGCCGGGCTATCGTTGTTGCTGTTTTCGGGTGATGTGCCCCTGTCTCCCGTCCCCGGTAGAGCAGAGAGGCTACGGCTGCCAGACAGGCAATAATGACAACGAGGCGCGAGGCAACGGAAGCGGCCCCGCTTTCCGCATCAGGGGATTGAACGCGGCGCTGTAGCTGATGGCTCATCCGGCTGCTCCCGGATGTTAATGTTACACTGAAACAGGCGAGAAGTCAATCAAAACGCGGGCGTAACTATTCAGCCGATTGAAATCGCCCTCTTCAGGCGCTTCGCGCCGGGTGTCGGCCTGCGCCGACACTGCCTCTGGTGGTGCAGCAAGGCAGGGGCGATTGATTAATCGCCCGTACCTGGCGCAGGCCGACCAATGGCCGCAGGCACAAAAGGGTATACGGGCGAGGCGCACCTCGTCTCTACAGTCACCGCCTGAATAGTTACACGCGGGCTTACGGGTCTGTGAACTCAGAGGGTGTGTTACAAAGTTACAGGACAACTGCGAGCAGTTGTCCTGCAACTTTGGGACACGCCCAACTCAGGCGAATGCTGGCCGATAACAACCATAAGAGGTATAATAACACATCGCCTGTTAATCCCGATACTTTCACGAAGCGACGGAGTGCCCCAGCCGAATTTTCTGGCTGGAGGCTCGGTTCCCGAGTGTCTTTGAAAGGCAGTGGAGGGTGGTTCATAATTGGTTGGTAACTACCTGCGTGCCGACTAAAGTCGCCCGCCATAGGCCTTCGGCCTGCATCGGCCTGCGCCGACCGGGGGGCGTCGGCGCAGG
>Ga0308419_1001838_pt1 | contig 13992 bp, 14 predicted proteins | sample HotsprSampleMS50_FD_203674 | JGI IMG/M metagenome (GOLD analysis project Ga0308419, IMG submission 203674) | Hot spring phototrophic mat microbial communities from Mushroom Spring, Yellowstone National Park, Wyoming, United States - 20090730_MS50 ... | reverse complement strand
TATTTCTTGAGCTTGCAGGTGGATTTGATAATATCTCGCATATAGGACATTTGGGTGGGTTGGCTACAGGAATACTCTATTTTATAATTACTCGAAAACATACTATCAGGTATAAAACCAGAGGGTTTGTTGCTTTGCAAAAGAAGAAGGAAACCATTCCGGCTGAGCATGTTGTGGACAGAAAAGAGATTGAATTACAAAAAACTATCGTACAAAAATTACACAAACAGGGAGAGCAAGCGTTAACAGATGATGAAGTTCAGTATATACGGTATAAGGAAATTATGGTTGAAACAAATAGTATAGATTGCGATATGTATATTTTTGAGTCAGATAGTTGTGAAAATTGTCGTGATAGAGATGTGTGTTTTGTAAAAATAGTAAAGGATTTGCTTAAGCAATAATATATATCATTAGAATGGACTAGTATTTCAGTAATTATTCATCACAATTTATTGTATGAATTAGTGATGGATTTACTCTTAGGCTAAAGGTAAGGGTTGTACATTATTTAATATTATGTCATAAATTTACTTTTTGGAATAAATAGTATAAGTATTTATGAAATTAATCTTTACAACAGTGTTGCAGTAATATAAGGATGTTACACTGTGACTGAATCAATGTTAAAAAACATTTATGTTATTATAATTTTTTGTAAATGTATACTGTTATTATTGCTATGGTAACAGTATAATAAATTTAATTAAGAAGGGAGAATAACAATGGCAAAGCGTGTATATCTGTTTGGTGGTAACATTACAGAGGGAGCTGCTGATATGAAGAACCTTTTAGGTGGTAAAGGTGCTAATTTAGCAGAAATGGCACGTATTGGCATCCCTGTTCCTGCAGGTTTTACTATTACAACAGAAGTATGTAATGAATATTATAAAAATAATCAGAAAATGCCTGATGGCCTTAAAGAAGAAGTTATTACTGCATTACATAAGGTAGAAGAAATTATGGGCACTAAGTTTGGTGACCCATCCAACCCTTTGCTTGTATCGGTAAGGTCCGGAGCCAGGTCGTCAATGCCAGGCATGATGGACACAATCCTTAATTTAGGAATAAATGAAGATGTAGTAAAAGGCCTTGTAGCAAAAACAGGGAATGAGCGGTTTGCTTGGGATTCATATCGCCGTTTCATTCAAATGTATGGTGATGTGGTATTGGGATTAAAGCCCGAAAGTAAAGATGAACACGACCCATTTGAAGTGATCATGGATGAACTTAAAGAAAAAAGAAAGGTTAAAAATGACCTGGAGCTTACTGTTGATGATTTAAAGGAACTTGTTGCACGGTTTAAAAAAATTATAAAAGATAAGCTTAATGTATCGTTCCCTGATGACCCCTATGAACAGTTATGGGGAGCTATTGGTGCTGTTTTCAGATCATGGAATAATGAACGTGCAATACTATACAGGAAGATGAACAATATCGACGATAGTTGGGGTACAGCAGTTAACGTACAGGCTATGGTATTTGGAAATATGGGAAATGACTGTGCGACGGGGGTTGCATTCACCAGAGATCCTGCCACCGGTGCAAAAGAATTTTTTGGGGAATACCTTATTAATGCTCAGGGAGAGGATGTTGTTGCAGGAATTAGAACACCACAACAGATTACACTTGAAGGTTCTCGCCGCTGGGCAAGGGAAAATGGGGTATCTGAAGAAGAACGTAAACAGAATTTCCCATCATTGGAAGAATATATGCCAGAAGCATATAAGCAATTAGTTGATGTATATAAAACTCTTGAAAAACATTACCGCGATATGCAGGATATAGAGTTTACTATTCAGAATAAAAAGTTATGGATGCTTCAGACACGAAATGGCAAGCGAACTGCACAGGCGGCAATAAATATTGCTGTGGATATGGTTGAAGAAGGCCTGATAACGAAAGAGGATGCTGTTTTAAGAGTTGATCCCCAGTCACTTGACCAGCTTCTCCATCCAACCTTTGATCCAAAAGCACAGCGAAAGGTTATTGCAAAGGGGCTTCCTGCTTCACCGGGTGCAGCCACAGGGAAAATTGTTTTCAATGCTGATGATGCCCATGAATGGAAAGAACGTGGCGAGAAGGTGATTTTGGTTAGAATTGAAACGTCACCAGAGGATTTAAAAGGGATGAATGCTGCTGAAGGTATACTTACTGCACGAGGCGGTATGACATCACATGCAGCTGTTGTTGCCAGGGGAATGGGCAAATGCTGCGTATCAGGATGCGGAGCATTAGAAATTGATTACGCAAAGCGAAAGATGAAAGTTGAAGATATCGTATTAAAAGAAGGAGATTATATATCAATAGATGGTTCAACAGGGGAAGTAATGCTAGGCAAAGTTGCAACCGTTGAACCGGAAGTAACTGGTAAATTTGGGACCATTATGCAGTGGGCAGATGAAATTAGAAAGCTGAAAGTCCGAACCAATGCTGATACTCCGCATGATGCAAAGGTAGCACGAAATTTTGGAGCAGAGGGAATAGGGCTTTGCCGGACCGAGCACATGTTCTTTGAAGGTGATAGAATAAAGGCAGTCAGAGAAATGATACTGGCAGATACATACGAAGGAAGAAAGAAAGCACTGGATAAATTGCTGCCCATGCAAAGAGAGGATTTTTATGGCATATTCAAGGCAATGGAAGGACTGGGAGTAACCATAAGATTGCTGGATCCTCCATTACACGAATTTTTACCACAAGATCTTGAATCACAAAAGGAGATGGCAAAAGAATTAGGAATAACAGTTGACGAAGTTAAAGCCAAGGTTGAAGAACTGCATGAATTCAACCCTATGTTAGGTCATAGGGGTTGCCGTTTGGGCATTACCTATCCTGAGATTACAGAGATGCAAGCCCGTGCAATATTTGAAGCAGCCTGCCAGCTTGTAAAAGAAGGTGTTGATGTTAAACCAGAGGTTATGGTTCCGCTGGTTGCTCATGTGAAGGAACTTATTATGCAGAAGGACATTATTGTTAAAACTGCTGAAGCTGTTATGAAAGAAATGGGAGTAAAAGTTGATTACATGGTTGGCACAATGATTGAAGTGCCACGTGCTGCAGTAACAGCTGATGAAATAGCAAAGGTTGCTGAGTTCTTCTCATTTGGGACAAATGACCTCACGCAGATGACATTTGGTTTTAGCCGCGATGATGCAGGAAAATTCTTGAAAGAGTATGTTGATAAGAAAATTTTGCCAAATGACCCATTCAGGATATTGGACAGGGATGGTGTGGGGCAGCTTGTTAAAATGGCGTTTGAAAAAGGGCGTTCGGTTAATCCAAAACTTAAGTTGGGTATTTGTGGTGAGCATGGCGGGGAGCCAAGTTCAGTTGAGTTTTGCCATATGGTGGGGCTTGATTACGTGAGCTGTTCACCATTCAGAGTGCCTATTGCGCGGTTGGCTGCTGCGCAGGCAGCAATACGCTTTCCCCGATAACAAGGATTCAGGTCATTGAATGATCTATTGGCATGTTGACACTATTTAATTTGGGTGGCCACAAAAGTGGCTGCCCAAACTAAATGAGGATAATAAATTTTTATTATTTGGGGTATATAACAGTGAAAATTAAAATATTTTTTATTTCTGTTTTTATACTCGCAATCCCCATGATGCTGTTTGCAGACTATGACAAAGCCTTGAAGCTTTTTGAGCAAATGAAATATGATGATGCATTAACGGAAATAGCCTCTAGTCTGGATGTTTCAAGGGATTTTGAACCAAATTCACCAAATTATAATCTTAGATACCTGGCTGGTCATATCCATGCTAAGAAGGGCAATTATGAGTCAGCTCTTACCCATTTAAAGCGTTGTGCGGAAATTCAGAAAGATAATATTAATCCATTTATTGATATTGCCTTTGTATATATAGATCAAAAGAGATATACAGATGCAATTGTATGGGCACGAAAAGCGTTGCAGATCAAGCAGGCGCCTGTTGCGTATTATATTTTAGGCTTATCGTATTCAGGTATTGGATCCTACTGGCAGGCAAAGGAATATCTTGAAAAAGCTATCTCACTTGATCCGGAAATGTATTATGCCTATAATGAATTGGGCAATGTGCTCATGTTTTTAGGCCGAATTACTCAGGCACAGACTGCATATTCGGCTGCATATGCGTTGGCACCTTCATCAGCTTTAATATGCAATAATTTAGCTATGAGTTATGTTCAGGCCGGTGATGTAAAAAAAGCTGTAGAAATAATAGAAAAGGCAAGAAAGCTTGCGCCGGATAATTCTGTTATTGTAGAAAATTATAATCGTATTGTCAGTTTAAAAAAATAAGTTAATTTACTATTGGTGAGAATTAAATCCAAATATCTCAGCGGTGATGTTGTCCAATGGTTGGCGGATGATGCAGTATCATTATATTTTTTATTAAATCGTATTCCTGCTTTACGAGCGCATAGTACACAAAAAGATAACAGTCTCAAATCACATTTAACCAGTTTGTATTCAGCAAATAAAAAAGCCTATGATTATTTTGATGCACCAGGTGTTGGCATTATGTGGTTTTTTTCATCACTGGTGGAGAGTGGAGTTGATGTCAGCGATACCATGGTGTATGCAATGCTTAAAGAAATCCTTAAATTTCAGCAAGGTGATGGTGGATTTACATTAAACTGGAAACCTTTCTGTTCAACAGCCTGTATTACCGGCCAGTTAGTATATAGCTTACTTGAAAGTGGATATCAGGGGAAGGAACTGGAAAAAGGTATAAGTTGGATTATATCTCATCAGAGGGATGATGGTGGATGGCTTCATTGCCCTATTGGCTCTGTTGGTGATTCACTGAAATATTTACTTTTTAAAGGTACCGGCAAAGGAATTCAATTAGATCACAGTGATGTCCCCAGTTGTGCTGTTGCAACTGTCATGTGTGCAAAAGCTTTAATGAAAATGGGCACACATCACAGCAATGATGCTTTACAAAGAGCTATCGCCTATTTATTCCGTAATGATGCCATGTTCAAAGAAAGTGGTTGCAGGTGCAGGGTTGCATATAATCATGAATTGTTGAGATATCCGTTTTATTTAGACTATGATAGTATTGATGCCATTCATTTTTCACTTTGTTTAGGTGATGCAGCTGAATCGTTACGCATAAGGTTATTTAATCAGTGTATAAAAAAGCAATTTGATGATGGCAGTTTCCCATTAGAGCACAGACGAAGAGGTTGTATGCATCAGTTTTTGTGCTTGCCATCCAAACTTAAAAGTAACGATAGGCTGACTACTATTCGTGTTGTATCAATGTTGGTTAATACTGGTAATGCAGTTATAGAAAAGTATTAATTATAGAACGCATATCCAGCTGAAACACAGAAGAGAATAGAATCAATAGTGGCATTTTTTTTTGTATAAAATCTTTGATTGGTTTGTGGATTAACAGCATTTGGTGTGGATGAAAATATAATGTTGTTTCGTATCCATTCCCCACCAATTTGTACAACAAGGCCACCACTGAAAAATATGCTGAGCATAACATCTACACCATAGGTAATACTTGAAAACTGCTGTGTGGGTGGTGGTGTATACCCATCGATAAGTACACTAGCTATTGGGGTTGGCTTATACGTAGCAAATGCATAACCTATCATGGGTGATAACGCAATGTCCCATGGCTTCCTGTTTGTTACATGAAATGATGGGCCAAAATAAACAGAATAATCGCTATATAGTGTTTTTTTCCATGATTGGTAGTCAGCGCCAAAATTTGTATTCTGTACTATAACACTCCGTCGTATCTTTGAGCGTATGCCAATATAATCAATAGGCAGGTATTCACCTGAAATTGTTAATCCAAACGATAGATGTGATAGATAAATGAGTTTGGTTATTTCATTTTCAAAGGTATAGGTTGAGGTTTTAGTAAATTTTTCTTCTGCCGAGATAAGGTCACCATATGGGACACCAATAGAAACGGAGCCTGTAAGTATTATCTGGTCTTTATGAATACCTTCTGGAGGCTTATCCAGTTCATCAAATTCGGATGCATAGGAAGTTAATGAAAGTGTAATGATACACACCAGAATTACTAGCGAACTATATGTTTTATATGTCCATTTCATTTTTTGTTTTCTTCTTGTAATATACCTAAGATTTGCCTTACAACCTGTTTTGCGATGTCATCATATTGAGAGCTTTCTATTAAGATGTCATTAAGATTCCATATTAGCGTTAATCCACAGCAGAATTTTGCTCGGTAACGCCAGTCCCATGCCCTGCCTGGTTCTTTACGCACTGTCAGTAAAATCTCACCGTTTTCAGTGTTAAGAGCTTTTAAGGTAAATGTATCTATACAGTTTGGCTCATACCTGTTATTCCTGTATGCCTGCAAAGCGGAACCGCGGCCAATAATGATAACATCTGCACCTAACAATTTCCCAATTTTTACAGCCTGCTTATCGTCTATTAAACCGGATGCAGAAAGTTGCTGTTCCTGTAAAATCTTTTGTATGGCTTCGCGTTCAATGGTAGTAACTTTTCCGCTTTTAAAAAATTGATGTGAGATAGCATCTGCAAATTCATCTCCCCAGCCAGCACCTTTTATGTCAAAGGGGAATACTGCAACCCGTTTCATTCTTTTTTGTATTGACTGTTTATTGGTATATGCGATGTCAATGGTTGAACAGGCAAAAAGTGTCGATACAGTGATAATAATAACTAACAACCGTGCAAATTTCATAATTTATCATCCTTGTAATAATATAATAGTATTACGTATTGTATTCTGCAATGCTGTAATTTCGTTACGCATTGCTTTTATTATATAGTACCATTATATACTATATTTTGACAAATATTATTTTTCACTGTATCATTTTTTTCTTTTATAAACATTGTTTATTTAGAAGTTATATTTTTATAACAGATAATATGTGATTAAAAAGGCATTGTTTTGGCTGCACAGGATAAATTGTATTTGAAATATAAAAGGCATGTTATAGTGTGAGAAAAATTGAAACCTTTTTTGTTTGAAACGGGGTGTTGTGCATGAACCAAAAAAAAATTAATATATTAATTATAAATTATGAATTCCCACCATTAGGAGGCGGAGGAGGTGTTGCTACCTATGATCTGGCATTAGAGTGGGTAAAGACTGCAAATGTTCACGTGATCACCTCATCATTCAAAGGATTGCCATCATATGAAAATGTTAATGGGATTCATGTACACAGAGTAAAGATTTTATTCAGAAAGTCCAGGGATGCAGCAACATTTATTTCAATGTTTAGTTATTTGCCTGCGGGTTTTATACGGGCACTATCGCTTGCTCTAAAATATAAGTTTGATGTTATTAATACACATTTTGTTGTGCCGTCAGGCCCATTGGGGTACGCTATTTCAAAATTATTTGGCATTCCCAATGTACTATCATTGCATGGTGGTGATATTTATGATCCCAGTAAAAAGCTGTCGCCCCATCGCAATCGGTTTTTCAAGGCTGTTGTGCGTTTCCTCCTTAACAGGGCTGATGTAATTGTGGCACAATCGTCAAATACCCGCAATAACGCAATAGCATATTATGCTCCAAAAAAAGAAATTCAGATTATTCCTTTAGCATTTCACCCACCGGTGATACCAAAAACATCACGGAAAAAATTAGGCTTGAATGAAAATGATTTTATTTGTATAACTGTTGGAAGATTAATTAAGCGCAAATCAATTGATGTTCTTATCAGGGCGATAGCTCTTGTTAATAAGCCTGCCGTGAAACTTCTCATCATGGGGGATGGGCCTGAGAGGGAATATCTGGAATCACTGGTTAGCGAATTATCATTGCGTGATAGAGTACAATTCTTAGGGTTTGTTGCTGATGAACAGAAATTTGCCTATCTTTCACAATCTGATTTGTTTGTGCTTACATCGATGCATGAAGGATTTGGCATTGTGTTTATGGAAGCTATGTATTGCGGATTGCCAATCGTTGCTACCAATCATGGGGGACAGGTGGATTTTCTTGTGGATGGCGAGAATGCTTTATTAATTAATGTAGGGGATGTTAAAGGATGTGCTGAAAGTATTATGAAGTTTTATACTGATAAAAAGCTCTATGCACATTGTTCAGCAAATAATAAAAAAAAGATTACAACCTTTTATGCCGAAAATGTAGCAGTGCGGTATATGAATATTTTTACAAAATTAGTTAATATAAAATGAAAATTAAAACGGCACTTATTACACAAAATAAGGAATTAGCTATAGAAGTAAGAATGCTTCAGATGTTAGATGTAAGCGTTCATGGTTCTATAAATACCCTTAAAGATGAAGGTTTTAATATTGTACTCTTTGATACTGAACATATTGATATATCTGACGCACAATTTTACCTTTCAAAGTTGCGTAAACGTTTTCAGCGTTTGCCGGTTATTCTTATTGTTCGTGCAGGATACTTAGAATCAATTAATAGAGACTGGTTTTTTGATGATTTTATCGTGTTCCCTTTCAGAAAAGGTGAATTAAAATCACGAATTGACCGTTTAATAGGTGCTGAAATAGAATTGAAGGATTCCGTTATTAAAGTTGGCAATATTATATTACAACCTGAAAAATATTCGGTGATGGTTAACAATGAGAAGGTGGTGTTAACATATAAAGAATTTGAAATGCTTAAATTGTTAATGGAAAATAAAGGTATGGTCTTTACACGCCAGGAATTACTTTCTCAGATATGGGGTGTTGAGTATATTGGAGGTACACGAACAGTGGATGTCCATATCAGGAGGCTGAGAATGAAATTGGGTGATGAATTCAATAATATAATAGAAACCATACGGAATGTTGGGTATAAATGCAAAGAACAAACATAGAAATATGCTTGCCAATATATAAATTAGTAAAATAATGTTAAAAAATGTATTATTTACTATGTAATCAGGATTGAATGGAGTTATCATGAATCAGGTAAAAAAGATTGAAAAAGTGTTGGAATCAGCATTACACGAAGACCTTACACCATACTTTGCTCTGGTAAAAGCAATGAGGAAACATTTACCATTGTTTGGTTCAACAAAACGCATTACCGCTGCCTTACTGAAAGAATATATTGGGGATATCTCTAAGCTAGATATAGCTGACGTTACGGCATTAAACTTTACAAAATCTTCTGATGGGGCCATTGTCTTTGAAGATATTAAGGACGGGAAAGCAAGAATTTTTATTAACATAGGCAAAAACCACAAGATAACACCCGGCGACCTTATACGGGAAATATCAAAGCGTTCAGGTATCGACGGAAAACTTGTTGGCAAGATTGATATTCATGCTACCTATTCTTTTATTGAAATACCGGAACAATATGCAGAACTGGTGTTGGTATCGCTGGACAAAGCACGAATAAAGGGTGTGCCAATTGTGGTAGAGCCAGCCAAAAAGAAAAAGAAACAATGAGATAATGATAGCTACGCAGTGTCCTATTTGCAAATCATCTAAGTTTAGAATTATTTCAGATGATCTATTATTATGCAATGCGTGCCACATTATATATAATGCCAATCATACACCAGCTTTATACTCTACCGATTACTTTGGAAAAGAATATAAAGCGCAATATGGTAAAACTTATGAAGATGATTTTGAAACAATATATGCTGCATCCATTGTCAGGCTAAAAATAATAAAAAAATTTTTAGGGAATACCCTTTCTACAAAAAGCCTGCTTGATATTGGATGTGCTTTAGGCTTTTTTTGTAAGGCTGCTAAAGATTTTGGGTTTGGGGTTGTTGAAGGGCTTGAAATATCAGAATATGCTGCCAGTTACAGTAAAAAGAAATTTAATATCCCGGTTTATATTACAGGATTTGAAGAATTTACCCCTTTAAAAAAGTATGATGTAGTAACTGCATGGTTTGTATTGGAACATTGTGCTGATCCGTATGCCATGTTTAATAAAATATATGACATGCTTGAGGATAATGGTCTTTTTGCCTGTACTCTGCCATCATATTTTGGGCCTTTATTTTATTGCCACAGGGATGAATGGGTCAGATCTCATCCTAAGGATCACAGGATAGATGTGGCGCCATGGAGTATTAAAAAACTGTTACGGAGCATTGGATTTTCCTTTGTCAGGTGTTTTCCTTCGGGCTATCATCCTGAACGTTTTGGATCTATCGCACAAAAATATCAAAAATTGTATAAAACTATTGCAAACCTGCTGTGCTTTTCAGATACTATACTGGTGATAGCATCAAAAAAGCCCCAATAAATTCTTGACACAATACATAACATGTTTAGAATAGCATTTTTGTTGTGTATTACAAAAAAGTTGTGCTATTGTAAAAAATACATGTATTGTAGCTGAATATTCTATATCTTTTATTGTAATTATATACAACTTTTTTATTACATTGAACTAATATTCTTAACAATGAGGTGGGATGATGAAAAGGACATTTCAACCAAGTGTAATCAAACGATTACGGACACATGGATTCAGGGCAAGAATGAGTACCAAGGCAGGGCAAGATGTATTGCGCAGGAGAAGACAAAAAGGTAGATACAAATTAACTGTTTCTGATGAAAAACGAAATTCTAAGTAATTCTATTCCGTGAAAAGGAGATATTCATTAAAGGGGCTAAAGAGTTTCAAAGAAGCAATAGCTAATGGCAAAAGATTATATGGCAAAGGAATGAGGGTGATAGTATATATGCAACCATTACCGGCAGAAGGGCAAATAAACAATGCATTACAATCCCGTTTTGCCATAGTGGTTAACAGAAGCTACGGAAATGCAGTTGAACGAAATAGGATTAAAAGGCAAATTCGTTCAATAGTGGTGACTCTCATGCCCCTGATACGGCAGGGTTTTGCTGTTATTATATTTCCGGACACCACCTGTAAGGCTATGGAATATAATCATCTGGTTGAATCAGTTAAAAATGTATTGCGTAAATCAGGAGTACTAAGACAGTGAAGATAAATCTGGTTACCATACCGGTATTGTTGATAAAATTATATAAATATGTGATTTCACCGGTATTGCCCAATGCATGCAGGTTTTATCCAACATGTTCACAGTATGCAATTGAGGCATTGACTAAGCATGGGCTTTTTAAAGGTGGTTTTCTTTCAATTAAAAGGATCCTTCGCTGTCATCCATTATGTGATGGTGGTTATGACCCTGTCCCCTGATTATTGTTTGTAAGTATTGAACAATTTTCCTTCCTGTTATCTCCTTTCCACGTAGTATGATTATACGCATGTGTGGTATTGGTAAACTCAAGTAAAAAATTTATCAAGAGGTTGTCATGGAAAAAAGAGCTTTGATTGCTGTGTTATTGTCGCTGGGGATCTGGATATTATGGTTTTATTTATTCCCTCCGCAGGAGACAACACCTCCAGTACCGGAAAAGAGTACTGAAACAGTACAAACTGAAGAAATTCAAAAACCTGAGATTTCTGTAGTTACAAAACTCCAGCAAGCTTCTGTAAAAAAAGAAGAAGTTACTATTGATGCAAAATATTATACAGCAGTACTTTCCAATGAAGATGGGCAATGTACATCATTTATTGATAAAGTAAGAAATATTGAATTAATCGTAACTAAATCAAAATTTGATGCCAAAGGTTTTTTTGATTTCCCCGTTCATTTTTCAACAGGGGAGTTTTTACATGCAAAGGATATGCAACCAGCATTATGGAAAATGCAGAAAAATCCAAAGGCAGTGAGTTTTTCCACAGTTGCTATCGTACAAAAAAATCCATTGGAGATTTCAAAAAAATTTACGTATAATGAAACAGGCCAATATTTTGTTGTATCATATACTATCACTAATAAAGGGCGCGGCGAATTTTCATTCCCTGAAGGGGGAGTGATATTTTCCCCATCTGATTTTTTAGGGCCTTCAATGGATTTTGATAACTCGTATAATGAGTTGCATAGTATTTATTATATAAATGATAGTTTTGAAAAAGCCCGTAAGGGTGGTGGATTCTTTTCTACACCTGAAGACCTTAAGCGTGAAAACGGTGTGGTACAATGGGCTGGAATAATGAGCAGGTACTATCTTTTAATTATGATACCTCAGGGTTTTGCAGGTTCAGGGGTGGTATATGATAATAGGGAACACTCTGGTTTCAGGACTGGTATTATGGTGCCGGTCAAACCACTAAAACCTGGTGAAACGATAACACATGAATTTAAGGTTTATGTTGGACCAAAAAATAAAGATAAGTTACTGGCTGTTGATAAGCACGTTGGTGATGCTGCGGATGTCAGTAAATGGATTGAACCCATCAGGGACTTCATGATGTGGTGCCTGCTTGAAATAAACAGGCTTGTAGGTAATTTGGGATGGTCACTAGTACTATTTTCAGTTATTACAAAAATAATGTTTCTACCTTTGACTCAACGATCCACTGAATCCATGAAGAAGATGCAGGAATTGAATCCTGTAATTCAGGAATTGCGCGAAAAGTACAAGGACAAACCTGATGTATTGAATAAAAAGATCATGGAAGTTTACAAGAAGCATAAAGTAAACCCCATGGGGGGTTGCTTGCCGCTGCTTTTGCAGATGCCTTTCTTTTTTGCATTGTACAGTGCACTGATAAATTCAGTGGATTTATGGCAGGCTTCGTTTATTTTATGGATAAAGGATCTATCGTTGCCTGATACTATTTATAGGATTGCTGGATTTAATATTAATATTCTGCCAATCATTATGACAGGTACAACATATTTGCAGCAGAAAATGTCCTCTGGTGAGGCCACTCAGCAACAGAAGATGTTGATGCTTATGCCTTTAATCTTTATTGTTATCTTCTGGAATATGCCATCAGGTCTGGTATTGTACTGGATTATGCAAAACGTGCTGCAGATTGGCCATCAGATGATTATTAATAAAATTAGCAAAAAATAGGTAATAAAAATTTTTGTGTGAAATGTGAAACATTTATGATTACATTATCGTTAGAAGATTGGACAGTGGCAGGGGGTGCTACCCAGAAATCGTATGAGTGTAATGCTAAAGGTATGTACAGAAACGATTGTATTATTTTATTTTGGCAAATACAGCAAGGTAAAATCCTAATTTTTTAAAAGGAGGGAAGAAACAAAACCATACAAAATAGTGAACTATTTTTATCAAAGTTTTGTAGGAGGCGTGAAGATGAAGGTGTTAGATATTGAAGGGAAAACGGTTGAAGAAGCAACGAAGAAAGCCTTATCGTTATTAAAAATTAATGATATGAACAAAATCAATATTGAAGTGCTGGATGAAGGGAAAAGCGGTATCTTTGGTTTTGGCATATCACGCCCTGCTAAAATACGAGTATATTACCAACAGGAGGATGATATTGGCCAACAAGCAAAGGAAATTATTGAAAAGATTTTAATGTTGATGGAAGTTGAGGCAAAGGTTAAGGATTATAAGGAAAGTGAAAACAAAGTATATGTTGAATTGGAAAGCTCAAGTTCAGGGCTTATTATAGGCAAAAAAGGAAAGACGTTGGAGGCGTTGCAATTTATGGTTAACCTTCTGGTCAATAAAATGACCAATTCAGAAAAAAAGATAATACTTGATATTGAATCATACAGGGCAAAAAGAGAAAAAGCGCTTCGCAAATTATCTAAAGAAATTGCATTAAAAGTTGCCCGAACTGGCAAGCCATGGACGTTAGAGCCCATGAATCCATTTGAACGGCGGCTGATACATTTGACATTACAAAATGATTCAAAGGTTACCACCAAAAGTGAGGGACAGGGCATTTACAGAAAGATAAAGATTATGCCTGTGGAAAAAAGGTAATGCAGATGGATGATACAATATGTGCTCCGGCAACTCCGCCAGTACATTCGCCAATAGCTATTATACGGATAAGCGGCCCTGATTCATTACGGGTCGCTTCTTATATATTTATGTCACAACGGCATACTCATGAATTTATTCCACGGTATGCTTATTATGGAATCATTCACGATAGTAACGAAGAAATAGATGATTGTATTGTAATATATTATAAACGCCCGCACAGCTAC
>Ga0308419_1001836_pt1 | contig 13997 bp, 6 predicted proteins | sample HotsprSampleMS50_FD_203674 | JGI IMG/M metagenome (GOLD analysis project Ga0308419, IMG submission 203674) | Hot spring phototrophic mat microbial communities from Mushroom Spring, Yellowstone National Park, Wyoming, United States - 20090730_MS50 ... | reverse complement strand
GAAAAGATTGTATTATTTTTTATATAACTTATCTTATGTTAATAAATATTAAATTATTTATTGTTTTAATTTGTATATTAGTAATTTAATGTAAAATATTATATGTCTACAAAATTTTTTACTAATACTAATGAGAATACACTTCTAAATAAATTTATTGGTGTATTTAGTTATAATACTAATATTAAGTATTTTGATGCTGTAGTTGCTTATTTTAGAACTTCTGGATACATTCATTTAAAAGATTTCCTTAGCAAACTTCAAAAAGTAAGAATATTAGCTGGTATTAATGTAGACAAACTTATTTCTGACGCTTATAAAGATATTTCAGAATATTTTGCCAATTCTAAAAAAATCAAAGAAGAATTTTTAATTGAACTAAAAGAAGAAATTCAAAAAGCTAATTATGATAAAGAAACAGAAGAAAGTTTCTACCAATTAATTGACGATCTTATTGAGAAGAAAATCGAAATTAAAGCTCATCCCCAGAAAAATATACACGCTAAGATCTACATTTTCAGACCTGAGCCTTTTAATGAGCATACTCCTGCTTCTGTAATTACGGGATCATCTAATTTTACTGCTTTTGGATTAGGTACTGGCAATAAATATAACTATGAATTTAATGTGCAATTAAATGATTATGATGATGTAAAATTTGCAACTGATGAATTTGAAAAACTTTGGGCTGAAGCAATAGAAATATTACCCGTAGATATTAAACAAATTAAAAAAGATACATATCTTAATGATACAATTACTCCTTTTGAACTCTATATAAAACTGTTGATAGATTATTTTGATAAGAATATAGATTACGACCCTGATTCTTTAGGCGATCTACCACATAATTTTAAAAAACTTGCTTATCAAATTGATGCTGTAAATGATGGTTTCAATATACTTCTGAAATACAACGGTTTTGTGTTAGCTGATGTAGTTGGTTTAGGTAAAACTGTAATTGCTACTATGGTTGCAAAAAAGTTTTTAATAAAAAATGGAAGAGAAAATACAAAAATATTAGTAGTATATCCACCAGCTTTAGAAAAAAACTGGAAAAATACATTTAGATATTTTGATATAGATAAGTATGCTAAATTTATTTCTAACGGTAGTTTAGACAAAATAGAAGATAATAATAATTATTGGAGTAAAGAGGAATATGATCTTGTTATAGTAGACGAAGCCCATAAATTTAGGAATCACAAATCTGCTGCTTTCCAAAAATTACAATTAATTTGTAAAAGTCAACGCATAAATAAAGGTAATATCGAAGGAAAACAAAAGAAAGTAATTTTAGTTACTGCTACGCCACTTAATAATAAACCTGAAGATATTTTTTATCAAATCCAATTATTTCAGGATACAAGGCAATCTGATTTGCCTATTACTAATTTAACAAAATTCTTTAATCCCTTAATTGTTGAATATAAATCACTAAAAGGTAATGACAATTTAGATTTAGATAAACTTAGAAACATTTACAAAAAAATTCGGAAAAATATTATTCAACCTATTACTATTCGCAGAACTAGGAAAGATTTAGATAATATACCTCAATATAAGAATGACTTAATAGAACAAGGTATCAAATTCCCAAAAGTTGTGCCACCAAAGAAAATTGAATATTTAATGGACGAGAAGCTCAATAAACTGTTCGATAAGACCGTTTTTTATCTAACGGATAAATATAAAATAAACTATGCTCGTTACAGAGCAATATATGGACTTAAAGACGAAATTGCTGATATTTATTATGAAACTGCTAAAATTGCTTCTCAAAACTTAGCTTTGATTATGAAAACACTAATGATAAAAAGATTGGAAAGTAGTTTTTATGCTTTCAAAAAATCACTTACTAATTTTCAGAAAGCAACTGACCTAATGATTGAAATGTTCAAAAAAGATAAAATATTTATTGCACCCGATACTAATATAATTAAAATTATTGATAAAGGTTGGAGCGACGAAGAGATAGAAGATGAAATTTTACGATTGAATATCGAAAATGATAGAAACAATATTTTCTATGCTAATCATTTCAAAGATGAATATATTAAAGATCTTGAAAAAGATAAAAATTTAATTGACGAACTATTAAAATTATGGAATCAAGTAGAATATGATCCAAAATTGAATGTTTTTTTAAATCAAATAGATACTACATTTTTTGATAAAAAAATTAATAAAGAAGGGAAGTTAGTAATATTTACAGAATCTTTAGAAACTGTTAATTATCTTACTTCCAAACTGCAAGAAAGAGGTAGAAAGGATGTTTTGGCGGTTTCTGCAAATAATAGAAATAAATTATTCGAAACAATTATGGCTAATTTTGATGCTAATATAGATGTAGATAAACAAAGAAATGATTATAACATTATCATTTCTACCGAAGTGCTATCCGAAGGAATTAACCTTCATCGCTCTAATGTAATTATCCATTACGACACTCCCTGGAATTCTATAAAATTGCTGCAACGTATTGGACGCGTAAATCGTATTGGAACTAAAGCTGATACTATTTATAACTTCGTTTTTTATCCATCGGCACAGGGCGATTCTCAGATTAATTTAAATAAAAGAGCTATTATGAAAATTCAAGCTTTTCATACAGCATATGGAGAGGATAATCAAATATATTCAGAAGAAGAAATATTAGATGAAGTAAAATTGTTTAGTAAAAAAGCAATTAAAGAAGAAGAAGACGAACGCCTAAAATATTTACATTTCCTTCGTAATTTTAAAAAAGAAAATTATGATTGGTTCGAAAAAATCAAAAAATTACCTATCAAATCACGAACTTGCAGAAACGCCACCGAAATAGGTAAACCAGAATTAAAAAACTTCACTGCTATCTTTTTAAAAACTGAAAGAAAATTACAATTCTATAAGGTTAATAATGATAATAAGGTTATTGAAATTACTCCTTTAGAAGCCTTTAAGATATTCGAAGCTAAACCTGATGAAAAATCTTATAAACTTATTAAAAATCATTATTTACAAGTTAATACTGCTATTAAGCAATTTGAAACTGAAGAGAACACAGAAGTAGCTAATTTTAATGACCTCGAAGTATATAGCGCATTAACAGAAAGGGCTAAAAAATTTCTTGCTGAATTACTTAAATATCCTCAACCATCGGATAAACAAAAAGATAATATCAGAAAAATTATCGAACTAATAAATATTGGTAGATATACTAATTTACAAAATGATATTATTATATTGCAAAAAAATAAATTAAATATTAATCAAGCACTTATAGAAATAGATAATTTTGTAAAAAGATATAATATAGAACAATATAATACTACAATTCGTAATAATATAAAAGCAGAAAAACCAATTTTAATTATTTCAGAATCTTTTGAATAACTATGACACAAGATGAAAATATAAGAATGTTTAAACAAGGCTATAATCAATATAGCTGGAAAAAATTCTTGGGCGAGACATTCCCTAATGCACGTTTATTCCCTATACCCGAAAAAATTACAGATATAGATACTAATATGGCAACCGAAGCTCTAAAATTAGGAAATATATTATTAAATGAAAATGGAATAGAACGCCTTATTTCTGTATACGAAGTAACTCTTGCAAAAGGTATAATTCTAGAACGCAATCGTGTAGGACTAAGAAATCTGCTCCGAAAATATTGGAAAAACATTGATGCTGCTTTCATAGTTTACCATAATAAAGAAAATAATAAATGGCGATTTTCCTATATCTCTGAACTTACGGGTTACGATGCAAGTGGTAATTTTAAAACTATTGTAACCGAACCAAAACGCTGCACTTATGTCCTTGGCGAAGGCGAAAGTATTCGTACTGCAGCAGAACGTTTCTCTATTCTATCTAAAAAAGCTGATAATATAACTTTAGACGATGTAAAAGAAACCTTCTCTGTTGAAAAACTCTCTAAAGCATTCTTCGACGAATACAAAAAGCATTACCAAATCTTTTGCGATTATATGATGAAAAGTCCATATATTAGAGCAACTATTTTTAATGGTGATGATAAGGCTATTCGCGATTTTAATAAAAAACTGCTCGGTAGGATTGTTTTTCTATATTTTATCCAAAAAAAAGGTTGGCTTGGAGTACCTATCGAAAATAAATGGGGCAGCGGCGATCTTAATTTCTTAAGTAATATTTTCAAACAATATGAATATCCCGACCTGTTCTACAGAGATATATTAACTCGTTTGTTTTTTGATACTCTGAATACTAAACGTGATAATGATATTATTGAATTAATAAATGGACACAAATACAAAATTCCTTATCTAAACGGTGGCTTATTCGAAGAAGATGATCCTAAACAACGCAATATTATTATTGATGGTAAGCTATTCCAGAATCTTTTTAATTTTTTTGACCAATATAATTTTACTATTTACGAAGACGACCCTAACGACCAAACTGTTGCTGTAGATCCTGAAATGCTTGGACATATCTTCGAAAACTTGCTCGAAGATAATAAAGATAAAGGTGCTTTCTACACCCCTAAAAATATTGTTCACTATATGTGTCAAGAAAGCATAATTGAATATCTCTCTAATTGGTTCGAAAATAAAGGTTATGATGTAATTAACTACATTAGTTTCGATAATACTATACAACCAAAACTTTTTAGCGAAAACGAAACTAGAGTAGGACAATTAATTTTCGAAACTCCTATTCAGAATAATAATAAAAATATTGACCGCTCTTTAATCGAAAAATTTCTCAATAAAAATCTAAGCGATGATGACAAAAAACTAATCTTAAAACACGCTGAAGAGTTTAATAAAGCTTTAGATAGTGTAAAAATATGCGACCCTGCTATTGGTTCGGGGGCTTTTCCTATGGGATTGCTACAAGAAATATTTACTGCAAAGCAAACTCTATGGCATTACCAATATGGTAACTTGAAAAATTTCCCTGCTTCTGATATCAAACTAAACATTATTCAAAATAGTATTTATGGTGTTGATATCGAAAAAGGTGCTGTAGATATTGCTCGACTTCGTTTTTGGCTATCTTTAGTTATTGATGAGGATGTGCCGAAACCACTTCCAAACTTAGATTACAAAATTGTTATAGGTAATAGCCTGGTAAGCAAAATTGATGATACTGATATTGATATTGATTGGGAAATGGATGTTTCTAAATATGGGGCTTTTGCAAACGATACTGCTATTAATATTAAAAATATTCTAAAAAAAATAGTTAACGAACAAAAAGAATATTTTAAAACGAATTGTGATAAAAATAAACTATCTTTAGATATACGTAGAATAAAAATTGAACTACTTATCAATCAACTAAAATTAATGGTTATAGTAAAAGAAACAATAGAAAAAAACAAATACAATAAAGAAAATATAGTCCAAAAAAACGAAATTAAATTAAATATACTTGAATGGGAAAAAACTATAAAAAAACTCGAAAAATTAATCGAACAGCCCGATGAACCATTAAATTTCTTCGACTGGAAATTAGATTTTCCCGATATATTAAACAAAGCAATCAATCCTAATCCAGGATTTGATATCGTAATAGGCAATCCTCCTTACGTTTCTACCAAAGGTGTTTCAGAAAAAGATAAAAAAGTTCTTCAACAAAAGTTTGGATTTGCCGACGACCTTTACAATCATTTTTACTTTAAAGGCATTCAATTGCTTAAAGAAAAAGGTACACTGGCTTATATATCTTCAAAAACATTCTGGACCATTCAAACCAAAAAAAATCTTAGAGAACTTATATTAAAAAATAAACTGCTCCAACTTGTAGATACTGCCAACCCATTTGAAAGTGCTATGGTTGATACCTGTATTACAATTTTACAAAAAGAAACAGCTTCTGATTATGAAATAAAATTTATCGATATATACAATGGTTGGAATTATAAAAAGGAATATATCGTAAATAAATGTATTTACAAGAATATTGTAAACAATGTATTTTTTGAGCCCAACGAACTAAATATGAAAATTTATGAAAAAATAGCACAAAAAATCAAACCATTAATAGACATATGGTGGGATAAAATATCTACAAGTAAAAACATTGAAAAATATAAAACAGAACTCGAAAAGTACAGGCAATCGCTAAAACCAGGAGATATCACTTTGCTTGGTCTGATTACCGAAGGCGGTCAAGGGCTGGCCACTGCCAATAATGGCAAATATATAGGAGTACTCGAAGGTACAAAATGGGCAGACAAAGTGCGACAAGATAGGATTAAAAAACTCTCGGAATTTATTCAAACCAATAAACCAAAGAAACTTCCACAATTAGAATCCAAAGCAGATGTACAAGATTTCTTAAATCAAAAATCAGAAATAGAAATCAGAAAACTTTTTGATGATTTAAAAGAAAAATACGGACGCGATATTTTTGGGCAAGGGTGGTTATACAGAATTGTTAATGCCAATGAAATAGCCGATGTTGAAACACTTACAGAAGATGAAAAACTAAACGGAATTTCGGGCACAAAAACTTTTGTACCCTACGACAAAGGCGATAAAGATGGCAACCGCTGGTGGGCGCCAACGCCGTATTACATAGATTGGAGCAGAGAAAATGTAAAATTCTTAAAAGAGAATTCTGGCAAAAAAGGAGAAGGTATGCCCGTGATTCGTAACCCACAATTTTACTTTCGGGAAGGGTTTTGCTGGACAAACGTTTTGAATCCTAATGCGAGACTAATAAAAACAAAGTTGAAAGATAGAAGTATTAATGATGTAGGATCTATGTCTCTTTATGTAATTGTCAATTTTCTAAATACTAAGTTTATAATTTGTATTTTGAATTCGAATTTACTCTTTGATTATTACAGGACATTTATCAATTATAGCGTTAATATTCAAATTAACGATATACGCCAACTTCCTATAGTAATACCAACTCCCGAGCAATTAAAAGAATTTGAGCGTATTTTTGACCGAGCCAAGAAAGTACAGGAAGAAAAATTTTCAGGGAAAATCAGCGAAAAAATCGCAGACGAATGTTTGGGGTTGATACAAAAGGAGTTGGATGATAAGGTGATGGAGTTGTATGGGTTAAAGTAAGTAAAAACAGTAAGTTTAAATAGTATGCCAAAGTTAAAATCTATTACCATTGAAAACTTTAGATCGATAGGCGAAAATCCTATTTCTATTGTTTTCCCAGAAAATCAACCTGTAATTTTAATAGGCGAAAATAATTCCGGAAAAACTAATATTATACGGGCAATTGATATTTTGTTTGGTGAATGGCATCCAAAATACAAAGAATTTGAAGACCATGATTATTTTGGTAGAAACGGCGAGAATAAAATAGTTATTAAAGCTGATGTATCTGAATTTCAAAATAGGTTAGGAAGAGAATTTACTTGCGGTGGCTTTAAATTAGAAGTGCAAAAGGGTGTACACAATAAATTTGTTGCAATACAATATGAAGATGGAAATGAAAATCAATATGTTAGTAATGAATTAAGAGAAGAACTTTCAACTGTTTTAATATCATCAGAACAAAATTTAAACTATCAATTGAGTTATTCAACCAAATATACCTTATTATCAAAGGTTACAAAAGCATTTCATGATAAATTGACAAGCGATAATGATAAAGTAGATAAATTAAAAAATTTGTATCAACAAATCTTAAATATTTTTGATGATGTCGCAGAATTTAAAGACTTTAAAGATAAAATTTCGTCGATAACTGGAGAACTCATTCAAAATATGACACATGGTTTACAATTAGATTTTTCTGCTTATGATCCAAGTAACTATTATAAAAATCTACGTGTGTTACCACATGAAAACGGACAAGTAAGAAACTTTGATGAATTAGGGACAGGACAACAACAAATATTAGCATTATCATTTGCTCATGCGTATGCAAAATGCTTTAAGAACGAAAAGGGACTTATTCTTATTATTGATGAACCGGAAGCTCATTTACACCCATTAGCTCAAAAATGGCTCGCACGTACCTTATATCAAATGGCTAAAGATGGTTTGCAATTGGTAGTCACAACCCACAGCCCTTATTTTATAGATTTGGAATTTTTAGAGGGCATTTACCTTGTGAGGAAAGAAAATGGAATGACTTATGTAACACACAATAAAAAATCTACTTTTGCTGAATATTGCAAAAATAACGAGGCAAATAAAGCAGATGAGAATACAATAATTCCTTTTTATGTTAAAAGTGCTACATCGAATATACTAAAAGGTTTCTTTGCTAAAAAAGTTGTATTGGTTGAAGGAATGACAGAAGAACTTGCTCTACCTATTTATTTAGAAAAAGTTGGATTAGACGTATTAAGAGAAGGTGTTGATATTATAGGCGTCGGGGGCAAAGGAGAATTAGCAAAATGGTGGCGTTTGTTTACTGCTTACAATATACCTTGCTATGTTTGTTTTGACAATGACGCTAAAGATGATTATAATGGCAATAAAAGAAGAGATTTTTTAAAAACGATGAAATTAGAAGATGCTTATCAAAACAAAATTTTACAAACCGAGCAATGGCTAGTTGATGATAAATTTTGCGTTTTTGGAAAAGATTTTGAAGATACATTTAGAAAAAGTTTTACAAAATATAATGAAATAGAGGGTGATATCAAAAAGGAACTTGGTGATTCAAAACCATTGGTTGCAAGAGAAGTAGCAAAAATAATATGTAATGAAAATGATAATGAAAATGATGAGGGTTGGAAGTATTTGAAAATTATGGCAGAAAAAATAAAAAACTTATGAAAGTTTTATTAGATACAAATATCATCATTCATTGAGAAACTGAGGATAAAAAATTACTAAATATTTTATTGACCAAAAACAGGTTAAAAAAAATTAAAATTTTAATGACCAGAAAAAAAGAAATATTTAATTCTATGATAATCAACATTATTTATTGACCAAAATAGTCGTAAAAATCTTTTGCGAAAAAAATAAAATGAAATACGACCCTGAAAAACACCACCGCCGTTCCATACGGTTAAAAAATTACGATTACGCATCGTCAGGGACATATTTCGTAACCATCGTTACCCATGGGCGGCAATGTTTGTTTGGACAAATTGTGGATGGGCAAATGCGGTTGAATGAATGCGGCGAAATTGTGCGTGATGAATGGTTTGCATCAATAAAAATTCGCAATGAAATAACATTATTCGAAAATGAATTTGTAATAATGCCAAATCATATTCACGGGATTGTTTGGATAGGTTTGACGGACGTCGTTGCGGTGAATTATGTTGGGGCGAATATCGTTGGGATGAATGTCGTTGGGACGAATGTAGGGGCGACCGGCCGGTCGCCCCTACGGAATGGACCTAAAAATAAATCGTTATCATCATTTATTGCCGGTTATAAATCGGCCGTAACAAAACAAATCAATATTATACGTAAAACCCCCGGTACACCCGTTTGGCAACGCAATTATTACGAACACATCATCGGAAATGAAACGGAATTGTTGCGTATCCGACAATATATTGCAAATAACCCTATAAATTGGGAAAACGATGAAAATTATTTATGAAAGGCAACCCCCAGAAACACCACCGCCGTTCCGTCGTTCAGGTTTTCATAATCATTATAGGTTCATTATACATTTATTTTCTCTATCACTATTGTTTTGTTTATCTTTGTATTTTGTTTTGGTAGTATAATTCTATGATGGAATTTAAATTATTTTTGATAAGGAAGATTAAAGCACTTTATTTAAGGTTTAAATTACATAAATTTTTTGGAATATTTAATTCTTTTTTTTATAATTTATATTATCTCAATAAATTTTCTGAATGGGCATCAAAAAATCGAGATTTTAAATTAAATGATTTTTATTCTAAGAGTTTTATTTCCAATAAAAGATTTGAACTTTATCAGCAAATTTATGATAACGAGCTAAAAAATGATGATAATATCAATTATTTAGAGTTTGGAGTAGCATATGGGAATACTTTTAGATGGTGGACAACAAACGTAAAATCTGTAGATGCTAAATTTTATGGCTTCGATACATTCGAAGGCTTGCCCGAAGATTGGCATTTATTTAAAAAAGGTGATATGAGTCCCGATGGTAAATTTCCCGAAATACAAGGCACAAGGCATACTTTCGTAAAAGGTTTGTTTCAGAATACTTTAATAGATTTTTTAAAAAGATTTAATGATGATAAGCGAAAAGTAATCCACATAGATGCAGATCTTTACACATCTACTTTATTTGTCTTGACGACATTAGCTCCACTATTAAGAAAGGATGATATTATAATTTTTGATGAATTTGGTGTACCAACACACGAATTTAAAGCATTTACAGAATTTGTAACATCATTTTATGTAAAATATCAATTAATTGCTTCTGTAAATAATTATTTTCAATTAGCAATTAAAATTGTAGAAACTCCATTTGAAAATCACAAATAAATAGGGGCTAACATATATTGATAGCCCCTAAAAAGATTTAAATTACAAAGCACCAACCATTTGCATATACTTAGCAGTAGGTAATGATTTAGGACGTGTAATAGGCAATCCATAAGCACGAGAAATTACAGCTTGTGCTCCAATACCTAAAGCACGAGAAATAGAAAACAATACTGTATAATAGCTAAATTCTTTCAAACCATAATAGTATAATAAAGCACCACTACCAGCATCGACGTTTGGCCATGGATCTGCAATTTTTTGAACTTGACGAAGAACGTTAGGCACTACATCGAAAACTCTCGATACAGTAGCAAATACAGGATCGTTTGGCATATATTTTTTACCAAAAGCAAGGAAAGCATCGAAACGTGGGTCAGTAATTCTAAGCACTGCGTGACCATATCCAGGTATTACTCTTCCTGCATTTAAAGTATCCCAAGCGAATTTTTCTAATTGTTCTTCTGTAGGAACACCACCAAATCTTTCCATAGTTTCTAATATCCACTTTAAGCATTCTTGATTTGCAAGCCCGTGTAAAGGTCCAGCCAAACCGTTTAAACCCGCAGATAAAGAATAATATAAGTCTGATAAAGCAGAATTAACGACACTACCAGTCATAGCACTTACATTGCCACCTTCGTGGTCAGAGTGAAGATTTAGGTATAGTCTCATTAATTGACTAAACTCTCCGTTAGGATCGCCCAATCCTAACATATGTATGTAGTTTCCTGACCAGTCTTTAGATAAATCTTGCTCGATTCTTGGACCTTTGTTATAGCGTTTTCTATATACGTAAGCACCGATAGCAGGTAATTTAGCTAAGATATTTAGTAAATCTTCTAAAGTAGCTTTCCAGTAATCAGGTTTTGCCATACCTTCGTCGTATTGTTTAGCAAAAATCGATTCTTTTTGCATTACCAAAATAGCAGTATTAAACATTGCCATCGGATGAGAATCTTCGGGCATAGCATCAATTACATTCCATACATAATTGGGTACGTTGCTACGATTTTTTAGTTCTGATTGTAAGTCTTCTAATTCCTCTTTACTTGGTAATTCGCTAGTTAGAAGTAACCAAAGTATTTCTTCAGGTATTTTTTCTGTTAAATATTTTAATTCGATGCCACGAATAATAAGACCTTTATCGGGTGGTACTTCTGATGTATCACAAACAAGTGATTTAACGCCTCTCATTCCACCATAAACTTGTTTTATTGTAACTTCGCTAACTACTTTATCCCCATAATTTTTTACAAATTCTTTTATTTTTTCGATTTGTGGGGGTAGTACTTCTGATAATTTTTTGAATAATAACGACATAAAATCCTCACTATGGATTAGTTAATAATTTTATTAAAATATTATCAATATAAAATTTTATATAAAAACCTTGTATTGACTAATATTTTTTTAACAAACAAAATTACAATTTTTTAACTTTATCTCAAAATAAAATGTAAGGAATTATAAATATTTTTGTGGTTTTTTAAAATTATTTGATATATTCCTGATGAATATTGCGAAACATTTAACATTATATCATAGATTTTGTTAATCCCATCACTTACAAACTCTAATCTTTCTATTAATAAGCCATTGATATTATAAATTTCTACAGTATTTATTGATTGATAATCTATAAAAATTTTTAAATTCAAAACATCATCATTTATACTGTTAGATTCGATTTTTGTTGGCTGATAAAATTTAATAGATCTGATATCAATACCGCAATATTCTAATTCTACAATTGCTGAATCTATTTCTGTTATAATATGGGGATTATTCCAAATTATATTATCAATTTTGTAGTATGAGATTTTTTCGTTGCCAGCCAATGATAAACCTTTAAATTCAACATTAATATCATCATTTAAATTTAGACTATCGATGCTAAAATTTATAAATAATTTATCATCAATATAATTTACGCTATTTAATTTAGCCCCAATTAGTTGTTCTAATTTGAATATATCTTTTTTTAGTATTAAATCAGCGTTTAAATTAAAATATATATCATTTTTTAATATACATTTATTACTTAAATTCATAGAAATTGAAACATTTTCACCAGGCGATAATTTGTAATTAACAAGATTAAACAGATTTTTAATAACAAAGCTAACATTGATAGGTATTTCTATCTCAAAATTGCAATCATTGTTAGTAAAATATAGTATTAAAGTATCAACAATTTCCTTTGGATAATCAGAATAGAAAGATATATCGAAGCAATATTTGGATTTGGAATTTATTTTATCAGGATAATTTCGAATTAATACATATTGATTTATAAAGTTATTTTTAAATTCATACTTTTGGAAATTTATTGGTTTTAGACTATTGTTATGGATACACAAAATGATAGATGAATTTTCATTAATACACAAAGAATTAATTGTAATATTTTTTGGTTCTGGAGTTACGTCCACTATTTCGCCCATTATCTTATAGTAATTGGTATTACTACAATTAGTGGTAGTATCGGTAATTGTTAGGGAGTATATACCCGCCTCGAATACTAAAATAGAGTCAGTTGTAGCTCCTGTATTCCAACTATAAATATAATTTTCATTTTTATATTTACTTTTTAGGACTATAGGTTTAGAGTTGCATAACTCATTTTGACCAATAAATTCTACCTTTGGCAATGAATTAATTTTTACAAAGCATGAATCTGTAATGATTTTATCATTATAAATTACTTTAAAATAAAATTTACCTTGAAGAGATTTTGGAGCATTTTTGATATGTAAAACTTCACTATTAGAGATTAGATTGTAGTTCTCATCATACCAAAAGTATTTCATATTATTAAATGTATAATTTAAATTAGGTTCGATAATTAAGTCTTCGTTTTCGCAAATTTCTACATCTTTTAGAAAAGATTTAAATAAAAAATATGATTGAACAATATTAGGCAATCCATAAGCAGAAAATCCATCGAAAGAATTACCTAAATAAACTCCGTTTAAAGTTACTTTAGTATCAGTACTATCAATATTTTCGATTTTCCCTAAAAATTTACTTTTATATCTTGCAAAATAGATATTACCATCGGGTGCTAATTGAATAGCTCCAATAAATGTAGCTTCATTATCTTTAATTAGTAATTCTTCACTCTTTTTTATTTCGTTTTCATTGTAATTTTTTAGATTATATCTGTGTATAGTTTTATTTTTATATTCTGAAACATAGATATAATTTGAATTTAGTGAAAATTCTATACCATAATTAAAATATCTTCCTGGAGTTGGTATAATTAACGGTTCGGAAATTAATCCTGTAATATTATCAAATTTGAATATTTCGATATAATCATTACCTTCAGATACATAAGCCAAATATTTACCATCGGGTGAGAACTTCATAAATCCAATCGAACTTTCCCATTTTCCACCAATAATTTGTCCTATTGACTGTTCACCTATTTTAATTAATCCTGTATTAGTAAGCAAATATTTGTAAAAAGTATTATTATTAAATCCGTGAGCAATTATCCAATAATCATTATTATTATAATGTTTTATTGCAGTGAATTTTTCGCTTACAGTATCCAACAATTTTATATTAGACTTAGTAAGTACA
>Ga0308419_1001827_pt1 | contig 14031 bp, 9 predicted proteins | sample HotsprSampleMS50_FD_203674 | JGI IMG/M metagenome (GOLD analysis project Ga0308419, IMG submission 203674) | Hot spring phototrophic mat microbial communities from Mushroom Spring, Yellowstone National Park, Wyoming, United States - 20090730_MS50 ... | reverse complement strand
TGGTCAAGGTGGACCCCACCCAGCAGTTGACCTCGCAGCAGAGCGCCGAGGCCAACTATCGCGCAGCCGAGCAGGATGCCCGCGCCACTGAGACCCAGGTTCTGAGCGCCCGCAATCTCGTCACCCAGAACAAGGCACAGCTCATTGCGGCCGAAACTGATCTCAACCGGCTCAAAGCCCAGCTCGACTTGCAGAAGGTTCAGTTGCAGCGCACCACCGAGTTGCTTGAGGCAGGCGTGGTGTCACGCGCCGAGTTTGACACGGCGCAGGCCAACTACGAGGTCGCCAAGGCCGCCTACGACGCCCAGCTCGTTCAGATCGAACGCCTCCGGCAGGTTGTCAAGGACGCCGAAATTGCCGTTCAGCGGGCTGAAGAATCCAGCAAGTCGGCCTGGCAGCGCGTCAAAGCTGCCCAGGCGCAGTTGACAAACGCGCAGTATTTCCTCGACCAGACCGTTCGCAAATCGCCCATTGATGGCGTGGTGTCGAGCCTGCCTGTGCGGGTTGGCGAATTTGCCGTTGCCAACTTCAATACCACGCCCCTGATGACGATTGCCGACATGTCGGAAATCAACGTCGAAGTCCAGGTGGACGAAACCGACATTGCCAACGTTCGGATTGGACAGCCGGCCAAGGTCAAGGTGGACTCTTTGGGCGACACCGAGATTCCCGGCCGGGTGGCCGAAGTCGGGCAAAGCGCCGTGACCCGCTCTGGGCAGACGATTGCGGCCAACACGACTTCCCAAGAGGCCAAGAACTTCAAGGTCAAAATCCGCCTTGAACCGTCTGAAAAAGACCGGGCGCGGCTCCGTCCCGGCATGTCGGCCACGGCCGTCATCACCACGGACACCCGACACAACGTTCTCGTCATTCCGCTGCAAGCCCTGGTCAGCCGCGACCTGTCCGAGATGTCTCAGACGCCCCCGGCTTCAACGCCTTCCCCTGCCGGCAGTGAAGGCGACAGAAAGCCGGCCAGGCGCAACGAGGTCTCCGGTGTATTTGTCGAGGAAGGTGGCAAGGCCAAGTTTGTGCCCGTCAGGACGGGGATTCTGGGTGAGACGGACATCGAAGTTGTCGAAGGCCTGTCAGAAGGGCAGTTGGTCGTGACCGGCCCCTACCGCCTGCTTCGCACGCTCCGTCCGGGAACAGCTATCACCCGCGACGCCAAGGCGGAAACGACCAACCAAGGCAAAGGATAAAGCGGAAATCCCATGGAAAGCACCACTCTGTCACTTGAAACGGCACCGGCCACCGCCCTCCGCCCACAGTCCACACCATTGTCAGCCCCACTCATTGAAACCAAAGACGTATGGAAAACCTACCGGATGGGCGATGAGATCATCCACGCGCTGCACGGAGTGAGTTTTACCATTCAGCGTAACGAGTACATTGCCATTATCGGGCCGTCCGGGTCAGGCAAAACCACCCTGATGAACATCATCGGCTGCCTCGACACGCCGACCAAGGGCGAGTACTGGCTCAACGGCAAACTCGTTTCGGCCATGAACGATGATGAACTGGCCCGGGTGCGCAATCAGGAAATCGGGTTCGTCTTCCAGACCTTCAACCTGCTGCCACGCGCCACGGCTCTGCACAATGTCGAACTGCCACTCATCTACAGCGGCGTGCCGGCGGCGGAACGGCTGCAACGCGCCAAGCGGGCGCTTGAACAGGTTGACCTGGCGCACCGTATGCACCACCGTCCCAATGAACTCTCCGGCGGACAACGGCAACGGGTCGCCATTGCGCGGGCCCTGGTCAACAATCCCTCCATCATTCTGGCGGATGAGCCAACCGGCAACCTCGACTCGGCCACGAGCCGGGAAATCATGGCGCTGCTCGATGTCCTGCACGAACGCGGCAACACCATTATCGTGGTGACACACGAACCCGACATTGCCGCCCATGCCCACCGGGTTCTGACCATCCGCGACGGACGCATCGCCACAGACACCCGGAATGAGCGCCGGGTGCCGGCCCTGGCCGAACAGGCCCAGCCCGTGTGATGCTTGGCATAGGCGCGGTGCGGCAAGCTGTGCTAGCCTGTCCAAGCATGCCACCTCGATTCCAGACCGAAGGACTTGCCTGGCCCCATGGGAGGACACTCTGCCGACCGGACCGCCACCCCGGCCCCGCAGCTTGACCGCCTGGAGTTCGTCATTCCCAGTGTCATCCCGCGCATGCACGAGCTGTTGCATGAGTTGATGAGCCTGCTCGAAGCCCGCGGCATTGCCGAACCGAACTCCAACATCATCCTCGCGCTGGACGAAGCCATTGCCAACGCCATCAAGCATGGCAACCACGAGGACCCAACCAAGCAGGTTCACGTGGTCGTCGAGTTTGCGAACGACGAAGTTACCTTCACCATTACCGACGAAGGTGACGGCTTCGACCTCAATGCCCTGCCTGACCCCACCGATCCGAGTTGTCTGATGCGTACCTGTGGGCGCGGCGTCATGCTCATCTACCACATCATGGATGAGGTCGAGTACAACGCCCGTGGGAATCAGGTGCGGATGAAGAAAAAGGCGGAACGATAATGGGTACGCCGTCTCCCGGTCGGTCGTCCGAACTGCCGAGCCTGCACCAACTCGCCGATCTTGAGCCTCTCTCCACCGGCGATCTCATTGACCGTGCGGTTCACATCTACCGGCACAACTTTGCACCCCTGCTGGCGCTTGCGGCCATCCCGGTCGTGACCAGTTGCACCGGAACGCTCCTGCTCGCCTACACCTTCACCGGGCTGCGGGAATCGGCCGCCACACTGCCTGTCATGATCCTGGGAATGACCCTTGGTTACTCCCTGACCTACCTGATCAGCCCACTGCTGCTGATGCTCATTACCGGCGGGCTGACCCGGACAGTGGCCGATTTCGTCATGCTCGACGTGCCAATTGGCTTCTGGCGCACCTGGCGCATGGTCCGCGGCCGCCTGTGGCCGCTCATTCTGACGCAACTTATCGGGTATATCCTGTTTGGAATGGTGATCTCGGGCCTGTTCTTCGTTGGGATATTCGTCGTCTGGATAGCCCTGGCCGTGGTACTCCTGCTGTTTAGGTATCTCCCGTCCGTTCTCGCCGGCGGACTTTTCACCCTCTTGCTGTTTGTCCTGATTGCCTTGGGCTTTGTCGCGTATTGTGCCGCTATGGCGCAGATTGCGCTCGTCCCCAGTGTGGTCATGATTGAGGGCCGTTCGACGTGGGACAGCATCGTTCGCGCCCTGCAACTGGCCCGGGGGACCATCTGGCGGGTTGTCCAGATTACGCTCTTTGACTTAGCCATTGCCTCATCCGCCATCTCGGCTATCGGCATTCCGTTTCTCATCTATGTCATTCTCAATGGCGATTTCGAGGACCTGACCCGTACGCCGACGTGGTTCATCCTGGCCTTCAATGTGGCCGACCAGCTTGGCAAGCTGCTGACCCTGCCCATGGCGACCATTGCCTACTGCCTGCTGTATTTCGACATGCGGGTACGCCGGGAAGGCTATGACCTCGAACTGCTCGGCGCGCGGCTCGAAAGCACTACCGGCGTAGCGCCACGTCCCACCACCCACCGCCCGGTGCCACCGCGAGTCACATCACCACCAACAGAAACGGCCGCCGTCCCCTCCTGAACCGGAAGAAGGGACGGCGGCCCCGGCAGGCGTCGGCTTACGCCGGCTTACGTGCCGTGTTCCCAACTGTTGATGTATTCGACCATCTCGGCCGTAAGCGTATCAATGCGGACGCCCATGGCTTCAAGCTTGAGGGAGGCAATCTCCAGGTCCACCTCTTCGGGCAGGCGGTGAATGGTTTTTTCGAGGCTTCCCGCGTGCTTTTTGAGATATTCGGCGGACAGCGCCTGATTGGCAAAGCTCATATCCATCACGCTTGCCGGATGGCCTTCGGCGGCGGCAAGGTTGATGAGCCGTCCCTCGCCCAGAACGATGACGCGGCGGCCGGTCTCGGCCAGCTCGTATTCCTGTACGAACGGGCGCACATCACGTACCTCACGCGCCATTTCCCTGAGGGCAACCAGGTTCAGTTCCAGGTCGAAGTGGCCGGAGTTGCAGACGATTGCCCCGTCTTTCATGACGGCAAAGTGCTGGCGGTCAATGACATGGCGGTTGCCGGTGACAGTGATGAACACATCCCCCTGCGTAGCGGCTTCGGCAATGGGCATGACCCGAAAGCCATCCATGACGGCTTCAATCGCCCGGATAGGATTGACTTCACACACAATGACGTTGGCGCCCAACCCGCGCCCGCGCATGGCCACGCCCTTGCCGCACCAGCCATAACCGACGACAACCAGAGTCCGCCCGGCCATAAGCAGGTTCGTGGCACGGATTACGCCATCGAGCGTGGATTGCCCCGTGCCGTAGCGGTTGTCGAACATGTGCTTGGTCTGGGCGTCGTTGACGGCAATGACCGGAAACGGCAGAACGCCGCTGGCCTGCATGGCCTTGAGACGCTGAATCCCGGTGGTCGTTTCTTCGGTACTGCCCAGAACGTTGGGCACCAGATCGCTTCGCTCTTTGACCAGTGTCGAGACGACATCCCCGCCATCATCAATGATGAGATGGGGGTTGGTGTCAAGCGCCAGCAGCACGTGCTTGCGGTAGTCGTCGGTGGATTCCCCCTTGCGGGCAAATACCGGGATGCCGAAGTCGGCCACCAGCGAGGCCGCCACATCGTCCTGCGTTGAAAGCGGATTGGAGGCAATCAAAACGGCTTCAGCCCCGCCCGCCTGAAGGGTCCGGGCCAGATTGGCGGTTTCCGTCGTCACGTGGCAGCAGGCAACCAGCCGCAACCCTTCAAGTGGGCGCTCCTTGGCAAACCGCTCCCGAATCAGCCGCAAGACGGGCATTTCACGGTCGGCCCATTCAATACGCTTGCGCCCCAGAGGCGCCAGCGCCAAATCGGCCACGTCATAGTGTTTGACTTGTGCGACACTGGTACTCATTCGATGATGTCCTCGGATTGGAATAAGGAAAAAACCCTGGCAGCCCCTTCACAGCCGGCCCCCCACGGAGCCGGGCCCGGCCGCCAACGACTTGCAGACCACACACGGGCAGGCAACTCACAGTCCGGCTTCCTTGCGCAGCACCTCGGCTTTGTCGGTCCGCTCCCAGGTGAAACTCTCTTCATTGCGGCCGAAGTGACCGTAAGCCGCCGTTGGAGAGTAAATGGGACGGCGCAGATCGAGGGTTTCAATGATGCCACGGGGCGTCAGGGAAAAGTGCGCGCGGATGAGTTCAACAATGGTTTCCGGGCGAATCTTTCCGGTGCCGAAGGTTTCGACATAAATCGAGACCGGCTCGGCAACGCCGATGGCATAGGCCAACTGCACCTGGCAGCGGTCAGCCAGTCCGGCCGCCACGACGTTCTTGGCGATGTAGCGCGCCATGTAGGCCGCCGACCGGTCCACCTTCGTCGGGTCCTTGCCCGAAAACGCGCCGCCGCCGTGCGGGGCATAGCCGCCATAGGTATCCACGATGATTTTGCGCCCGGTCAGCCCTGTATCGCCCATAGGACCGCCAATGACAAACCGCCCGGTGGGATTGATGTGCAGCCTGGTATCGGCGTCGAGCATGCCGTTGGTGATGACGTGGCGGATGACATGGCGCTCAATGTCCCGCCGGAGTTCATCGGACTTGACCGATTCGGCGTGCTGAGTTGAAACGACCACAGCCGCGACACGGTGTGGTTTGCCGTCCCGGTACTCGACCGACACCTGGGCTTTGCCATCCGGCCGCAGGTACTCCAGTGTACCGTCACGGCGCACCTGCGCCAGGCGCTTTGTCAGCCGGTGCGCCAGTTGAATCGGCAGCGGCATGAGTTCGGGCGTTTCTGTGCAGGCAAAGCCGAACATCAACCCCTGGTCGCCGGCCCCGCCGGTATCCACGCCCATGGCAATGTCCGGTGACTGCGCATTGATGGTGGAAATGACCGAACAGGTCTTGGCATCGAAGCCATACTCGGCATTGTCGTAACCAATCCGCCGGACGACCTCCCGCGCTACCGTCGGGAAGTCCACGTGCGCGGTCGTGGTGATTTCACCAGCGATCACCACCAGTCCCGTCGCCAGCAAGGTTTCACAAGCCACCCGCCCCTGGGGATCGCGGCGGAGCACCTCATCGAGAATGGCATCCGAAATCTGGTCGGCCATTTTGTCGGGATGCCCTTCCGTCACGGATTCAGAGGAAAAAAGAAAGTTGCCGTTGTTCAAAGCCTACCCCTCCACAAATGCGCGGTTTTGGATACGCGCCACACCATCCAGCGCCAGGCCGATGCCCGAAGCCAATCGCCAACCGTCCAGATGCATGCAGCCAAAAACCATCGTTGAAAATCGGGCTGAGTGTTGTCCAAAGTCGGCAAGCGTAACATGTGAAACAAAAACGGCCAACCCGCCGCCCGCCTGACGACACCTCCACCTTACTGAATGGAAACCGGGCTGGAGAAGCCCCCCAGCCATGCCTCCCGCCGGTATTTGCCCGTTCGGCAATCGCGTGCGCAGACACGCAGCCAGCCAGGTGCCAACGAATGTCCACCTTTGACCTGCCGACTGGTCCTGGCGATATTGATATCGGGCGCGCGTCACGTGGTAAGCTACGCCTGTCATCTTTGCGCCGCCGCGTCTCCGCGTAACGGTGCCCCATTCCATCCCGGTACTGGTCCCCCATGTCCGTTCATGCGCCTCGCCGCTCCCTTAGCGGCGCCCTCTGGAAACAAGCCACCCCACCGGTTGACGCCGTGAAGTGCCTGACGCAGGCGCTGGACGTTCATCCGCTCGTCGCCACCTGTCTCATCAACCGTGGACTGACGACTCCCGAACAGGCAGCGGCCTTTCTCGCGCCGGATTTGACCCACGTGCCCGACCCGCGCCCGATGCGCAACCTCACAGAAGCCCTGCACATCATCGGGCGGGCCGTGGAACGCCGGGAGCGCATCCGCATTGTGGGAGACTATGACTGCGACGGCACGACCGGGCTGGTCACCCTCCGCAGCGTGCTGCAGCAACTCGGCGTCCAGACCGATGATTTCGTTTCCTATTACGTTCCCGACCGGGAACAGGAAGGCTACGGACTCAACCCCGGCATTATTGAGCAGGCGGCGGCTGATGGCATTCAGGTGCTTGTGTCCGTGGATATTGGCATTACTGCCCACCGCGAATGGGAAATGGCACGCGCACACGGCATCGTCGGCGTGTGCATTGACCACCATACGGCGCTGGGCAGCCAGGTTCCGGCAGATGCCGTCGTCGTGTGTCCGAAACAGGTCGGCGACGCCTACCCGGAAAAAGACCTTGCCGCCTGCGGGCTGGCCTGGCAGATGGCCCGTGCCCTGCTCGGTGAGCGCCCTAATGGAAAAGCTTTTCTCCGCTCCCTGACCAAGCTCGTCGCCATCGGTACCTATGCCGATCTCGTTCCTCTCTCCAGCCCGGCCAACCGGGCCATCGTGGCGGAAGGGCTGCGCGGTCTCAACAGCGGCTCGAAAAATCCTGGACTGTCGGCGCTCATCGAAGTGGCAGGTCTCAAGGAACGTCCCATCGGGGCTGGCGACCTTGGCTTCCGCCTGGGGCCGCGCATCAATGCCGCCGGGCGCATCGAAGGCACGACCGTGGGTGTCATCCAGTTGTTTGACAGTCTCACAGTGGATGAGGCCCGGCAGCGGGCGCAACAGATTGACGCCTGGAATACCGAACGCCAGACCATTCAACGGCAATTGGTGGAACAGCTCGAAGCCCGGATTGCCAGTCAACCGCAGGATGATCCGGTTTATGTCCTGGCCGGCAACCATACCGACGGCTGGCATCAGGGCGTGGTCGGGATTGCAGCCTCGAAGGTCGTGGAAACCCATCACCATCCAGCGCTGGTCTGTAGCATCCGGGACGGTATCGCCCACGGCTCCGGGCGCAGCATCCCCCAGTTCAATCTCATCGAGGCGCTTCAGGCCATTGGCCAGGATGGGCTTTTTCTCCGCTACGGAGGACACCCCGCCGCCGCCGGTTTCTGCCTTCCGGTAGAACGGCTGCCGGAGTTGCAGCAGCGCATCAATGCCTATGCCCGACAGGTGCTGCCGCCGGACGCCCTGACCCGCGTGTACGTCGCCGATGGCGAACTGCCGCTGGGCGAACTGACCCTTCCGCTGGTCGAAAGCCTTGCCAAACTCGAACCCCACGGCATCGGCAACCCACACCCACGGCTTATCCTGCGCGGTCAAATCCTGGAACAGCGCATCCTCAAGGACCAGCACCTCAAGCTCATCCTTGGCGACGGGCCGCACCGGGCCGAAGTGCTGTGGTGGCAGCGGCGGGAATATGCCGAACAACTCCCCCGGCAGGCAAAAGTCGAAGTGCTCGGCCGGCCGGACATCAACGTGTGGCAGGGCCGAGCCAGCGTCCAGTTCATCGCCACCGACATCCGCCTGGCCACCTGATCACCGGCAACACCGCCCGCCCTTTCAGCCTTCGGTTACAGCCGCTGGATCGAGAATGGCCACGTACGGCAGGTTGCGGTACCGTTCGGCGTAATCCAGTCCAAAGCCAACGACAAACTCGTTGGGGATGGTGAACCCAACATAGGATACTTCCACTTCCCGCTGGCGACGTTCGGGTTTGTCGAGCAGGGCCGCCACCCGCACCGAGGCCGCTTCGCGGCGGCGGAACATGTCGAGCAGGTAGGACAGGGTCAGCCCCGTATCCACGATGTCTTCCACGATGATGACCGGCTGCCCCCGCAGGCTGGTGTCGAGGTCCTTGAGCAGGCGCACTTCGCCCGATGACTTGGTCGCCATGCCGTAGCTGGACACAGCAATGAAATCGAGCGTGATGGGCAGGTCAATGGCGCGTACCAAATCGGCCCCAAACGGCACGGCCCCCTTGAGCACCACGACAAGCAGCGGCGCCTGCCCGGCGTAGTCGCGGGTGATGGCCGCGCCCAGTTCCCGAATCCGCGCCTGTATCTGCCCGGTATCAAACAGCACGGTCAACTGCGGCTGGCTGAACTCCGACATAGATTTCTCCCGAATAAAAAGTTGGGCTTACAGCAACGGCCCGGGTGACGCCGGAGCTACGCCGGGGCAGAAGTTTCAGACTCCGACACCCCCGGCGCTGATGCCAGCGTGACCTGGTTGCGCCCATTGCGCTTCGAGGCATAGAGTGCCTGGTCGGCCACCTCCACGAGTTTGTCGGGCGTTGTCACTCCCGGCATGGGAAGGTAGGCCACCCCAAAGCTGGCCGTGATGGGCAGTTCTCCGGCGGTCGTCGGAACGGGACGGGCGGCAATATGCCGGCGGAGGCGTTCGGCGACATCGAGCGCTCCTTTGACCGGCGTCTGTGGCAAAATCACGATGAATTCCTCACCGCCGTAGCGTCCGGCAATGTCGGTATCCCGCAGTTTGCTTCTGACCAGCTTGGACAGGTATTGCAACACCTCGTTGCCGACTTCGTGGCCGTAGGTGTCGTTGACCTTTTTGAAAAAGTCAATGTCAAACATCAGGACACCCATCTGACCATTATCAGCCAGGGTTTTGGCAAAGACCTCAGCCAGTCTGGCCCGGACAGCACGGGCATTGAGCAACCCGGTCAGCCCGTCTATGGTGGCCAGTTCATAGAGCCGGGCCTTTTCGAGCGCCCCGACGAGTTGCTGTCCCAGGGCGCGGAGCATTTCTTCGTCCTGTTCGGAAAAAGCCTGCGGCTGTTGACTGGCCACGCTGATGACACCCAGCACTTTTTTTTCGGCCTCCAGTGGCACGCCCATCCAGGAGCGATAGGGCAGGCGTTCGGTCAGCCACCGGTAGTTGTACAGCGCTGCCTCGCGCTCGATGTCCTGAAGCCGTAGCGCCTGCTTGTGCTGCACGCACCATTCGGCCAACCCCAAGGCGTCCCTTTCGGGCACGAGCGCCACCTGTTCCCCGGTGGAACTGTTCGCCGTCCAGTTGCCGCTCTGCTGAAAATCCAGCATGGTTCCCCGGCGCTCCGACTTTGGGCGGGCCGTTGTCACTGCCTGCCATTCGAGTATCTGTGGCTGGTGGCCATCTTCGGGAAACAGATACACCGCCAGCGAGTCGGCGCGGAACAGGTCGCGCCCTTCCTGATACAACGCTTTGAGCAGTTCCCGGCGGGTTTGCGCCGGGTTGCTCAGGGCGCGCCCGACCCCGACAAGAATCTTCATCTCGGCAATCGTCCGCTGCTGGCGCGCCGCTGCTTCGGCCTGTTTGCTCAACAGTGCCACCAACGCCACCAGCACCGTGCCCAGCGCCACCACGGGCAGAAAGTCCAGCCGGGCATAGACCACGGCAATCATGATGGACAGCACCACGGTGGCGAATTCAGCGAGAAACGTGATGACCGACTGGGTCGCGCGCACGTCCTGGAGAAACAGTGCCAGCGAGATGCCCCGCGTCCACATGGTCAGGAACGAAACGCTCACCCGCATGGTGAAGATGGAAAGGTAGATAAGCGGAATCACCACCAGTTCCCGCAGCCCAAACCGGGGTGCCAGGTGCCATTCGGTGAAATGGCCGGCCTGCTCAACGGTGCTTCCGGTCAGCCCGACGAAGGCGGCGACACCTCCCTGAAAGATGATCTCGCCCAAAACGATCGACCAGTCGCCCATCGGGAGTCGTCGCTGCAAGCGTTCGGCGTGCTGACTGATGGATTCCAGTACACCGGCAAGGCCAAGCAGCGTGATGGTCAGTTCCGTTGGAAAAACCAGCACGAACAACACGACCAATCCGTCTTCAGCCAGCAGGTGGGCGTAGGCGTCCGACCGGCGGCGCAGAAAGGTACACACCATCAGAAGCAGCAGAAATACGGCTGCGGCCAGCCCCTCGCGCTGGCGAAAGAGTCCGAACAGATCAACCCATAAGGCCCCCAGCACTTTCAGTTCGACGACGATGACCAGCGACCAGAAAGCCAGGCCGAGTCCCCATATCAGCAGTTTGTAGGGCAGCCCAAAGGGCGTTCGGGCAAAGCGCGACGGCATACGCAAAGCTCACAGTGTCAGCCCCGGAAGTACGACCTGATCAGGGAAATCAAGGGTGGCAGTGTGGGATGACAATGTAGCAAACACGCCGACAACACACTATCATCTTGTCACGCGCCGTCGTGTGTGGCCGGTGCAACCCCCGACGGACGTTTCCCTGCATACGCCCTGTAAATACATAGCCCTATGTCATCCAAAAAAGCTGAGACCAGACGGCGGACCTCATCGGGTATCGAGCTGAAGCCCTACTACCTGCCTGCCGACGCCCCGCCCCCCACCGACGAAAAGCCCGGCGAGTATCCCTTTACGCGCGGCATTCACGCGACGATGTACCGCGCCAAGCTGTGGACGATGCGGCAGTACGCCGGCTTTGCCACCGCAGCGGAATCCAACGCCCGCTACCGCTACCTGCTGTCGCAGGGCACGACTGGTCTCAGCGTGGCCTTTGACCTGCCGACCCAGATTGGGCTGGACTCCGACTCCCCCCTCGCCCTGGGAGAAGTGGGCAAGGTCGGCGTCGCCATTGATTCTCTCGAAGACATGGCCGTGCTGTTTGACGGCATTCCGCTCGATCAGGTCTCGACCTCGATGACGATCAACGCCACGGCCCCCATCCTGCTTGCCCTCTACATTGCTGTCGCCAAGCGCCAGGGCGTCACACCCGACAAACTCAACGGCACGGTCCAGAACGACATTCTCAAGGAATACATTGCGCGCGGGACGTACATCTATCCGCCCCGCCCCTCCCTGCGGCTCATCACCGACCTGTTTGCCTACTGCGCCCGCGAGGTGCCCAACTGGAACACCATTTCGATTTCGGGCTACCACATCCGGGAAGCCGGGGCGACGGCCGCCCAGGAAATTGCCTTCACGCTGGCCGACGGCATTGCCTACGTCGAAGCCGCCATTGCCGCTGGTCTCGACGTGGATACCTTTGGCCCGCGCCTGTCGTTTTTCTTCAACGCGCACAACAACCTGTTTGAAGAAGTCGCCAAGTTCCGCGCCGCCCGGCGCATGTGGGCCCGGATCATGCGTGAGCGGTTCAAAGCCACCCAGCCCAAGGCGTGGCAGTTGCGCTTCCACACGCAAACGGCCGGCAGCACGCTCACGGCCCAGCAGCCTGAAGTCAACGTCATTCGCACGACGGTGCAGGCGCTGGCGGCAGTGATGGGCGGCACGCAGTCGCTGCACACGAACGGCAAAGACGAGGCCTTGGGACTGCCGACGGAAGAATCCGCCCGGATTGCTCTGCGTACCCAGCAGGTGCTCGCCTACGAGTCCGGCGTCGCCGACGTAGCTGACCCACTCGGCGGGTCCTACTTCATCGAAGCCCTGACCGATGAACTCGAACGACAGGCGACGGCCTACATCGAAAAGATTGACACGCTGGGCGGCATGCTCGCAGCCATTGAGCAGGGCTTCCCGCAACGCGAAATCCAGCAGGTGGCCTTCGAGTACCAGCGCGCCGTGGAGCGGAACGAAGCCATTGTCGTCGGCGTCAACCGCTTTCAGGTCGCTGAAGAGCACCCCATTCCCATTCAGCGCATTGATCCCGAAATCGAACGCGCGCAGGTTGAACGGGTACGCAGTCTGCGGGCACGGCGCGACACAGCCGCCTGCACGGCTGCCCTCGACGCCCTTGAAGCCGCCGCCCGTGGGACAGACAACCTGATGCCCTACATTCTCGATGCTGTTGAACGGTACGCCACCGTAGGCGAAATTTCCGACCGCCTGCGCCGCGTCTTCGGCGAATACCAGGAAACGGTTGTCTTCTAGGCAGGGCCCTCTGTTCCGGGCGGTGTCCCGACGGTCTGAAACCGTATTTCCGGCCGGTGAACCCGGTTTTCTTTCCGCAACCCATTTCACAGCCATGCTTGCCCTTGATTTCATCCGCCAGCACCTCGACCTCGTTCGTCGCGCCCTGCTCAACCGCCGCACCGATCTCACGCTTGACAGCTTCACCGAACTTGACGCCACGCGCCGGCGGCTGATTGCGGAAGTCGAACAGCGCAGAGCTGCGCTCAACCGGGTCAGTCCCCAGATTGGCGCGCTGCTCAAGGCCGGGCAGCAGGACGAAGCGGAAGCCAAACGTGCTGAAATGCGGGAACTCAAGGCCAGCATTGAAGCCCTCGAAGCCGAACGGGAAAGTGTTGAACAGCGCCTGCAGGAACTCGTGCGCATCATTCCGAACGTGCCCCACGAGTCCGTCCCGGTCGGCGATGAATCGGCCAACCAGGAAGTCGCGCGCTGGGGTGAACCGCGCCACTTCGATTTCCCGCCCAAAGACCACGTCGAACTTGGCACGGCGCTCGGTATTCTGGACCTGGAACGCGCTGCCAAGGTGTCAGGCGCGCGCTTTGCCGTCCTCAAGGGGCTGGGAGCCAAACTGGAACGGGCGCTCATCAGCTTCATGCTCGACCTGCACCTGACCGAGCACGGCTACACGGAAGTGCTCCCACCGTTCATCGTCAATGGCGAGGCCCTGTTTGGCACGGGACAGCTTCCCAAATTCGAGCCGGACCTGTTCAAGCTGACCGATGAGCGTGGTCTGTACCTGATTCCCACGGCTGAAGTCCCGGTCACCAATCTGCACCGGGGTGAAGTGCTCGACGGCGCGCAACTGCCCATCCGGTATGTTGCCTACACGCCCTGCTTTCGCAGCGAAGCCGGCAGTTATGGCCGCGACACCCGTGGGCTTATCCGCCAGCACCAGTTTGACAAGGTCGAACTCGTGGCCTTTGTCAAACCCGAGGACAGCTACGCGGAACTCGAACGCCTGACGGCCAACGCAGAAGCGGTGTTGCAGCGTTTGGAACTGCCCTACCGCAAGGTCGTGCTGGCCACCGGCGATCTGGGCTTTGCGGCGGCCAAAACCTACGATCTGGAAGTCTGGCTGCCCAGCCAGCAGACCTACCGGGAAATTTCTTCGTGTAGCAACTTTGAAGCGTTTCAGGCACGCCGCGCCGACATCCGCTTCCGGCGCGAACCCGGCGTGAAGCCGGAGTTTGTCCACACGCTCAATGGCTCCGGGCTGGCCGTTGGGCGGACGTGGCTGGCGC
>Ga0308419_1001813_pt1 | contig 14098 bp, 10 predicted proteins | sample HotsprSampleMS50_FD_203674 | JGI IMG/M metagenome (GOLD analysis project Ga0308419, IMG submission 203674) | Hot spring phototrophic mat microbial communities from Mushroom Spring, Yellowstone National Park, Wyoming, United States - 20090730_MS50 ... | reverse complement strand
CGCACACCGATGGGATGAACGTAAGGTTGTTCCTGGGAGGGATGCGCTCTTCCAACCCCTCCCGCGGGCGGGGGTATGGGGAAACCAGGTTTCCCCATACCCCGCTCCGAAGGACCAGGTGTACTAGATGAATTTCTCAATACCCATCGCACGTCGCCTTGAAGCGCGGGCAGCTTGCCCGCCTAGACGCGACGAGAGCGGGACACGCTCGCTCCCAGGTTTGGATATGACCCCAGATCTAAACAGTTACCCGCGCCCCTCCACCGCGTAGCTCCGGAGCGCGATCACATCCCCGCCGTCTCCATAATCGGCCGGGGCGTAAAGACAAGGACAAACACCACCAGACCCAGGATGGCCAGGAGGCGCCAGGGGCCGCGCAGGGGCGAAACCTCGTTGAGCAGGGGACTGCGCTGCTGGCCCAGCAGGGCCACGATCACCGCCCAGATGAACCAGCCGCTCCACAGAAAGCCCATCGCGAGCAGGGCCACAGCGACGACCATGCTCATCACCCGCGCCAGCCGCGGCCCGAACAGAGCAAAGAAGATGTGGCCCCCGTCGAGCTGGCCTGCCGGTAGCAGGTTCAGCCCGGTAACGAGCAGGCCCGCCCAGCCTGCCAGGGCCACCGGATGCAGATAGACATCCTCGCCATTGCTGGGCAGAAACCGCCCGAACACCAGGATCTTGATCGCCGCGTAGAGCAGGCTGTTGCCCTCGGTAAAACTGCCTGGCGCGGGCACGATCGGGCGCACCTCCGAAATGCTCAGCCCGATGAAAAGGACCGGAATGGCCACGACCAGCCCCGCCAGCGGGCCGGCGATGGCGATCGCCAGCAGGGCGCGCCGGTTCGGCACCGGTTCCTTGATCGAAATAAAGGCGCCCATTGTACCCAACAGAAAGATCGGCGCGGGGATGAAGAAGGGATAACTGACCGCCACGCCCTCACGCCGCGCCACCACATAGTGGCCCAGTTCGTGGGCGAGGAGGATGCCCAGCAGCGCCGCGCTGAAACCCAACCCCTGCGCCAGGTTGAAGCCCTCGGCGGAAAACCCGCCCACGAAGACCGTCGAGGCCACCGTGAGGGCGAAAAGCAGCAGCGCCAGCCAGAGCCGTGAGGGGGCTGGCCTCGGCAATGCCGGCGCCGCCAGCAGCGCCACCTGGTCGCCAGCCTCCTGCAACAGCGGCGTATAGCCCATCGCCCGTAGCCGCGGCGCCACCAGATCGTAGGCGCTCTGCGCCTCCATGCGCAGTCGGCCCACAAAGCGCGTCGCCATCTGGCCCTCACGCGGGAGTTGTAAACGCTCTACCGTGTCAATCGCCATCACCTCCGCCACCGTGGCGTAGAGCGCATCCACCGGCTCGGCTAGATAGAAATCCATAATCCCGCCAATCGCTTGTTTGCTGGCTGGCACACCATCGGCCATCCTATGCCATCATGATGATCATCATACCACGACGGCCTTCCCCCTGACCCGGCTTAATGCTATACTCAAGGCTGATGCAACGTCTTTGCTGATGCTACCAGAGCGGTCATAGAGACGCCGCACGCTCGTGAGCGCTGGAACGCTTCCGGTTGCCTTGAGCGGCGATCTCCCATCCGCAATCTAAAATGGTAGCAACGTCTCTGGGCCAGGCCGCACATGCCGAGTTTTTCTTTGGTTCTCACGGCATAGCTGCCAGAACCGATGAAATCTGAACCATGCCTTATGCCACGTCCGCAACCCAGCGCATGACCGAGCCGGCGCACATTCTGGTCGTTGAGGATGACCTGATCATCCAGCGCATCTACCACGATGTTCTGGTCGCCGATGGCTACCGCGTCTCATTGACCGCCAGCGGCGAGGAGGCCCTGGCCTACCTCCACCTCATTACCCCGGACATTATTTTGCTCGACCTGGCCTTGCCCGGCATCGACGGCCTGGAAGTCACCCGGCGCATCAAGGCCGACCGCTCCAAGCCGTTCATCCCCGTGATGATTATCTCCGCGACGGCCGATCTGAATACCAGCGTTGCCAGCCTCGACGCCGGCGCCGATGACTTTCTGGTCAAGCCCATCGCCATTGATGAACTCCTGGCGCGCGTTCGGGCGATGTTGCGCCTGCAGCGCGCCCAACGCGGGCTGGAACGCGCCCAGCGCAAAACCGAACTGCTGCTCCACCTGACCCGCGACCTTGGTTCCAGTATCGATCTTGATACCCTGCTCACGGGCTTCCTGGACCACCTCGCCGATGCGGTGGGGGCCGTGCGCGCCAGTATTATTCTGACCGATGTGGACGCCGAGCAAGCGCTCTGCTACTCCAGCAGTCGCAACCCGGCCGGCGCCACGCTCCAGTATATTCTGCAGCAGGGCGTGGCCGGCTGGGTGCTGCGTGAACGCCGCCCTTTGACCATCGCCGATACGCGCGACGATGGGCGCTGGTTCACCGCCAATCAACTCCACAGCAACGTGCGTTCCGTGGCGGCCATGCCCATAGTGCGCGAGGGCCGCGTCCTCGGGGTGATCACCCTCGTCCACCATACGCCTGGCTACTTCACCGAGGAACATCTCGAACTGCTCACTTCGGTGGCGGCTCAGAGCGCCGTGGCTATCGAGAGCGCCCAACTCTTTCGCCTGACCCGGGGCCAGAAGGAATTGCTCGCCCGCCGCGCCGAAGAACTGCGCAAGGTCAACGAGATCAACACCTACCTTGCCGAACTGATGGCGCCCGATCAGTTGATGCGCCTGATGGTCTATATGATCCAGCAGCAGTTCGGTTATCCCCGTGTCAGCCTGTTGCTGCTTCAGGGTGAAGACCTCGTGCTCCAGGCCGATGCGGGCGCCATTGGCGGCCCGACCGCCCCGCCGGTGAGCGTGTGCGCCCGACGGGGCCTCAGCGGTTGGGCCATCGCCCAGCGGCAGACGCTGCGTGTGGCCGATGTTTCTCACGATTCGCGCTTCGAGCCCGTGCTGCCCGGCGATGAGCAGGTGCGCGCCTTGCTGGTGATGCCGGTGATGCTGCGGCGCGAGATGCTGGGCACCCTTGAACTGCGTAGCCCGCACGAAGGCGCCTTTGGCCCCAACGATGAGGCCGTGCTCAATGCGATTGTCAACCAGTTCAGCATCGCCCTGGGCAATGCCCGCCTCCTCGAACAAGAACAACGGCGCATCTCCCAGCTCAGCCAGGTCAATCGCCTGTCGGTCGCCATTACGGCCCAGATCGACGCGCCACAGAACCTCCAGGTCGCCGCCGATGCCGTGGCAGCGATCTTTGGCGTGCCCCAGGTCGCCCTGGTGCTGTTCAACGACCTCGAGCGGCAGGAGCAGCCCCTGATCGCCCTCCACGGCGGTCGAACCCCCTACGACGCCGATCTGGAACACTTGCTCACCGCCCATCCCGACGCGCGGCAGATGATCCTGAGCGCCCGCGAGCCGGTGCTCGTCCGCGGCCTGCGCGCCGATCCACGCTTCGCCGCTCTGCACAACCTGCTCGAGGCCCGGGCGATTGACGATATGCTCTTCGTGCCACTGCTGGCCGGCCAGCGCACCCTTGGCGTCCTCTGCATTGACGCCACCGGTCGCCAGGCGGGTTTCGGACGCGCCGATATGGAACTGGCCACGACCGTGGCCAGCCTCATCGTCCAGGTGATGGAGAATGCCCGGCTCTACCGGGTGGTGGCCGAGGAACGCTCCACCCTGAACGCGGTGCTGCGCGGCGCTACCGACCCCATCCTGCTCGTCGGTCCGCAATGTGAAGTGCTGCTGGCCAATCGCGCTGCCGAAGAACGCCTCGGCCTGAACCTGCGCGTCGCGCGCGGCCAGACCCTCGACGCCCTTCAGTCGGGCAGCAACCCCGCCATCGGTCAACTGGCGCCATTGATCAAGCAGGCTAATGGCGTCAGCGCTGCCGCCGAGATCGTCCTTCCCGACGATGTGACCTTCAGCGTCAGCGTTGCCCCCGTGCGTGGCGCCGATGAAACCCCCCTCGGCCACGTGACCGTGCTGCACGACATCAGCCCGATCAAGCGCCTGGAGCGCCAGGAACGCGAGCGACTCCGCAGTGTCTTCCGGCGCTATGTGTCGCCCCAGGTGGCCGAACAGTTGCTCGACGCCGGCGCGGAGTTCGGCCGTCCCACCGAGCGCGATGTTGCGGTGGTTTTCGCCGATATGCGCGGCTTCACCTCCATTACCGAACGCACCCCCCCGAGAGTGTTGATCGAGCACATCCTGAATCGCTACTTTACCGCAATGACCGAGGTGCTCTACACCTTCGGCGGCACCATTGACAAGTTCCTCGGCGATGGTATCATTGGCGTTTTCGGCTCTCCGATCGCCTATCCTGATGACCCCCAGCGCGCCCTCGTCGCCGCCGTCGAGATGCAACGAGCCTTCGCTCGCCTCGCCCGCCAGTGGCGCAGCGAACTCGGTTTCGATATCGGGATGGGCATCGGCCTTAGCTATGGCCGCGCCGTCGTCGGCAACATCGGTTCCGAACAACGCCAGGACTACACCCTGATCGGCGATGTGGTCAATACTGCCTCGCGCCTCTCCGGCCTCGCCCGGGCCGGGCAGGTGATTGTCTCCTATCACCTCGTCGAAGCCCTGCCCCCTGCCTGGCAGTCGCCCTGGACCCTGACTCCCCTCGGTACCGTGGACCTTAAGGGAAAACTTGAACCCCATCGGGTCTATGAGGTGGAAATCCCCTGACACTCTCTCCGATAGCTTCGCTGTCTGTAAGCTGTCTTGACAATATCCTGTAAAAACTTTATTATACGCATAACCTTCCGGCATGTGGCTCGCGTTGGCGAGTGGTGTGACAACCTGGTTGTGATGGGTCATTTCTCGCGGAGAGGAGGCGCCCTCCCATGCCGCCTCCCTCCACAGCCATCACGATCGTCGTGGCAGCCCACCCAGGCATACCCGCGCCCTCCGCGATCCTCCGGTTTGGAGGAGGGTGGGGAAACCAGGTTTCCCCCCTGCCTGATGCTCATCGTTGCGAGGAGTCTCCTTGAGTCGCGCTGCTATGAACCTGCGTTTGCCGGCACGCCCGATGGCCCTCGTGAGCGTCCTGCTCCTGGCCGCGATCATCGCCGGTTGCGGACGCCCGGCCGTGGTGCTCACTGGCACGATCACCGATGCCTACACCGGCCAACCCGTGCCCGAGGCCCGGGTCACTATCGGCAATACTACCGTGACGACCGACGCCAACGGTACGTTCAGCACCTCGCGCTGGCGGCGGAACGAGGTGCTCGCGGTGTCCGCGCCCAACTATGAGCCACTGCGCCTGCCCCTCGCGGAGCGCCCGGAACTGACCGCCTCCGATACCCTCACCGTCACCCTTAGCACCACCCTGCGCCCCAACACCCTGAGCGGCACGATTACCGACGCCTATACCGGCCAACCCCTCGCCAATGCCCGGGTGACCGCGACCTTCAACGTCACCAGTACCCTCAGTGTTGCCACTGGCGCCGATGGACGCTACATCCTTGCCGACCTGCCCGAGCAGTTTACGCTCAGCGTGGTCGCGCCCGACTATGCCCCCGCCGAACGGACCTTGAGCCGCGCCACCAGCTTCGACCTCGCCCTGCGACCCGCCGTGCTGACGGGTATGATTACCGATCGCTACAGCGGCCAGGCCGTGGCCGGCGCCACTATTACCGCTGGAACCGCCCGCGCCACCTCCGGCCCCGATGGTCGCTACCGGCTTGAGGGCCTCCCGGCTACGGCAACCAGTGTTGAGATCAGCGCCGATGGGTATGCCACCCTCTCCCAGGAACTGCCCCGCTCGACCGTGCTCGACGCCGTGCTTCGCCCCGATACGCTGCGGGGCCGCCTGATTGATAAGAATACCGGCAAACCCCTGCCCAACGCGGCCATCCTCGCCACCACCACCTACCCCGGCGTCGCCGTGGCCTTTGAACGCATCGCCGGCAGCAACGATGGAACCTTTACCCTCACCGGCGTGCCCGAACAGGGCTACCTCCAGGTGCTCGCCCCGGGCTACCGTACCATGGTGCTGCCCATTAAGCCCGGCGAGGTGCCTACCGAGATCGCCCTGGAACGCTTCCGCGTCAAGGCCCTCTATGTTACCGCCGCGGTCGCCAGCGCTCCCGCCCTGCTCGAGGAGTACCTTCAGTTGATTGACCGCACGGAGTTGAACGCGATCGTGATCGATCTGAAGAGCGATCTACGCGACGATCTCGGGCTGGTGTATTACGACTCCCAGGTGCCTCTTGCGCGCGAACTCGGCCTGTCGCGACCTTACATTGATATGCCGGCCCTTGTGCGGCGCCTCAAGGACAGGGGGATCTATACCATCGCCCGGATTCAACTCTTCTCCCACGATAATGCGCTCTCCGATGCGCGCCCCGAGTGGTCCATCCGCCTCAGAGAGACCGGCGAGGTCTACGCCGATTACCCTGGCCCCGGCATCCGCTATGCCTATCTCGACCCGACCAACCGCAATGTCTGGGATTACAATATCCAGCTCGGGGTCGAGGCCGCGCTGATGGGCTTCGACGAGATTAATTACGACTACATCCGTTTCCCCGACTGGTACGGCAAGCGCGCCGAGTTCCGCGATCAGTTGCTCTTCTCCGAGCCGATGGATCCGGTTGATAATCCTGAACGTATGTTTGAAGTGCTCACCGATTTCATGGACGCCGCCCATCGCGCCGTCAATGGCGCCGGCGCGAAGATGTCCATTGATATCTTCGGGCGGGTCGTCCTCGGCGGTTCGCTCACCATCGCTCAGGATATCCGGCGCATGGGTGACCACGCAGATTATATTTGCCCCATGCCCTACCCCTCGCTCTGGTGGCCGGGGGCCTTCGATCTTCCCGCGCCAGTAGATGAACCCTACAAGGTCCTCGACGCCGCCAACGCTGAGGCCCTGCGCCAGATCGAGGGCGAATATGCCCGCCTGCGCCCATGGCTCCAGGATCATACCGACCCCTGGGCCTACAAGGTGGTGCGCTACGGCCCTGCCGAGGTGCGCGCTCAGATCGAGGCGACCGAGAAGTATGCGGAAATTGATGGCTGGATGCTCTACGACTCGGCCAATGCCTACAAAGGCGCCTTCGGCGGCGCCGTGAAGCCTGAGCGCTAACCCCGCGGGAGGATGAGCAACCACCCCTGTTCTGTTTGACAGGGATCTAGTGCGCGCCGCGGCGATCACTGCGGCCCCCTTCTGGACGATGCGCTGGGCGTGGCGCTCGCCGCGTCCGGTCAATCCGGCGGGGCCTTCCGTTCCAGCAGCGCGCGAGGCGGAAACCTATGCGACGGATGTCGGCTCTCTTTGCACTCCGGGCGCGCCTCGTCGCCTGCATCCTTCTGGTCGCGCTGGCCATTACCCTCGCCCCCGCGCCCTCTCGCGCCCAACAGCAAGGACCGCAGGCCCGCGTCGGGAAACTCACCCTCTCGTCCGTCGCCGATTGGGAGGCGGGCAGCGCCAGCGGGCTCCTGGTCACCAATAATGCTGGCGGCGAACTCCGCCTCGCCGATGGCCAGACCTTCGGCAGCTTCGTTTCGCCTGCGCTCAAGACGAGCTTTCCCATCAACGCGGCCGGCGCCCAGTGGCGCGCGGATGTGCTCGATGGCACCCAGTTGCTGCTCGAGGCGCGCGCCCGCGCCACGCCCCCCGAAGGCGATCCCGAGAGCGGTTGGGGGCCCTGGCAACCCCTCGTCGCCGGCGATGCGCGCTCCGCTGCCACCGGGAGCGAGGGCGCCTTCGCCACCCCCGATGTGCTCGCCCTGCCCGCCGGCACCCAGTACCTGCAACTGCGCGTCACCCTCGGCAGCCAGATCGCCCGCGCCTCACCCACGCTCGAAGAAGTCACCCTGAGCTATCTGAATACCACCGCCGCGACGCCGATCTTCGCCGCCGGCCTGCCCCGCCGCCCCATCCTCTTTGGCCCATCCACCCTCACCCAGCGCCCCACCCTGATCAGCCGGGCTGACTGGAGCGGTAGCGTGCAACCCGCCCAGCCCGTTCGCGGCGATCCGCTCGGCGTGATTATCCACCAGATTGACGCCAGCCCCACCCCCACCGCCACCCTCGATTTCGTGCGCGCCCTCACCGCGTACCAGACCGAGGCGCTCGGCTGGGAGGACCTCAGCTACCACTACCTGATCGATGCCGAGGGGAACCTCTTCGAGGGCCGTCTGGGGGGGCCAACCTCGCGTGTGCCGCGACTGGCCGGGGGCGATCCCGCCGTCCACGTCGCGCTGATCGCCCCTCGCGATGCGACGGCGACCCCTGCCGCCACCGGGGCCCTCGTGAGCCTGCTGGCCTGGCTCGGTGAAGCCTATGCTATCAACCCTATCGGCGACCACCTGGTGGCGCTCGATGGGCAACGCCGCGCGCGGCCCAATATCGCCGGGCACAACGATGTCGCCCCCGAAGCGCCCGATCCCTTCCCGCCCTTCCGCGGTCAACTCCCCCAGATCCGCGCTCAGGTAGACGGATCAACCGTGCGCGCCCGCTGGTATTTCGCCGAGGGCAATGTGGCCGATTACAGCCAGCGCTTCGCCTTCTTCAACCCCACCCCCGCCCAGGCCGACGCCCGGGTCAACCTCATTCGCGTCGGTGGCGCCCCCATCACCCGCATCGTCACCGTGCCCCCCAATGGCCGCGCCGACCTCGTTGTCAACGACCTGGTGCAGGATGCCCCGGCCCTGCCGGCCATCGTCGAGTCCAGCGCGCCCATTCTGGTTGAGCGCGCCATGGGCCTTACCACCGACATTGATGGCGGCCCCGGCATCACCAGCCTGTCGCGGGTCTGGTACTTCGCCGAAGGCTCAACCGAAGGCAACGCCCGAACTTACCTGATCCTCTTCAACCCCGGCGCGGCCCCCGTCCAGGCAACCGTCAACTACCTCCGCCGCAATGGCCTCACCTTCGAGCAACCGGTGACCGTGGGCGCCCAATCGCGCCTGGTGATTTCCGTGCACGACATTACCTTGCCCGATGGCTCGCGCCCGCTGCTAGGCGCAAACTTCGGCGGACAGGTGATCGCCAGCCAGCCCATCGCCGTGGAACGCACCCTGCGCTTTGGGCCAGAACAGGCCGGCCTGCACACCGGGCGCGGCATAACCACCCTGTCACGGCGCTGGCACTTCGCCGAGGGCACCACCGAGGGCGACTTCCGCATGCGCCTTCTGGTGCTCAACCCCAACACCCAGCCTGCCCGCACCGTTGTCACCTTCATGGGTCCTGATGGCCGCGCCGAGACCCGCCGTTACGCCGTACCACCACGCTCGCAACTCAGCATCAATGCCAGTGAGATCGTGCCCAACCTGGGGTTCAGTTCGCTGGTCGAAGCTGACCGGCCCGTCGCCGTCGAGCGCGCGCTGATCTTCAACGGGGGCGCGGCGGGCACCATCAGCGCCGGCGCCCCGGAACCGGCCTTGCGCTGGGCCTTCGTTGACGGGCGCACCCGCGATACGAGCTACATCCTCTGCGTAAGCAACCCTGGCCGCCTTGCCGCCCGAGTAACGGTGGACTTCAACTTCACCGGTGGCGCCACCGGCCAGCAGAGCTTCGAGGTACCCGCCGGCGCCCGCTACACTCTGTCCGTCCATGAACTCTACCCCAATGAGGACGCCGTCTCAGCCGTAGTGCGCAGTACTCAGCCCATTGTCGCCGAACGCTCGCTCTTCCCGGGCGGCGGCGCGCGCGGTGGAGCCACGGCGCTCGGCATTCCCATCGGGGAGTGAGGTCAGGTCCGCTCGTTCACGAACCGAATCAGTCACCCGTCGCGCGACCCGCAGCGGCGCGCGCCAACCGGCGCAGGCGCAGCAGCAGGCCCACCAGGGCCGCCCCCAGGCCCGCCCACAACGCTCCCTGGAGCCACGGCGAAGGCAGCAGGGCCACCAGCGCCGCGGGAGCTTCGTAGCGCTCTACCAGTTCAGCCGGCGGCGCGACACCCAGCACGCTAGCCAGCCGCACGAAGGTCGGCTTGATGACGGATATCTCCCGGCCCGCAATCTCGCGGTGAAGCAGGCTGAAGGGGAACACCCCCGGGAGCGCGTAGGGCAACACCACGCCATTCTCGATCCGCGTGCCGCCGGCCTCCGGCGCAAGGCTGAACATCCAGATCTGCGCCACGCCGGGCGCGAAGGTGAACCCCACCCGCCAGGCGATCCGATAGGGCGGCTCCCAGATCACCACCCGGTTCGCCGTCACATACGACAACCCGCGCATATACTGTTGCGACTCGAACACCACGCCCGGCCCCATCCTCCCGCCTGGCACCGTCACCGCCTGAACCTCGCCGCTTCCAGCGATCTCCGGATGCCGGGTCGGGTCGGCGACCAGATCCCACACCGACTCTACCGGCGCGCGCACAACGCCGCTCACCGAGGCGCCGACGTAGCGCATAGTTCTTCCTCGCTTTCCAGGTTGCACTCCTCGAAGGTGAAAATGCCTCCCCTACGGGAGGGTTTGGGAGGGCTACGCCCTCCCAAGAAAATCTGATTTTCATTCCTCTTAGTGTGCGGCGCAGCCGCATGGGGTTCTAACGTGAACATGGGGGAACCAGGTTCCCCCATACCCCCGCCCGCGGGAAGGTGAGGGCGCAGCCCTTGCGCAGGGGGGTGGGGAAACCGGGTTTCCCCATCCCTCCGCCCGCGGGAGGGCCTGGCCCTCGAGCAGGGATATGGGGAAACCGGGTTTCCCCATCCCTCCGCCCGCGGGAGGGTTTGGGAGGGCGCAGCCCTTGCGCAGGGGGTGGGGAAACCGGGTTTCCCCATCCCTCCGCCCGCGGGAAGGTGAGGGCGCAGCCCTTGCGCAGGGGGGTGGGGAAACCGGGTTTCCCCATCCCTCCGCCCGCGGGAAGGTGAGGGCGCAGCCCTTGCGCAGGGGGTGGGGAAACCGGGTTTCCCCATCCCTCCGCCCGCGGGAAGGTGAGGGCGCAGCCCTCCCAAGAACAACCTTATGTTCATTGCGGCGTTGTGCGGCGGAGCCGCATAGATGGCTGATGTGAACACAGGTCCTCGGAGAGGGGTATGGGGAAACCCGGTTTCCCCATACCCATGGTATTACTCATCCCGCCGGAGGCGCGCAACCAGTTGCGAGTAGAACTGGCTGCTTGGCCGCAGACGCACGAAGGTGCAGACCCGCGGGCTGCGCCGCACCACCACCTCGTCACCCTCCTGCAACGACAGGTTCTCGCGCCCATCAATGGCCAGATTGGCGTGGTGGCGACTGCGGAGTTGCAGGGTCACCACCGCGTCCTCGTGCAGCACCATCGAGGGCACCCGCGAGAGATGCGGCGCAATGCCCACCAGCAGCAGCGCCCGTGAACGCGGATCAACAATCGGACCGCCCGCCGCCAGCGCGTAGGCAGTCGAACCGGTCGCTGTTGACACCAGCACCCCGTCGGCGTGGTAGGTGGTCAACGGCGAACCGTCCACACTCACCTGCACGTTCACGATACGACTGATCTCACTGCGCGAGAGCACGATCTCATTGAGCGCCGTGAAGTCGGCGATGCGTATATCCTGGCGATACAGACTGGCGCGGATCAATGCCCGTTCGTCGTACCAGCCTCCCCCCTGATCCACCAGTTCGATTGCCTGTTCGACCTCATCGGGTTGCACCTCGGCCATGAAACTCAGGTGCCCCAGGGCCACCGCCAGCACGGGAATATCGAGCGGAAAGCACAGACGGGCTGCCCGCAACACGGTGCCATCCCCGCCCATCGCGACCATCAGATCGGTGTCATTCAACACGCCCGGCGTATCGCGCGCCTCCTGCGACACCCCCCGCCAGACGGCTATGTCGCGCGACCGCAACCACTCGGCCAGTTTTGCCGAACGCTCGATAGAGACGGAAGAGAACGGATTGTAGAGAATGGCTACCCGCCTGAGCATCGTGAGGGCTCCTCGATCAGCAAGGGAGGGCATCCGCGGGACGGTGCCACCAGCATACCACGGAACGATGGTCTCAACAAAGGCCACATACCCTGGTACGTGTTCAGATTTCTTCTGGGAGCGCGGGCGTTACCCCTGAGGCGACCATCGTTCGCTGCGTTCAGCCCCCCTCCCAGCCTGCCCCCGCTGGGGGGAGGAGCCGGGTTCCCGCCCCCGGCGGGGGAGGGTCAGGGAGGGGGCCGGCGCCGTGCCCGCGGCGCCGTGGCGCGGGCGGGACGCCCGCGCTCCCAGGTCATGTTCATCGCAGCGTTGTGCGCCATGCGCATGACCGTCTCACGTGAACATACGCCCTCGGCGAGGGGAATGGGGACACCGGGTTTCCCCATGCCCCCACCTGCGGGAGGGTGTGGAAGGGCGCAGCCCTCCCAAGAACAACCGTATGTTGATCACGGCGTTGTGCGGCGCAGCCGCATGGACGGCTAACGTGAACATACGCCCTCGGCGAGGGGAATGGGGAAACCGGGTTTCCCCATTCCCCCACCCGCGGGAGGGTTTGGGAAGGCGCAGCCCTCCCAGGAACAACCGTAAGTTGATCACGGCGTTGTGCGGCGCAGCCGCATGGACGGCTAACGTGAACATACGCCCTCGGCGAGGGGTGTGGGGAAACCGGGTTTCCCCACGCCCCCGCCCCGCAGGGGAATGGGGACACCGGGTTTCCCCATGCCCCCACCTGCGGGAGGGTGTGGGAGGGCGCAGCCCTCCCAGGAACACCCTATGGTCATCCCGTCGGGGTGCGGCGCAGCCGCATGGACGACTGGTGTGAACAGGTACATACCTTGTAACTGTCCACACCTGGGAGGCGGGAGGGTGAGGTTCCGGCGCGGCCAATCCCACCTTGACGTAGCCCCGACCTCCCGCCTCGCAGGCGCCCGTATCCTTCTGGCCCGCGCAGCGGTACATACAGCGAAGTATCCGCGCTTACCAGAGGAGTCTCCACCTATGAGCGACCGCGTTCTCTCCACCGCCATCGCCCGCGACGCCATTAGCGCCTTCCAGCGCATCGTCACCGGCCCGCTGCTCCAGCAGATCAGCGAGTTGAACACCCAGGGCCAGATTCTCAGCGAACCGAGCAACTGGGATGGGCGCCTGGCCGCCGAGTTTCGCGCCCGCTGGGCCGACACCCACCAGAAGCTGATCAGCACCCAGCAGGCCCTCGAGGAACTGCGCCGCCAGATCCAGCAGATCAACCAGAACATCATGCAGGCCGGCGGCAATATGTAGCGCTGGCGGCTGGCCGCGCGGGTCCAACGCGAGCGAGCGCGCCGGCAGCAAGACCCGCGCGGCCCATTTCCCCCGGCAATGCCGCCCGTGGACTGTGAACCCGTACGCAAAACCGTACCTGTTCACACCGGGGATAACGCCCGCGCCTGGGAGCGCGGGCGTCCCGCCCGCGTCGCGTCTCCACGGGCAAGTTGCCCGCGCTCCCGGGAGACATGTGAACACATACGCAAAACCATAGTTTTGACTGTGAGCATATCGTACCGGGCACGGCGAAGCAGCGCCCATCCCCGCGCCACCGGCGCGCCCCGGGACCGCTGACAGTGCCCGCGCCACGAGGAGCCTGGCCATGACCATCAGTTCGGCGCGTCCCGCGGCGCTCACACGCTACGCCCGCGCCACCGATGCCTCTGCCACGAGGCTTGAGCACGAGGCCCATCGCCTCGCCGGGATCCTGTCCCACTTTGCCGCGCGTTGCACCGAGTATCGCGTATCCGCAACCGACGGACTGGCCGGCCGTCTATCGGTTGCCGCCCGTGATCAGGCCTCCCTGGCCGCGTGGACGGTTGAAGTGGCCCGGGCCTTCACCGCTGCCGATACGCGCGCCGCAGCCGCGGCGACCCTCCGCGCCCAGGTCATCCGCTGGATGCGCGACCACCGCGTCCATATGTCGCTCCCAGCCGGGCTTGGACCACTGATCGAACTGGTTCGCCGCCGGCCCGAACTGGCCGGCGAGGTCTGGAACGGCATTGCCCTGATGCTTGACTATCATCTCGCCGAAATCGAGCGCGTCATGCAGATGTATGGGCCTGCCTGGACCTCGCAGATCCCCGCCCTGATCGCGGCAATGGGTCCCTCGCTGGCCCTCATGGGCATGCTCGCCGGGGGCACAGTAGTTGCCAGTGACGCGACACGCTGGATGGCCCAACCGATCACCTCGCCCGCGGATGTTTTTGAACTGGCGCACAGCAG
>Ga0308419_1001811_pt1 | contig 14116 bp, 13 predicted proteins | sample HotsprSampleMS50_FD_203674 | JGI IMG/M metagenome (GOLD analysis project Ga0308419, IMG submission 203674) | Hot spring phototrophic mat microbial communities from Mushroom Spring, Yellowstone National Park, Wyoming, United States - 20090730_MS50 ... | reverse complement strand
ATGTGGTGGTGCTGCCCTATATTTCGGCTACGCAGAGTGCGGTGGTGCAACTGGCGTTTGGCTTCGGCAAGCCAGTAATTACCACCCGCGTTGGCGGCTTGCACGAGGTGGTACAGGATGGCGTCAACGGCTTGATCGTGCCACCGCAGGACGAAGTAGCACTGGCGGAGGCGGTCATTCGCTACTTTTCGGGCGATCTGGCGCAAACGTTGAGCGCTAATGCACGCCAGAGCAGCAACGGACGGGCATTCTCCTGGGACGATCTGGTGGCTTGTATTGAGCAGGTTGCTCACCCCCACCGATGAACTAAAGATAGACACGGATGTATACCTATGCGTATCACCTTCTTGCTTCCAATGGGAATCGAGCGACCATCCGGGCGGCGCTATCTGAACATCGCCCGTGGCCTGGTTCACACTGGACATACGGTGCGTATACTGGCCTTGCATCCCGACTTTGCCAACTGTGTGGTGCGGCGGTCTAAGCAAGATGGAGTTGAGATCTGGTATGTGGGGCAAATGCATGCGCGCAAGAGTGGCAGTCTGCCTGGACGATTTGGCCCACTTGCATTACTATGGGTGTTGCTGCGCTCAACATCAGGCATGATCTGGGGTATTCTTTGCTCACCAGCCGATGTGTATCATCTCGGCAAGCCGCAACCAGTGAATGGACTGGCGGCGTTGATCGGGGTCATGTTTCTGCGGCGACAACGCTTTTATGTTGATTGTGACGATGACGAAGTGCATAGCAATCGCCTGAACAGTGGCTGGCAACGCGCCATTTTTGGTTTCTGGCAATGGTTGTTGCCGCGTCTGGCAGTGGGTGTAACGGTCAATACCCAGTTTCTGGCCGAACGGATGCGCCGCCGACGGATAGACCCGGTGGTATATGTGCCGAATGGGGTCAATCTGGCCCAGTTCGAACGTCCGTCAGCCCGGCACCTGGAATTGTTGCGGCAGGCACTTGGATTAGAGGGACGGCGGGTGGTGGCGTATGTGGGCACGCTGGCGCTACAAAATCACCCGGTCGATCTCCTGCTAGATGCCTTTGCACTGGTGGCCCAACAACTGCCCGATGTGGTCTTGCTCCTCATCGGTGGCGGAGAGGATCTTTTATTGCTGCGCCAGCGGGTGTGTATACAAGGATTGCAAGATCGAGTATACTTCACAGGACACATAGATCACGAGAGTGTACGTAGCTATCTCGCGCTGGCAGAGGTAAGCGTCGATCCAGTGTATGACAATGTGGCGGCACGGGCACGTTCGCCGCTCAAGCTCTTTGAAAGCATGGCTCTAGGGGTGCCCGTGGTGACGGGCGATGTGGGTGATCGAGCCGCACTCCTGGATTACGGACGAGCGGGCGTGCTGGTATCAGCGGGGGATGCAGGGGCGTTGGGGGGAGGTCTAAGCAAATCCTTGACAGATACGAACTTCTATCGCAGCCTCGTTTATGCTAGTGAACAACATGTACGGTGTTACAATTGGTCTACCCTTGCAGCACAGTGGCAGAATGTTTATTTGAATAGCGTCCAATAACGCGAGTTAATATAGCCATGCATTTTGCAAGTTACTATCGCTGGCTTGTATATCAACATCTTTTTGGAATACCTGCCTCAAGTGCAACTATTCTGGATATTGGTTGTGATGATGGTGGTTTTGTTGAACGTATTGGTGCCAGACAAAGCATAGTGATCGATGCTTCTGTCGCTTCGTTACAAACAAGCCGTGCTGGTCAACCTGTCTGTGCTGATGGTACCTACATGCCTTTTGGCAAGGCTCAATTTGATCATGTAATACTTAGCGATGTAATTGAGCATGTGCTTGATGATCAAGTTTTAATCCGAAATGCAGCAGATTGTGTAAAACCAGGTGGAGTACTCTGGGTAAGTACAACAGCAATTAATTTTAGCCTATTCCCACCACAAATAACTGGTCGTGCTGAACGTAGTTGGGGTCATGTACGTAAGGGCTACACACCTGAAGGGTTACTGAAATTAATCGGGGACAATTTTAACTGTACCCTTATCGAATGGCCTGAATATATGTTTCGTTTCTGTTACGTATGTATATGGTCATGCTCAAAATACGCACCACAACTAGCTCGCCAACTTGCATCGCTATGCTTTCTGGTAGATCGGCAGCTAAAGTGTAACCAGAAAGAGCACGGACATGTGTATGTTCAAGCTGTCCGATGGAAATAACAGTAGTGCAATCAACTTCTTCAGTAGTTCTTCTATCTCTCAAAAGGTGGCGATCTCACACCTTAGTAGATGTTGCACTAAATGTTGGTTTTGCTGTTAGTGGTGTAACGATTGCACGTCTCCTGGGAACAATTACACAGATCATGTTGGCCCGAATGATGGGAGTTGCTGATTTCGGACTATATACGATGTTGTATACTCTCCTTGGTATTGTTATCATTGTAACTGGACTAGGTCTCGATACATGGTTGTTACGTCAAGGAGGTAATGTTAACACCTTAGATACAGCCATCAGTCAAGTCTTTTCATTACGATTTTTAGCAACAACTACTTTAATGTTAATCAGTATGCCCATTATACTGATGACCAATCAAGCCGAAATAACTGCGCTGCTTGTATTATTGGTAGCCATAAGTTTGACATGTGAGCTACTTCTAACCACAGGATATAATGCTTTACGTGCACAACTACGCAATCAGAAATCAACACTCTTGCAGATAGGTGTAGCAGTTTGTATTCCTCTCTCTATTTGGATGTTATGGTCAAATAATCAGGGTTCAGTACTTGCAGCAGTTAGTTCCCGGCTTATAGCCAATTTATTTGGTCTGTCACTACTAATATGGTTACTACGTCGTCACTTGCGTCTTATATGGAAGCCTTTACAGTTGTTTCAGATAATTAAACATACACGCATTTTTTTTGCATCTGATATACTAGCAAACATCACTCTCAAAGCCGATTTAACACTTGTAACTTTCTTTATGGGTGCTTTGGCTGCAGGAATTTACAGTCCAGCACTGATGATGATAAATACAACGTTTTTAATACCGGGTGTATTATGGCAGGTACTCTTACCAATCATCACTCGTCAAACAGTTGAAGCACACCAATTTCGTCGGATATTTGGATTAGCTTTATTGTTTAGCGTGATTTACGGTGTGATTTGCGCTGGCATTTTTTGGTTCACAGCAGAGCAAATTGTTTATCTGGTTTATGGAATTCAATATCAAGAATCATCAAAACTTATTCAAATCATGAGTTCAATCCCTTTACTCAAAAGTATTAACTTTTGCTGGGCTATGTTAATGGTTGCTTCTGATCGACAGATGCTACGAACAAAACTCCAAGCAATAGGTGCAACAGTTAATATTTTTGGTAATTTCCTGTTAATACCGCTATTTGGTTTGATAGCAGCCGCATGGATCAATGTAGGAACTGAACTTGTCTTGTTGCTCTGTTACAGCTACGGTGCCTGGGCAACTTTACGCCGATAAAATGAAAATCTTAGTATTAAATGCACATTCAGCCCAAAATGCAGGTGATCTTGCCATTCTTCAGGAGGCACTGTTTTATTTGCAATCTGCTTTCCCTAACGCAGTAATAACTGTTGCTATTAATGATCTAGATTTACAAAAATTACCTTCTGAAGCTGTTTATGTTGCCTCCTTCACTCGTTGGTTAATTAAAATTAACTCTTCTGGTGAATGGTGTTGGAATAAGTTGCTTGCTCTTCCATATGCATGCTGGTTGCTATGTGCAGGTTGGACTTACCGATACCTGCGGTTACAATTGTTACCATATAAGGTTGAGCATCGTAATCTAATGTTAGCTTATTATGATGCTGATCTAGTTGTAGTCATTGGTGGTGGACATTTATATGGACTGCATCCTTTCAACATAACATTTCTCTGGCTCTGGCTTGGACTTGCTCTAGCAATCATTATGGGTAAACCATTACTATTTCTACCACAATCGTTTGGCCCAATAGAAGGAATAGTACAACGTCGTTTACTGCGCTGGCTACTAGAACACGGTACATTTGTTTCTGCACGAGAGTATCGATCACTTCAAATACTTGCTGAAATTGGTTACCGACATCGAGTGGTAGTACTTCCCGATCTTGCATTTACTGCAACAGAAGCCCTACCTCACATAGTTAACGCCTCTCTTCCTGGATATATATCTTTATGTAACGGTCAATCTCCCACTGTAGGTTTAACACTTATGGATTGGGGGAAGCAGAATAAACGATTTACTAACCAGCAAGGTTATGAAGAAGCAATTCTGACTCTTATTACTTATGTTCGAGATCGCTATAATGCACAGATTATATTATTTGCACAGTGTACTGGACCTACAGATGCACATGATGATCGTCGTATTGCTCGTAAGATTATTGCATCTATTGAGGAACGAGAAGGGTTGTATTTTATTGATGAAACACTAGCACCAGATATTCTAAAGGCTGCTTATCGTAAATTAGATGTCTTAGTGGCAACACGTATGCATTCAGCAATTTTTGCACTAAGTGTAGAAGTCCCAACATTAGTCATTAATTATCTACACAAATCGGTCGGTATTATGGAAATGTTAGGTCTTGCCCATCATACTCTTGATATTAATCAGATACAGGCAGATAATCTCTGTCAGTCCTTTGACTGTCTTTGGCAAGAACGGACTGCTGTCCGAGAGGGTTTATCAAAGCGTATCCCTGCTTTTCAATCAACACTATTATATTTACCAGATCTTCTTCAGTAGAATCCCATGGAATCTAAATACCCCATTTCAGTCTTGCAGCTCATTGATGGATTTGCTACAGAATTTTCTGGTGGAGCAGCTCAGTTCGGTATTCAGATAGCACGTCACCTTGATAAAAAGCGATTTCAATCTCATATCTGTGGTCTATGGGGTTATAGTACATTATCGGAGCAGCAATGGCGTGAACAACTGCATAATGAAGGCATTCAGACTACAATTTTAATTGAACATGCCGGCCAACTCGAAAGTGATATGCTACGAGCACTGGCATATTTACAGAAAATTATTGGGTACATACAGCCAGATATTATCAACAGCCATTTTGAACGCGGTGATCTATTAGGTGTGATTAGTAAAGTATTTCATCCATTACATCCTCGCATGGTACGAACAGTACATACTGAGCAGCAGTGGCAAAGAAGACCTTGGTTAGGAAGACTGCTTAACTTTAGCATCTTTCCCTGGCTATGTGATACCGAGGCCGCTATCTCCCAAGATACAAAAACTGTAATGGATCAGCGATTTGTAATTCGCATTATAAAACGACGCAAGGCTGTGCTTATTTATAATGGCATCAGTAGTTCTTTATTAAATCAAACAAGAACAAACTATCGACAGCCAAGAACTGATAATCAACCTATACGTATAGGTATTATTGGTCGTGTAGAATATCAGAAGGCTCACGACTGTTTTCTGCAAGCAGGAGTAGAACTTCTCAAGCATTTTCCCTCCACAGAATTATGGATTGTAGGATCTGGTAGCCTGCTTGATGAGATGAAACTGTTGGCATCAAAGCTTGGTATTGCTCATGCAGTACACTTCTTTGGACATCGCAGTGATATATTACAGGTTTTGCAGCAAATTGATATTCTTGTTTCTGCATCACGATGGGAAGGATTCCCAACAGTGATATTAGAGGCTATGGCAAAACAGGTGCCTGTAGTAGCAACGGATGTATCTGGCAGTCGAGAATTAGTCAGAAATGGGGAAACAGGATTACTTGTGCCAGCAGACAATCCTAATACACTGGCTCAAGCAATAATATGGCTTATTACCCATCCAATAGAAGCACAACACATGGCGAAACTGGCCTGGCATCAAGTACATCATTATACGCTAGAGACCGCTGCGTTGAATTACGCACAAGTTTACGAACAAATCACTGAACATAAATAATTCAACTGACAGAAAGATGATAATGCTAAATCACAAAATCGACATAAAGGCTCTACTATATGCAATGAGACGAATAACACAGAAACAATCTGTTATTAAAGGAGTTTTAATTTCACTAGAATGTTTTATTAAGAAGACTCTGTCGTATATCTTGTGGAGTGCGTGGCAATTCAGAATCAATCCTTTTATGTTTATTCGAGGAATAGAGTACACTACAGGGCGCTATTACATTCGCAAATTCTTAAAAAATTACACCGATCAATGTGCTGGTTATTTTTTAGAATTTGGAGATCCCTATTTTCGCGACTGCTTTACATCAGAAAAGATAACCGGTTATGATATTATGGACATAGTATCACGTCCAGATATTACAATATTAGCTGATATTCAAAATTGTCCAGAAATTGCTAATAATACTTATGATGTTATAGTTTGTACGCAAGTTTTGGAGCATATTGCTAATCCTTTCAAGGCAGTGATTGAACTACACCGTATTCTTAAACCAGGTGGTAAACTATTACTTTCTGTACCTGCGGCTTTCCCATACCATGCTGTACCGAACGATTACTGGCGCTATACACGTGACTCAGTACACCTACTTCTTGATCCCCTGTTTAGTAAAGTTATATTACATAATTATGGCAACCAATTAATTGTCACTGCTGCCTACTGGTATTGGATGGTTGATCATTTACCACATCAATCCTTAGATATTGTAAACCCTGATTGTCCAACTATTATCTGTGCATATGCAGTGAAATAATATCAATAAAACACATGTTGGATCGAAAAGAGACATTAATTCATATACCGTATCCTTTCAAATAAAGATTATTCTAGTTTCATAGCAAGTAGTTTAACATTTGGCATGAACCATTGTACAGGTAACTTCCATTTGGATACCTGACGTACTAACTGTGCCACAGGACTGGTATTATAAGAGGTTAATTCAACAAAATCAGCAATAATTGTAAACCCTGCATGTTCCAGAGTCTGGCTCAATCTTTGATAGCTAAGTGGATGTACATCCCATGGATCATTCCATCGGCGCTTTCTTAGCAATTTAACATACACTTCAGCTATTGAGTGGGGTAACCATCCAGCGAATAGAAGTTGAGTATGTGCTTCCCAAGGCCAATTTTTATTGGCTGTTTCCACATAAACCACTCCACCCGGTCGAGTTACTCTGTGCATTTCGGTAATAGCATGCTGAAAATCAGTAAAGTGCTCAATGGCATTAAAAGAAAAACAGAAATCAATACTGTTGTTTGGGAATGGCAGTTTCAATGCATCACTTTGTAGTAATCCTAGAACTTGTTCATCATGTGTGCGGATACGAGCTAGATTGAGACCAAAATCTTCATCCATATCTATACCAATGACCCGTGTGCCTAAGCGGGATAACTCAACGGTAGCACTACCTGTACCACAACCAATATCGAGTGTTAGAGCCTGTTCTATAGGAAATGGTAACTGCTGTTTAATGGATTTTATTAAACACTCCATGCGATTACCGCGAGTGTGATAGTAATATGACCAGTCACGGTAGTAGGGATGAGTACGACCAAATTTCTCCACAACATACTGCTCAAGAATAGGCAAAAATTCCTGATAATCCATAACGTTTTACCTCAAGTTAGTATTTATTGAAATTATAAATCAACATAAATCCGACCAAGATCAAGAATCTCATCCACAAGAGGGTTCCATATACGGGCTTTATTGGTATTATCAGTTTCAGGAACAACAACATATAATCCATAAACATCACCAACCATCAATACGTACTCGCGAGCATCAATATCAGACATAATAAACTTACCCTGTTCATCTGTAATAGTACCAGGACTTTGTGCACCATCTAGTGCAAAAGCCACTTGTTCTCCTTCGCGGTAAACCTCTGGAAGACGGACAACTGTATTGATAAGAGGTTGACCTGTCTTTTTTGATATAATCTGTCCAATAATCGTTGCTTTTCCTGATTGGGGTATTGGTGCTGTTACTGGTGAATAGGGTAGGAGTTCCTGATTAGAAACATCTTGATTAGCACAAGCAACTATCATTATTCCAATTAGTATCAATGTAATTCCACGGAAAAGCCTCATTATAATGCTCCTTACTAAATTCCTTAGCTTGTCAACAGAGTTCATTAGTGTTACAAACTCCTTTAATATAGCCCTCATTATAATACTACCACTAAATCAAGGCCCCAGTGACTGTATTCATGATCCTGACACTACTACAAGATCTAACCTACCTGATAACAAGACACGTTCTTGTAACCTGCCACTTATAGTAGCTTATTTGCTATATACTGGCAATACTACTTGTTTGCTATAGTAGCCTCACATTACTGCTGAACCGAGAGAACGATATACAGTAGAACTAATTTTCTCTTTCAGTTAGGTTTTACAGAACCAATAACCCGAAAGTAGTAGCCATAATGATAATTCCCAAACCGTAACAGTTTAACATAAAGTCCGGCTTGACCGTACTTTGGATTTTATCTCAGGCTCAAGTTTGAACTTCAGATATTTTCTTAAGTTTTGTCGTAACTTGCTTGATTAAATAACCCTACCGCCAGTCAACTACGAATAAAACAAATATTCTGTGATTATAGTACTAATGAATATCCATTTCACCTCAGATTAGCGCGGAAGGAGTATTGTCATCTTACCACATTCTGAGTTACCATTGAATCAACCTCAATAAGGTTATTTGTGGATGTAGTTCATCTTACGAGTCATACGGTACTATGCAAAACTTATAATGCTGCGAAGCCACTGATGAGGGTGTATAGTCAGTATTGAAAGGAAGTAACATCATGATGAAGCGCTTCACGGTTACATTTTTGGCACTTGCTGCAATTATCTTGGCGATTGCGCCTGTAGGACTGGTGCAAGCTCAAACAGCTTACGAAACCACCTTCCTTACATCGATCACGTATCAGAATGTCGGTAATGCGAATACAAGAGTTCGTTTTGATTTCTATGCACAGAACAGTGGTACTGCAATCACTATTGAGCGTCCATTGAATGCAAATGCTAGTGGCTCTTTATTCGTAGGTAATGTCGAAAATTTACCTCAAGGGTTTCAAGGTTCTGCCGTAATGTCTGCTGGTGAACCAATCATTGGAACACTTGTGCAATTCGGAGTCAATGTTCCTACTAGAAATCGTCCTTTGTCCAATGGTTTCTCAAGCGGTCAAAGATCTAACACATTCTTGATTGCCACTGTTCTCAAGAATCAGTTTAATCAAACAACAAAGTTTTCGGTACAAAACACTGATTCTAGCCCTGTTAATGCAGAAGTGAAGTTTTTCAGGGTTGGCGAAGGCACTCCGGCACATACAGAGCAAATATCAAACTTGCCAGTAGGCGCTGCCAGGTTTTTCGATGCGGGCACTATTACCCAACTTGGCAACCAGTTCAATGGATCAGTTGTAATCGAGGCCACTGGGAATGTTATTGCTTCAGCGCTTGAGCTCGGTATCGGCGGGGCACAAGCAACATATGCTGCTGCCTTTGAAGGCGTAGCTCAAGGTGCTAATACAGTCTATATGCCAAAGGCTCTTTGTGACACATTTGGTGGACAAAGAACTGCGTATGCTATTCAAAATACCAGTACAACGACTAATGCCAGTGTTACTGTCACATATAGTAATGGCGGAACACAGGCTGCAACTATCACACCAGGTGGCAAGGCAAGTTTCCAGACTTGTGAGGCTACTGGTGCAAATATGGTTGGTATTAATGGTTCAGCTAGAATTACCAGTACGGGTGCTGAAATCGTCGGTATTGGTAAAGCATTTGGCACTGGTTTAACTACCGCTTTTGTTGGTGAAACACAAGGTGCATCAAGATTAGCACTTCCCTATGTGCGTTGGGCCACTGATGCCAACTATAACGCTGGTGATGCGAGTCGTGGTCAGCGAACGTTTATTGCTGTTCAAAATCTGGGTGGTGATCTTGCAGCAGGAGCAGTCAGAGTACGCTATGTTGGTCCCGATGGACAGACACTTGGAACACATGATCTACCGGCTATCGCTCAGAATGCTAAAGTCAACTCAACTCCAGCAAATGCTAACCTTGCTGAGTTCGGATATGCTGCTGGAACGTTTGGTGGCGGTGCAATTGTCGAAGGACCAGCAGGTAGCCAGTTAGTCGTTGTTGCAACAGTGGCACAGCGAGATGCAGGTGCTAACTTGACACTTGGCGAAGACTATAATGGTATACCTATCCAGTAGGTAGATCTAGTTGAACTGAAAAAGAACACTGAGAGAAATCTCTCAGTGTTCTTCTCCTTAAGCTGTCTGAAATTTTCGTGTAGTCAAATTAGCAATCCCTTTTAGGTTATGAAGGGTGATACATTTTGAGCTTGGGTAAAGTCGAAGGTTTGACGCTCCAGCTTTGCCTGAAACGCTGCAGTGACCTCGCTGAACTGTGAAGCCTCCAAGCGCCGCTCACGAAGGTCGGTCTTGCCTTGACGCCACACCTCTTCAACCGGATTCTGTTCAGGGTCGTGGGGGACGAAGGCAATCACGGTCAGACGCCATTCATCGGGGGGGCATCACCGTTGACCGTGGTGAGCAACGGGCGAACCTCCTCACCGCGATGCCAGCGAGCGTTGTCCCAACAGATCGTATGTTTTGCCGTTGGATAGCGGTACATCAACTCGGTCAGAACATTGGTATTATCACGTTTTCCGCTTTGTAGGAGGTCGCCAGATGCATCTCGCCGGTCTGCGAGTCAATCTCGCCATAAAAGGCCTGGCGCACCTTGAGGTTGCCGATCAGTACAGCCACCGTTCCGTGCGCTCGCACCAGGCATGCCCGCACAGGTCACCCCAAAGGAGCAAACACTCGTCCACAAACAGCAGCACCCGCTCACCGCGTTCGAAGGCGTCGTGATGCGCTGCAACGTAGGCTGCTCCTGCTTCACACTTGGCTGTGACCGCCGCTTCGTTTTTTTTGGATTGCTGACCTGCACCTTCTTATGGCTCAAGCCAACATCCTTCAGCAGGGTGTACTAGGTCTGGCGCGAGTCATAGACGACGCCAAAGGTATCCTTCAGGTAGGTCTGGAGGATGCGAACGTTCGTCCGTTCCTGTTCGGCAATCCAGGCCAGTGGCTCGGTGCGCTCGTCTCGTCTGCACGCAGAGGACTCAAGCGACCCTGATAGCCCAGGGCAAAACGCGCAATCCTGTCCATCGCATATTTCTTGCGACAGGTGCTGACACAGGCTTCTGAGACGTGCAGCAGCCGTGCGACCTCGGCCTTGCGGGTAAGCCTCGCTCACACAACGGTACGACCAATGCCCACTTGTACTCGCGGGCGTCGCGCACGGTTGTCAAGAATTCGTCTACGCTTGGCGTGCTTGTCATGATCACCTACCCTGTCAGCGTACGGAAGATACCTCACACCAGACTTCATGGGAGCACACCTCCCCTGACAGCACAACCCTGCTGGGACTACCAAAACATTGTGAACAAGTCGCAAACTTTTGGCGTGTGCAGCAGCAACAGCAGGAATTGTTGAGCGAGCATGCGATGACATCACAATGTTTTGGTAGACTGCTATAGCTGATTAAACATTTAAGTGAATGGGGTGGACAACAGTGCATGAGCGGGACTTAATCAACTCTGCCACTGATGTCAGAAAATTCTAAAACACAATTGCCTTGCTTCGTAATGATTAGATAATCACGAAAAAATTGAAAAGCCATATATTATATTATGGTAAACCACTTGTATTTGGCAAAAATGTCATAAAAATAACCTGATACTCCATTACTGCACCGGATAGTTCAGATGAACCCAAAATAAAAATGCTTGTACCAACTATGGCGGTGCGGTTAGAAATTTTAGCAGTATCAGGAACTTCTATCGCTGTCCAGGCATCCTTAGAAGTATTATACTGCAACAGACCATTATTTTCTGCATCGAATACTAAAATGTTATTAGCTATTCCTACACTAGCTGGATTACCTATGCTAACTGGAAGTGGTGCTGCATTTGTCCACTGATTGCTGCGAGTACTTGTGGGATCATAGCGTTCATTTATACGTAACGCACCACTCTGATTCTCACCACCAATAACAAAAACTCGATCTTCCATAGTCACAGTACCAGGATTACGGCGAGGTGTTGGCAGCGATTCGCCTTGAATCCACTGTTCAGTCATAGGATCATAAATAAAAACCTCAGCACAGTATTGACTACCATCCCATCCACCAAACAAATAAAGACGACCTTCAAAACTTGCTAAACCATAACGACTGCGTGGTTCAGGCAAAGGAGGTAATTGTTGCCACTGCTGATTACGAGGATCATAAGACTCAAATATGTTTAGAACTGTTCCATCACGGTTCTCACCACCTGGTACATAAATACGCCCACCAATTGTTGCTCCCTGTACCTGCGTTACTGGTGTTGGTTTATCGTTCAACGTCACCCAAACATTATTAAGCGGATCATAGCGCTCAACAACAGCCGTCGGTTCTTCTAAATTACTCCCGCCAATCGTGTAAATTTTACCTTCATAGGTAGCAACAGCAAAATCACTGCGTGGGATATTCATAACTGCTCGATTACGCCAACGTTCACTTGACGCAACATCCAGGATAGATGAGGATGAAACTGGTTGATCTGGTTGCTGAAAAAGAACATAAACTAATCCTGCTACAACAAGCAGCAAAATCATACTGATACCTATTAATATCATCATTAGAGGACTAAAATAATTAGATACCTCGACTCTGACAGGAACAGAAGGTTTATCCTGAATAACCGTTATTGCCTCAATTTCATGATCAGATTGTTCAGAGGAGGTACTAACCATTGATGCCGGGACAGTATCTACACTTTCGTTTGCAGATGTCTCAAATATAGTATCAGAAGGAGAAGAAGGTATAGAGGTTTCTGCAGTTTGCACGAAATCCATAGGTAGATCACCCTGATCCGAATGCTCTGCCAATCCGATCCGCATAGCATAAACGGCTGCTTCTGTGCGTGAGGCAGCACCTATCTTACCAAAGATATTGCGTAAATGCACCTTGACGGTGTTAGGACTGATATTTAACTGGTAGGCAATTTGTTGATTCGTTGCGCCTGTGGCAACAAGATGCAATATCTCACGTTCCCGTGCGCTTAACGGAAGAGTCTCATTTGTCATAATGATTCTAACTCCGCTTGAATAACAATTACAAGCGAGCAAGTTGTAGGAGTAGCCATGCTATAGTACACTTAATTACATCGCTCGTTCATTATACACGATGTTCAGGCTTCAAACAGGAAAGGAAATAGAATAGAGGCTACAATATGCCTTAATTGTGTCAGTTATCTAAAACAATCCACAAAGGCAATATTGTCGCAACAGAAGATTCATGGTAAGCTTACCAGCGTGATTGTATCAAATTTCTTTATGATTATATAGGAGGTGGCATGACTCGCATCCGTCAATTCTTCATCGTGTTAGCGATCGTATCGGCACTATCTGGCTGTGGAGGAACAGAGACACAACCTTCACAAAATACTCCTGTTCCCGACGCTTATCCTGCAGATGTTTATCCTGCTCCTGCTATTATCCCTCCTGTTCCCATAGACCCTTACCCAGGAGAAAGCTATCCATAAAATACAGAAAACCTCTCAACCTGACATTTTATTAGCGAACTAAAAAGATTACTCCCCCCCCCCGCTCATACACCCGCTCGAACCTGGTACTATCGGCGAAGAGTGCGGGGGTGAGCGGCCCTGAGTGTGACAGATAGATGTGTGAGATTTGCTCGGTGGCGATGAGTTGGTAGATTGCATCTTCCTGGCCAGGAGCGAAGTCGCGGACAAGGTTGGTGCGTGACTTCACTGCTGCCACATACTCCGGCGGGCCATAGGTAAACAATACTGGCGGCGTACTTGTCCAGCGCCCGGTTAGCGGCATCAACCACCAGCCACCATCATTACCGCGATCGGCAGTGGAGAGCCAGGGCGCAGCGTTGATCAAAAACCGCGCATCGGCGGGGGTGTGGTCGGCAATCCAGTCAATGGCCTGCACATCGGCGGGGGTGGTAAAGACGGTGGCGGGATAATTAATCACGCTACGCAGGTTCCAGGTGCCCCACAGCGCCAGGCCGATCAGCAACGGTGGCAGCAGGTAATCAGCTCGCAACGTTAGCCAGCGCAGGCGCAGCGGTGGTGCCTGGATGCGCA
>Ga0308419_1001807_pt1 | contig 14132 bp, 18 predicted proteins | sample HotsprSampleMS50_FD_203674 | JGI IMG/M metagenome (GOLD analysis project Ga0308419, IMG submission 203674) | Hot spring phototrophic mat microbial communities from Mushroom Spring, Yellowstone National Park, Wyoming, United States - 20090730_MS50 ... | reverse complement strand
TTGAGATCAACAATCCGCAAGGACCCGGAGGCATGTAGGACGATGTAGCGCTCGGAGACGTCTCGGTCAATCAGGTGCGTTCCGATCTCAGAGGCGTTTGCCCCCGCTAGAGCCGCCACTCGAACCGCTCCAGCACGGCGCTCGAAGCCGCCAGTTTCAACCGTCGGAAGCGCGTTGTCCATCTCTTCGACTTGGTTCGGAAAGCGGATTGGATCTGGCTGGCGGGACACACCCCCGATCAGAGTCTTGAGCGGCGCTTCAACGAGACGTCCCATCAATCAGCCCCCGTAGTAGCGGTAGCGGAACCGGCGCAGAGCCAGGTCCGGATTGTGCAGAATATTGGCCTGACCGACCTCAGTCTGTGCCTCGTGATCGAGAAGCTGCGCCCAAGCGCTCATCTCGCGCTGCAGCAGGTTCGCCTGAAGTGCCGGCGACGTTAGGACGTCATCCTGATAGAGCCGCGCGGCCCGAGCGGTCACATACTGCTGTGCGGCCAGAGGCAAGTCCTCAAACGACAAAACCATTCCGATTATGACGTCCAGTGGTTTTGTCCCAAGATTGAAAGAGTCGGCATCGCGGTCGTAGATTTTCCGCAGGTCATCCGTCGGGTCCTTGCGGACCGTCAGGTTCCGTCCGGCCGAGCGGCCCACGGGAACCACACGCGCCCAAGTGGGTGGCAGGACCACTTGGCCCTGCGCGTCCGGCAGGAGCCGTTTTGGTTTCCTTTCGGACCCCGTGGTGTTCCAAGACCAGTCGGTTGCCTGCACCTCGCGGACCGCGCGGTCCAAGTAGATGGCCGCCAGAAGGCCCTCGGCCAGCCCAGCGTCCAGCGACGACACGGGGGACTCACCGGTTGCCGTCAGGATCTCATTGACGGCTTCAAGGCGCGTCATCATCCGCGCGGTCCTCCATTAGAAAATGAAAAAAAGCCCCCAGGCCCGAAGGCCCGGGGGCAAAAAGCGGCCAGACTCAGAGGGCCGCAGAGCGCAGCTCCACCGCGCACTCGGGCCGCAGGGTCCCGAGACCGGAGAGCAGAGACGCCACCATGAAAGTCTCCTGGCGGCGAACATCACGCGTGGTCTCCAGAGTCGGAGCCCGCAGCGTCACAGCGCCCACCGCGTCCTCGCACCAGACGATTCCGCGGGTGTTAGTGTAGTTTGCGCGGTACTTGCTATAGATAGAGGTGTCCGTCGACTGGTTTGTGGACGGCACATGCTTTGTCGGCATTACCGAAACGCCATCAACCTCCAGCATCATACGACGCTCAGAGAAGGTCTGGGTGGCGCCAAAGTCGCGCTCGACAAAGAGATACCGACCTGCCGGATCGACGGCAAAGCGCAGCGCGTCGAAGGCGGGACGCGGAAGCGCGCAGTACCGACGGTAGCTCTCGGGAACGTCCCGGTCGTAGAAGATCCGGTTTGCCGCGCGGATCGCCTGAACGATAGCCTGACCGTCGTACACACCGGCAGCGTTTGGGGCCAGAGCAGGATCGACGACCTGAGCGCCGGACGGGAACGGACCGTCCGCCGGAGTACGAGCTGCGAGCACTAGAGCGCGGGCGATGTTCTGGTCGTGAACGCGGGCCAGAGCAGCGCCAAGCTCCGCGGCAAACCGAGAGCGGACCTCGAAGTGAGAAAGCATCTCGTCGATGTCCGACACCGCCACGTGCGACACCAGCAGCTCATCCGGAGTGATGATGATCTCGCCAGTGTCAATGGTGTTCCCGAGCAGCTCCTGGCCGGGCTGATGGTACTCAGCCGTCGCCTTCCAAGTCTTCGGGAAGCGAGCCGAGCGCATGCCGCCAGAAATCCGCAGCGTGCGAATGTAAGGCTCAAAGATGTTGGCCTGTTCGAAGGCCGCCAGAACCTCGCCGCCAAAGACGTCGAGAAACAGCGCCCGATCGTTAGGCGGCGCGGACTGGCCGCGACCGAAACGGGTCGGGTTAGAAGGATCACCGAAAGCCATTGCTTTAGGTCCTTTCGTGTAAGGGTTGCGTTAAGGGTGGGTGAAGCATCAGGTCCTACCTTAGCGTCGGATTGTCCACCAGGAGTCCGCGCGACGGAAGAACGTCAGCTGCGCCCGATTGTCCGGCTTTCGGATCCGGGTCGGGGGTACTTTATCGGCCAACGCCGACAAAGAATTTCGTCAGAAAGTACGCGCGCGAATCCGCTCGATGACTTCGGCTCTGTATGCCTCGTCAGTGCGATAACGCGGGTCGCGAATAGCCGCGGTCTGCTCTGCCAAAGAGCGGAAGCCGACAACCGTTGCGGGAGCAGCGGAACCGCTCTGAACCAGAGGGGGGCGCGGGGCGGTAGGCGTGTTAGCGCGTCCGCTTGCGGCGTAAAATCGTCCGCGCAGCGCGTCTAGTGCGAGACGCCAATCAGGACCTCGAAGCCGCGCATTATACTCAGCTTTCTCGGCTTCAGTCAGAGCGCCGGACGCCCAAGTCATCAAAGCGGTCATCTGAGCCTCGCCGCCGACATATTTGATCGCCTCGGCAGCATTGCGCTCGGCCTGCGCCTGGTAAGCCTCGCGCATCATCTTGACGTGCGTCTTAACCAACGCCTTCGGCAAGCCCAGTCCATTGACCAGCGCGTCGTAATCTTCTGGGTCAAGATCGCCCTGCGTCAAGATTTTCTGCGCGGCCACCTCAGGGTCAAGCCCCGCACGACGCACGACGATCTCGCTCGCGGTGAAAGCGTCAGCATCTTCCGGAATATCAAGGTCCGCAAGGACCTGCTGGACCTTCTGTACTTCCTGAGCCGCTTGGCCATCAGGACCCCCCTCGGCACCGCCTGTCGGAATCTGCAGACCCACCGGAGCCAACCGGGCCTCCTGGCCGCCCGCAGGCCCCTCAGTGGCCGCCGGGGCCGTCTGGCTGGCCGCGCGGGCCGCCTGGGCCAGTTGGCTCTGACGGCGCTCCAACTCGCGGTACGACTTAAGAAGGGCATCAATACGAACCTCGCCCCTTGCCGGATCCCAGAACTTCTCCGGAACGTCCGCCGGACGGGGCCGCACGGTCGCCGCAGGGGCCTGAGAGGCCTCTTGGCCGCCATCAGGAACCTCAGGAGCCGCCTGGGCCACGGGGTCCTGTCGGTTTCCCTGCGCCTTGCGGAACCGCTCGGCCATGGCCGCGTTGTACTCGGCGCTGCCCGGCGCAAAAGCCGCCGCCTGGCCCTGTTGCGCCGCAGGGGCCGGCTGGCCCGGGCGGGACCATGCGGTCCGCTCGGCCACGCGGGCCGCGCCGGCACCCTCAAGGGCCGCGTCGGCCGCGGGGGCCTGGCGGGAGATGGCGGTAGCAGTAGAAGAAGTGTCGGTCATCTAGTTGGTCTCCAGTTGTCCGCACAATGCGGGCTGGCGGAGGCGGAATGCCTCAGCTTCAGGCGGGGGAAGGAACAGTCCCTGGTGGAGGCGCGGCATTGATCGCCGCGTCAGCAATCGACTTAGCCATTCTCGGCACGGACTGAGCCGCCATTGCCTGCATCATCGCCGCTTCGCGGTCGGCGATTACCTCTTCCTCGGTCTTGATGCAGTTCGTCAGACCAAGCGCGGTCATGTAGCGGTTTAGCAGCTCGCCCATTTTCAGGCGCTCCGTTGCGGCTGGGCCAAAGGCTTGGGCGCCTTGAATCGCCATCGTAACGCGCTGGATGTCTTGCTCTCGGCCCAGAGCCTCAACGCCCGTCAGGATGACAGGCTCAATCGCCTGGAGCGCCTCCTGGCGCAGCTTGCCCTGGTCTGCCATCTGAACCATCAGAGCGCGGGCCAGTGGTCCCATCAGCTCGGCCCCCAGGGCAGAGTAGACACCGCCAAGAACGCTCTCTAGCTCTTCGATCATCACGCGCAGCTCGTAAGCAGTGACGCGCTCCGCATGACGCTGAACGCTGTTCGTCATCAGAAATGCGGCGCGAAGCTCCTGCTGAACGCGCGCCAACTCCTGAGCGGCAAACTGAACACCAGCAACATTGCTAAATTGCATCCAGGACACATCCTCCGGGTTGCCGACAACGACATCGCCGTTGCGGGCTTGAGCGATGCGCCGACGCAGATTCAGCCCGCCGGTGGCATTAGGCCGCTGGAAGATCAAGTTGCGCGCTCCCATGGCCGCGCCGTCAGCGACATCACGCTGCAGGCCATTGGCATACCGGAGATCGGCCAGATGGTCATCGACCTTGGAGCGTCCGTAGTGCTCGCCGTCAATCCGATTCCATGCCGGGAACAGCCAAGGCATGTCCTCGGCCCTATATGTCCCCGAAGTTTCGTCAAGACGCGTCTCTCCAAGCTCTTGCCAAACCTGCCACTCGCCCTCGCCGACGGCCTTCAGACACGTGTACAAATCTGCAGCCGGAGTGCCAAGCGTTGTCGAAATGTGGCTCGTTGTGGGGGACCGAGATGCAATAGAGCGCTGCTCTTCGGGCAGGCTTTCAATCGAGACATGCTCGCGAATAATCGCCTCTGCTACGCGACCAGAGCCGTCGCGTCGCAACACAAAATGCTCTAGGCCGAAGACGCGCAGGCGGTTGTCAGGCTGTAGATAGACGCAGGCGTTGCCGGTGATAACGAGCCGAAGCATTAGTCTGTAGAAGACCGCGCGCCACGCCCGACGCTCAACCTCACTGATGACAACGTCTTCCAGATCCGACAGAAGGCGTTCCTGCTCGGGCGTCAGCTGAACGGCACCGCCAACCACCTGCGAAGCGGCCATTAGAAGCTCAGCCGGAACACTTAGCCGCATAAAGCGCGCGCCAGGCGGCAGAAGCGCAACGGCCAGCTTAGACGCCAAGGCCGTGGCGCAGACCGCACCGATAGAAGAGTCCGGCTCCGGCAGTACTTCCGTCGACGGGTGCCCCTCTGGCGGGCAGACGGCAGGAACGGTCAGCGCGGCGCACTCGCGAGCGCGACGCAAGTATGCCTCCCGCTCAAGCGCCAGGCGTCGGTAGCGCTGAGCTGCCGTCGGGGCTTCCTCATGAATCACGGAATATAAACTCCGCTTCCTGCGCCGGTAATCGTTCCTGAAAGGGGAATGCGCAACTTGTTGCGGTTGAGGCGACCAGCCTCGGCACTCGCGCGAGAGCGAGCTGCGCCGAGCGCGTCGGGATCTGGCGCATTCACACGAGGCGCTTCAAGAGCTGGCGGCGCGGGCGCAGGCGGCGGGGGCGGAGGGGTCGGCATCCGCGGCGCACGAAAGATACCACCCATCACCGAGCCTCCTCGTGGCACTTGCGGACACCGTCGCGCAGCGCGGCATAGTCCCGAACAATATCGGGCCACACGGCCTCGGGGGGCGCCTCGCGGATCTCGCGCGCCAAGCGGGCCTGCCGGTCCGCAGGGTACTCCACGAGGCCCACAGGGCAGACCAGACGGACCTCAGGGGCCACAGGGATCACGGGTGCCGCACAAGCCAAAAGGCCCAGCAGGGCCGTCAGGACCAAAGGGACAGCCGGACGGATCATCACAGGCCTCCGCGCTCTAAACGCGCCACCAGCTCCTCGCGGCTGGCTCCGGAGGTCGCCGTCTGGGCCGCAGCTACCCGAGCGGTTGCCGACTGGGCCTGCTCGGCCGCTTTGGCCCGTGCGGCAGCCGTGCGGACCTCGGCCTCTAAGCGGCCAGCCCGGCGGTCATCCCGGCGAAGAAGCGCCAGGACGACAGAGCTGACGAGTACAGCGCCGGCACCCAGCCAGGCGCGCAGAGTTGGCCCCGCTCCGCCCAGCAGGCCAAGGAGTTGCGCGATCATTTCGGTGATCTCCTACTGCAGAGGGGGAACGGGAATCTCAATACGGCGCGAGGCGGGCTGCCAGGCGCCGAGAGGTGACAGGAGGCGGGCAATGGCGCGGGCGCGGCGGCGCGAGGAAACGGTCAGAACGACGCGCTCATGACCGAGAAGATGTGTCAGCGCCAGGCCGATCCGAGCGGCAGCCACTAGGTTCAAACGGACCCTGGTGGTCCGACAGACGTGCCAGACGGCTACTCTAGGGTCCTTCGGAGCCGAATGGCACCAGGCCAGGAGATGCTCCTGGCCCCAGCGGTCCGTCAGCGCGACACGGACCGAGCGGCCATCCTCAAGGTACTCCAGCGGCCAGCGGCCCAAATAGGGCCAGCCGGCAGCCTCCAGGGCCTTGCGGAACGAGGCGGCGTCGGGGCGGAAAAGCAAGCGCATCAGCCGTGTGGCTTGGCGGCGGCGCGCCAAGCGATCAGATCGTCGATAAGGTCGCGCTTGCCGGCCTCCCGCGCCCAAAGCTCGACCGGCTCTCCGACGCGCGGGAAGCGAGCGGGATAAGCCTCGGCAAGACGCTTCAGAAGATCATCGGAGCGCTCGGGCCAGCCATCGACCTCCGCCTCGTCCTCAACAGGGCGAGGATTCAACGGGTCGGCGTCTTCCGGGACCTCGAACGCCGGGGCCGCGCCGGGCGGCGAGATGAGTCGTGGTCGACGCATAGGGGATGCTCCGAAGGCTTGACACCGTCTTGCCAAGCGGCACGCAGAACCTCTAAGACGGCGGGCTGGCGGATGATGCCTGACAATGCCGAACCGACTAAGGACGCAACAACCTCTTCTTCTAGGCTGGGGTCGGCAATAGTTAAGTCACGGTAGACAACGTGAATAAGCTCATGCAAGATGATCTGAGCCTGTCGGTCGGCGGGCGCGCGTGGATCAATCTGTACTTCGTGCTCAGAGGCGTGCGTGTAGCCCCAGGCGGCCTCTTCATCAGGAATCTGAGCGAACCGAATCGTCCAATCGTTTGCCGGCCCGCGGAATCGCAACACGACACCCCACAACCGCTTAGCTCTGAGAGGCTCTATATTGTAGAGCCTGAAGAGCTTAACCAGGCCTCAACGGCCTCCGCATGGGCCGCCAGGATCCCCTCAGCCCAAAGGACCTGGTGGCCCGTGGGGTGCTCCAAGGGGCCGCAGTCCCAAAGCGGCTCGACAGATGCCAGGACCCTCGGAAGCCGGCTGAGCCGGTCGGCCAGCCTGACGACGTAGAGCGCATCAACAACTTCCATTGGTGGCACCAAAGAGGTGCCCCATGGAGACATCCCAACCTCCCATCCCTCAGGGGGCCAGGCGGATTCCACTCGGTCCTGTGGGGTGGCCGCCTGGCGGTCCATCAGGGCCACCAGGCGGTCCCCGGCGGTTTCCTCACGGTCAGCCATGCGGAGCCTCCTGGACCGGAAAGGCCATTTGGGCCTTAGAGGCCTTAGGAACCTTGCGGGACCGGGCGGCTTTGCGGGCCAAAAGGGCTTCGGCCATGGCCTCGACGGCCTCGATGCCGAAGCGGTTCTGCGCGGCGTTGAAGATCCAACAGACAAGCCTGCAGTTGTCAGGTGAGTATGGGCCGTTAGGGTCGATTCGATCGATCGACGGTGCCCAGGGCGACACTTCGGCCTCGGCGACGAACTCGCGCGTGAGTTCAAAGGGAATGCCGGTGACTTCGCACCGGCCAGCCAAAAGGCGCCAAGCCACCCAGTCGGGCGTCAGGGCGATATCGCCCAGGCCCTTGTCCCTGGCCCGCCGGCGAGCGAAGCGAATGAGGTCATGGCTTCGCGCGCGGATGAGGGCGCGGGCCTCAGCGGAGATTAAAGCATCGATCCGTGTAGAATTCGGAGACATGGTTACTCCTTTCTGACTTTCGCAACTTTCGCAACGTTGATCCAGCCGTTGTCGGGATCGGGGCGAATCAGGCCCGACCGCTCGGCGAGGCGCGGCAGGCCAGGGACGACCGCCGGGCGCTCATCTTCTTCTGGCAGCTTACCGTCGTCTTCTTTTAGCAGGCCGGTGTCCGGATCATAGACGACCAGGCAGGCTAGGCCAGTCTCGCCCGACAAACGATTCTTGAGAACCCGCACGCGCGTCCGGCGGCGCTCCAGCGGATCGTCTGCTTGCTGGTCTCGCTCCAAACCGACCACTGCATCAGACAGCTGAGCGATGGCACCGGAGCCACGCAGCTGCCCTAGAGTGACGCGTCCTCCTTCTTCGTGACTCTTTGCGCCCACCCCGGGCCTAGACAGATGACAGACCACATGCAGAATAATCCCGGTCTCCTGGGCCACGGACCGCAGGATCGTCATCAGCCGATCGATGGTGCGTCGCTCGTCACCGTCGGTATCCATGCCGCTAACGACAATCGAAATGTGGTCGAGAACCAGGATCTTGCATCCCAAACCCTTCGCAAGATACCGTATTTTAGCAACCAACTCCTTCTCGGCCAAGCTCCCGAAGTGATCGTAGAGCCAGAGCCGCTGTGTCCCGAGCGTGGCTTCCGCGGCGGCGCGCAGCGCCTCGCGGGGGGCGGTACGCCCCGGGAGATGAATGGGAATGCCCAGGTGGCGCCCGACGAACCGCTGCGCCGTGCGCTTAGTGCTCTCTTCAAGGGCGATGTACCCCACGCGGTAACCGCTCATCAGCGCAGAGTACGCAACTTCGGCCACGAATGCGGACTTTCCCATACCCGAACCGGAGGTCCAGGTGATGATCGTCCCCGGGTGCTGCCCCTGAAGCATCTCGTCCAGGCCCCTCCACGGCAGAGGAAGACCCCGCCTGGTCGGCTCCAGGACCTGGGCGACCAGGTCCGCGGCATTGACAAGGCCGCCAGGCGCCCAAGGCCGAGCCTCCCAGACCGCGCGCTTGATGGCCTCGACTTGACCCGCCGCGGCGGCCTCGGCGGGGTCGCGCAGAGGCACTGTCGCGACATAGGCCTTGCCGGGCTGCAGAACCGCAGCGCAGGCTTCGGCGCAGCGCCGGGACGCCTCGTCCTGTCCTTGAACAAGAACGACCGACTCATAGCCTTCGGCAAAGGTCAGATGAGCGCGCAGAGCCGCAGCCGCCTCCCTTGGCACCGTCGTCAGAGTGCCAACAACGGGCCAGCGCAGGTCCTGAGCCTGCGCTAGCGCCAGAGTGCTGGCCGGCCCGAAACCGACGATCAGCTTTTTTCCAGAGCCACCGAAGAGGCCGCGACCGATCAGCACCGACCGAGCGGCCTCTGGGTCCTGACCGGGGATAGCAACAGTCAGCTCGTCGGCCGCATCGCGGTACTCGAACACGACGCGCTCTTCACCGGAGCGTTCGCCTCTGCCGACAAGCACGCCATAGCGCTCCGCCGCCGCCTTAGTCCACCCGCAGCCAGGCGGTGCCCACGGCTCGACATCGATGATGATTTCGTCCATTTCACTCTCTCCCGTTAGGCGGGCCGCGGTGGCCCGCGGTTGCCTCGGTCAGAATGGCATCGGATCTGAAGACAGCGGGCGTGGGGCGGCGCCAGGCTTAGCCCAGCGACATGCCCGACGCGCTTCTGCGTAAGCTCTGCGGCGCGCCGCCTGGGCCAGGCGCTCATGAGCGGTCATCCACGGCGCCTCATGCGGCGCAATCGGCTTGATGCCATAGCGAGCACAGAGCGCAATCAGCACCTGCTCTGCACCCTCGACATCAGAGCCAGCGTAATCCGCCGTGCTGTAGCAGAGATCTTCGCCGGCAGACCAAGCGTCGTCAACCTGTAGGATCCAGCCGCCGCTTGGCAGACGCCGACCCCAGGCGGTGTACGGGTGCTGCACATGAATCTCCAAGTCAGCACCCCCGTATGCTGTGTTGAGAGACATGGCTCTCTCCTCTACTGAGCGCGACGCCACCGCGGCGCCGCTGCCTATACACATAGGGCAAAGATCCGGAGCGTCAAGCCCTCGCTGTCAGATTCTGCATAGATCGAACGAAAATCGATCTCAACAATCTGAGCGTCGTCGATCCAAGCGATTCCGTTAAGTGCGTCTGCGACGGCTTTGATGATGTTGTCTGCGTCGGGCCTCTTAGTCGGACGCTCTAGTCCTTGTAGGGCCGCCAGGCGACGAGCCTTGCTCCAAGAGGTCGGTGCCGCTCGGCGCCACACGACCTCGATCCGCACGGGGCCGGTCAGCGGGGCGCGCCCGATCATTGCGCGGCGACCGGCGGCAGCTATTCTGGCGGCGTAAGCGCGGGTGCGCGGCGGGGTATAGACCCGCCCTCTCCGGCCAAGTCGGGGACGCTCTTTGGCGCAGGCTTGGCCCTCAATGACGATTTCGATCATTTTGCCCTCTTAGAGAAGAGGGGAGGCGATGGTTGCCTCCCCTGGCTCGGCACTCAAAAATCGATTCCGTCTTCCTGAATCGGTGCCTGGGCCACAGGGGCCACAGGGGCCTCCTGGGCCGGCTGGACCTCCTGGGCCGGCTGGGCCGACTGGGCCGACTGGGCCGTGTGGGTCTCCTGGTCCTGGCGGACCGGCTGGGCCGCTTGGCGCCGGAAGGGCGAGGTCTCGCGGCTCACCTCGCGGTACCGAGCGGCACCTCCGGCGCGCTCGACGGTGGCGCGCTGAATGAGGGGCGCGGGGGACTTCGGGGCCGACTGGACATGGGGAGCCGAATGGTCCCGGCGGACCAGCTGGGGCCGGATGGGCCGGACGGGAGCCGTGGGAATGTCGTCGAAGTCCGGCGGGCCGTCCTGGCGAACCGAATGGGCCGAAGGGAGATCCGGCATTCCGGAGGTCCCAGCGGTCATGCGGAAGGCCCCGCGGCGGATGAGCTGGACTTTCCACAGGCGGAGAGACAGGGTCTTGCCGTCGCGGGTGTCCGACGGCCACGGAGTGGCGATGAATCGGACGAGGTCGCCGGTCTGCGGCGCCTGGGCGGTCGGAAGGCGCTCTTTAGATGGACCGACATACTCTGGCTCACGGCGCGTCCGAGGGCGCAGATAGACAGAGTCTATGCGGTCGTCTTCGCGGATCGGCAGGATCACCGAGGACAAGTCGCCGCGGAGATGAGGCCAAGCCAGCTCGCCGATCTGCGTCAAGGCGTCTAGAAGGCGCTCTTCTTCCTCGGCGGTCCAGACCGTTGCGCCAGCCTCAGCGAGGGGGGAGTCGGGGGTGCGGGCGAAGTGCACGTAGGCGCCGTACCGGCCCGTGGCGTACTGACCTTGGCTGTCTGGCTCGCGGAGATCGGCGATGCCGACGATGCCCGGCGGAGACACGTACCAGACGTGTGGCAGATTCTCGACGATGGCTTGAGGCTCAGCACGATAGCCACGGACAGCCAAACGGCGGTTGTTTGTGAGGTAAGTCATGGAGGTAGCTCCTCGTCTCTCTGGGTTGAATCGACGACACCGCGCCGCCGACAGAGGTTATTTAAGCCCACTGCTCGGTGCCGTCAAGACGTCAAGCGAAGAAAAAACGCGACTCTTCGATCAGGGCCAGATCGAGCGTGCCACGAGGGGGCGGCTCTGGGACAGTGACCTGCGGATGGGCCGCACGAACCTCGTCGTAGAGACGGCGCGCCAGGTCTTCTCGATGAAGACGCCGAAAAGTACGGCGCAGTTCGGTATTGAGTTCGGAAACATGGCATGCATGGACGCCAACGGAGTCGTGAATTGAAGCGAACGAACGCACTCCGCGCAGAACCATCGCTTCGATGGTGAGCGCCAAGTGTGCCGCGTCAATCGAGTGGATCCAGTTGGGCGCGGACGCCAGCGCATTCTTTCGAGGGTCCAGGCCGGCACGAAGGTCTTCCTCCCACAGCAAGAGCGTGCCCTGTAGGGTCTTCACTCGGCGGATCCGCAGGCGCCAGTAAGACTGGCGGAGGCGGGTCCCGAGAGGCGTTGTCCACTCAAGCGGAATGCCGGCCTCGGCCAACGTTCTCGCCACATTTTGAATCCAAGACATCAAGGTGGTCGCGGCGCCCACGACGCCTTGCAGGCCCTGAATGATCTTTTCCCGCAGATAAGCGGCGGCGGCAGATTGGTTTTCGCGCTCTAAAAAATCAAGGTGACCGTCGGAGATGAGCTGTGCGCCGATGCCGAACGCGGTGACGCCGTACGGCGTTGTCATCACAGCGCGTTTCACGATCTTGCGGGTCACTGTTGGGATCCGCAGGGCGATCTCGTGACCAGCCTCTCGGTCCGCCTGGACCAGAGCCTCTACGGCCTCGGCAACTGTGGCATAGATGTCGCGCCGCGGGCCAGGCGTAAGGTTCGTGGCTTCGCCGCCGACCGGATCCAGCGCGATGGCGCTCAGGTGCTGCAAACCGTTACAAGTACCGTCGACGTTGACGGGCAGGTGCGAGATGAACCCTTCCGGGCCGTCCGGCACCTGAAGGGCCATGTAGATTTCTCGGCAGGTCGCCAAGAATTGCCAAGGCTCTTCGGCCTCGGTCCAGCCAAGGTCCTCCAGGGGCCGTTCGGCCCAGGCGGCCACGCGGTCCAGGCGGCCCTCCAGCCAGGCCACACGGCCCTCCGGATCCATCTTGTCCACCCCGTGGCCCCAGGCCCCGCCGGCCCGGACGGCTAGCCAGTAGGTCCCTGTGGGGCCGAGGGGCCGCCCCTCGGCAAAGTGGAGGAGCGCGCGCTGTAAGTCGCAGCCCTGGGGGTTGGGACCGAGGGCGGGGATAGGGTAGATCCGACCGCGGAAGTCCAAAGAATGCGGCAGCCAAATGGCGTCTTCATCGGCAAATTCTTGAGCAACGCAAAGCGCCGCAAGAAAGTCGCCGCGCTGCTGTGCAAGCGATGCATTTCTTGCATGAATTGCGGCAATTGAACTTTTGTACCGAGCGCGTTCGCGCCGGCTCATGCCTTGCCAGACATCGTCTGGCAAACGTGCCGGAAGCGGTTCGTCTTCCGCGCACGGCAGACCCGGCAGGCTCAATCCGGACGACCATGCTTCTTCGACAACGTCCAGAATGAACCTGTTGATGCGCCACGGCGTCGCCTGAATCGCGTTCAAAGCACCAAGGTGCGCCGGGCCGACCTCGATCCGCTCTATGCCAGCGGTGTGGCGGTGGATTCCGGACCGGATCAGGGGCGTGCGGAGCGTCAGGTAGCCTCCTTCGATCATCATGGGCGGATTCTCCATGGAACCGGCGGAACGGTCATCGGCAAATAGACCGGGCGCAGCAGCGCACGCTCGTCCGCGATTTCTCGAATCGTTGCCACCGCGCCCGGCGACAGCGCGACGGTCGCCTGGCTCCGCGGCCCAGTGCCGCCGTCTCGACGGACGAAGACCGGTCCGCCGGCCTCCAGCAAAGCGTCGAGCAGAGCGGCTCCGACGCGCAGACGCAGGCGGCTGTCCCACGGCGCCATCCGCGGCAGTCCCGCACGCCAGCAGAACCTCTGCCACGCACGGGCCGTCTCGCCTTGTTTTGCCGTCTTTCGGAAAGCCTGGTAGAGCCGCACCCCCTTTGGCTCTCCCGACCTCTCGGCAGCTGCTTGGGCGCGGTCTGCGGCGCGCACAGCGTCAATTTCGACCTCAAGCTGCACTGCTCGACCAATCTCCTGACACAATGCCGTCACCGACGTCGGCCCCGCCAGGACCGCGCGGAGACCAACGACAACCGCCAGGGCCGCAAGCCGATCGGCCCCCACGGCCTCTACGCGGCGCCACACGGCCCGCTCCTCGGGGGCCAGGCCGCCCTCGCGGCTTGCCAAGCGGCCTATGCGGGCCTTAACGGCAGCCTCCAGGCCGCCGAACATCTCGCGCAGAACGGCATCCACTCCGGCCTTTTGGTGCGCCAGCAGGCCCTCTTGGGTCCGACGGAACCGCGCGGCACCGCGGCTCACTTGGTCCGCCTCGCGGGCCTGCTGGATCTTGACCGCGTGGGCCTTCGGGGGCGACCACAGGTCCGGGCGGGACCAGGCGGCGTCCGCGGGGGCCTCGCGGGCCGGCTGGGCCTCAAGGGGGTCGACGTAGGCTTCGCCCGGGCGAACAAGGTAGCGGATAATGTTCATACGGACCTCACGGAAGATGTCGGTGAGCCGCGGCGACCAGTCGGCGCGCCACGTCATTTAAGCGGGGATGCAGGGTGCCAAGCCGCTTGGCCGCCCAGTGGGCCGCGCGGCGCAAGTCTCCCTGCGGACCAACGGCCACAAGGTACTCCGGCAGGAGCCGGTCGGCCAGATGGATCGTGGGGGCCTCTTGGGCCTTGTGGGCCGCGCGGGCCGCACGGATTGCTTCGGTGATGCGGGGGTCGAGGAATAGCGCTGAGTCCATAGGGTCTCTCCGGCTGCCACAAGGACATAGGGGCGGCCAAGCGGCTCCGCAAGGGCCTGGCGGGGCGTATGTCAGCCTGAGCTGTCCCAGAGGCGTATGTCAGCCTGAGCCGAGGGGGAGGACGGAAGGAGGAGGGGGGG
>Ga0308419_1001794_pt1 | contig 14187 bp, 12 predicted proteins | sample HotsprSampleMS50_FD_203674 | JGI IMG/M metagenome (GOLD analysis project Ga0308419, IMG submission 203674) | Hot spring phototrophic mat microbial communities from Mushroom Spring, Yellowstone National Park, Wyoming, United States - 20090730_MS50 ... | reverse complement strand
AGTTGCGCGGCGTGATGGTAGATCGTGGTGATCGACAGCCCGCGCCTGGCTGCCACTTCTCGCGCCGACAAGCCCTGGGCAAACAGGATGCCCGTCGCTTCAAGCGTCGAAACCGGCCCGCCATCGCCATCAGGGCCGGCGTGGGCTTCCGCCGTGTGACCGGCGTCAGTCGCCGGCGCGGGCAACTCGCCGCGCGACCGGCGGATATGGTAGTCGCAACATGGTTTGGCGCGCGGTTCGCTCATGTCGCCAAAATGCCGCAACAACATGACCTGCCGGCATTCAGTCGTCGATTCGGCGTAGGCGATCATCTTTTGCAACTGGGCGCGCTTGTGCGCGCGGCGCCGCTGCACATCCTCTGCTGTCGCCAACAGCGCCTCTTCCGTCAACGCGCCGACGCGGAACGGAATGCCGTATCCCTCCTCATCCAGGCGCTCCAGACTGCCGGCCTGCTCGAGCTGCAACAGGCCCACCCGCAGCTTGACGTCGAATAGCCGGGTCATGCGCGCCAGTTCCTCGACCGACACGCGCGCCACGCCATTGCGCGCGCGAGACGCGATCGCTCTGTGCAAAGCTGCCAGTTCGTTGCGCGAGGGGGCGTCGTTTTCGATGAACCACTCCTGCAACTTGCGGTCCTGGGGCGCGTAGAGCAACACGCACTGAGCCAGCTTGCCGTCCCTGCCGGCGCGCCCGGCTTCCTGATAGTACGCTTCCAACGTGCCGGGGATGTGGAAGTGAGCCACGAAGCGCACGTCGGGCCGGTCAACGCCCATGCCAAAGGCATTGGTGGCGATCATCACCGCGTTTGGGGCGTTCAGATACCCATCCTGCGCCGCTGTTCTTTCCCGGCGATCCATGCCGCCGTGATAGACAAACGCCGGGATGCGATAGTCCGCCTCAAGCGTCAGCGCCAGTTCGTCAGCCTCGCGGCGGGTGCCCACGTAGATGATGCCGGCGCCTTTGACCACACCCAAAAGCTTGCGCAACGCCTGCAACTTCGCGCGCAGGTCGGGTGTGTGCCGGACATGAAAGACAAGGTTGGGGCGGGCAAAGCCGGTCACGATGCGCTCGGCAGAGGCAAGACCCAGTTGCCGGATGATGTCGTCCTGCACCTCCGGCGTGGCCGTGGCGGTCAGCGCCACCGTGACCGGTTCATCGAGCAGCTTGCGCACTGCGCCCAAATGGAGATAGTCCGGCCGGAAGTCGTGCCCCCACTGCGAGATGCAATGCGCCTCGTCTACCGCAAGCAGCGATATCCTGACCTTCTTGAGCGCCGCCAAAAACGACGGGTTGCGCAGCCGCTCTGGCGCGACATACACCAGTCGCCAGTCGCCGTTCTGCATCCGGTGAATGCGCCGGGCTTGTTCATCCGATGACAGTGAGCTGTTGATGTACGTCGCGGCGATGCCGCGCTCGCTCAAACGATCCACCTGGTCTTTCATCAAGGCGATCAGCGGCGAGACCACCAGCGCCGTGCCGGGCAGAGACAGCGCCGAGAACTGATAGATCAGCGACTTGCCGCTGCCGGTGGGCATCACGACCAGTGTGTCGCGCCCGTTGAGAATATGGCTGATGGCTGCGCGCTGGCCGGGGCGAAAGGCCGGCACGCCAAAATGGCGCTCCAGCAGCGCCATCGAGATCGCGGTGTGTTGCCCTTCTGTCATGGGTCACAACGAACCGCTCAGGACAAAACGGCGTCGAGCGCCCGGCTGGTTTCTGCCACAGCCTGCTCAACCGGCATGGCCTTGATGGCCGCGCTAAACGGTTCCACGGTGATGGGGCCGTCGTATCCGATGCGGCGCAGCGCGCCCAGGAAGCCGGCGATATCGATCACCCCGGTCGCGCCGACCATATCGCGCTCGTTGTCGATCTGCTCGTCCGGCGACCGGCCAGGGCGGGCGTCGTTGACATGCACATACACCACTTCCTGCGGCGCGAGCGCCTCGATATCGCCAATGAGACCGTGCGAGGTGTACCAGTGAAAACAGTCCAGCAGAAAGCCGATGTTGCCGGCGCCAATGGCCGCGCCCAGCGCGCGCATGCCGTCCATCGTGTGGATGAAGTCGTATTTCCGACTGGCGCGCAGGGTGCGCGGGCCGACAAACTCCAGACCCAGCCAGATGCCGTAGGCTTTTAGAATCTCGGCCACCGGTCGCAGCCGGCGCGCGACCAGGGCAAAGTGATCGTGAAATGGCAACTCGTTCGAGCACGGCATGACCCAGGTCACGCAACGGGTTACGCCAAGCGCAGCAGCCAGTCTGGTTTCCTCAATGAATCGCGGCAGACTCTCCACATAGTTCCGCTCACTGTACCAATCGCGCCACGCGACGCTCAGTCCAAAACTGGACGCCTTCAAGCTGGTCGCGGCAAACCAATCCTGAGCCGCCCGCAAAGACTGCGAACGGGCGATGTCGAGAAGAAAGCCGGTGTCGAGATCGATCCCGGCGAAGTTGTGCTGCCGGGCCAGGTCGCACGCTTTGTCGAAGGGTAGCGCATGGCCCAGTGCGCCGACGCTGAGGTTTTTGTACATGGCCAGTATTGTAGTCGCGGGCAAGCCAGAGAACGGGAGGAAGGAAGACGGAAGAAGGATGAAGGATCAAGGATCAAGTATCAAGTATCAAGGATGAAATAGTGAATGAGCGCCAATCGCCAATCGTCAATCACCAATAATCCTCAAGTGTTGCTCTAAGCAAGGGGAGGTAAAGGAGTACAATTCCACAGCACGTTGGGTTTTGATCTTGTGACGCGGTATGGAGTACAAAGACTATTACAAGACGCTTGGCGTCGAGCGGAACGCCGATGAGGACACCATCAAAAAGGCGTACCGTAAACTGGCGCGCCAGTTCCACCCCGACGTCAACAAGGGCGACAAAAAGGCAGAGGAGCGCTTCAAGGAGATCAACGAGGCATACGAAGTGCTGGGGGATCAGGAGAAGCGCAAGATGTACGACCGGTTGGGCAGCGACTTTCGGCGTTACCAGCAGGCCGGCGGCGACCCGCGCGCGTATGACTGGACCCAGTGGTTCAACCAGAGCGGCCAGGGCCGGCCAACCGGCAACGTGCGCATCGAAGACCTGGACCTGGGCGATTTGTTCGCTCAGTTCTTTGGCGGGGGGCTTGGCGAGGAACAGGCCGGCGACTTCCGGCGCGGGCGTTCTTCGCGCAGCCGGCCGCGCGATCTGGAGCAGCCCGTCACCATCACGCTGGCCGAGGCATACCACGGCACGACGCGCATTCTGAGCAAGGACGGCGAGGAAATCGAGGTGAAGATTCCCGCCGGCGTGAAGACCGGCTCGAAGGTGCGCGTGCGCGGACAGGGCGCCCGCAACAGCAGAGGCGAGGCCGGCGACCTGTATCTGATCGTCGAGGTTGCGCCCGATGCAACCTATGAACGCCGGGATGATGACCTGCACTGCGAGATCAAGGTGGACGCCTTCACGGCCATGCTCGGCGGTGAAGTGAAAGCGCCAACCCTTGGCGGAGATGTCGTGGTCAAGGTTCCAGCCGGAACCTCATCGGGCAGCCGCATCCGTCTGCGCGGCAAGGGCATGCCCCGGCTGTCGGCCAAAGGTGAACACGGCGATCTCTACCTGCGGGTGATGATCACCGTGCCCACTGATCTGACGGAGGATGAGCGCCAGGCCTTGCAGAAAATGGCGCGCCGGCGCGGCATCCTGTAGATCAGCCTGCCCCGAAAAAACGCGAGGCCGGATCGTTCGAGGCGATCCGGCCTTTTTGCCCGTCGAGCTATGCAACAGCGATTTGCCGCAACACCGTCGGCAGAATGCCGCCGTTCAGGTAGTAGTTCACTTCCACAGGCGTGTCGAGCCGGGCGATTGCCTCGAAGGTGAACGCTGAGCCGTCGGGGCGCTGGACGCGCACCGTCAGCCGCTGGCGCGGCTGGATATCTGGACTGACATCGATTGTGAACGACTCGGCGCCGGTCAGCCCCAGCGTCTCGGCGTTTTGCCCCTCGACGAATTGCAGCGGCAGCACGCCCATGCCCACAAGGTTGTTGCGATGAATGCGCTCGTAGCTCTCGGCGATCACGGCGCGCACCCCCAGCAGGGCGCTGCCTTTGGCCGCCCAGTCGCGCGATGAGCCGGTGCCATATTCCTTGCCGGCGATGACGATCAGCGGAACGCCGGCTGCCTTGTACTTCATGGCCGCATCGTAGATCGGCATGACAGGGGCGGTAAGGTTCGTAAGGTCGGTAAGGTTGGTAAGGTTCGTAAGGTTATCAACGTCCGAACCTGACGAACTTGATGAACTTGACGAACCTGACACATCTGACAAACCCGACAAACCTGACACACCGAAATAGCGGGTGACGCCGCCTTCAACGCCGGGAACCAGCAGATTCTTCAGGCGGATGTTCGCAAACGTCCCGCGCGTCATGATGCGGTCATTGCCGCGCCGCGTGCCGTACTGGTTGAACTCCTCTTTGGGCACGCCCTGCTCGATCAGATAGCGCCCGGCGGGGCTGTCCAGCGCGATGTCGCCGGCCGGCGAGATGTGATCGGTGGTAATCGAGTCGCCGAAAAGGCCCAGCACGCGCGCGCCGACAATGGGCTGCACCGGCGGAGGCTCAAGCGTGAAGCCTTCAAAGTAAGGCGGCTCTTGAATGTATGTCGAATGCGCATCCCAGGCGTACAGGTCGCCGGTCACGCCGGTGATGGCCTGCCACTGCTCGCTGCCCAGCGTCACTTTGGCGTACTCGTTCTGGTACATCTCCGGCTTGACCGCGCGCGCGATCGCTTCTTGAATCTCCTGCTGCGTCGGCCATAGGTCGCGCAGGTACACCGGCGCGCCATCGCTGCCCACGCCCAGCGGGTCGCTGGTCAGGTCGATGTCGGCTGTGCCGGCCAGCGCGTAAGCCACCACCAGCGGCGGCGACGCCAGGTAGTTGGCCTTGACATGCGGATTGATGCGCCCCTCGAAGTTGCGGTTGCCGCTCAGCACCGCCGCCGCGACCAGATTCTGGCTTTGCACAGCATCGGCCACAAGCTGCGGCAGCGGACCGCTGTTGCCGATGCAGGTCGTGCAGCCATAGCCCACCACGTGAAAGCCCAGCGCTTCCAGATCGTCAAGCACGCCGGCGGCGCGCAGATACTCGGTCACCACACGCGATCCAGGAGCAAGACTGGTCTTGACGTAGCCGGGCACCTTCAGCCCCCTGGCGACTGCCTTTTTCGCCAACAGGCCGGCCCCCAGCATGACACTGGGGTTCGATGTGTTCGTGCACGAGGTGATGGCGGCAATCACCACCGCCCCGTGTTTGAGCGTGTATTCATCAGAATGCCCGTTCTTTGCCGGGCCGGGCGATTGGATGGTCGCCGTTCGCGCCAGATCATCCTCGCGCAGGCCAAAGCCGCGCTCTTTCACCGGCGCCAGCAGCGCCTTCTGAAACGCCTGCTTCATCTGGCTCAACGGCACGCGATCCTGCGGGCGTTTGGGGCCGGCAACGCTCGGCTCGACTGTGCTCAGGTCCAGCTCCAGCGTGTCGGTGAAGATCGGGTCCGGCGTGGCGTCGGCGCGGAACAGGCCCTGCTCTTTGGCATACCGCTCGACCAGGCTCACCAGATCCTCACTGCGGCCGGACTGGCGCAGGTAGCGCAGCGTCTCATCGTCGATGGGGAAGTAGCCCATCGTGGCGCCGTATTCCGGCGCCATGTTGGCGATGGTGGCGCGATCGGGCAACGACATGCTGCTCAGGCCGGCGCCGTAGAACTCGACGAACTTCTCGACGACGCCTTTCTTGCGCAGCATCTGCACCACGGTCAGGGTCAGGTCCGTGGCTGTCACGCCCTCGCGCAGCGCGCCATACAGCCTGAAGCCGATCACCTCCGGCGTCACGATGTACAGCGGCTGGCCCAGCATCACCGCCTCGGCCTCGATGCCGCCCACGCCCCACCCCACAACACCCAATCCGTTAATCATGGTGGTGTGCGAGTCGGTGCCGACCACCGTGTCGGGATAGGCTGCGCCGTCTTTCGTCATCACCACCGTCGCCAGGTATTCGAGATTGACCTGGTGGACGATGCCGGAGCCGGGCGGAACGACGCGAAAGTTCTGAAACGCATTCTGGCCCCACCGCGCGAACTGATACCGCTCCAGGTTGCGCTCGAACTCTTTGGCGATGTTCAGGCGCAGCGCGTCCGGCGCGCCGAAATAGTCCACCTGCACCGAGTGGTCGATCACCATGTCCACCGGCACGATCGGGTTGATGCGCTTCGGGTCGCCTTTCATGCGCGCAAACGCCGAACGCATGGCGGCAAGATCGACGAGGCACGGCACGCCGCTGTAGTCTTGCAGCACCACGCGCGCCGGCTTGAAGGGATGCTCCGCCGGCCGGACGTTTTTGGCGTCCCAGCGCGCGACGTTCAGCACATCGTCTGCGGTGATCTCGAAGCCATCGCACTGGCGCAACGCCGCTTCGAGCAGGATTTTCATCGAAAACGGCAGCCGGTCGATCTCAACGCCGGCCTGGCGCGCAAAAGATGGCAGCGAAAAGAAATGAAGCGCTCCCTGCGCCGTCTCCAAAGCCCGGCGGGCGCTCAGAAAGGGGTTGGATGATTTGGCAGGTTTCATGGGGGGCAATTCTAGTTCAGCCGGCCAGCGGCCAGTCCACAACAGCATGTCGCTGCACAACCACAATTGGCTGGTTGTCTGCCGTCTCCAACCCGATCGCTGCCAGATCCCACCACACCACGCGCCCCGTCAGCACGTCGCCTGTGCGCAGGCGCAACTCAGCCGGCCGCTTTTCAGCATGGACAGCCAGCAGATAATCGGACAAGGCGCGGCGTGACCGGGCGCGATGCCACATGAGTTCCTCCACCGGCGCGCCGTAATATGCGGCCAGCTTGCGCACCAGATCCTCGTCGCTGAGGTCGCGATACCGGTATTCAATCTCGCGCAGCTTGCGGGCGTCAGCCTCGCCCAGCGCAGCCGCCAGGCCATTCATGCCATCTTCATGGCGCAGAGCGCGCAAAAAACGCAGATGATCGCCCAGGCTCATGCTGCCTCCACGGCGCACGTGTAATAGGCGATGGCCAGCTTCTGCAGCGTCATCTCGTGGCCATCATCCAGGCGCAAGGTCAGCGTGTAGGGGCTGAATCCGATCAGCCGGCCGCTGTGCATCTCGCCGTTGAACAATTTGGCGGTCAGGCGCGCTCCGGCGCGCTGAGCGTCCGTCAGGTACTTCAGCTCGAAGGTGTCCACTGCTTCCGGCAGAGCGGCGCGCCGGGCCTGGCCCGGCATCTTGTTGCTGGACGCCTGACTGCTCAGGCGCTCGTACTGCTCGCGCAGCCAGGCGCGCGCCTCGCGCGCGCTGAGTTGCTGCGCCGGCTTGCCCAGATCCGCCGCCAGTTCTTCCGGCAGCATCCCAAGCTTCATGGCCAGCGTGTCAATCGCGCGCAGTTGAGCTTCCCGGATCGGCGGCTCCACTTTGGGCGCAGCCGGCGCAATGTCAACCCCGTTTGATTTGGGCGGCGCAGGCGGCTTGGCAGCCGGGCGCAGCGCCGGGCGACTCTGGGGCAGTGGATTGCGCCGGCCAGTATCCGGTGATTTGGAGGGCGGCGGGGGCGGGTCTGAACGCGCTTTCAACACTTCCACCCCAACCGACAACGCGCGCGCCAGTTTCACATGATCCTGCGGGCGCAGCATTCGCCCGGATTCGTATTGTCGCAGCACAGGCACAGGGATGCCGGTTCGCACTTGAAGCTGTTCCAGGGTCAACCCTTTCATCCTGCGCAATTTCCAGAGATTTTCTGCCATGATTTCAGTATCTCACAGTCCAATGGGTATCGCAGAGGATTCTTTCAGCGAAAGCTGGCGAGGCCAGACGCGTGCGCCGCGCCTGTTGCAACAACTATCGCCAACCGTCAATCGCCAATCGATTATAGTAGCAAATTGGGTCTGCCCACAGCGCGCCGAATCGAGGAGACATCTCTATGAATTTGCAGGATCGAGTCGCCATTGTCACGGGAGCGAGCAAAGAGATTGGAGCAGCCATGGCCCTGGCGCTGGCGCAGGAAGGCGCAGCAGTCGTGGCGCACTATGCGACAGACCCGGAGCCGGCCCGGGCTGTTGCGGATCGCATCCTGGCCGGCGGCGGACGCGCCATCATCTTTGGCGCAGACTGTAGTCGCGTGGCCGATAACATCGCATTGGCGCAGGCTGCCATCGACGCTTTCGGCCGGCTGGACATTTTCGTCGCCAACGCCGGCATCACCCGCTTTGGCGCATTCCTCTCTTACACCGAGGCGGACTACGACAGCGTGCTCGACCTGAACTTGAAGGGCAGTTTCTTCGGCGCGCAAGCCGCCGCCCGGCGCATGATCGAGCAACGCCAGCGCAACCCCCAGGACCCCTATGGCGGGCGCATCGTGTTCAGTTCTTCCGTCGCCGGCTCTGTGGCTGTTCCGGGGCTGGCCGCCTATGGCGCCACCAAAGCCGGCCTCAACCATCTGGCCAAAACGCTGGCTGTTGAACTGGGGCCTTATGGCATCACCGTCAATGCGCTCGGCATTGGCCCAACCACCAACGCCCGCAACCTGCGCGATGACCCAAAATACGACGAACACTGGGCCGGCGTGCTGCCCATCGGCCGGGCCATGCGCCCCGAAGACGCAGCGGCAGCGTTGATGTACCTCGTCTCGCCGGCCGCATCAGGCGTGACCGGCGCCACACTGATGGTCGAGGGCGGCCAGTCGCTGCAATCGGTGTTGCCAGCCGCCGAACTGGAGCGGGGCAGGTAGACGCAGCCATGATTCTGACGCTCGACCTGGGCAGTTCATCGACCCGCGCCCTGCTTTACGACGAACGCGCGCAACTGCAAAGCAACGCCATTGCTCGCCAACCCTTCGAGTTTCGCGCCGGGGCCGATGGCCGCAGCGAAGACGATCCAGACGCCGCGCTGACGCGCGTCGAAGCGGTCATCGACGCGGCGGTCTCCGCGCCGGATGCAGCACAGTCGCCGATCACGGCCATCGGCGTCTCGGCTTACGCATGCAGCCTGCTGTGTCTGGATGAGCGCGGCAGCCCGCTCACGCCAGTGTTCACCTATGCCGACACGCGCGCCGCTGAAGATGCGCGCGCGCTGCGGCACGAACTGGACGAGATGGCGACGCTTCAGCGCACCGGCTGCCGCATCCGCGCCAACTACTGGCCGGCCCGCCTGGCCTGGCTCAAGCGCACTCAGCCCGATGTGTTCCGCCGGGCGCGCTGGTTCGTGTCGCTGATCGACTATCTCAACCTGCGATTGTTCGGGCAATTGCGCGCCGGTGTTTCAGCATCCTCATGGACCGGCATGATCAACCGGCAGACAGGCGATTGGGATGAGGCATGGCTGACGCGCCTGGGCGTCGCGCGCGAGCAATTACCGCCTGTTGCGCAGGATGGCGAGGCGTTGCGCGGGCTGGCCGGCCAGTATGCCAGCCGCTGGCCGGCCCTGCGTGAGACGGCCTGTTACCCGCCGTTGGGCGACGGCGCAGCCGCCAATATCGGCAGCGGCTGCGTGGACGACTCGCGCATTGCCATCACCATCGGCAGCACAGCAGCCATCCGCGTTGTTGTCAGTAGTCAGAAGTCAGTGGTCAGTAGTCAGAAATCAGTAGTCAGTAGTCAGAAATCAGTAGTCAGTAGTCAGAAATCAGCAGTCAGCAGTCAGAACATAGAGGGCACAACATACGAGATACGCAATACGGAATACGAGATACGCAATACGCAATACGCAACACGCAATCCGGCGCAGGGGACACGCCTCCTGCAGGTACCGCCGGCGCTGTGGGTGTATCGCGTGGATCATGCGCGCAACTTGATCGGCGGAGCGACCACCGAAGGCGGCAACGTGTTTGCCTGGCTGAATGCAACGCTGAAGCTGCCAGACAGCGACGCGCTGGAAGCCGAGTTGAGCGCCATGCGCCCGGATAGCCATGGGCTGACCGTGTTGCCCATGTTCGGCGGCGAGCGCAGCCCCGGCTTTGCAGACGATGCGCGCGCCACCTTGCACGGACTGAGCTTCGACACCACACCGGCTGCCATCGCGCGAGCCTGCATGGAGAGCATCGCTTTCCGGCTCGCCTTGATTCACGATGCGGTGCGCGAGGTGTGCCAACCTGCCGGCCCCGGCGTCCTCATCGCCAGCGGCGGCGCGCTGCTGCGCTCGGCAACATGGCGACAGATCATCGCCGATGTCACAGGCGTCCCTGTGCGCGTGTGCAACGAGCCGGAAGCTACCAGCCGGGGCGTCGCGCTGATGGTGTTGCTTCAGTCAGGCGCGCTGGACAATCTTCAGACACTGCCGGCGCGCCTGGGTCAGATGCACGAGCCAGACGCAACCCGCCACGCCATCTACCAGGCTGCCGGCCAGCGACAGGCCGGGTTGTATCGGCTGATCGTCGGCCATAGCCCGCTATAAGCCTGCTCTCACAAAACACTGCGCCAGCGCGAATACAATCTGATTCGACGACGCGGCGACTCGCGCCAGGGCGGGTTGCGAAACAGGATATCGGCAATGCGAACCGTGCTCTTGATCGTGGTTGCGCTGGGCTTGCTCCTGGTGCTCATCGGCTTGATAGCGATCCTTCGCGCGCGCATCGCGCAGGCAATGGAGCAACGCCGCGTTGAGCGAGGCGACCCGCAGATCATCGAAGGCCAGGCGCGCGTGGTGGATAAAGACGAGCGCGGGCCGTCGGGCCGGCCAAAAGACGACAGTAATCAGGCCAGCGGTCGGTGTGACAGCGGATAGCTTGCGGCCATTCTTTCAGCGCCATGTCAACCCTTCAAGTCATCGGCGTCTGGGCCTTGTTTGTTGTGGCCCTCCCCTCCGCTCTCGGCGCGCTGGTTGCGCTGCCCTTCTGGATCCAAGGACACTTCATCGGCGGCAATATCGCCGGCTCATCCGCCATCATCCTGGTGATCGTTGCGCTGATCTGGCAACAGTTTGGCGTCTATGTCCAGGCGCAGGAATCCTGCGTTGGCGTCAACTGCCCCGCCCGCGACAGCGCGCTGACCGCATTTCTGGTCATGGCCGGTCTGGGCTGGCTCGACGCGTTTTTGCTGCTGCTCCTCAGCGGCCTTGTTGAAGACCGGCGCCGGCGGCAATCCTTCGACCGCAGCCGGTTGTGAAACGCGCCGCAAGAAGACATGCTCTTGCTTGCGCAACGCGCGTCAAAGCCGGCCTGGTTGTCCGGAGGAGGGCACGGCGATCAGCGTCGCCAGCGCCGCAGTCACGCCGCCGATCAATGCGCCGGCGCCGACGCCAGCTCGTCTGATCCACTTTGCCATGAGGTTGCCTGTTGCGAGAGGCCGGTTTTCTCTTCACTCCACGCCCACAAACGCGCCGCAGCCCGATCGTCTTGCGCCGCAGCCGAAGGCGACACAGAGCGCCGGTTGCTGAAGTACTGGCCGGTCACGCCGGCCACTTCCAGCGAGGTTGCCAGATACAGGGACGTGTGCGCGCCCTGCTCGGGGGTGAGGGCGGCCACCTTTTGCAGGGCTTTCATTGCCAGGCCCATCAAGCCGCCGTTGTTGTGGCCAAAGCGGGTGGCAACGAAGCCGGGATGCAACGCATTGGCGGTCATGCCCGCGCCCTGCAGCCGGCGCGCCAATTCGCGGGTGAACAGAACATTGGCCAGCTTGGATTGGCCGTACATGCGCCAGCCGCTGTAACGCCGCTCGCCTTCGATATCATCGAAATTGATCGCGGCTGTGCGATGCGCGTCGGACGACACATTGACGATCCGCGCATGATCGCCGGCCCTGAGCGCATCCATCAGCAGATGCGTGAGCAGAAAGTAATTCAAGTGGTTGAGCGCCATGGTCATCTCGATGCCGTCGATGCTGACCTGGCGGGTGTTGAAGTACGCGCCGGCGTTGTTGACCAGCACATCCAGCCGTTCATACTTGCGCCGGAACTCCTCCGCGAGGCGGCGAATCTGCGCCTGCGCCGACAGGTCAGCCACCAGAAACTCAACTTGTGCGTTGCCGGTTTGTTCGCGGATGCGCCGGGCCGAGTCGGCGCAACGATCCGCGTTGCGACCAACGCCGATGACCACGGCGCCCTGGCGCGCCAGTTCGCGCGCCGTCACTTCGCCGATGCCGGCTGTGGCGCCGGTGATCAGGCAAATTTTGCCCTGCAGAGTCTGCTGTATATGCTCTGTTATCGTCATCTGACTCCTGACGTATTGCGTATTGCGTATTGCGGATTGCGGATTGGGAACGATGTCTTGAACGACGCGCTTGTGGAGGGTGACATGAGGGGCTGAGAACAGCATGAGCCGGGAACGGAAACAGGATGATAACTGAGGCGACTCTCACTTTCATCTCACCCACGTGGCGCGATGCGCTCAGGAAGCCATGTCATACTTGCTTTCAGTGACAAGCGGCAGATCACGCTTGCGGAAAAGGTGTGCAAGAGCGATGACACAAACGGCGAAGCCAACGATTCAAGAGGGCAGCGCCCCCCGCGTGGGGCAGGTCGCGCCCGATTTCACTCTGCCCGATCAGTCAGGCCGGCCTGTGCGCCTGAGCGACTATCGCGGCCTCAAAAACGTCGTGCTGTATTTCTATCCCAAAGATTACACTCCCGGCTGCACCGCCGAAGCCTGCGCGTTCCGCGACAGCTACGAGGTGTTCAAGACTGCCGGCGCCGAGGTGATCGGCGTCAGCATGGACACAGCCGAGTCGCACCAGCGGTTCGCCGCCGATCACCGCCTGCCATTTGTTCTGCTGGCCGACACAGACGGCGCGGTGAGCAAGCTGTATCAGGTCAGCGGACTCTTCGGCCTGTGGCGCAAGCGCATCACCTTTGTGATCGACAAAGCCGGCGTGATTCGCCATAGCTTCGAATCACAATTAAACGCGACCAGACACATCGACGAGGCGCTGAAAGTGCTTCAGTCGCTTCAGTAGCGCGTTCGCCGGCCGGCGCGACGCGATGCGCGCGCAAGGATCGGGTGACAGGCCTCCGGGAAACTCTCCCGGAGGCTTTTTTGTGTTGCGCGCTTTGCGACTTCACGCTTCAATTGACCCAATCCGAAACAGGAGCGACCACAATGGACAAACAGACCCGCATCGCCCAGGCATTCGACCTCATCCAGCCGGATCGCCCGCCCATCCTGGGTGGATGGCTGGCGGCGCCCGAGCACATCCAGGCATTGACCGGTTGCAGTCCGGAGGAATACTGGGACGACCCCTGGTCATGGGGGGTGAAGGCGGAACACGCGCTTGGCTCGGACGGCGTGGTCACCATCTTCACGCCCGTCTCGCGCGGGGCATATCGCTGCGTGGATGGCCGCGTGTTGGAGGAACGCGCCGCGTACACCGAAGCGCGGATGCTGGCCGAGATCGAAGCCATGCCGGAGCCAGACGAGATCCGCGCCGGCTTCGATGAGGAGACCGCCTACGCCGCATTCGTGGCCGAGTTCAAACACACCCAGGCGCAACTGGGCGACCTGGTGTGGGCGCCGGCCGACTGGGACCTGAACCCGCACGCGCTGGAATACTCGCGCTACGGCTACGAGAATGCGCTGACGCTGACAGCCGCTTACCCCGACCACTGGTTGAAGCTGATGCGCGTGAAAGCGGAGCGCGGCCGGCAACGCGCCACGCTGCGGGCGCGCGCCATCCGCGCCGGCCTGCACCCGCGCGCCATCCTGGGTGGCGAAGATATCTGCACGCAGCGCGGCCCGATGATCTCACCTCATCTGCTGCGCAAGTATTACTTCCCCCTGCTGGAATACATCCTGGAACCGCTGGTCGCAGCAGGCGCGCGACAGGTCTGGCATTGTGACGGCGACTGGCGACCCATCCTCAACGATGTGATCGCCTGCGGCGTCGGCGGCCTGCAAGGGTTCCAGCGCGAATGCGGGATGGAGTTGGAGTGGATCGTCGATCTCAAGACCCGCTGGGGAGACCCGCTCGTGATCTTCGGGCCGATGTCGGTGACGCGCACGCTGCCTTATGGCGCGCCCGAAGACGTGCGCGCGGAAGTGCGACACGCCATGGACATCTGTCGGGACAAGGCTTCTCTGTGCATTTTCACCAGCAACACCATCACGCCCGATATTCCGCTTCACAACGTCAAGACGTTGTGGGAAACCGTGTTGAACAGCCGGTGGTAGCAAGACAGACACAGGAGCAAGCCGGGCAGCTTGCTCCTGTGGGATACAGTCAGTGGCGATC
>Ga0308419_1001791_pt1 | contig 14203 bp, 9 predicted proteins | sample HotsprSampleMS50_FD_203674 | JGI IMG/M metagenome (GOLD analysis project Ga0308419, IMG submission 203674) | Hot spring phototrophic mat microbial communities from Mushroom Spring, Yellowstone National Park, Wyoming, United States - 20090730_MS50 ... | reverse complement strand
TGATTCTCCACGCGCAATTCTAGAGCGTGTTGCAATCCAGTGAAATTGACTTACACTCAGGCGGACGCCTCTGACGAAAGCCTGAAGGAGATTGAGATCGCCATGTTGCCAAGAGAGCGAGTCATCGCCGTCATTCGACACGAGAAGCCCGATCGCGTGCCCATTTACGCCTGGTTGTTCGCCAATCTGTCCGCGCCGATCGAGCAGGCGTTTGGATCACTGGCCGCGCTCGAGGACAAATATGAGTTCGACTACGCGCACCTGTTCGGCGGGCCGGCGCCGTATTCCGCGCAGCGCGTCGAGGCCTTGCGCGCCGAGCTGGGCGGCGAGATCGAGCCGGCGGCCTGGCTCGACATCCCGCTCAACGACCCGAACAATCTCGCCGACTACCAGGACATCGCCGACGCCATCCGGCATCACAAGACGGAGCGCGGCCGGTTTGTGTATGTCCAGACGCCGGGCATCTTCGAGTGCCTGAACGGCGTGTTCGGCATCGAAAACCATCTCGCGTATTTGCTCCTGTTTCCCGAAGCGCTTCACCAGGTCTATCGCCGACAGGCCGAGTGGAACCGCGCGTTCGCCCACAACTGCCTCGATCTGGGCGTGGATATGGCGCACGTGTCCGACGACTGGGGCGCGCAGACCGGCCTGATGTTCAGCCCAAAGGTGTGGTGGACGATGATCTATCCCTATCACAAGATCACGGTCGATGCCGTCAAAGCGCGCGGCGCGTTCGTCAGTTTGCACAGCGACGGCAACATCACGCCTGTGCTCGACGGCATCGCGCAACTCGGCTACGACGTGGTGCATCCCTACCAGGAGTCGGCCGGCATGGATCTGGGCCTGTATAAACGGAAATACCGTCAGTCGTTCACCATGATGGGCGGACTGGACGTTCAGACCACCATCGGCTTTGGCAGGCTGGATTTTCTGCGCGCAGAGATTGAGCGTGTGATGCGCCTGTTTGCCGACGGCAGCGGCCTGTATTGCACATCGCACTTCGTGCAGGACCATTGCTCCATCGAGGAGCTGGTGTTCGCGCTGGACGCGATGTACGAACTCAGCCGGGCCGTGTGCCGTTGACAGCCTGCCCTCCCGCAGGAGGGTAACATCGGCCGATGACCGCCAGCCAGACGCGAGAACAGCGCATCCTTATCATCAGATCAGATATGGCAACCCGCATCCCCACACCAGCTTCAATCGAGATGGACCGATCTGCCGAGCTATCCGCTCCGGATCCGCTTTTCAATCGCAGAATCATGAGACGGCGGTTTCTCGGTCTGCTGGCCTGCGGCGTCACCAGCGCGGTCGCAGCATGTCGTCGCGCGCCGCCGGCCCCGCGCCCATTGCCTGCGACCGGGTCAACCGCCAGCCCGCACCGGCTGCCGCGCTGGCGCGGCTTCAACCTGCTGGAAAAGTTCACCCTTCAGGACAATCAGCGTTACCGGGAATGGGATTTTGATTTCATGGCCGAATTCGGCTTCGATTTTGCGCGTCTGCCATGCGACTATCGCATCTGGACCGCAGCGCCGGGCAACTACCTTGAACAGCCGCTCCGGGAGATCGATCAGGCGATCGCCTGGGCGCGACAACGCGGCATTCATGTCAGTTTGAATCTGCATCGCGCCCCCGGTTACTGTGTCACTCCGCCCGTCGAACCGCTATCCCTGTGGGCCGACGACGCCGGGGGGGATGAGGCGCGCCGGCAATTTGCCGATCAATGGCGCATGTTTGCCGAGCGGTACAAAGGCATCCCTTCCTCCGCTTTGTCATTCAACCTGCTCAACGAGCCGCCCAACATTCCCCCGCAAACCTATCTGCGCGCTGTGACAGCAGCCGTGCGCGCCATCCGAGAAGCAGACGCCAGCCGGTTAATCATCGCAGACGGCTTGAACTATGCGACGCAACCAGCCCCGGAGTTGAACGCGCTGATGGTCGCGCAGAGCATGCATCACTATCAGCCCTTGTTTGTGACTCACTATCGGGCCGAGTGGGTCAATGGATCGACAACCTGGCCGGCGCCGGAGTGGCCCATAGTGGCCGCCATCAATCAGTATCTTTACGGAAACAATTACCCGCATCTGCGCAGCGCGCTCGTTTTACAAGGGGACTTCTGGGGAGCGGATACGGTGCAATTGCGCATTGAAGAAGCGCCAACGCCGGCTCGCCTCATCATCCGCGCGAATGACACTGTCGTCTTCGATCAGACGGTGGCGCAGCCGGAAGTGATCACAGCCGGGTTGAGCAGGATGACGCGGGAAATTCGCTTTGAAGTGGCCGAAGGCGACTGGCTGCGCTTCTCCGAGATTCGCATCCATCCGCTGCCGATTGTGGATGAAGGGGTGATGGTGTTGAAGCCCGACAGCCTGGATCGCGGCATACGGCAGACGTTGCTCAAGGTGGGCATGCTGGGCCGTTTGACAACGGCCCACGGCCTGGAGCGATACGACCAGAGCCGATTGTGGCGCGACTATGGCGCGCGCTGGAAAGCGTTCGCTGACTCAGGCATCGGGGTTCACGTGGGTGAGTGGGGAGTGTATCGTTTCACGCCACATGCAGTGACACTGGCTTTTATGCGCGACTCGCTCGATCTGTTTCGGCAAGCGGGGCTGGGCTGGGCGCTTTGGAACTTGAGAGGCAGCTTCGGCATCCTCGACAGCGACCGCGCAGACGTGTCCTACGAGCGGCACCGGGGCCGCCGGCTGGATCGCCAAATGCTGGAACTGTTGCGGACAGGCTGATCCACGCGCATCTTAGCGCGATGGGCTGATCAACTGCAGGTTGACCGCCTGCAGGTTGCCGTCGCGCCCATCGGCCCGCGCCTCGCCTTTGGCCAGATCAAACTCAAAGATCAAATTACGGCTGGGTAATTCCATCGGGTCAACCACAGGCGGCAGCCACGAGTCGTGAAAGAAAGCGCTTCCGTAGGGCGAATCGGGCTGGCGCGGGTCAAGGCGCCACAACTCCGGCCCGATGGTTTTCATGAAACGCAGGAAGCCGTAGCCTTTATCGACGTGGCTGTAGCACACCCCGCGCACGCGCGAACCCACCTCGCCCCAGGCCGGCCCGCCACGGCCGGTGGACAGCGGCAGAAGGTTGGGCACCAGATAGCCGGACACAAACAGATCCGCCTCGCGGCGCAGGTCGCTCGACACATTCTCGAAGGCCACCACCTCCACCCGGCAGCCCCGGTTTTGCAGGGCGCGCACCACCTGCACAAAATCGCCGTCGCCGGTCGCCAGCAACACCCGGTCGATGCTTTCCGATTGGAGCAGCGCATCAACAGCCAGGTCGAGGTCGGCATTGGCCTTGCCGAAGCGATTGCCCTGCTCGTCGGTGTACCAGCGCACGGTCTTCTCAATCACTTTGTAGCCAAAATCGCGCAGCAACGAATAGAAGCCCTGCTGACCATCTTTGTAATCCTCGTCATTCGAAGCGCGCTCAGCGTCGTAACTGACGTAAGCGTTCAGCCGGATCGGCTCGGCGCCGCCGCGACAGGCAAAATCGCGCAGCACGTCATAGCGCATGCCATACCCACCGTTGCGCGCCAGGTTGGCGACATCCACGTATACGCCCACTCGCAATCCTTGTTTTGTGTTGGCCATGGCCGGAGATGAGAGGTCAGATGTCAGACAACAGATTACAGACAACAGATTACAGACAACAGATTACAGATTACAGATTACAGACTGCAGATTGCGGATTGTAGATGACAGATTGCAGATTGCAGATTGCAGATTGCAGATTGCAGATTGCAGACGACAGATCGGAGACGGGAGCGGTCAATCGTGGTTTTTGGCGCGCCGGCTGAGCAGGTCGGCAATACGGGTCTGATCGAGGCTGTCTTTAGTGTCCACGTCGCAACCGGCGTCCAAGCCGGCCTCCGCCGGGGCCTGGCGTTGCCGACGCCCCTCGCGCTGCGCGACCTGCAGCGCAGTGTCGCTCTGAGGCAGAGTAATGCCGCCGGCGTTGCCGGCCCGTTGCTGATAGTGCTTGCGCGCGGCGTCCAGTTGGGCCTGAGTGTCCTGGATTTCGATGCGCAGCTTTTCGGTTGCTGCCGCGCAGTCGCGGTAGGCGCGCTCGGCGGCGATTGCTTTGGCCTGCGCGCGCCGGAGTTGTTCGAGCCGGGCGCGCGCGGTCTCGTCCTGTTGGCCGGACACAGCCGCATCCACTTCGGCGTCGAGCGCGCCGGCGCGGGCCACGGCATCCCGCCACTCCCGATCAGCGCGCTGTTCGCGGGCGACGGCTTCGGCCAGCAGCGCATTCAAGCGTTTCAGCCGTTCCTCGGCCAGCGCCAGCAGATGCGCCGCACGGTCTTCTGGAGTGGCCGGGGGCAGGCCGGCGCGGGCCAGCGTGCGCGCAGTCTGGCCGGCAATGGCGCGCATGGCGAGGGAAACGCGCTCGAAGAGATTCACAAGCGTATTGTACTGCGCGGGTTTGCTACGATCACTCGCCGGGATGCCTGTCCGCTGACAGAGGTCTGACAGGCGGCGCAACCAGCGCCTTAAAATCTGCGCCAGGCTCAAAAATCTGTGCTATTGTTGCTTTGCGACACAAGTAGCCAGTCGTCAGCAGCCGATCCGACGCCTGGCTACTGCCGTCTATGATGTTGGGGAGCGCGGGTTGCGGATGACGTATTTCGTAGTGCGTGTCGCGTATTGCGTGTCGCGTACTGCGTATTGCGCACCTGTGATCCGCGCTCTGTCATCTGACTACTGGCTGTTGACTACTGACTACTCTGTCTATCCATGTCGTTCGTACACCTGCACGTTCACTCGGAATATTCGATGCTCGACGGCCTGGGACGGGTCAAGAAGCTCGCGCGGCGCGCCAAAGAGTTGGGCATGCCGGCGCTGGCGCTCACCGACCACGGCGTGCTATACGGCGCCATCGAGTTCTATGACGCCTGTCTGGAGCAGGGCATCAAGCCGATCATCGGCATGGAAGCCTACCTGACCCGGCGCGGGCGGCGCATGCAGGACCGTGACAACACGCATGACCGCAGCCCGTATCACCTGCTGCTGCTGGCGATGAACAATGCCGGCTACCGTAACCTGATGCGGCTGGCCAGCCTGGCGCAACTGGAGGGGTTCTACTACAAACCACGCATCGATCATCTGGCGCTGGCTGAACAGGCCGAAGGAATCATCTGCACCTCCGGCTGCCCCTCCAGCGAGATTCCGCGCCTGATCCAGCAGGGGCAGATCGACGAGGCCCGCCGGGCCGCGCTGTGGTACCGCGACCTGTTCAAGGATCGCTTCTACTTTGAACTGCAAAGGCACGATCTGGCCGAGCTGGAGCAGGTCAACGCAGTGCTGATCGAGTGGGCGCGGGAAATGAGCGTGCCCCTGATCTGCACCAACGATGTGCACTACGTCAGAAAAGAGGACGCCCCGGCGCAAGACCTGATGTTGTGCGTGCAAACCAACACGCTCTACAAAGACGCCAAACGCATGCGGATGAACAACGACTCGTATTACCTCAAAAGCGCCGAGGAGATGCGGGCCTTGTTCGAGGACATCGCCCCTGAGTCGCTGGCGACCACGGTGGAGATCGCCGAACGCTGCGATGTGACGCTGAAGACCAAACAGTTCCACCTGCCCAGGTTCCCGCTGCCGCCCAGATTTGCCTCCGACGCTGACTATCTGCGCCACCTGTGCGAGCGCGGGTTTGAGGAGCGCTACGGCATCCCGGCCAAAGACGATAGCGCGGCGACGACAAGTGATCGCGCGAACGAGACGCCGGTCGATATGAGCCGGCGCTCATCGCTGGCGCTGTCCACCGCCGACAATCCGAACATGACGCCGTCGGCGCTGCGGGCGCGCCTGAACTACGAACTGAGCGTCATCATCGAGATGGGGTTCGCCACCTACTTTTTGATCGTGTGGGATTTGATCCGCTTCTGCCGCGAGGCCGGCATCTGGTGGAATGTGCGCGGCAGCGCCGCCGGTTCGATGGTGTCCTACGTGCTGGGCCTGACCCAGATCGAGCCGGTGAGCAACGACCTGCTGTTCGAGCGCTTCCTGAACCCCGGCCGCGTGTCGATGCCCGACATCGACATGGACTTTCCCGACGACCAGCGCCACATGCTGGTGGACTACACTATCGAGAAGTACGGCAAGGATCAGGTCGCGCAGATCATCACCTTCGGCACGATGCAGGCGCGCGCGGCGATCAAGGACGTGGCGCGCGTGCTCGACCTGCCGCCCAGCGAAGCGACCCGCCTGACCTCGCTCGTGCCGGCCATCCCCGGCAAGCCCGTCTCATTGACCGAGGCGCTGGAGCAAGTGCCCGAGCTGAAAGCGCTGTACGACAGCGAACCCCACCTGAAAGAACTGTACGACAAAGCGATCACCGTGGAAGGCACGGTGCGCAACGCCGGCACGCACGCCGCCGGCGTCGTCATCGCCGACAAACCGCTCATCGAGTATGTGCCCCTGCACCGGCTGACCGGCGCGCCGCTCACCGAGCAGCTCAAGTCCGTCACCCAGTTCGAGATGGGGCATCTCGAATCCATCGGCCTGCTCAAGATGGACTACCTGGGCCTGTCGATGCTGACCATCATGCGCAAGGCGTGCGAGCTGATCCAGAAGCGGCACGGCAAAACCTACACCCTGGCCAACATCCCCATTCACGAGCCGGTGATCTACGAGACCCTCTCAAAGGGTGATGTGGTCGGCGTCTTCCAGGTCGAAGGCGCGGGAATGCGCAACCTGATGATGCAGATGAAGCCCAACCGCTTCGAGAACATCGTCGCTGCGCTGGCGCTGTACCGCCCCGGCCCGCTGGAGCAGATTCCCACCTACATCCGGCGCATGCACGGCGAAGAGACGGTGGAGTTCCGGCACCCCGACCTGGCGCCGGCGCTCCAGGAAACGTTTGGCATCTGCATCACCGGCGACGCCATCCTGTTTGACCCGCTGACAGGCCGGCGTTGCCGCATGGATGAAGCCAATAGCGTCGCCGATCTCCATCTGCAAGGCATCACTGACGACCTGGCGCCTGCCATCGGGCGCGTCACGCACTGGGTGCACAACGGCAGGAAACCGGTTTTCCGGGTGACGCTGCGCAACGGCGCCAGCATCAAGATGACGGCGAATCACCGTGTCCTCACCGAGGATGGTTGGAGGCCGTTAAGCGCGCTCAAGCCGGGCGATTTCATCGCCACACCGAGACACTTGCTCGGCCCTGATCGAGACTGCGACCGCGATCGCTTGCGCGTATTGGCTTACCTGATCGCTGACGGCGATCTGGGCAATCTTGCCGCAGTGAATTTCGTCTCGAAAGATCCCGCGCTCCTGAGCGAATACAGGCGCTGCCTGCGCGCTTTCCCCAACGTGCGCGAGACAATGACCCGCCAGGCGCGCGAAGTCTGGCGCGTAGGAGCGGCTAAAGCTCAGGCGCCTGTCTATCACGAGCCGAACTCCCTGCTGGCATGGCTGCGTGAACTAAACCTCAAACACGCACCCGGAACAGAGCCAGGCGGCTGCCGAAGTGATGAAAAGTTCGTTCCGGACTTCGTGTTCGAATTGGGCGAAGACGCGATCGCGTTTTTCCTGGCTTCGCTGTGGGACTGCGATGGGCATGTAGGCCGCAAGATGTGCCACTATCGCACGATTTCCGCGCGGCTGGCGCGCGACATACAAACCCTGCTGTTGCGCGTAGGCGTGCGATCAGTCATCTACTCAGACGCCTACCACGCCCCCAGCAAGGGCGCGCGCGTCGCTTACCAGGTTGCTGTCTATGACACGGAAGCGCTGATGAAGCGGCTTGCGCCTTATATGCTCTCAGAAAAGAAGTCAGTCCATTGCGCCGGCCGCGACGGTCATACCATCCGCCGGGCTGACTTCGTTGCAGAAGTAGACGACAGGCTGCCCCTGTCGCGCAGAGCCATCGAGCGCGATTTTGGGTTCAGCGCGCAACATTTCTACCCGCGCGCTTTGGAACGCCGCCGCATCAGCGCCAGCGTGGTCGCGCCATTGGCGCAGGAGGCGCCTCTGCCGGAAACGCTCAAAAAGCTGAACGTGGTCTGGGAAGAGATCATCGGCATCGAGCCGGCGGGGATCGAAGATGTCTACGATCTAACCGTAGAGGGCTTTCACAACTTCGTCGCCAACAACATCATTGTTCACAATTGCGTGTACCAGGAGCAGATCATGCGCGTGGCGCGCGACATCGCCGGCTATTCAGTCGGCGAAGCCGACACCATCCGCAAGGCCGTCGCCAAGAAGAACGCCGAGGCGCTGATGAAGCACAAGACCAAGTTCCGCGAAGGGGCCGTGAGCAAAGGCTACAGCGCGGAACTGGCCGACGCCATCTTCGGAGACATCGAGTTCTTTGCCCGCTACGGCTTCCCCAAAGCGCACGCCGCCGACTACGCCCAGATCACCTGCCAGACGGCCTGGCTGAAATCCAGATACCGGCTGGAATACATGACGGCGCTGATGACGTGCGAAGCCGGCAACACCGCCAAGATCGGCCTGCTCATCACCGACGCCAAAGCGCACGGCATTGAGGTGCTGCCGCCCAGCGTCAACAAGAGCTTCGGCGAGTTCACCATCGAGGACAGCCCGGCCCCCATGCGCGCCGCAGCCAGCCCCGCGAGCGCGGGGCGAATCCGCTTCGGCCTGAACGCCATCAAGAATGTGGGCGAAGGGCCGGTGCAGGCGATCGTGGCGGCGCGCGAGCGCGGCGGGCCGTTCAGGTCGCTCAACGATTTCTGCAACCGCGTGGATTCAACCGCCATCAACAAGCGCGTGATCGAGGCGCTGATCAAAGTGGGCGCGTTCGACGAGTTTGGGCCGCGCCACCAGTTGCTGGCCGTGATGGATCAGGTCGTCGCAGCGGCGGCGCAGACGCGCAGGGCCGCCGAGCGCGGGCAGTTCATGCTGTTTGGCGGCGACGCGCTGGCCGATGACGACATGATCGCGCTGCCCAGGGACGCCCGCGAAATCCCGCGCAAGGAGCTGCTGGCGTGGGAGAAGGAACTGTGCGGCACCTACGTGTCGGAGCATCCGTTGGCCGCGTCGATGGCGGCGCTGCGCGACTTCATCACGCGCACCAGTGTGGAGTTGAGCGAGGCCGATCACGGCCAGACGGTGGTGGTGGCCGGCGTCATCACCAGCGTGCGCCCGCACGTCACCAAGGCCGGCAAGAGCATGGCCTTTGCCGAGATGGAAGACCTGTTTGGCCGCATCGAACTCACCATCTTCCCGCGCACGTGGGCCGAGCAGCGCGACAAAATCGCGCCGGACAAAGTGCTGGTGATCTGGGGCAAGGCCGAGGTGCGCGAAGGCAGCGCCCCTAAACTGCTGGTGGACAAAGTGAGCGACGAGTTGACGCGCGCCACAGCTGCCCATGAAGGCCCGGCGGCAGACGCGCCGGCTCTGACATACGAAGCCCTGACCGGCGACGTTCGCGTCGGTGAAACTGCCGAGCCTTACGATCTGTCGAACGACTATTACCCGCCTCCGCCGGAGTGGGACGACATCCCTTACCAGGCGCCGCCGCCTGACAGTGGGCCGGACGCAACGGTGACCCAGCCCCAGCCACAAGCTGCCAGCGACGATCGCGCAGCGCGCGCGCCCGCGCCAAGTGCGCCCAGCCCGACCACGCCGCCTCTAACCACAACGGTCATCGCAAATGCGAACGGCAAGCACGACGGGCCGGCGTCGAATGGCGGCAACACGCCGGCTGCCGGGGCTGTCCCCTTCACCCCCAAAGAGCATTTGATCGTCACGATCCGCCGCAGCGGCGACGCGCGCCAGGACGTTGCCCGGCTGGAGGCAGTGCATCAGACGCTGCTGGCGTACCCGGGGCCGCACACATTTGCGATTCACCTGCGCCAGGCCGGCAAAGATAAAGATATTGTGCTGGACTTCCCCAACGACCGCACGCGCGACTGCCCGGAATTGCGCGCACGCCTGGCGGCGCTGCTGGGGGCCGGCTGCGTCGCCTAGCCCGATGCAACGGCCTGTGATGCCGGGCAGACCCGCGCGCCGCGCGTCAGGTAGCGCGCCTGGTCCTGCGGCGCACCATCAATGATCAGATCGTCAAACTTCAACGGCAGGCCGGCGGCCAACCAGAATGAGGGCCGATCCTGAAGGTGGAAATGCAGGTGCGGCTCGGTCGAGTGACCGCTGTTGCCGCATCGGCCGATGATCTGGCCGCGCTGCACACGCTGGCCGGCGCGGACGACGATGCTGCCGGAGATCAGATGCGCCATGAAACTATACTCGCCCTCAGCGTGTTTGATGACGACGAAGTTGCCGCGAAAGTCGGGCGATAGAAAGTCAATCCAGCCGCTGCCAGGGCGGGGCGCATCTCGCACGCCGTCGCGCACCTTGATGATCTCGCCGTCGGCGGGCGCAATCACGTCCCGGCCATAGCAAAAGTAGTCCGTCAGCGCGCGACCGTCGCCGGAATGCCGGCGCAGCGCAGCGTCGGCGATGACGAAATCATAGGCGTAGCGCTGCGTCAGGACATCCCAGGAATGCGAATCAGCCGGCGTCACTCCGCCGTTGTAGACCAGCCACTCGCCGCGAAAGGGAAGGGTGTAACGCGCTTGTTGGACATAGTCTGTGTCGGGCAGGGCGCGCCGGCTGATGATAACCTGGCCGACAATCTGAGCGATCACCTGGGCCATCTGCAAGGGATTGATCAGGATCAGCGCCTGTGAAAGCGCGAGACGCGCTGCAAAACGCAACGGGCCGCCGCGCCGCGCCGGCTCATTCAAGGGCAGGTCGGGAAGGGATGGCTCTGCGGCGTCACGCGCAGCGCGCTGTCTGGGTTGAAGGGCGCGCGCCAGCAGACCGAGCGGGAACAGTAGAAACAGCAGTCGCAGGCTTTCAAGGCCAGGGATGAGATAGCCGAGCACGCCCAACAGGCTGATCGCAATCAACCAGTCAGTGATAAGCGAGAACAAGTGACGGCGCTGGTTGCGCATGGCGCGACTGTAGGGCCGGCGGCTGAGTCCCGCATGAGAGCGCTCACCAGTCAGCTCCCCTCGTCTATAATTGCCCCCGGCCCAAAGACAAGAAGTAAGGAGAAGAGACACCGAGCGCGTTGACCTTTCCAGCCACAGCGCCTAGTTTGCGCCGCGTGCTGGTCCTGAACGCAACCTATGAGCCGCTCAGCGTGGTATCACAACCGAGGGCGGTCCACCTGATTCTGGCCGACAAGGCCGAGGTCATCGAAACCGATGACGCGCTCATTCGAAGCGCGAGCATGAGCTTTCCGGCGCCGCTGGTGATCCGGCTGCGCTACTACGTCCGCATCCCGTACAACCTGCCCATGCCCCTCTCCCGGCGCGCCATCTTTTTGCGCGATAACTACACGTGCCAGTATTGCGGCATCCAACCCGGCAAAGACCAGCTCACCATCGACCACATCCTGCCCCGCTCGCGCGGCGGTCGCACCGAATGGGAAAACGTGGTCACCGCCTGCGGCGCGTGCAACCGCCGCAAGGGCAGCCGCACGCCCGAAGAAGCGCACATGAAACTGGCCCGTCCCGTCTCGCGCCCGCGCTTCTGGGCTATAGCCTTGATGATGGGGCCGGGCAATGAGGTGTGGCGCAAGTATCTCTACAACGAGAACGGCGACGGGACTAACCATGCCAGCCACCCTTGACCCGCTGAGACGCATACTGGCCGGAGCGCCACCGCGCCGCTGGATCATGCTGCTGGCCGGCCTGACCTGCTTCGGCTGTGGCGTCGCCCTGATGGTCAAAGCCGGCCTGGGCCTCAGTCCGTGGGAGTCTTTGCATCAGGGCATCTCCTTCCGCACCGGCATCTCCATCGGCGCCGTCAGCATTCTTCTCGGCGCGCCTATCTTGCTCTTGTGGCTGCCGCTCGGCGAGCGCCCCGGCATCGGCACAGTCCTCAACGTCGCACTGATCGGCCTGGTCACCGACATCAGTCTGAGCATCCTGCCCGGCGTCACTCACTTCATCGCGCAGTTGGTCGAGATGACGCTGGGCATCGCCGTCATCGGCCTGGGCAGCGCGCTCTACCTGGGCACGCGGCTGGGCGCCGGCCCGCGCGATGGCTTGATGATGGGACTGGCCCGCAAGACCGGCTGGAGCATCCGTCTGACCCGCACCGCCATTGAGATCACCGTGCTGCTGTTTGCCTGGGCGCTGGGCGGCACGATCGGTCTCGGCACACTGGCCTTTGCGCTGGGCATCGGGCCGGCGGTGCAACTGGCCTTCAAGCTGCTGCGCCTCGATCCGGCAGTGCGGCCTGTTGCCAGGCCCACAGCGGCCATCGAGCCGGCCCGCCTTCCCGCAGAATGATGAAACTCACGCTCCCCAGACTCGTGTTTGCGTTTCTGTGCGCCGGCGCGCTCGCGTTCGGCGCGTGGTTCGCACTGCCCGACACCCGCCGGCGCCTGGTCGAAGTCACCGGTGAGGAGGCGGCGCTGCCCCAACTGCGCGCGCTGTGGAATCTGGGGCTGGAGATGGCGCGTCCGCCGCTGCAGCTCGCGCCCGACGCGCCGATCGCGCACATCCAGGGCCTCAGTCCGTTTGGCGTCAACACTTTTCTGGAGCAGGAAGTGGAAGAGGTCAAGCGCGCGCGGGCGCTGGAGATGATTCGCGAGGCCGGCTTCGCCTGGGTGCGCCAGGAGTTTCCCTGGGCCGACATCGAGATACACGGCAAAGGCGATTTCGAGGACCGCCGCCACGAGCCGGCCCGCAGCGCATGGGACAAGTACGACAACATCGTCGATCTGGTCGAGCAGCACGGCTTGCAACTCATCGTTCGCCTCAGCTCGCCGCCGGAATGGGCGCACGCCGGCTATGCCGACCTGGGCCGCTTTGGGCCGCCGGCCGACTTCAACGACTTCGCCGATTACACGGCCGCCGTCGTGTCGCGCTACAAAGGCCGCATCCGCTACTACCAGATCTGGAACGAGCCGAACATCTATCCCGAATGGGGCGAGCAGGCCGTCAACCCGGAAGACTATGCGCGCTTGCTGTGTCTGGCGTATGAGCGGGCCAAACAGATCGACCCCGATGTGGTCATTCTGGCCGCGGCGCTTGCGCCAACCGTCGCCCAGGATGGCCGCGACCTGAGCGACCTGATCTACTTCCAGCGCATGTACAACGCCGGCGCCGGGCGCTGCTTCGACATCGCCTCCGCACAAGGCTACGGCTTGTTCTCGGGACCCTATGACCGCCGGCTCAGCCCGTTGACCACGAATATCGCCCGGCACACGCTTATGCGCGACATCATGGTGCGCAATGGTGACGCGCGGAAACCGATCTGGCTGGCCGAGGTCAACTGGAATGCCGTGCCCAACCTGCCGGGCGAGATCGACGGCGTGGGCCGCTATGGCATGGTGAGCGAAGAACAGCAGGCGCGCTACGTGCCGCTGGCCTACGAGCGCGCCCGGCAGGAATGGCCGTGGGTGGGCGTCATGTCCGTATGGTTCTTCAAGCGCCCCTCCGACGCCGAGCGCAACCAATCGTGGTATTACTTCCGCATGGTCGAGCCGGACTTCACGCCCACGTCCCTGTACGACGCCATGAAGTCGTATATCCATGGGCGATCGCCTTGACCATACCCGACACACTCCGATGAAACTGACGACCTCAACCCTCTTGATCCGTGTGGCCGCGCTGGCTGCGCTGGCCCTGGCTTGCGCCGGCGCTCCTCGCGCGCCGTCGATGGGCGGCCTGGCATACGACCCATTCTACGAAGGGCGCAGCCAATGGGAGATTGCAGTCACGCCCGAAGGGGGCAATGCCCCGACAGTTCCCACACAAGCGCCCGCGCCGGCCATCCCATCTGCGCCTGAGTCCACGCCCAAGCCCGCTGCTGATGCCGAGCCGCCGGCCGCGCCAACCCCACCCGCAGGCAAAGAGACGCCGGCCACCGACAATACGCCTGAAGCAGTCCCGCAACCCTCCGGCCCCGGCTATGCCGACCTCGTCGCCCAGGCGCTGTCCCTCAGCGACGATCAACGCCCCGCGTTTTACGCCTCGCTGGCCGGCCTGCCTGTCAACAACTGGCAGGGCCAACTGCTGGGCATCGAGTCTGGCGTGGAGCGCGCCATCCTGGTGGTGAATCTCGCGCCGACAGCCGACGGGCAGGCAGACGAGCCAGATGCGCGACTGGATGTGGCGATCGATGCGGCGACGCAGTTCAGTCCGGGAGAGACCGTGCAATTTTCCGGCACGATCCTCAGCGCGCGCAGCGAGCCG
>Ga0308419_1001790_pt1 | contig 14203 bp, 5 predicted proteins | sample HotsprSampleMS50_FD_203674 | JGI IMG/M metagenome (GOLD analysis project Ga0308419, IMG submission 203674) | Hot spring phototrophic mat microbial communities from Mushroom Spring, Yellowstone National Park, Wyoming, United States - 20090730_MS50 ... | reverse complement strand
TCTCATATACGACAATCTCACCGCTAACCTCGCCACTGACAGTTTCAAGCCTGTACCCATTGACTCCTTGAAGACCATGCTTCGACGAAATCATCCGGTCTAGCGGTATCCCTTCCCCGGTCAATTCGCCTGATGAGAACCTGTAAACAACAACAGGACTTCCTATTGCAAAGGGCTGATCAACATTTGTCGGATAGGAGAAGTAACCTCCGTCAGGATAGTCAGGAAGCTTTATCTCATAACCAATGATGTTTTCTGTGTCGTCTAAGATAGGATCCGGTTTGGTAACAAAACTTATCTTTTCGTTGAACACATAGAATCGCCGGTCGCGAAGGTAGAATGAGCCTGGATATATACCAACGCTCATTTGCTCACTATACTTACCGAAAGCATCTCCGCTCGATTGACTTATGCTTTCCCCGGCTGTTTTGGTCTTATCAATGAGCTCTGAGATAATATAAGAAGACGACCCACCTGTCCGAATGTCGTCAGAAGAGACAATCCCATAGACCCCGCACTCACGGAGTCCGCTACCTGTTCCGGTTGTAAAGTACTCTGATGCTTTTACTATACTCATACTATGATCTCCTCTTCAGCATCAGTGCCACAGTAGTTCTCCACGACATACGAATAGTCCATCATCGTTTCGAGTACAGGTTTAACCCCTAACCTCAGCATGCGTATCGGTGTCCTTCCTGTGTATGCATTTTTCCATATAGTCGGTTCACTCAGTACCCGCTCTGTAACAAGCTTGATAAGTTCGTGTGATGGTTGTCCTGATGTAATGAGTCCTCTTGACTCTAGGAACGATATGTCGTCATATTGATAGATTTGTACTGGCGATGTTTCATATGCTTCTCCTGACGGAATAACAATAGTGTATGAGTCCGAGACAAGATCACCATTCCCATCATAGACTTTGCCGGATATCGTTATTTTCTCATTTCCACGCAACACCTGAAACACATGCCAATCTGCTGTTACTATGGTACATGTTCCTGTTGTGATAACACTTCCAGATTCAGTTGCTGTTATCTCAGCATTCTCATTGTTTATGAAGAATTCTCCAGAAGCGAAAACGTTTGGTGATACAAAGGTATATGAACTGTTCCTATAGGTAACTGGCAACTCGCCGAGTGAGCGTATGATTCCGTAGGTAGCTCCAAGTGCGCTATTTCCCTGGCGGTGGATAAAGAAATCGAATATTGCGTTACGCATCCAGTGGTTGTCTCTTCCGTATGGCCGTTCAAGCCCAAGGGAATAAGCAAACGAGTCAAAGTTGTTGAATATGCTATAAGGATATACTGTATAAGGCTTATCACCAACATAAACAGTGTCCCCGGGATACTGAGACAGATATGTTTCATTGTTGATAACGATGTAGCGCCAGCGTTGTGGGATAAGTTCATACAGGTGGTCACCATCGCTTACGACAACTGCTCCGTCGCTACCGACACCAAGCATTGTAACCGGATTCGGAAATGTACAAGCAACTCTGGCGACTTCACTGCATTCAAGCGTATACTCGTCCCGCACATATGCTATTGCTATCTTAGTTTCAGTATCATCGCTGATGAGAACATAGAGCATTCCATCGCACAGGTCTATGTCTCGTATCGTTGCATTGCCCCACAGCGGGACGTTAATAATACTCGTTGCAACAACTGTTCCAAGCGTAGGATGAACCTTGAGCGCATAGAGGGTGACTCCGTCGCTTTCCACAGCATAGTAGATACGCGTCTTGCTGTCATAGCTAAGGGAGCGGAAATTTTTCAGAGACTCTGGAACTACGTATAATGGACGGCTTCCGACAACGTCAGCAATGACTGTTGTTGAATACTCTTGCTCAATCCGGTAGCGCAGTGTCGCACTTCCTTTGTATGCACCACTTACGGTAACAGAAGCGTATGCTTCCGGAGTGAATGACGGAACACTGTGCATAACCTGTGCTATATCACGGTCGCTTATGTAGCCGTCATCATCAATATCGCACCAGCCGATAACGTTCCACTCAGCAAGCGTCGATGTCTGCTGTTTTGCCCCATATGCCCGGAGTGCAAGAGAACGCTCATACTCTCCGATAATGCCGTCATTGTCCCTGTCAAACTCAGGATTATATGCTCCTGGATCGGTATTAACAGTTATAGGAAGGGAGATGCCACTCTGCGTTATGACTTCAATATCTGTCGGCAGGCCCTGTCCACTCTTCTGAACAAGAAAAGAGCGGTGTGTGTCATCAATAATGACTTCCATCTCAACAATGCTAGGTTCTGAAGGAGCCCGAATAGTACCAGACTCGCCGGAAATAAGGTTATAAGAATAGATAGCGCCACTTTCCCCGACAAGATAAAGCTCACTACTTCCGCTCATTGATAGAGAAAGGTGGTGCGGGGCGTTGAACACCCCGCCAGAAGCATATATATCAGGAGGACCTGCAAGAAAATCATCTATGGTAAGTGCTTCCTCAAAAAATGTAGTGAGTGTTTCTCCACTCACAGTTATGGACTCAGGTGTTCCAAATGGAATGCGGTATGCAATGTAGGGCTCAGTCAGATCGCATGCATCTGGAAAGAACATTGACTCTATATACTGCGCCTCGGCATCAACCTCATCAGTAAACGAAACAATTCGGTTGATAAGACGATGGATACCTTCGCGCGGATCTCTGGCTACAAGTTGCCATGGGAGAAAGTTTGCCTTGATGATCTCTTTCGTCCTATCCTTGTAGAACAGTTCCGGAACACGTTTGCGCACGTTCCCTCCTATGCTCCGAATAGTATAGCGGTTGGGTCAAGATACAGCTTCTGATTCGGTTGCTGAGGGACAGCAAACTGAAATAGAGTCCTTCCGTCGACTGAAGCGGTAACGATGCTCCCGCCATTTATGTCCTCAGAAAAGCGCTCGAGTGTTGAGAGGAAGATTGATTGAACGTCCACTACCTCTCCGGCATAGTGAACGTTAACAGCCTGAGCAAGGTTATTAGCGAAGGATGTCTGTATGCTTGCGATGCGGCTGACATCCCCGGTAGAAAATGAAAGCTGTATGGTCATAGCAAGCCTTCGCAGTATAACAGGCGAAACCTTGATAGCTAATCCTATCGGTTTCTGATCCTCAAGGTGACGCTGTGCTATTGCAGCCACCTGCGTCGCTATGTTGGGTTCCACAGTTTCTATGTAGACAATTGCACCGCCACGGTATTCGTCGATAATAACATTCCTGACATCAAGTATGTCCATAAGTTTTCTGATGCGAGCATCGTTAAAGAGCCACAGTGATGATGCGGATTCTTTCAGAATGTAGCGGTACAATTCATCATCAGCAACACCGTGTCCCCCGGTTATTGGATTTACATTCTGAGCAACGAGCCTATACCTCTTTACAGCACCACTGGCAACATTTGGTATCTGTGACAACGAAAGCTGCACCGTCTTTAGCGCCCCAGTGGGGATAACATCTATAGAGCTGTCTGTTGCAATTACTTTGACATAAACAGTTGATCGATTTGGAAGCATGTATGCATCACCAATTGTAGCGACGCTATACATTCCCCGTTCGTCACTGAGAATGGTTCCTTCCGGTATAGTTATTCCCTGGGCGTCTATGGTAATCTCTCCAGCGTTTTTCTCAGGAACGATGCTTATAGACGTGTTTGTCAGACTCATATCGCTAGCAAATCCAACTGTCCCGCGCGGTTCACCAAGGAGATTACCCCACCGGTCAAGATATGAACCTGTTGCTCTTCCTATATCAACATTCTTAGCAATGTCATAGAGGTCGCTATACGCAGTTGAAAGAGCGTTTTCAACTGAACGGATTATGCTTCCCAAAAGAGGTGATCCTGAAATGTCGACAAACCCGTTTTCGGTTGCAACCTTGCGCAAGCTGTCGCCAAGTAATGATGTTCTGCGGTATGTTACGAGTGCCATCTAGTCCTCCACTAATCCCTTCCATTGTATCACATAACGTCCAGGTTGGATTGTTTTCTCAAAATGAGCAAAAATTGAGGCCTTGACAGGGGAAAGAGGAAACACATTGTCCCCTATATCTGTCTGAATAGAAGCGTGCGTCGTGGCAGCGTATGCTGATGCAACTCGAAGAGAACAGGTTACTACCGTAGATCCGTTTCCTTGGTAGAAGAGAGCGTAATTGCCGTTCACGTTTTGGATGCTGGCTAGCGAAGTTTTCGACACGATTGATGCATCTATGATAACTCCGCTAACATAGCGGGAAAGATCATAGAGCCTGACTACAGGAGATACATTGATGTCTACACCCACTGTCGTTACGCTGACTTCATTGCCGTTTGTCAGATAAATGTGTGTGTCTTCATCAGACGATTCTGTCGTTAAGCATAGCGGGATACAGTAAAGGCGAATAGACTTAGTCGGAGATGCTACGTAGATATGTTGAACAGCATCAACAATCTTCCTTGCTGTCGATGTTGCTATCCACTGCGGGTTAAGGTCGATACTCTTATAGGCACCGCCTTCGACACGTACGGGGAACGGGGACGTATACTGAATAACAGAACCGTTGGGCCCCCTGCCACTGTAAGAGACAGAGAAGAGTGCGTTCCCATATGATGCATCTTCTATGATAACACTTATCCCACTGGGATCTATTTGTGGATACTGGCTCACAGCAGCACGAAGGCTCGCTGTTATCTCTTCAAGTGCAACAGCAAGGTCACCAACACGCTTTCCTGACGTCATTGATAGTGAAAGCTCCATTACGGCACAGTGAATAATCTGGGAGACATACTGTTCATAGGAAATTGTCTGAACATCGTTGTTTTCAATAACGTACCGCCCGTCACTTGTAATGCCAACATCAAAAGCCATATGATCCTCCTGTTAGAATCTAAAAAACGAAGTCTTCTTCGACTTGTTCTCTTCCTCAAGCTCTTTGATACGCTTGTTCAATGCGGCTATCTCAGGGCTCATCGCTTCCCTAATCCGTGCTTCTTCTTCTGCTCTGGCGGTAGCATCTTCGTCACCACCTTCCTCCTGCACTACAAGTCTTTCTTCCGATGTGTCTGGAACAATGTAGTCTACCTTAGGTGGCACCTTCTTTGTACCGCCATAGTATGCAACTTCTGTTGCTGAATACCGTGCCGCTTTTACTGTCTCTTCGAGCTTTGGTCCCGAGTAGCCACTCAAGATGAGCGACGCAGCTCTCTTACATAGGACGCCTACGCGAACGAGATCCATAACTGACGTGATGAGGTTTACAGCCTCGAGTATGTTTATGAGAAGCTTAGGTTGCGGGGAAAGAATGGTGCCGTTGGGAACAATATCAAGAACCTTGTTTTCCATCATAGGAACCGGAAACATAGGAGTACTCCTACCTATGTCTGCTCCGCCGAACCTGACAATATTTGCTTTCATGGTGATGCCATTGTTTGATACGCCGATATACTGTTCTCCGGTACCATCAAAGATGTAGAGCTTTCCGTCACTCTGCTGAATAGCAATTCCTGGTGAGCGTCCATTTGACGGGCCTTGCATAACAGTAAGGTCGCTTCTGTCCGCAACAAAGCCCATGTACGACTTTGCTTCTTTCTCTGCCGCCTTATACTTGGCACATACTGGGGACCCGCTGTTTCCGAACCCGACCATTGGATCCGGCTTTTTTATCGGTGTCGGTATGCTTTGGTTTTGCACTGGTGGTTTCTTTGGCGAAGGTACAGCAATCATTGCTCCGACATTTCTGCTTAGGAACTCCTTGTATGATGAGCAGTGTAAGACAAACTGTTGTCCTTTTCTAAAGCCTTCCAGGTTGCTACCTTCCGGTATCTGGACCCTAACACCGCTTAGCGTTACCGGTTCCCCTGTTCTCGGATCTTTTGCAACAAGGTTTATCCGTATATCTCCTTCTATAACTTTGCTCTTGAAGACGTCTTCGAGTGTTGCGTTCCCGATGTCAACACTTATGGATGATTCATCCACAAGGACAGCAGTTGTTGTCACAGCAGTATCCGGCAACATTGTCGGAGCCTTCTTTCTGTTAACCTGGCGAGCAGGAGTGTTATTGTCTAGTACTAACATTTCTTCGCATCTCCTCTTGCATGTGTGCTATGTCTATAAACATTTCTATAATTGGCTCACTGATACTGTAGCCGATCGCGTCTTTGAGTGCAGAGAGTCTTGCAGTAAAGATATCATAGAGCCCTGCTTTTTCTCCATCTTCTTTGGTTACTCCATCTAATCCACAGACGAACGGCTCACCGCGGAAGTAGAGTGGTGACAACACAACGCTATCAGCTAGTACCCGGTTCACCATAATCATATTAAAGAATTCACGCGCAAACTGAACGCTCTCCTTGAACAGCCATACGTTCATAAGAAATGTCGCCGCCTTGAATAGTGACTCTTTGAAAAAAGGTTTCGGGTCGAATATGGTTTCTACAAGGTTTGTAAACATCTTATCAAACTCAGGTCCTCTGGCGGTTACTTTATCAACACCCTGTCGCAGAATTTCTTTGGCAATGTTTCGTTTTTCCATACTATCGTAAACCTCTTTTACGAACTTCTTTGCAGTATCCTCGATAGCATTATTGATAGAGCCAGCATTACCTGGTTCGTACTTCAGCAGCTCTTTTGCAATCTCTTTCATTATTGTAGCGTCATCCATATTGCTGTAAGTACTTTTGAGCGCACCAAGAAGTTTTTGTAAAGCCTTTCCTGCCTTCGTGTGCTGTGATGTTCCCTTAATCTGCTCGGCAATCGCGTTAACATATGCTGATTGAATCTCATCAAAGATAACCATGTAGCGCTTTTCTGAGAGTAACCCGCGAGAGATAGTCTCACGCACAGCAGAACCGTCTTCAAATATCTTTTTTTGCACGCTGGATAGAATGTTCCTAGTGTTTCCTGTCAAGCTATCTAGCAGATCATCCGGGATAGTTACCTCGATATCCTTGACCTTCACCGTTTTTGCTGACTTGAGAACAATGTTGAGCATATCAATACTGCTTGAATCATCCAGCTTCCTGACATGTGCATTCTCAAGGAGTGAGCGAATGCTAGCCATATGCTTTACATAGTCTGAAATGCTTTCCTTTGCTTTTGGATTCGTTTTCATGTAATTGTTAATTTCTTTTACTATACTATTATCGACAAGATCCAGGAACTTTCTTCCTGCAGTGAATCTGCTCAATAGTCGCATGACTGCTGTCCCGGAAGGTTTCGATTCATTGAGGGCTTCACCAACCATCCTTCTGATACGTAGTATAGGTAGCATCGTGCGGAGCTCGCGAGTTAACCCCCGTGCTGCCAGAAGAGTGAAGACTACAGCCATCGTCTTTTCGATAAGTGCGAACGTCGTGTCGACAAAAGATATTGACGGGTGGTATACTGTTCTTGATATGAGCTCTGGCTCTATGACTGATATACAACCTTCTTCAGCAGACATGATGAGTGTGTGCGCTTTAACTCGTATTGCGCCATAAAGATCATTTGCTTCATCCCACAGTATGATGATGTCGTTCTCTCGTATGCGTGGATCCCCGATAATTGTTATGGATCCCTGATACATGCCGCCTGCTAAGCGGGCAAGAATTGAAGATGCTACCGAAGCAACAACAGGATATCTTGATGACGGGAACACGTTCGCATTCTTAAAGTATGATGTGTAAACATTCCATACTCTCGGGGAAAGCTTGTAGTGAATAGGTATTTCTCCTGTGTTACTGATAGAAAGGGATGGGGCAACCAGCTCATCGGGACTTGCATCATCTTCAGGGAACTCGATATTGACAGTGTTTGGAACTTTCGTTAGAGTTATAGCATTCTGAATGATATCGACCCCGGATACCTTAATATGTGTCGACACTACCTGACGGTGCGACGTTGAGCGGGAATATGCAAGCCTGAGGAGCTTAGTAAGGGTGATATCTGCCCCATACTCCATAGATAGTGCAAAGATCCCCTGAATTTCACTGAATCCGGAAACCATATTTCGTATGGGGGTCAGGTCAGCTACAGACACATTGAATGATTCCGACGGATTTGATGAAGCTACTTTACGCATCATATCAGGAACAACGTCTGCAACTATGCTAAACCACTTGGCAATCTCCAGAACACCTTCAGCCCCAGTGTTGCCCTTAAATGAGCCTCCTAAAAACCATTGAAATGCCGCTGCAATCGTCTTCTCGTCTGGATCATAGATGTTAACGATAGGACGACTAGTAAACGGGCCGGCATCCTTGTGCCGACCTGCATACGCCCGGAACAATGTTTGAGAGTTGAATGCTATGAGAGCGATAAGTGCTTTTGCCCCCTCAAGTATGTCTGGATTTTTACTCGATTGTTCTACCATGGAGCGAAGAATTGCAGCTATGTTTGCAAGCTTCGGATCGTCACTGAACTCGACAATAGGAGACAGGCGTTCAATAACCGCGTTCGTAAAGAAACACTCAGTGTCTACAGAGCGTGTGTAGCGATAGTAGTCATCCTCACTGCCCCAGACAAGTGTCGAGCGGGACGCATGTGGCCTGACGGTGATAATGTGATTAGGCAAAAGCATGTTGAGTTCGTTCAATGCTTCCCATACCGTCTCGTTGAACACAACCCACTGACCTTGGTCAAGATTAAATAGATGTGAGAGATCCTGTGTACTGCGTACCTTGATGTTTTCAAACAGTTGTCTATTCTGTGTAATACTTACATCAAGCCCTACTGCTTCTGAAAATGTCCGTGAGAGATAAGGTGTGATTGTTTCCTTGATTCCTTGGACCAGATTCCGAGTTATCCCTTTCAACTCGCCGGATACCTGTGCAGATATGTCCGGATTGATCGTATAGTCACTTATATACTCACTTACCGACCTGAGATCTGAAAGAATGTAGCTTATGATGTCTACAATCTTGGTTATAGGGTAGAGGTATTTTCCATCGCTTACGAGACCGCCGATAAGTCGCTTTAGCTTATCTATGACAAGGCCTATGAGGCCAGTAGACTCGCCATAAACCTTGACCTGCTCTTCGCTAAGCTCGGTAAGGAACACGCTTCCGTATGACCGAGCCTCGATACGAACAATTGCTCCTGGTGTAACCGACACAATCTCACCTATAAAGATAGTATCATTCTCGGTGAGGATAGGTGAATATCCCATCTGAAGCTTTACTTTCGTACCCGGTCGAATGATCATGCTGTTGATAGGGGCCAACTTGGATCCGCTTCTAAAAAAATAGTTCTCATCCGCATTTCCATACATATCGCTGAAAACATTAGTGAGCTTTCCATATATGTTCGTAACATCTATGAAGCATGTTTGTTGTGGGCTTTCACGGTCCGTATGAAACTTGACAGAAACGATAGAAGCGTAGCTATAAAGATCATCGAAAAGGTAGTATGCTTCACTCCTTTCTTCCATAAAGTAGAGCTTTACAGTCGGGAAAAGGTAGCCATATCGTTTGGAAGCTGCGCCGAGAAGTTGTTCCGTTCCAACACGCTGCATGTAGCTCTTCGTCAAAGCAACTCCGGAAGCACCGACCTGCTCGAAAAGACTTCCGACAAGATTCTTTGCCATAAGGAACCGACCGAGCGTATACCAGTTACCTTCAGACTGAATGTATCCTTGCATATCGTATGACTGCATGAGCTTAAGTAGCGTTGCAGCTGCTTTCACACCTATCTGACTAGCGACTACAGTTAGCTTATAATTCTTGAAGCCTGCACGAGATTCTATGAGTGTCTGAATTGCGTTGGCTTCCTTGCCGAGCCGTATGACGTCACTCGCTGCATTTCGTAGCATGGTTACTTGTGAGTCGTTTACCTTTACGCTAATTGTAAGACTATCCTTTCTCGGCCATTCGATTACGACCGATAGTACCGCCGGCTTTCTCGTTGTGGTACCGATAGGAGTTCCCCCGATGTGACCAGAGACAGCAAGGAGCACACCTTTCGTCGTTTCAAGCGGTATTACCTTGTTGACAAGGTCGACTATTTCTGTCATATCCCGTGCTGTCATCGGGATAATATCGCCATGCTGTTCGTTGCTGATAGATTCGAGTATTTTCCTGAGATCAAGCTCAAACTCGAATGGTATCGAGTCAGTATAGTTCCCTATTTGCTCATAGAACTGCTTTATTAGTTCGGAGGGATTATCTGTAACCTTCTTCGCGTACTCTTCGATCTCACCACAGATACTTTCCATCTCGTTAGTGAGTATGTCATAGCCCTGGCGGAGCATACCTATCTTATAAATGTAAAAGTCAGGAGGGAGAGGCTTGCCACTTGGGCCTATCACAGCAGGGTAGTCCATGTATGTTGTTTCATTGTTGTCATAAATCTTATCGCCGAATTCGAGTGCACTGGGTATCCATATTGATGTTTTCATGCACATCTCAAGAAGAACAACAGGACTTAACCCTCTTAGCACCTCTTCCTTGAGCCATACTCCGATAACGCTGAGCGTGGAGTACTGGAGAGTAATCTCTGCGATCTTAGGTACTATAGTATCGACAAGCGACATGAGCAAAAGGGTGACATCAATGAGCCACTTTGCTACCTTAACAATGAGTACGGCAAGAGCTACCGGTCCTGCGATCAAGCTTAAGATCAGGATAACAGCATAGGTAGAAAGTTCAAAGACGATTACGGGAAGTAAGCTCGCTACAACAGCGACTATGATATCTCTGGCCCAGTCAACTATAGTGGGGTTCAGAATCTCTATAAGTTTCACAAAAGGCCCATTCGCATCGCGTATGAGTGTTGTACTCATTCCATTTAACACAAAGCGCATGATGTCGCAGAACGGTCCGCGGACATTGTTTGGAAGAATGCCGTCAACGTACAGACCACTGAGAACTGCAACCTGTGGATCTATTCCAGATTCTAAAACAGCATTCTGCATGCGGAGGATGCGTTCACAGATCTTATTGTAGACATGAGTAGCGAACTTATCGCTCCGTATTTGCTTAGCAATATGTCCTGTTGGATTCCATATTGTTGTCGGCAATAACACTGAAGAGGCAACTATCGCGTCAAGAAAGCTTGCCGTCGTTAGCGCTATAATCGATTCGGCAATATGATTGACTAGTGTGGAAACAAGCGCAATTCGTGTGGCATGTGATATAAGCCCTGTGACAAAGAGTCCGTCTTTCTCAATGATACCTTTGCTGAATCTGGTAAAGTATGACATAATCGACGCGAGGTTGGTAACAAGCTGTATCGGTGCCATAGAGACAGGATCTGGAGATTCCGGCTGATGTTTCCGCAACTCGTTAGCAAACTTGTCAAATCCAAACCGCGCTATCCCAACCTTGCTTTGCAGGCCTCCTGTGCTTACCGTAAGTCTCATTGTAGATAGCTTGAACGGCTCTCTCTTTGATGCCGTCTTGACAGAGATAGGATTTCCAAATGAAATGTGCTCGTCGCTGCCTTTGCCTCTGGTGATCCTTACTTCCCTAGTCAACGTCTGGCATACTCTGCTTATAAAGTCAGACAGCTCGGTTGATGATGATCTATACATACGTATAGCATCATCGATAAGATCAAAGTACGCATAAAGCATGAGCATGCTGATATCGATCTCAATGCTGCCATCAGTAACTTTGGTATCACTGTCGGTGAACAGCTGATAAAGGAAGAGTGAGCTCTTGTAAACGCCAAGTGTTGCAAGGCAACCGAGCGCTTTCTTCTCTGATTCATCATCTTTGACGATTGCCGCCAGGTTCTTGTAATGCCACGGAGTCGGGAACTCTACCTTACTCCATGAATCGACAGGTTCTGAAGGAGTAGAACAGAGTCCGATGTATGTGTCGATATTCGTGAAGTCAACAACTGAGTCACTTCTACTACTGAGCTCTTCTACTTTCTTTGCAAACTCATGAACCCGATACAAGGTGTAGATCGGGAGGAACTCCGATAACGCCAGATACATTGACAGAAGGGATATAGTAACCGGCGTCTTGAACTTTTCATCATCAGGATTGTTTCCGTCGATAAGTGCGGAAAGCCTGCCAGAAATCGGCAAGATCGGAGCCTTGCTGAATCTACTTATAGTTAGATCCTCCAGTGACCGCATCCCGTAGTTGAGATATTGTAAGCTCATCGAAACGCTGTAAACGCCGGCAGCTTCGTCAAGTGTCGATACATATATGCGGATAGGGAGGAAGGTTGACAGACCAAGGGCGCCGAGAATGTCATTCTGAATATGGATAGGCTCATTGAGACGTATGGCATCAGGAGTTCTGTTGATCAGTGTTGATACCCGTTCTGCTTCAGATAAAGTGGACGGAAGCGGGCCGTTAAAACTTTGGATTACTCTCCTGAGCGTTTCTGTCCTGAAGTATGAGTTCAGGTATTTGAACCGTTGTGTGTTCCCCCTTGTCCCCGTGATAATATGTGACAAAAGGAGCATACCTATACGCATTTCTGTTAGTTCATCGAACACGAACATTGTCATAAGGGTTGCGAGCTTCGTTATGTCAGTGAGCTTCGCTGTAAAGTTAACAGTTGTAACCTGACCGCCTGTTGATTGAACAACCGGATCAGGGGACCCTTCAAGAGGAATATATGTGCTAGTCCCCGGTTTTGTCTGAATGGATAGCGATTCGATGCAATCTGATAAGTCTATCGTATGAAGGGCATAGCACTGAGCAAAGGCTGCCCGGAATACCTTATTGTGAATCCCCTGTAGCGGAGATAGTAGCGCCTTGAGTATTCTCAATGTGTTAGCACAAACGCTCTCTGCTTCCGGTGTCCTGTTCTTTCCTTTTACTTCTGTCACGATGTCGAGCCTGGATGCTTTCGCTACTTCATCTGGAAATGAATTATCCCCTGTCGCTTTCCTATATGCCTCTACAACAGAGCTCCCACTGGATGTATCGAAAGGCGACCTCGGAAGTCCACTTGATTCGGTAAGTGAGCACACAGACTCTGAGATACTCTTCCCGCCTTCCTCGCGGAATGTTGTAAGTCCGCTTGGTGCATCAGGAAAGTGAGCTCTCAGATCACAGTGAATGTGACAATTGTCTGTAGTAGTATCAATGCCGACTCCTCCATTCCAGTAGAGAAGGAGAAATGCGAAAAACTTTTTCGTACGACCGATATCGGTAGCAAGGCTTCCTGAACTACCTTTCACCTTAATGGTACAGTCAACTGCGTTCCCCCTTATGGTGTGTGCGTTCGTCTCATTTCTCTGCGGTGGGCGGTACGTTGATGATATATGGAGGCTTGCCCCTTTTGTCACATCTGGGCACGCAGAAGCGAACGCACTATAGATGGCCTTGAGCTGAGATTCTGCAAGCGTATCTTTGTTCTCACTCTTATCTTCCCGGAATATGTTCACTTTTGGTAGCACTTTTCCAGTAAAACGGAGATATCCTTCGCTTGTAAGATCGCTAGCAGCTGCAACGACATCTGTTATCTTGTTTTCTGCAACAGCTCTTGAGAATCCCTTATCATCGCCAAGCTCTTGTATAGCACTACTTGACGGCTTTATAATTGCTTCCTCAAATCTTTGCAGGAAATCGGCAAGAGTATCTATAGGCTTTCCGGTAAGCTCCTCGATAAATCCTGCGACTTTACTTAGTGCAACCTTAACCCCAGCACCTTCCGGTTCGTATGGGGCAATGATCTCACCTATCCGCTCGGCAGAAACGAGAACAGCGTACTTTCTGTACGTCCTTGTCAAGTCTACTGGTCGCTTTTCGATAAAGGTAAGGATAAAGTCATGGGGTATCTTTGTATCATCGAACTTCTGATAGCGGTCGAACGGAAAGCGTACTGTAAGAGGAGTCTTGTCGCCACATATAGCGTTAATAAGCATGCGGTACGGCTCGCTGTCCTCTATGTTGGACACTGACATGATTGAGCGAGCATCCTCAAGTGGTATATCGTGAGTAACGCCGTGGGCGTAATCATGGAGGATTGATGTTGCTTTTCGTCTTGGTTGATTAGCCATTGTCGTTTCCTACAAGTATAAATAGACGCTCAGTATCAACAGCGAACATCTCGTGCATGCTCTGATTTATAGGGAGCTTTTTCCTGGCTTCTGCCATGGTCAATTTCGTAATGTACACGTTCATAATCCTGTTTCCGCTCTGGGATACTCCTTTCTCTGTCGAGCTACACCATACTATAATATTTTTCATGGAGGCATGAGAGTACTGCCACATGTCATACGGGGGTTCGATAGGGATACCGATGTCTGCATCTATCGGAGTCACAATAATGTAGTCATTCAGCAGTTC
>Ga0308419_1001783_pt1 | contig 14224 bp, 16 predicted proteins | sample HotsprSampleMS50_FD_203674 | JGI IMG/M metagenome (GOLD analysis project Ga0308419, IMG submission 203674) | Hot spring phototrophic mat microbial communities from Mushroom Spring, Yellowstone National Park, Wyoming, United States - 20090730_MS50 ... | reverse complement strand
GCTGAAGGTAAATATAAAAAGAATTTCCTGAATTTTAACAATGTTCAGATAATTGACGATACTACCTCCATAATTGTAGCAGATGAAGGTTTTTATCTGACCAGTAACAAAAATTTTACATCATGGACTGCCCATAAATTCAAAGACAATAACCTGTATGCGGTATATTTTACTAATCCTAAAGAAGGCTTTTTAGCAGGTGAAAAAGCTGATATCTATTTTACAACTGACGGTGGCGAGAAATGGACTGTTAAAAGACTTAAAGGCGAACGTATTAATAAACTGTCGCTAAACAATAACCTATTGTGGGCTATTGGAAACAACAGTTTTCTCATGCTTTCAAAAGATATGGGTAAAACGTGGCAAGGTTTAAAAGGTAGCAGTATTTTCGTATATCTTTTAAATTTCTTTGCGCCGTTTTTCTTCATATGGGTTCTATTCTTGATGTGTTATATGATTTTACCCAATACAAAAATCCCACTGCGGCCTGCTGCTATTGGTGCTTCATTTACAAGTGCTGTATGGGTTATCTTTATTTTGTTATTCATTGTTTATATAAAAGCGTTTGCCAAGAGCACCTTTGCAATATACGGCGCATTAGCTGCTTTCCCTATATTTTTGCTGGTAGTCTATTCATCAGCAGTGATTATATTATATGGTGCAGAAATTTCGTATGTGCTCATGAATCCATTAAGCTATAAATACCTTAACAGAGCGCTTAAGGATAAAAAGGATATTCATGTATATACTGCTATAGCAGTCTTACATCACATATATAAAAAATTTGAATCAGGAAAAGGTGCAACAAGTTTTCAGGAGTTACTGCCATTAACGCTCAACGACGTAGATTTGCTTGATATGCTTTTAGATACTTTTGTTAAAGAAAAATTTATTACTCATACTGAAGATTTTGGGATAATACCTGCTAATGCAAGTAAAAACATTACATTAGCAAAAATAATTGATACTGTATACAGCATATCATTGGATATCCCGGTTTCAAAACAGGATAAATTGAAATCATATTTAGCTGAGCTTTTTGGAACAATGAAACAATCAATAGACTCTATTATTCAGAACACAACATTAGCTGATGTGATCAAAGCGGCAGAATAGCTTATTACAATAGCTGTTCAATTTTTTTTAATACAAAATTATCAAAGCCTAAATAGACTGTATCGTTTATAATGAAAAGCGGCACAGGTACAGTAATTATGAATGTGTAGTATTGCAATAATTTTTTTTATGAAATGATAACAATTTCACTGGGAAACAATTCTGAAAAGAAAGGGGATAACTATTACTTTGCCCTTTATTTCTTCGGGGACTTTACCAAAGTTTCTTGATAAGCGTATTGCATCCATACACGATTCATCAATAGCTTTATTTCCCAAAGAATCAACAAGCACTACATCCAACACATTACCATCACGGTCCATGGTAAAATAAAGCTTAATATCCTGAGTTGGTACCGCCATGATCCGCATTCTACCGGGTGCCAGGCTTCCTGTCATAGGGTCGTATCCATAGATAACCGCATTGGCTAACAGTGGTGGGTGCCAGTTTGCAGCTACTTTATCTTTCATATTTTTGAAGTATTCAAATGGCTTGAATTTTAATGTATTGAAAGAAAAGAATCCATCACTGGAAAAAAACAATGCATTTTTGGGGTTGATGCTATATTTATCAGGTATGCGGGTAAATTCGCTATCGCCTTCAAATTCAGGTATTCCTCCAGCTTCTTCCTTAAAAAATGAAATTATATATTCTGTATTTTCCTGTGAAACCATAATTTTATCCTTTGCAGCTTTACTACTTGCAATCCCACCTTTACCTAACTGCCTGACTCCTTTTTGCATCTTAAAATCCAGTGAATTGTTAAGCCATCTTTCACCTTTTTCTTTTGTTATATAGCCTTTGGCTTTTGAAGTTTTATCCGAAAGCAGTGTATTTTTATTTATATCTTCAATATTGTCCTGGTTAATATTTACAATTATATCCCTTCCCTTAAAAAGCAATCCCGTGTCTTGTTGTTTTGCAAATACACCATATCGTAGTTGGGCAATATAGAAAGAAATAATCACGATACTATGCATGAAAAACGAAACTAAAAGCACAAGGTCAAATCTTATTTCGGCACGTTCCATTTCCCAATTCCTTTTCTATATATTTTTGTCTGGTCACGCACCTGTTCCAGCAATCTGCGATGCTCTATAGTAAATGCTACATTACGACGTGACATCATGGTTTTACATGTGGCAAAAAGCTTATCTTCTGAAGGCAGGTCAACAATGTTCCCATCAATATACCAGCTAAATGGCGGTATAAATTTTGGTGTGATGTCACCATGGTGAATAACCATGCAACCTGGCCCCATAACCGTACCTGTATTAATTAATGTCCCGATACTTGTCATAGTATAATCACCAATAAAGCAACCAACCTTAAGTAACCCCGTGTTTATCTTCTCTTCACCTATCAATAATTTAACACTTGTATAATTATTTTTCAAATCACTATTGGTAGTCAACGCCCCTAAATTTACCCAACTGCCAATATATGAATGCCCTATAAATCCCTCATGATATTTATTCACAAACCCTTGAAATATGCTTTCTTCAACTTCGCCACCAATCCGGCACCATGGCCCAATACTGCAACCTTCTCTCACCTTTGCCTGTAACAATATTGTATTATCTGCAATTGCGCATGGCCCTTCAATTCGGGTAAAAGATTTTATAGAACACCCACGCCCAATATACACAGGTCCGTGTGTGCAATCAATGACAACATACGGTTCAATGGTTACATCATCTTCTATTATTATTTGGGAACTATCGCCAACAATTGTTACATTACTATGACCACCAGGTTTTTTTTTAAGTGCAAAATCTTTTGTTATGAAATCTCCATTTGTATTGACTAATTCCCACAAGGAAGTCAACACATAACCATCATATTCTGCAGATGCAGCTATGTTCTGTAAATAATTGTACACATCCTCAGTGGTGGTAAATTGTGGAATAGCAGTGTCATAGATTTTTGCCAGTACAGGTATACCATGATGCATATAAACGATATTATTTTGTATGTTCGATAGCTCCGGGTATGCAACACGTGCATTAATAAACAGCAACTCTTCAGTGTGGTCAATGTTTACAGGTTTATTAATATGCAGATTGGGATAATGTATAGTAACTATCGCCCCTAAATTATGCCGTGTATAAAAATATACATTAGCAGAGAACAAAGAAGAAAACAGAATTGCATACCGTTGTGCAATAGTAAAAAGTCCACAGCGAATATCCCATACCGGACGCGTGAGTGTAATGGGGAAAAAATCATTATACTGTGAATCTTCAAAGATTATTATTTTCATATTTATCCTGTAATGTATATTAATGTATCCAATCTTCAATTATTAAACCATCTATACGATTATAATGCCGAATATTGCCTGTTATTAATTTTTCACATGTAACTATACAGGTAGCGGCAATCATTATATCTGCATCAGTTATCATTGTTTTTTGCTTATGCAATTTTGATTTAATAATACCAAAATATATCAATCTTTCTGCCTTTAGATCTGCTTTTATATATATCTTTGATGATATGTTTAGTATTTCTATCATCCATCCATTTTCCTGATAATCTCCGCCATATTTCCATTTGTGTTGCTTTAGTAATACTATTTCTGATATCGCTTTTTGCCAATTGTCTTTCTAACCTTTTTTCAATAATAAACAATATTTCATTATTGATGCTACGCCTGTTTACTTTTGACAATAACTTAATTTTATTCATTAAGCTTTTGGAATATTTCTTATTGTTATATTTACCATTGCATCACCTTAGATTATAACTATTTTAGTTATAAAATAGTTATAACAGAACAAATGTCAATAACATTATACATTAAAAAAGCCACTCTGTACGAGTGGCTTTGTAGGTATATCCGTTTAAATACATTACTTACTTGCTTCTTCTTCAGCAAACTCCTTCTTGCGTTCTTCAATAACCTTTTCAGCAATCCTGCCTGAAATTGGTTCATAATGTGAAAAACGCATTTCAAATGTAGCTTTTCCACTTGTCATCGCACGCAGGTCAATAGAGTAACGCAGCATTTCCGCAAGCGGCACCAGCGCTTTAACCACGGATATTGGGGAATTCCCTTCCTCATCCGAACTTCCCATACCCAGTACCTTGCCACGCCGGCTTGTGATATCATTCAGAATATCACCCATTGAATCCTTTTCAACATACACATCAACTTCCATGATAGGCTCCAGCAGTATGGGGCCGGCAGATTCAAGCCCTTTTTTCAATGCCTGCCTTGCTGCTATCTTAAATGACATTTCAGAAGAATCAACCGGATGATATGAACCATAGTAAAGTTCAACCGAAACATCAACAACCGGGAAGCGGGCAAGCACGCCTTCTTCCATGCCTTCGCGTAAGCCTTTTTCTACTGCCGGAATAAAGTTGCGCGGGATAACACCACCAACAATGCTATCAATAAATTCAAAACCCTTCCCTCGTTCAAGCGGCGCCACTCGTATAAAAACTTCACCATACTGCCCATGGCCACCTGTCTGCTTTTTATGCTTGTATTGGGCTTCTGCTTTTTTGGTGATAGTTTCCCGGTATGCAATCTTTGGTTCAGATGTAATAAGCTCAATTTTGTTCTTTTCTTTTATAGATTTTAATATAATATCCAGCTGCATCTCACCCATTCCTGAGAGCACAGTCTGTTTTGTTTCAGGGTTAAATACATAGGTGATAGTTGGATTTTCATCAGTTATTCGTGAGAAAATCTGGCCAATTTTATCCTCATCGCCTTTTTTGGATGCATGGACAGCATACGAAAAGACTGGATTAGGCAACTGTATGATTGGCAGCAACACTGAATGCTTCGAATCGCACAATGTATCAAGGGTTGCTGTCCTGTCCAATTTAACAACAACACCAATATCTCCAGGAAGAAGTTTTGGCACTTCAACAGGTTTATTGCCAATCATAGTGTATAGTTTGGTAACACGTTCCTTATAATTCTTGGTGGAATTTAATACTTCAGTTTCCGGCAGTAGTGTGCCTGATATTATTTTTAAATAATTAAACCTGCCAGCATACTGGTCAATATATGTCTTCCATACAACTGCTGCAAACGGTGCATCAGGTTTGGATGTGATAACTACTTTTTCTTCCTTATTATTTGGATTCAGTCCTTCAACCTGCTTATTCAATTCCCATGCCGGTACATAATTCTTGATTACATTGAGTAAATTTTTAATGCCAATAGCCTTTAAAGAAGAGCCGCATATAACCGGGAAAACCTCTGCTTTGGCTACAAGCGTTTTTAAGCCTCTTTTCATTTCCTCTTCGGTTAACGGTTCACCTTCTAAAAATTTTTCAATTAATGCATCATCACCTTCAGCTGATAATTCCATCAGGTTATTACGGGCATCATCTGCAGCTTTTTTTAAATCTGCAGGGACATCACTTACCTGTATTTTACCATCAGGTTTTGGCATCATAGCTTTCATTTCAATAAGATCCACAATGCCGCTGTGCTTGTCGGCCTCGCCAACAGGAATACAAACAGGTGCAAATTTTGCATTGAAATGTGATTTTAGATTATCAATAATGGCATTAAAATTTGCCCGTTCTTTATCCATCTTGTTTATAAAAATGATTCGTGGAATCTTTTTTGATTCTAAATAACGCCATACCTTTTCAGTTTCTATCTGTACACCATCCACTGCATCAACCACTATAATAGCTGCCTCAGCCACCTGAATAGCAGCGCGTGCTTCACCAACAAAATCTGACATGCCTGGTGTATCAATTATATTTATTTTTACATCATCTATCTCTACAAAACCCAGTGCACTGCGTATTGAAATTTTCCTGCTTTTTTCTTCATCATCATAATCCGATGTCAGTGATCCGTCATCCGGCTTGCCTATTTTATCAATCTGGCCACCAATAAACAACATTGCATCAAATAATGTAGATTTTCCGGTGCTTCCATGCCCCACAATGGCAACAGTTCTGACGTTTTCAGTAGAATATTCTTTTAGCATCATACCCTCCAGCGTACATTTCACTAAAATTGAATAAAGATTTCTCTTTTAAGGACGAATAGATAAAAGCTTTTGCAGAAAAGTAAAATGATATATGTTTTTTGTAAAGTATTTTATTTTATAAAATTGGTGGCATTAAAAATATTATTCCCTTCCCACCACTAACCTGAAAAATTACTATAACATAATATTTTATTTTGATATTTAAATAATATATTCTTTATTATTTCTTTGTAAGTATATAGTCTAGTAACAGAAATTGATTTATCATTTTATATATTATACAAATTTTGATTTTATTCAGATATTCTTCTTTATGATTAAGCTTAAAGTGTTCCTGAACCGGATATAACATGTATATAACATTATGAAACTGTTAAAGCACTATATAATGCATCTAAAAATTATGCTTTGTGTTTCCCTGTTTGCATTGCATTTGCCGGTGTATGCACAACATGTATATGAAGCATCCACATTGCATAATGCTGCCTCACGAAGCCAGACTGTACAGCATATTTTTTACCAGCGTTGGGATACCATATTCAGTAACTATCTCCATTTTGATGCGTATGTACAACTCAACTGGGTATATGATTTTTATATTAACACGTACAACCGCGGGAGTGGCACCACCCAGGCTGTCCCCATGCGCCTGGTCAGGACATTTTCGGACATGGCAATATTGTTTTCAGTTTATACACCCCTTAAAGAAACACCCGATGAAACTCAGCCGGTTGACATAACAGATGTGTCAACATTCCGCAAGCCATGGCCGGACAATTCCATCCTGCTTGGATTTACAGCATGTGGCTATCACTACGGCTTAACCCGTTCAGTTGATATTGATCGTGGAAGCGCTGGAAATGAATCAGCAACTGATTATGCCTTTACACAATTTTTTGATGATATTGTTGCTATCACTGCAGTATTTGTCCCATACATTACACTTCATGCCGGGGTAGTCTTCAATCAGCAAATTGAACCAAATGAAGATGGTACATTAGATTATAATTTTGATGTTTCAAAAATATCAAAACGTTATTTCACATCCTTGAGTATTTACAACGCCTTTACCTGGCGATCAACTGCAGCTAAAGACCGTTTAGAATCATCTGATATTAGTGTTAACATTACCCAGTTCTTACAACTTTGGGAATCAATCCCAAACTTTCTTCCACAAACTACAATTGGTTATAAACGGTATGAGAAGTATAACGACGAGCCTTACGATCCCGTTTGGATAAGCACAGCAAACGGCAAATCAAATACCATGAGCAATAATTTAAAGCAACATGCAACACTATACACCTATTACACAACTTTAAGTAAAAAATTTGGCAATTTTTACCTTGCTACAAGCATTGAACTTCAACATGTGGATAAAACGCTTATTGATAAGCGTACGGGGCAAAATGTATCACTGCCTTTAATGCGCTTATGGTGGGCTAAAGCTGGATATGACCTCATGGATATGCCTGGATGGGATTTGATTATATGGTTTGGGGTAAATAAATTCTATGACCCGGCAATCAGCTATCATAGTAAGCACTCGGATAATGATACAGGCGGATGGTTTGCCATGATTGACGGCAGTGCACCATATATAACTTTGTCCATCAAAGCCTCGTATAATGAATCAAATGAGCTTGATAAGCTTGTAGAAGCTGTTGACAAGTATGTCATTGAAGGAAGCGCATCGTTCAGGATATAATATCATGCTAAAGAAAATTATACCAAACATACTATTATGGGCGATAGTTACCAGTATCGTTGCCTGCTCATATGCCGCTGATTATATAGAAGGTGAAATGACCAATCGTGCCAGTTTTTCTATAAGTGCTCGTTATGAATCAGGTACTGGTGTTATCGTTGAGTGGAATTATGACCCTGACAATGAGTCATTTGCAGGTTATGAAATCTACATGACAGAAGAACCTGATAATGAGTTTGCTGATATGATAGTAGTTGGAGCAGGATATGATATTGGTTCACTATACTTTGATGAAGTAGATAATCTCAAAAATGCTTCTACAACAAGTTTTACACACTCATCACATCCATCATCAGGCATATACTTTTACCGCGTTGGCGTTGTTAACTGGAAAAAGCGCGATTATGATGGTGACGGAAAAGATGACAAGAGTCCTACATCTCCAGATGAATCTCTTTATGAATCATACACGGAAATTGATGCAATCAGTGGCAGCGCCATGGTTGAAATTCATTAGGCTCTGACCCCTTTTTTACACCCACTCAACGACTAAAGAATACCGCTTGCGGTACGCTTCCTCATACTGCATGAATCTTGCCACCCTCTCAGCAAAGGTTTTCCCTAACTTAATAAAATACTCGTGATGATCTATGGGTACACCCACATCTGCATCCTCCTCTAAATACGCTAATATACTGCTATACCTATGTTTCAATGGACTGCTGCACATCCTCTTTCGTACCGGATTATACGCCAAATACCACAATAACCACAGTAGATACTCTACCCCATTTTTTGCAAACTGCACAATGCTATCCTTATACCGCTCATTCCAAAATGGCCCTGTTCTTCCGGTAATTTTGTTATAAACTTCAGCAAATCGTGCCTTTATGTATTGCACAATACGGGATATTGGTGCACCATCTTCTACGGTGTGGATAACTAAATGGATGTGATTGTCCATGATACAGTAGCTAATCAGCTTAAAATGGTATTTTTCTTTGGCTTTACGCAATATTTCCACAAAAATTGCCTTAAAATAATCTTCCTGGAGCATCTCTCTCCATTCAATACAACGGGATGTGATGTGATAGGTAAGACCTGGTAGTTGTACACGCAATTTCCTTGCCATAGTATTCCTCCATGTTTTAATAATATGTTTTAAAGCTTCATTATATAAAACGCTTGAAGAGGAAAAAATTAACAAGATTTGAGAAAAATTTTTAAAAAAATGTGAAAAAAATTAAAAAAATGGGGTCAGAGCATAGAAAACATTTCAAAGTTGAAAGTTTAAAGTTCAATGTTCAAAGTTCAATGTTATTTGTTAAACAAGGGGGGCAAAGCTATCATAGCGGCGCATTGAAATTTACCCAAAATGGGGTCAGAGCATATAAAAGTTCAATGTTCTATGTTCAAGGTTAAATGATTTTTTGAAGAAAATGGGGCTGGTCATGAATTGGGACGTCCCGTTATGTTTTTATTAGGGTCGGAGCATATAAACAACAATCGCGAAGCGATTGAACATCAATAGCTATGGGTAAAACCCATAGTAAGGATGTTGCAACAGATCAAACCCTGAAGGGGTTTAATGTAATATGGGGTCAGAGCCAAAGAAAACAATGTGGTTTGTCGTAGTGGCAGATCGAGATGTATCCAAAATGGGGTCAGAGCAACGGGAATTGGAAAAATTCAAGGTTCAAGGTTCAACGTTCAATTTTTTTATGTTTAAAATCATGGGGTCGTAGCAATGATATTGTAGTGGCGCATTCTGATGCGCCCAAAAAATAGGGTTAGATAATATGGGGCCAGAGCAGAGAAGGGTTTTATGTAGGGGCGTATCGCGATGCGCCCTATAAAAAGGGGTCAGAGCCACATTTAACATTTATGTTGTTATAGATTAAAATAAAAACAAAATTATAATTGACAAATAATAAATATTATTACATATAAATATGAATAATTATAAGAGGTACATCTATGCACTATTGTATTATTGGCAATGGCGTTGCAGGAACTGAAGCAGCGCTTGCAATTCGCTCGCAAGATAATTCATCAGCAATAACCATTATAACGCAATCAGCTTATCACATGTACTATCGCCCACGCCTTATTGAATACTTAGCTGGCGAGATAAAACCAGAAAACCTGTATATTTACAAACCCGCGGTATATGATGAAAAACGGATTGAGATTTTATTTAAAACTGAAGTAGTTGATATTGACAAAAAAGACAAAATGATAACACTGCATAACGGCTCAAAAATCAAATATGATAAATTGTGCATTGCGACAGGTGCTGCACCCAATATGCCCGATATCACGGGAAAAAATTTAAAAGGTGTTTTTACCATCCGCGATATCGAAGATGCTGATGCCATTATTGCCCATATTGAAAATGCCAGCAATAAAAATACTGCAGTTGTTGGCGGTGGGCTTTTGGGGCTTGAAACTGCGTATAGCTTGTGTAAGCGCGGCTTCCATGTTACTGTTATTGAATTCTTTGACAGGCTTTTACCACGTCAGTTAGATAGCGAAGGTGCTGCCCTATTACAAAAGCTTTTAGAACAAAAGGGGCTTGAGTTTATTCTATCTGATTCAGTTACAAATATTATTGGCGATAGTTATGTGCAAAAAGTCCAATGTAAATCAGGAAAAGAACTGAATGCCGCAACAGTCATCTTTTCAACGGGGATAAAAGCACGAACCGATTTAGCAAAAGTTTGCGGACTTGCTGTTAACCGAGGAATAATTATTGATAACTATCTCCAAACATCTGAACCCTACATATTTGCTGCAGGTGACCCAACTGAGTATAATGGAATATGCTATGGTATTTGGCCTGCAGCACTACAGCAGGGTAAATTAGCAGGATTGAATATGGCAGGTGTAAAACAGGAATACAAAGGAACATTACTTTCAGTGTTACTAAAAATTACCGGCATAGATTTGTACTCAGCTGGCGATTTTACAAAGCAGGACACTCAATCCATAGTTCATAAATCTGATAGCGTATATGCAAAATTTTTATATAATGATACCGAACCTGTTGCAGCAATGGTCATTGGCGACATGAATATTATTAAACTTTCCCGTAATGTCATGGAGAAAAAAGCCGAAATAAACGAACTTATAAAGATGCTTTCGTAATATGATGATTAATTTTTTTCTAACTTACTTCAATTTATTCTTTGTATTTTACAGAAAGAGGCAAATATTTTTATTTACATAATTTAAATTATTTGCTATATTTCTATTTGAAAATATTTATACGGTATTTCATAATATGAAAACAATAAAGAATCATAAGTATATCATTGATACAAAAGGTAATAAAAATGCTGTAATCATACCTTTAGATGAATATGAAAAATTATTAGAAGATTTGCATGATTTAACAGTTATTGCTGAAAGAAAAAACGAAAAAAATATAAATTTTGATACAATAAAAAATAGGTTCAAATAATCTTGTGTACTCCATTGTCTTTAAGAAATCAGCTGAGAAAGATTTAACACTAATTAATCACAAATTTATTACAAGAATCATAAATAAAATAGATTCATTACAAACAAATCCTTTTCCCCAAAGTAGCACAAAACTAATAGGCACCAAATCAACATATAGATTACGTGTCGGTGATTATCGCATCATTTATCAAATTGATGAGGAAAACAAAATCATAACGATTTACTATATCCGACATAGAAAAGATGTATATAGAAAATTGAAGAAATAATACCGATTTATTTCTCTTTCAAATACTCTTCTATTCTATTTAATCCTTCTTTAATATTTTCAAGTGATGTTGCATAGGAAAAGCGCAAGAAACCCTCACCGGCACTGCCAAAATCAATGCCCGGAGTAACCCCTACCTTGACCTTTTCTATTATATTGAATGCTTCTTTGTATGAATCATTGCAAAATTTGCGGGCATCAGCAAACACATAGAATGCCCCTGTTGGCTCTACATGAATTGTGAACCCCATTGATTGCAAACGCTGTATCATGTATTCTCGCCTAATATTATAGGTTTGCCGCATGTTTTCAACATCCTGCTTTGCATATTTCAATGCAGCAATGCCAGCCCATTGAATAAAGTTATTTGCTGAAATCATAAAATTTTGATGTATCCGCTGCATTACTTTTGTAAATTCTTTTGGAAATATACAGTACCCCAGGCGCCATCCTGTCATTGCAAATAGCTTGGAAAATCCGTTTATGACAAATACCTTATCGGTAAACTCTAAAATTGAATGTGCCCTACCCTTATATACCAATCCATGATAAATCTCATCTGAAATAATGAACTGTTTGTCAAACTGTGCTATTGTCTGCAAAGCATCTTTGTTCATGACAATGCCTGTTGGGTTACAGGGCGAATTAATCATAATAGCTTTGGTTTTGGGTGTTATCTTTTGCTTTATGTCTTCAGGCCTGTATTGGAATCCTTCTTCAGGGTGCGTTATAATTTCATTCACAATTCCGCTGGCTGCCGTAATAAAATTTTGATAACACGGATACCGCGGATTTGAAACTATAACATCTTCACCAGGATTAAGAATGGCAAGCATTACAAAAAGAAGAGCCGGCGAAGTTCCCGTTGTAACAAGAATACGGTCAGGTGATAGTGAAACATTATACTCATTGTAATAATATTCACAAATTGCTTCACGCAATTCCAATAACCCCAATGCATGAGTATATTTTGTCTTTTGTCTTTTTAATGCCTCTATAGCAGCTTCTTCAACTACTTTGGGCGTCATGAAATCAGGCTCGCCAACCTCCAAATGAATGACATGTTCACCCTTGCGTTCCAACTCTTCGGCTTTTGCCATGACATCCATTACAATGAATGAAGTAAATTCTTCTGCTCGTTGTGATAGCATTGTGCGATAGTTCATATTAATATTCTCTTGCACTTACAATAATTTTTACCAAGTAGTTTACCTATGGCATCACATCATAAAGAAATAACCTTTGCAAGCAATTTATGTATCATCAGTTTGCACTCCACAGAATAATAAAAATAATCTGGTGACAAGCCTAATTTACAGTAACTATCGCAAAAAATATTTTACTACTATTGACAAATTTACACTTTAGGCCTATTTTAATTATTGATTATTTCTCAGTAACTATCCTGCATATTAAAACAAGGAGTAGAGCCCATGGTACAGATTTTAATTTTGTACTATTCCCGTTCTGGGAACACTCAGGAGCTTGCAAAAGCAATTGCTGAAGGCGTTAAACAGGTTGAAGGCGCACAATGCATTCTTAGATCAACTGAAGAAGTAACCAAAGATGATTTTTTAAATTCACAGGGTATTATTGCTGGCTCACCCGTGTATTTTGGGACAATGGCGGCTGAATTAAAACATCTGTTTGATGATTATGTTATTATACGCAGAAAGATGGAAAATAAAGTGGGAGCTGCTTTTGCCACTTCAAGTGATCCTTCCGGTGGCAAGGAAACAACGCTTCTTTCAATTTTGCAGGCTATGCTTATTTATGGGATGGTTATTGTTGGTGACCCTATGGAAGCAACAGGCCATTATGGCGTTTCATGTATTGGCGCTCCTGATGAAAAAACAAAAAAGAATGCAGCTTTGCTGGGAAAGCGTGTTGCCGAATTATCCAAAAAACTGTGGAATAAACAGTGAAACATCATGCCATCATTGTAGCGGGAGGTTTGGGACAGCGAATGGGAAGTGCTGTCCCAAAACAATTTTTACAGCTTGACAACAAACCCGTAATCGCCTGGCCAGTTGAAACATGCATTACCTCACAATTAATTGATTCAATAATCATAGTTAATCATCCTGACCACAAACAACAATTGGAAGAAATAATTAGCCAATATTTTCCTACTACTAATATCATTATCACAAATGGAGGACAAACACGGCAGGAATCCTGCTTCAATGGATTACACGCTTATGACTTTGCCAGCGATGATATAGTACTGATTCACGATGCAGCACGCCCATTTATAACTGTTGATATGATAAAACAGTGTATTGATGTTGCCAAGCAATATGGTGCATGCGGCATTTATGTTCCAGTTAAAGAAACTGTTGCCCAGATACATGATTCAATAGTGGCAGCTGTTTTGCCGCGGCAAACTCTGTATGCAGCGCAAACTCCACAGTGTTTTCGCTACTCAATAATTATAGATGCACACAAAAAGGCTCAAACTAATAATTTGTATAATGCAACCGACGATGTATCATTAGTTATCAACGCAGGGTATACAGTAAAAGCCATTATAGGGGATTTTTATCAAAACATAAAAATAACTACTAATGAAGATATGGAATTAGCAAAATTAATAATAAAAATAAGCTAACCATCCAGATGAATCAACAATATTCATATTCTGTCCTTTTCGCGTATAAATTCAGTATTAATTCCTTTTACAAATCCCCTTAA
>Ga0308419_1001780_pt1 | contig 14231 bp, 15 predicted proteins | sample HotsprSampleMS50_FD_203674 | JGI IMG/M metagenome (GOLD analysis project Ga0308419, IMG submission 203674) | Hot spring phototrophic mat microbial communities from Mushroom Spring, Yellowstone National Park, Wyoming, United States - 20090730_MS50 ... | reverse complement strand
ATCAATGAGAGCCTAAGAGGATGATAAGGTCGTCTTAACATGAGGTCAGGGGCGTTCTCGGGCGTATTCACTGGTCGGGGCAGCCCCGGACAAGGCGCGTGCTCGCGCCGACCGCCTGAACGACGGCGACAGGGCATTGTCCCTAGAGAACCTAAAGCGCTTAATGATAGACTCGCGCTCGAATGTTCTTGCCGCTGCTGCCGCTGCCCTTACTGATAGTCGCTATCGTGTTGCTTATCCGCGCTGAGATGCGCCTGCCGCGTGATAGGCAGAAGGTGAAGCTCTGGAAGTCCCTCGCCAGCGCTGCGGTCGGCCTGGTCGCGCTGATCTCGTTCACTCAGCCGACGCACCTGCCGCTTTATTCCGCGCTCGTCCTGGCCGGCCTGCTGCTCTCCCTGCTTGGGGATTGGTGGCTCAGCGAGGCCGACGAGCAGCCTCGGCGATTCCTCTCCGCCTTGTTTGCCTTTCTCTTTGCGCATTTGGCCTATATCCTGGCCTTTGGCTACGCCCAACTCGCGCGTAGCGCGCCGTTCGATCTCAACCGCGCTGCCCTCGCTGCGGGCATTCTGCTGCTTCTGGGGAGCGTGATTTATTATTACGCACGCCCTTCGCTAGGCGAGCTGCGCCAGCCGGCGCTGCTGTATATCACGGTGATCTCGTTGACAGTGCATCAGGCTGTGTCCGGCGTCCAGATCAGTGGGAGTTTGCTGGCCCAGCCGGCGCTGGCGGTCGGCAGCGCCCTGCTGTTCTACGTCTCCGCCTTCTTTCTGATTATTAATAGATTCGTCTTTGACAATGAAGGCGAGGGCAACAGCGTGTGGGCGCTCTCCACGCACTACGGCGCGCAGTTGCTGGTGGCCCTATCGGCCTCTTTTGTGCGTTGATCTTCGTGGGCTGCCGAGTCGCAAATGACCTTTGCGTCTTCCGCGGTGCGCGTTTCTTCTATCACCTTTCAAGGGGCGCACCCCTTGCGCTTGCCCACGCGACCTCCGGCGCGGCATAATCTGAGCATTGAGCGCAACGATGGACTACGCGACGTTTAAGGCATCACTTTCACATGATCAACCGCCGGCGACGCTGAGCAACGCGCTGAAAGCATTATGGTGGGATGCGAAGGGCGATTGGGCGCAGGCCCACGCCTGTGCGCAGGCCCAGGATGACGCAGCAGGCGCCTGGGTGCACGCTTATCTGCATCGCAAGGAGGGTGACCTCTCCAACGCCAGCTACTGGTATCGCCGCGCTGGTCGGCCGATCTTCACCGGCGCGCTGAGCGACGAGTGGGAGATGTTGGCCCGCGCGTTGCTTTAGCGCTTGTCTTTCAGAAGCCGTCCTTTGCCCACCCTAGCAAGGGGTGCTTTCACTAATAAGGGCAGCCTTCCACCAAGCGATGCTGCCAACGAAGGCGAATCAATCATGGAGGGTAGGCGACGGCACTGCCGTTGCCCACCCAGCGTTTTGCCCCTATCCATGAATGCACCCTTAGCAAGCGGGACATGGTATAAACCACATCGCCTGTAAAGACAACGGCGGAGGTGTCCATAGCCAGAGTCACCCTCCCTAACTCTGAAGGGCGGTCCTTGTCCGTAGCGTGCGAAGACGAAAGGGTATGTGGTCCTCGATTAAGCCATTGTCAGTTGCGTTGGGCATTGCGCTGGTGATTAGCCCGCTACGCGCTCTCTCTCTTCTTCCCGCACAACCAGCAGCGCAGCATCGGCCTGGTTACAACCTGTTGCTCAACCCCGGCCATGAGCACCCTGGGGTTTACTTCGAGGGGCGCGGCGAGATCAACGTCACGTGGAGCTGGATCCCGTTCTGGGAGGAACCGCCGGCTGGCGTTGATTCACGCGATCCCTACTATCGCACACCAGAGTTTCGCCCCGTATTCAAACACGAATATCCCTACCGCGTGCACAGCGGCGGCGGCTCGGAACGCTGGTTCAACTTCTTCGCGGTGAACAAGAAGGCCGGCGTCATGCAGTATGTCGTCAATGTGCCGATCGGCGCCCCCTTGCGCTTCACCACATGGGTGCAGTTATGGTCAACTCACCTGAGCGAACAAGCTGCCATCCCGCCCCGCTCGATCCAGGATGGCAATCTGAAGGTGCGCGTGTGCATTGATCAAGATGGCGGCCCGCGCGACATGACCGACCCTAATCTGGTTTGCTCGGATTGGCAACAGCCTTACGATCGCTGGGAGCAGATTTTTGTTGACGGGGTGGCGAAGAATACGGCCGTGAATGTGCTGATCTGGAGTTCTGCGGATATTCCGGTCGAACATAATGATGTTTACGTTGATGACAGTTGTCTGGAGATTTTGCCGACGCCCGGCGCCAAGGGGATTTGCCTGGGCCGCGGCTTTGTCGAGACCGGCCCTGGCGTTGTGGCGCCGCCCCCCAATGTGATCGATATTCGCCCGTCCGCGCAATCGCTCTCGGGTTTGACCGATCAGCCGGCCCTGTCGGAGGTCAAAGCGCCCGCCGGTGATAAGCCGGCGCTGGCCGTCAACGCGAAGCGGGTGCTCAACCTGCGCGCCGAGCCTCGCGCAGATGCGAAAGTCCTGGCCAAGGCCCAGCGCGGCGAGATTCTGTCGGTCACCGGCAGGAGCGCGGATGGCAAGTGGTTCCGCGTGGTCAGGAAGGGCACACAAGGATGGGTATCAGCCGATCTGACGCTCCCCAACGCGGCTGCGCGCAAGGCAGCGGTCGTGACGGTGGCGAAAGAGCGCGTTGAAACCGAGGAACAGGACAACAATAATACGAGGGTGCGCTAGCTGTTCGGCGCGCGCAGCGCTTCTGGCGCATCTCGTCGTCGCCGGCGCGCTCGTTGGTTGCGTGCGTGTCGCCTCCTCAGGACAGCCGGCACTGCTTCCCACGGTTGCTGTTTCGGCGGGGACGTTGAACGGTCGGCTGGTGGCTCAGCGCGCGTTGCCTTTTCTGGAAGAAGTGCCTCCCCGCCCTCTCTATGTCTTCAACATCACGCTCGATTATGCCGGTGGCAACGTCCATGCTCAGCAGCGCATCGAGTTCGCCAACCCCACCGGCCAGACGATCACCGAGCTAAAGTTCAACGTGCCGCCAGCGCGGCGGCCCGGCGCATTGACGCTGCGCGACGTGCGCTTATTCGGCCAGGCCGACCCGCTGCCCTATGACTTGAGCGGCGCTGTCCTAACGGTGAAGTTGCCGGCCTCGTTTCCGCCGGACAAGGCGATCGCCATGACCTTCGACTTCACCTTCAAGGTGCCTTTACAAGAGGTGACGCTTGGCATCGGCGGAGACGACACGTCGCGCGGCCCTTATAGCCTGACCTGTGGCCATTGGTACATCATGCTGGCGCCCTATCGCAACGGCGAATGGGACACGCCGACTTATGTACCGATCGGCGATCCGTATACCTCAGAACTGGCCGACCACGAGGCGAACATCCTGGCGCCTGAGGGGGTCGTTATCGCCGCCGGCGGCGATGAATCGCGCGAGGGGCGACTGTGGCGCTATTCGCTGCCCAAGGCGCGCGTCTTCGCTTTCGCTGCCAGCAATGTGTATCTCGTGGAGACCATTGAGCGCGATGGCGTTTCTTTTATTCATTATGTCTATCCCGAGCATCGCCATCTCAGCGCTGCGGTGTTGAGCGCTGCCGCGGACGCAGTGCGCCTGTTCTCGCAGTTATATGGGCCATACCCCTATCGCGTCCTGCGCATTGTGGAGACCGACCGTCAACAGGGGCAGGAGTATAGCGGCCTGGTCGGGATCGGCACGACGCTCTACGCTGGCTATCGCGGTCGTGGCGCGCGCCACGACCTGATCGCCACCACGGTGCATGAAGTCGCCCATCAGTGGTGGTTCAACGTGGTCGGCAGTGACCAGGTTCGTGCCCCGTGGTTGGATGAGGCACTGGCGCGCTACAGCGAGCTGCGCTTTTATCAGGAGTATCACAACGCTGACGCGGACTGGTGGTTTCAGTATTTCATCCTCAGCCGCGAGCGCGGGCCGCTGGTTGGCGCGATAGACTTGGCGATAAACGAATACCCCGACTCGCGCAGCTACATTAACGCGGTCTATCGTCGAGGGCTGATCTTCCTCAACGAGCTTCGCAAACGGATCGGCACGCAGACGCTGGACGCGGCGCTCAGGGATTACTACGAGTCATACGCTTATCGCCAGGCCGACCAGGACGATTTCTTCGATGCGCTTGCCCGCCATACGGGCCAGGACATCAGCGACCTGGTGCGCGGATTCTTCGCCAATGCCGTGACGCTGCCTTGTCGCATCAGCAATAACGCGCCGGGCTGTCGGCAATAATGTGTGCATGATGACCATCTCGAGATGGGTGGCCGGCCTCCTCGCCTTCGCGTTACTAATGGTTGTTGGTTGTGTCGTGCCGCCTGTGCCTGTTGGTGCGCCTGTGGTTTCTCCATCGCCTGACCCAACCCCCACCTCGCGCGCCTCGCCCCGCTACTACACCTATCGCGTGGTCAACGTGTATCCGCACGACCCGGCAGCGTTTACCCAGGGGCTGGTCTTCGACGATGGGCAGCTATACGAGAGCACGGGCCTGTGGGGACGTTCCAGCCTGCGCCGTGTGGCGCTGGAAAGCGGCACGGTGCTTCAGCAGCATAACTTGGGGGCAGAGTACTTCGGCGAGGGGTTGGCGTTGTTCCGTGGCCGGCTCTTCCAGCTCACTTGGCAAAACGGGATCGGCTTCGTCTATGACGCGGCGACATTTGAGCTGCTGCGCACCTGGCAATACGCCGGAGAAGGATGGGGGCTGACCCACGACGGCGAGCAACTCATCATGAGCGACGGGAGCGCCACGCTACGCTTTCTGGACCCCGACACGCTTGACGTGCGCCGCACAATCCGGGTGACTGATGGTGAACGCCCGGTGGAGATGCTGAATGAGCTGGAGTATGTGAACGGCGAGGTCTTCGCCAACGTCTGGCAAACAGACTGGATCGCGCGGATTGACCCCGTCAGCGGCCTGGTGACGGGCTGGGTTGACCTGAGTGGGTTATTGACGGTCGAGGAACGTGCTGCCGCCGATGTGCTCAACGGCATCGCCTATGACCGGGCCGGCCAGCGGCTGTTCGTCACCGGCAAGCTCTGGCCAAGGCTCTTTGAGATTGTGCTCGTCCCCAAAGAGTAGCGCCGTTCGCGCCCACCATGGGTGCGTTCACCACTAGAAGGTTGGGCGACGGCATCGCCATCGCCCACTCAGTTGGATGCACCCCCCTCACAATGTGCCTCTCGGGTTACAATCTGTGCCGTGCGCAGGCGCAATACTGAGAGAAATCGCCGTTTGCTCGCTTCTGCACTCGGCCTGATCGTCGTCGCGGCCCTGATCATCAGCATGGTTGCCTCGGCGGTCTTTGTGATTCGCTAGCATTTGCCATGACAGCGCGGACCATTGTTCAGACCTCTGCGGCTCCACCAGCCATCGGCCCTTATTCTCAAGCCATCGTCGCCGGTGATCTGATCTTCTGCTCTGGTCAAATCCCGCTCGATCCGGCAACTGGTGAGATCGTCGAGGGCGGCATTGAGGAACAAACGCACCGGGTGTTGAAGAACCTGCGTGCTGTGTTGGAATCCGCCGGCTCCGGCTTGGAGCACGTGTTGAAGACGACGGTCTTCCTGAAGCGGATGGATGACTTCGCAGCGATGAACGCGGTGTATGCGACCTACTTTCCCGACGCGCCGCCGGCGCGCTCGACGGTCGAGGTGTCGCGGTTGCCGCGCAACGTGTTAATAGAGATCGAGTGCATCGCGCTTGCGAAGCCCGCTTAGCCTAATTGCGACACCTGTTATCTATCATTTGGCTCTGGAAGCGGGTCACGCGGTAACGGTCACCCTCTTTGGCCAGCGTATAGGTGTAGTCGCGCACCTCGCACGCTTCCCTGCCGTTGAGCGTATTGACGTAGCGCCAAAACTCGCGGCTGCTCACAACGGCGCCCTCTGCGTCCTCCGCGGTGATCAGCGGCGGGGTGATGTACTCATAGCTGACCTTGAGCGCTGCGCGTTGGTTGGGTGGGAGGCGCATCGCCCGTAACAGGCGCGTGCTATTGAAGTTCATCACTGCGCTGAGCGCGCCGCCCGTCATATAGGCCTCCAGCTCTGCGCTGCCCGCCTGGCCGGTGTATAGGCGTGGCAATATCTCATTAAGTTGGCGGATGGTCTGAGCGGCGGGATGTTCCTCGCGGCTGGTCGTCGGCGCAGTTGGTGTTGGGGCAGGCGAGGGCTGAGCTGGCGGCGGCGCAACATCGGTCGGCATTTGCGCTGGCTCATCAGGCAACGGCGAATCGGCGAAATCAGGGGTGGCGGTTGGGGCCTCAAAGGGGGACGGCGGCGCGTCGGCTGGCGGCGTAGAGATGGCCTGCGATGCCCCGCTGTCGTTGCCGGCTGCTTCGGGGTTGGGCTGGGATTGGAGCGTGCCCTCGCGCGGCCAAAGCAAGACCAGCGACACGCCAAGCACGAGGAGAAAGGTCAGTAGCAACGGAATGGCATAGCGGACCGTCTGGCCAGTCTTCCGCCCGGCTTGCGAGGTGTTGCGCGTCTCGAAGCGCAGGGCGCTCAGGCCCGCGCTTTGGAAGGCCGCCGGCTTGGTTTCCTGTAACCGGCGCAGTAGCCTGTGAATCTGGTCGTTCGCCTGAACGGTGATGAGCAGCTCGCGTGTTTTGCCGAATAAGCCAGTCCCAGCCAGCGCGTGGTAATCAATCCCGAGGTCCTTACAGAGCGCAATCAGCTCCTGTTCCGACAACTCGTTAAGCAGAAAGTTGCGCAGCTTAGAGAGGTCCGAATCCATGGGCTAGGCAGCGTCTTCGGAGAAGGTCGCCTCGATGAGGGAGAGGTAGCGTTCTCGCCAGCGAGGATATTTATTCAGCCAGGTCACAAACTGCCTGCGCCGATGGCTGTCGGGCAGATAGTGAACGAACAGCGAAACGGCCTGTTCCAGCTCATCGCCGCGCAGCATCCACATCGAATAGCAACGGTCGCCGTGTTGGTATGGACCGTAAATCTTGCCGCCCAGCGCTTGGCGCAGAGATTCCAGCACGGCAATGTCGCGCTGATGTAACTTGACCTGGAGACAGGGGTTGCGCCAATCCCCGGTGAACGACCCCATGCTTACGATCAACCCCATCACATAACCCAAGCTGAAGTCGTCGTGCTGGCTACTCATGGTTATGAGGGCGCGGTGTTCCACCGGGGAATTTCACATGAAACATGACTGCACGCTGCAGTAACGCGCCCAGCAGGATTCGAACCCACAACCCCTTGATCCGAAGTCAAGTGCTCTATCCAGTTGAGCTATGGGCGCATGAGGGATCGACTACATAGATAACTATATCACGGTTGACAATTTAGCGCAAATGCCTTTATGATTAATCCAGTGTGCTGTTGGGTCCTGCGCGGCGAAGCGCTCCGAACCCCGCCAGGACCGGAAGGTAGCAACGGTAAGGAGTTGCCTTCGGGCGCCGCGGGCAAGCCCAGCAGCACACCAAGTACCAGTCGCCGTTGGCTTTTTATGGAAGCGTCATCGGGCACGAAACCGGCGAGGAGCCTTGCGACGCGCTCATATTGGCTGGCAGTTCCCGCCGCCCTCAGCTTGCTTAGCTTGCTCAGCCTGGGCTACCTCACCAGCTTTACCCCAGTGACTGTAATAGATGGCGAGGACGTCCTGCGCGTGCGCACCCGTCAGACGACCGTCGCCGGCGTGCTGCGTGAGGCGGGCATTACGCTCATGCCCGAAGACATCGTGCGCCCAGATCTTGACGCGCCGCTCAATCACAACGACGCCATCATCGTCCAGCGCGCCCGCACGGTCCAAGTCTCTGTAGATGGGGAGATGCCGCGCTGGGTGCGCACCCAGCGCGCTTACGGCGCTGAGGTGTTGCAAGACCTGGGATATACGCTGAGCGTCAACGACGCGATCGTAGTTGAAGGGCGCACTGACGATAGCTTGCCAAGCACCCCCCAGACCCGCAGCGCCGACCGTCGCAACTCAGCCCCCCTCGCCAGTTTGACGGACGCCGTTATCCGCTATCGGCGGGCCGTGCCGGTCACCATTCAGGAGGTTGGCGGCCCTCGGCAGAGCATTAAAACGGCCGCGCGCACGGTGGGCGAGGCCCTGCTCCAGGCCGGCTTTCTCGTGTACCTGGCTGATAAGGTGTCGCCCGACCTAGGCGCGCCGATCAAGCCCGACATGCTCATCACTGTGGAGCGGGCCAAGCCGGTCACGGTGTGGGTGGATGGCCGAATGCTGCGCACGCGCACGCGGCATGAGACGGTGGCCGACGTGCTGGCCGAGATGAACATCCTATTGCTGGAGCAGGACTACACCCTGCCGGCGCTGGATGCGCCCATAGCGGCGGGAAGCGAGATTCGCGTAGTGCGCCGCGCGCGCGATCTGCAAATCACGCACGACTACATCCCCTTTAACACCCTCTGGGAACCAGACCCGGAGCTGGAGCTAGACACGCAAGTGCTGGCCCAAGAAGGGGCGCGCGGTGTGCGCGAGAGACGCTACATCGTTACGCTGGAAGACGGGCTGGAGGTCAAGCGTCAGCTCGTGGCTGACTTCACGGCTCAGTCGCCCCAGCCGCGCGTCTATAAATACGGCACGAAGGTCGTCATCCGCACCCTCGATACGCCCCAGGGGCCAGTGCAGTACTGGCGCAAGATTCGCATGCTGGCCACCTCCTACTCGGCCAGCACGTCAGGCGTGCCGCGCAGTGCCCCCTGGTACGGTCGGACGCGCTGCGGCTTGCCGATGCGCTTCGGCATCGTTGCCGTGGACCCGCGCGTCATCAGCTTAAGGACCAACGTCTATGTTCCGGGCTACGGCATGGGCATCGCCTGCGACACCGGCGGCGCCATCACCGGCAAGCGGATTGACCTGGGCTACGACGACGACAACCTCAAGCTCTGGTATCGCTGGGTGGACGTTTACCTGCTCACCCCGGTGCCGAGCCAGATTCGCTATCGCCTTGAGTAGGCTCGCCCCGCGCAAGCAGCTCGGACAGCACTTTCTCGCCGACCAGGCGATTGCGAAGCGGATCGTGGCGGCTGCCCGCATCAGTGAAGGCGATTTGGTCATAGAGATCGGCCCCGGCACGGGTGCACTCACTGTTTGGTTGGCCCAGCGCGCCAAGCGCGTAATCGCTATTGAGTTGGATCGGTCGCTCATCCCTGAGCTACAAGCCAAGCTCGGCAGCGCAACCAATGTCACCATCGTCCACGGCGACGCGCTGGAGATAGACTTCAGAGCGCTGCTCGGACAAGAAGCGGATGCGTTCACTGCCGTTCGCTTTGTCGCCAACCTGCCGTACTACATTACCTCAGCAGCCGTCCGGCGCGTCCTAGAGTGTGGCTTGCCGATTGCCTGCGCGGTGCTGACCGTGCAAGCAGAGGTTGCCGAACGCATCGTTGCCGAGCCCCCCAACATGAGCGTGCTGGCTGTGAGCGTGCAATTCTACGGGCGAGCCGAGCTGTTGTTCAAGATTCCCGCTGCGTGTTTCTTCCCGCCGCCCAAAGTGGAATCGGCCGTCCTGCGGATCACCCCGCACGCTGTTCAGGCGCCGGTGGACGCGACAACCTTCTTTCGGGTGGTGAGAGCCGGCTTTTGCCAGCCTCGCAAGCAGCTACGCAACACCCTCGCCGCAGGACTAGGGCTGGAGAAATCCGACGTTGCCAGCTGGCTGAGGCAGGCCGGCATCGATCCGGCCCGCCGCGCCGAGACGCTCAGCATAGCGGAGTGGCTCAGGCTGTGTGAGCGATTTGGTCGTTGAACGCTTCTCCAAGCTGGCGCTCGAACTCAATCAGCGCTGCGCGACAACAGGCCGCGAGGACGGAAAACGTGAGCGACCCGTAGTCTTGGCCTGCTTGAAGCGGGAAGGGGCTGCCTGACGGCAGGCTGGCGCGCAGCCAGCCACCGGCTTCGAGAAGGATTGGCCACAGGGCAGCGACGTCCCAGACATGCACAACTTTGTCTAGGCTGCCGACGCAAGCGCCCTTCGCCACCAGGGCCAAGTTGTAGCCTGTCGTGCCAGGAACGCGCAGCTTCAACGGCAGGTCAAGCCGGCCCTGGTGCAGGGTGCGCGTGCAACAGGCGAACAAGTGATAGGGTTTCAGGCGCAGCACTCCTGTTTGCGGATCGTGGTCCGGCGCTGCTGTCTGGATCGGGGAGTCATTCAGCCAGGCACCGTGGCCGCGCAGGGCGCTATAACGCTCGTCCAGGAGAGGAAAGTTGGCCACGCCAAGCACCGGCTGGCCATAGTGGAGCAGCCCGATCAGCACGCCCCAGACCGGGAAGCCGTGCGCGTAGTTGGTGGTGCCGTCAATCGGATCGATGACCCAGCACCACGCCTGACCGTGGAAGGCGGTATCCTGCTCTTCGGAGAGGATGCCGTGATCGGGATAGCGGCTACGAATCGCTGCGCTCAGCCAGCGATCGGTGTCCACGTCTGCTTGAGTCACCAGCGACCCATCGCCTTTTAGCGACCCATTCAACCCGCCGAAGGCCACTTGCAGCCGCTGCGCGGCCTGGTCGGCCAAGCGTTGAGCGAACGTCAGCGCTTCATTCAGCCATGCTGCGACCAGCCGGTAATCCTCAGAGAGCACGGACAAGGCAAAGCGCGCGGCGCCGCGTTGGGCCTTGCTGCGCTCTGTGTCAATGGTGATCGCTTCTAAAAGCTGGCATACCGACGCGCGTTCGGTGTCATCCAAGAGCTGCCAAGCTGCTTGAACGCGCGCCGCTTCCTCGCTGAAGATGTCGCTCCAGAACTGTTCCAGGTCCACCGTTAGACAAATAAATCGCGGTTGGCCACGATCCAATCCCATAGTCGGCGGGCCCCCTCTTGGACGTTGACTTTCGGCCGCCAACCGAGCAATCGCTCGGCCTTGCGGTTGTCGCTGATGAACACCCGCTGGTCACCAGGACGCCAGTCAGCGTAAGTAACAGGGATAGGCCGGCCTGCCCACGCTTCTAGCATCGGGCCGGTCTCCGACCAAATCGTCAAGGTGTTCTCTGGGCCCCCGCCCATGTTGAACACTTCGCCCGCGACCGCGTCAATGCGCGCCCAGGCCGCGTCATAAACGGCAATGAGGTCGTCAATATAGAGCATGTCGCGCACCTGCCGACCATCGCCGTAGATCGTGATCGGTCGGCCGGTTACCGTGGCGATCATCAGCCAAGCTAACCAGCCCTGGTCCTCGACGCCGAACTGGCGCGGGCCGTAGATGGTGCTCTGGCGAAAGACCACTGTGCGCAAACCGTAGATGCGCGCGTAGTCATGCACATACTGGTCGGCGGCGCATTTGGAACATCCGTAGGGCGACTTGGGATCTACCGGTCTGTCTTCGGCAATGCCGAAGGGATAGTCTCGGTAGCGGTAGCGTTCGCCATCCAGCACTACAGCCACGTCTTCCATACCGCCGTATACCTTATTAGTCGAGGAGAAGATCACTGCCGGCGGGTTGTCCATCGCTCGAGCTGCCTCGAGGACGTTGAAGGTGCCTAGGGCGTTAATCTCAAAGTCCATGCGTGGATTAGCCACGCTGGTGGTCACTGCCACTTGGCCGGCTAGGTGCGCTACTAGATCGGGTGCAGTCTGCCTAAATATATGAAGCAACTGCTCGAAGTCGCGGATGTCACACTTGTAAAAGATCAAGCGATCCTCACACCGTAGATGGGCCGCCTGTTCACGCAGCCAGTTTATATTATGTAATGTGCGCGGCCTAGAGAGGTCATCGAGAATGACGACGGTGTGGCCTAACTTGAGATGATGAGCGGCGTAATTAGCGCCGATGAAGCCTGCGCCTCCGGTGATGAGAAGATTCATACTGCGCGGATTATAGCAATGCGCCAAGTTTCAGAGAGTGCGTTCACAGCTAGGGGCGATGCCCCTTCTCATTCCCTCATCTGCAGGGGACGGATGGAAATGCGGGAGAATGAAAGAGGCAGCAGGGGGCAAACCGCCCCTGCCGCTATCCATCGCTACCATCATCCCATTCGCTATCTCAATCAATGAGGTAATCGCAATAATCGCTATCGTTCAACAGGCTGAGCAAGCACGTGCATTGTGTAGGGCTGCCCCAATCCGTGAATGCACCCGATTCAAAGGGTGCGGTCACGAGAATACTGACGTATGCTTTGCTACGGCAACCAAGCCGGCAGCATGGCATCCGCAGCGATGCGCCGGCGTTCGGCCCCATCCACCTTGAAAATCCACACTTCTGGCAAGGCATTCACCTCCAGCAGGTTATAGCGCTGGACTGCGATCCATTCACCGTTGGGACTCCAGGCTAGCGAGCCATGGCTGATGGTTGGCTCGGCGGAGAGCGGATAGCTTCTCGTCCCATCGGGGGCGATCAACCATATTTGAGGGCCAAGCACGCCGCCGCTGAGGGGGGATTCCTGTCGCCCAAAAGCGATGAGGTTGCCCAGCGGCGACCAGGCCGGCCCAGTGTGCCGCGTGGCCTCTAGCGGCGTCAGCGCAGTGATAACGCCTGCGCTTAGGTCGGCACGCAACAATTGGTCAAAGCTATCGGCTTCATACGCCCGCAGATCGGGATAAACCAACTGCTCCCCGTCTGGCGACCAAGCCCCTGAGTCGCCCAGCACACTGGGGAGTTCGATGCGCTGCTCGGTGCTCAAGTCCACCACGATGATCGCGGTCGCGTTTGGGTCATAGAAGGCCAGCTTCTCCCCGGTTGGCGCAAAGCGCGGTAACGAGGCTATCTGCTGCGAATCAGCGAACAACGGTGCGGTCTGCTTGGTGGCGACATCGGCTAGCCAGATGCGTCCTGGTCCAGGTGAGCGGCCAATTGCGCCCTGTACCAGCGACCGCCGCTCATAGGCGATCCGCGTGCCGTCGGCGGACCATGAAGGGGACTGGCAGACCTGGTTATTGCAAGCAACCAGCAACTCGCGCCGCCCTTCGTTCACGTAAAGGATGTAAAGGTCGCGCTCGGCATCTTGCGCAGCCCGGTCGGCGCTATAGACGATCCGCGAGCCATCTGGGCTGATCGCATAGTCGAAGATGCCGAACGGCTCATCGGTCAATCGCTGACTTATTTCGTCAACTAGATCAACCACAAAAAGGTTGGGTTGGCCACTGGCCGGCGCGAGGAAGACCAGGCGCGGTCGGCGGGTGCGAAAACTCCAGGTGTGGGCATCGAGCAATGGCCGGCCGCGCAGGCTAGTAGCGCCGACAGCTAGGGTGATGCTATAGGTTGTGTCGGGCTGAAGGGCCGTCGTGGGCTGAAGAAAGACGTTGCTGCCGCTCCAGCGCCATGTGCCGCTGATCGGTGGCTCGACGCGCAGCCGTTCCATCACGGTGGGCGCGCTCATCACCTCTGTGAAGGCGAGGGCGATCACACTGCGGGTGGAGACGTTCACGGCGGACGCAGGCGGCGTTGTCTGGCGCACGCGCGCGCCAACCTGGTCCCCGCGCAGGATCACCAGCGCGGTGAGCGCAGAGAGGACAAGGATGCTGCCCAACGCGGCGCGATCGAGCTGGTCAAATCGCTGCATCGCAGGCGCATTCTACGCAGGGTGTGTTCAGCCGCAGGCCGCTCGCCTGCGAAGCATCCGCTGACCAAGTCAGCTCGGCCTCGGTGTTCCCTGGTAATGCTAATCACGCCAAGCGTGCAGGCTCACCCGCCGGCTCGATGGGGGCGGCTTAGCTTCGGGCTGACCTCGGCTGTGAACGCACCTCCCTAGCAGCACATGGAGATTTATTTAGGGAACGTGTGCGTCACAGTGGCATTGTTATACTCTTCTCAAGCGGCACTGGCCCAGCACCGAGGGGATGAAATGATTATCAAGTTGATGCTTCGTGGGGCGACGCTCGTCGCTGGCTTGCTCGCCTTTGCGCACACAGCACAGGCGCAGCTCCCGCCTCCAACCGCCGCGGACACGGCCAGCGATCCTGCTTACGCCGCGTGGGACGACGGAGACAACGGCGGCTTCGGCATGGGGCCGTGGACATTGACCCCGGTTTCAAATACTTCGCAGAACGGATTCTTCGTCGGCGGCAGCACCGGCAACAACGGCACGAGTGGCGACACCAACAATGACGGCGACATCAACACGGTGCCTGGCCCACGTGCCTGGGGCCTGTATGCCAACAGCGGTCAGGCCGCCAGCGCGGTGCGCGACTTCAATCTGCCCTTTACGCCGGGCAGCGTCTTTGAGATCTTCATGGACAACGGCGATGTGCAAGCCGGCGGCAAAGTGGGCTT
>Ga0308419_1001779_pt1 | contig 14232 bp, 10 predicted proteins | sample HotsprSampleMS50_FD_203674 | JGI IMG/M metagenome (GOLD analysis project Ga0308419, IMG submission 203674) | Hot spring phototrophic mat microbial communities from Mushroom Spring, Yellowstone National Park, Wyoming, United States - 20090730_MS50 ... | reverse complement strand
TCAAAATATTTTGCTATGATTACCCCCTCCGATTTTATTGCCAATCTGGCAGTTGAACAAACCGTAGATAGTATGAAAGCAACAGCTACCAGTGTATTTACTGTACAGTATTTGATAGCTTGGAAAAAGCCTTCCAATGGCTTACTACTTAATTATGCCCGCAGCTATTGAGAGTATTTTGTATTTTTGCCTTGTCGCATGGATGACATGACGGCTTACAACGCATAATTCCTGCCGCTTTGTCCGACATCTTAGACACCAAAATAGAGTATCTCAAAGGCGTTGGTCCGCAAAGAGCTGCCCTGCTCAATACAGAGTTGGGTATCTTTACCTATCGTGAATTGTTAGAACACTATCCGTTTCGGCATGAAGACCGCACAAAGTTTTACCACATTGCCGAAATTACAGAAGGCTACCCCTATGTGCAGCTGCGCGGAGTAATTGACCATGTGCAGCTGCACGGTGAAGGTAACAAAAAGCGCCTGACAGCACAACTTACCGATGCTACGGGAACAGTAGAGCTAATTTGGTTTCAGGGCATCCAATGGGTAATGCCCAAGCTCAAATGCGGCATAGAGTATGTAGTTTTTGGCAAGCCTAATTTGTTTGGCAAAAAATTCAACATTGCTCATCCCGAAATAGAGCCTTACATTGCTGGGCAAAGTAGAGAAATGATGCTCACGCCTGTTTACCCTACTACTGAAAAGCTCCGAAAGCGTTTTTTAGATAGCAAAGGCATTGCACTATTGCAAAAAAATTTGTTAGAAGCCGTTTACAATCAAATAGAAGAAAATCTGCCGCCTTTGGCATTGGAAAAATACAAACTCATGCCTCGCCGTCAGGCACTGCTGAACGTACATTTTCCGAAAACGCCCGAACTGCTGCGCAAGGCACTAGCGCGGATGAAATTTGAAGAGTTTTTCTTCATTCAGTTGCGGCTACTGATGCAAATGAACACGAGAAAGCAACAAAATGCTGGTCGAGTTTTCCGAAATGTGTCGCTATTGACCGATTTTTACAACAACCACTTGCCTTTTGAGTTGACCGATGCACAAAAGCGCGTTATCAAAGAGATTTTCGCTGATATGAAGTCAGGACGGCAAATGAATCGCCTGCTACAAGGCGATGTAGGCAGCGGCAAAACCATTGTCGCATTCATTTGTATGCTGATTGCGATAGACAATGGCGCGCAAGCCTGCCTGATGGCACCTACAGAAATCCTTGCTGACCAACACTATAACGGACTGAAAGTTTTTGCCGATAAAATCGGTGTGCGAATAGCTAAGCTGACCGGCTCTACCAAAACCGCTGACCGTCGCCTGCTATTAGACGACCTCAAAAACGGCAGCCTGCAAATCGTTGTAGGCACACATGCTTTAATTGAAGATGTGGTGCAATTTCACAATTTAGGCTTATGCATTATAGACGAGCAACACCGATTTGGCGTAGCACAGCGCGCCAAGCTATGGGATAAAAATCCGCAAGTGTTGCCTCATGTGTTGGTAATGACCGCTACACCCATTCCACGCACACTGGCAATGACTCTATATGGTGACCTTGACGTGTCAGTAATTGACCAATTACCCGCCGGACGCAAGCCTATCCAAACAATGCATTACTACGATACCCACCGACTGAAAGTCTTTGGGTTTATCAAACAACAAATCGCCTTAGGCAAACAGGTGTATGTGGTTTATCCGCTGATTGAAGAATCGGAAAAGGTAGACTACAAGAACCTGATGGATGGCTATGAGAGCATTTGCCGCGCCTTTCCTGATGTACCTGTCAGCATTGTACACGGCAAAATGAAACCACAGGACAAAGATTTTGAGATGCAGCGCTTTGTATGTGGTCAAACAAAAATTATGGTGGCTACCACTGTGATTGAAGTAGGCGTAAACGTGCCTAACGCTAGTGTGATGGTGATTGAGAATGCCGAAAAATTTGGGTTGGCGCAGTTGCACCAGCTACGCGGGCGCGTCGGACGCAGCGCAGAGCAGTCCTATTGTATCCTGATGACCGATTTCAAGCTTAGCAAGGAAGCCAAACTGCGCATAGAAACGATGTTGCGCACCAACAACGGTTTTGAAATTGCTGACGTGGATTTGCGCTTGCGCGGTCCGGGCGATTTGGAAGGTACACAGCAAAGCGGCATATTAGACCTGCGGTTAGCCGACATCAGCCGCGACCAAAAAATTTTACAGGCAGCCCGCGAAACTGCTGCTGAAATTCTATCACAAGACCCCCAACTGACGCGCCCTGAACATTTGCCTGCTAAACAGCAATTGCAACGCTATTACAAACAACAAAAAAGCTGGAGTCAGATTAGCTAATGGCGCTTGCTTTTTTGCCGCAAAGTGTGGTGGCTTATATTGTACCGCCCGTACATATAGGCTGTGTTATGAAAGTTACTAAGGCACATCTCCTTTCAGCGGTGGAGTTAAAAATTAGGTCGGTCTTTTTAGGGGCTAAAACAACGCTATAATGGAATACCCGTTTGTTGGGAAATATCCATCAAGTCATCCACTACTGCTTGGATAAGCGGAATTCCTTCTTTGCTGCGGATGGCTTCTGCCTCCCGCTCCGGGTCGCCGGGGATGAGTACGCCGCCTGTACCGGGGGCTGGTTTAGTTGCGCGGAAAGTGCGAATCCAATCGTCAATCTGGCGTTTAAACTCCGTTACTTCTATAAAGCCGTCAATTTGCATGGCTCCGAAGAAATGACCGATGCCTTTACCAACTGACCGAGCGGGAATTTCTTGTCGCAAAGCAAAAGGTGGTGCAAAAGGTCCCCAGTTAGCCCCGCTTAGCACACAGCAAAGAATGTCTACCATGGCAGAAAGCGCATAGCCTTTGTGCCCGCCGCGTTCACGGTCTGAACCAAGTGGTAGTAGCGCGCCGCCGTTCATCATATCCATCGGGTCAGTACTCATATTGCCTTGATTATCAATAATCCAGCCTTCGGGAATGGGCTTGCCGGCACGTTTGGCGATTTCAATTTTGCCATATGCTGCTGCGCTTGTGGCAAGGTCAATCACGATGGGCGGTTCTTCCATACCAGGGAAAGCAATAGCTATCGGGTTGGTGCCTAACATCCGTTCAGCTCCCCAAAGTGGTGCTACAAGTTTGGTAGAGTTGGTCATCGCCCAACCTATCATGTCGCGTTTAAGGGCTTGGAGGACATAATATCCTGCAATACCGTAATGATTCGTATTACAAACGCTTACCCATCCCGAACCTACCTTTTCGGCTTTTTCCATTGCTATTTCGTTGGCTTTCGGGCCAACTACCAGCCCCAGCCCGTTGTCGCCATCTACAGTAGCGGTAGATATTTTCTCACGTACAATGCGTATGTTTGGCTTTGGATTAATTCTGCCCAATTGCAGCATATCAAAATAGGTGTGTAAGCGCGCCACGCCGTGCGAATCGATACCGCGAAGGTCAGCGGTAGCCAGCACATCGGCGGCAAGTTCGGCATCCGCTTTTGGCACACCGAAATAGAGGAATGTTTCTATGGTAAAAGCCCGCAGGCGTTCTATCGGAAAAAGATGATATTCTGGCTGTGTCATAGTTGAGGTCTGTTAGCCGCAAAGGTAGAGCGAATCGGTGAGATGGTATTGCCGCGTTCCGGCGAAAATATAAGTGCCCAAAAAGCGAATCTGCCAACGATTATGTACCTTAGCGTTAGGTTTTTCGAAAGGTATATCCATGCCCATAGACTTAGGAATTGTTAAACAATACAGCAACTTAGAACTACTTGCCAAGCAAATGGTAGAGGGTTTTATTACAGGTTTACACAAATCGCCCTACCATGGCTTTTCAGTAGAATTTGCCGAACATCGCCTCTACAATACGGGAGAAAGTACGCGTCATATAGACTGGAAAGTGTTCGCCAAAACCGATCGACTTTACACCAAGCGCTACGAGGAAGAGACCAACCTGCGCTGCCAAATTCTGATAGACAATTCATCGTCTATGTATTACCCCGAAAAAGACTTAGGTAAAATCAGATTTGGCATTGTTGCAGCTGCCTGCCTTGCCTATATGCTCCAACGTCAGCGCGATGCGGTGGGGGTCGCCGCCTTTTCAGATACGTTGGAATGGGAAACGCCTATTAAGTCCACACCTACGCATATTCACAACGTTTTTTTGCGTTTGCAACAAATGCTTGATCAGCCTATGCTTAATAAAAAGACAGAGGCTGCAAAAATTATTCACCAGATAGCGGATAAGATTCATCGTCGTTCGTTGATTATCATTTTTAGCGATATGTTAGAAAATTCCCAACATCAGCGGGAACTGTTTGCGGCATTGCAACATCTGAAACATAACCGACACGAGGTGTTGCTGTTTCATACTATCGATAAAAAAACGGAGGATGCATTTGAATTTGTCGACCGCCCTTACGTTTTCGTCGATTTGGAAAGCGGGGAGCGGGTTAAGTTACAGCCCTCACAAGTCCGAGCATATTACAGAGAACAGATGGCGCGTCAGTTGCAAGACCTAAAGCTCAAATGCGGACAATACAAAATTGACTTGATAGAGGCAGATATTGCCCAATCCATAGACCAGATTTTGCTTGCCTACCTAATTAAGCGTGCAAAAATGAAATAAACATGCGTTATGCCTGTTTCCTATAATCGTTTACTAAAACAAAAGCACGGCTTCGGCTCGTTTCCTGTTTTCTTTTTGTCGCTCTGTACTTTGCAGGGCGCGCTGATGATTCTGTGGTTAGGTCATGCAGTCGGCAACCTTGGCATGATTGCCGCTATCGGCATGGTGGCGCTAGCTCACGTGATTACTATTCCTACGGCAATGGCATTTGCAGAAATTGCTACCAACCAAAAGGTAGAAGGCGGCGGGGAGTACTTCATTATTTCGCGCTCCTTTGGCATTACAGTAGGCGTACCGATTGGTATTACGCTCTACATGGCGCAAACTATTTTGACGGCACTGTATCTGATGAGCTTTTCACGTGCCTTCCAGCCTTTCTTTGACTATTTGCTAGCTTCGCCGCTAAGCATCTATGTGTACGATTATCGCGTGGCAAGTATCCCTGCTTTCGTTTTGCTTACCCTGCTGCTGTTGCGCTTTGGTTCGGAACTGCTCATTAAGTTGCTATACCTAACCGTGCCGCTAATGATATTTGGCTATGGGTTTTTTCTACTAAGTCCGTCATCCTATCGCAGTGAGTTATCTCTCGCCGACCTGACACAGCACATAGAACAACCATTGACCTTTTTTGAGGTGCTTGCGCTTAGTTTCCCTATGTTTGGTGGTATGACTGCCGGTCTGGGTTTTTCCAGAAAACTCCGCGAACCCCGTCGGTCGCTGCCACGTGGCATCATTGGTGCAACAATCGCCGGATTTTTTGCTTATATTATTTTTATTATCAAGCTGTACATGATTGCCTCGCCCGATGAGTTGGTGCAAAATCCGTTCGTGATGGCAGATAGTACCCCTTTCGGTATTGAGATGATTATTGTGTTAGGTTGTGCCGGTCTGCTGTCAGCGGCAGGCTCTTTTCTGATGGCAAGCCGTACATTGCAGGCGCTCGCCGCCGACCGCGTATTGCCTAATCTGGTATGGGATCGTTGGCTGTCGCGTATGAACCGCGATAATGTGAATAACCCTTTGCCTATTCATGCCATTCAAACTACAGCTGTTCTGGTGCTAATTGCACTCATTTATGATAACATGCCATATATGCTCGAGGCAGTGTCTGTGTTGCTCTGCCTGACATTTGGCTCTATCTGTCTGATTTCTTTTTTAGAACACTTTGCCGCCGATCCGGCCTATCGTCCTGTATTCCGCACACGTTGGTATATTTCTTTAACAGGTGCTGTCAGTTGCATTGTCGTAATGACCAATATTAACCTTCGTTTTTCCTTGCTGGTACTGGTGATGATGATTTTTACTTATTTGCTGGTCAGTCGTTATCAACATCGCAAGCAAGGCTTATCGGTCATTTTTCAGGGGGTTATTTTTCAGCTAAGCCGTACACTCCAAATTTTTCTACAAAAAGTACGCAAAGAACCTGAAGCAGAGCATTGGCGACCTTCTATTATTTGTATTTCCACCCATTCGTTTGAGCGCGTGTCGGCGTTTCAGTTCTTGCGCTGGATTTCTTATAAATATGGATTTGGGACGTATATCCACCTGATTGAAGGTTACTTATCAAAAGAAACACACCGACAATCTAAAGAATGCTACAAGCAACTCATTCAGATTTCGGATGCTACGCATAGTAACGTGTACATAGATACGTTAGTAAGTCCTTCGGCTACTTCGGCTATTTCACAAGTGATTCAGTTGCCGGGCATTTCGGGTAAGGAAAACAATGTAATTATGTTTGAGTTTTCCAAAGCCAATCCCGAAGGGTTAGAAAACATTGTAGCCAATTTCCAACTGGTACGCGCCACCGATTTTGATGCGATTGTACTGGGCAGCTCAGACCGCAATTTTGGCTATCACAGAGAAATACACATCTGGATAACGTCTAATGATTATGAAAATGCCACGCTTATGATTTTGCTAGGCTACATCATCCTTGGGCATCCAGAATGGAGCAATGCCGACATTAAGATTTTTGCTATCTATCCTGAAGATGAACTGGCAGAGCAAAGACAAAATTTGATGGAGCTTATCAATTCAGGTCGCTTGCCTATTTCGCCCGCTAACATAGAGCTGATTCCACAGAAAGAGAATATCGACACAAAAACTATCATCAATCAGAAGTCCAAACGCGCTGACCTGACTATTATTGGCGTGCGCTCCGAATCGGTAAAGCACAGTGGGGCGGCTGTTTTTATGGGCTATGACAACATTGGCGATGTGCTTTTTGTCAATACTAAAACCATGAAGTCGCTGCGCTGATGATATTGCCTCTGCACGGTTGGTTCTCAATTTGTGTTGGGTGGCGCTGTTAGGTTAGGCGTTTCCACTTTTTTAACACTCTCGACAAATGTACCGAGTGCTTGTAAAAAGCCTCTATCAAATGGCTAAGCTCCAATAAATCTTTGGCAGTTATTTCTTTCAAGTGCGTAGATTCTATCCACGCAATTTGTTGAAATAGTTGGCGTACAGTTGTTTCTTCTACACCCGTCTTACGGGCAATGTGGTTCAACCATCCTTCGTCAAACAAAGCACGACCTTGAGGCAGTGGGAAATGCCCTGCTGTTGTGATGCCGTATGTGCTGCGCAATTGTTCCATAAAAAAACGGATTTTGCGTTTTGCCATTGCTTTGTGGTCGGGATTGAGAAAATATAACCTGCCTACTGCTTTCACAAATTGCAGCGATGTATTTTCAGGTGGACGGATAATCGGGATTGCTCGCTGGCGGCGCTTGATACCAAAAAGCGCAAATACTATTAGCGTAAGCAGCAGTAATCGCCATGCCCATGCAAGCGGCGGCTGACTTAACAAGAACCGAACAGGAGAACGGCTTTCCATGTTGCCCGATTTGTAGTACTCGTCCCAAACTGTTTTGCGCGGTGGCAAATAAGAAAGCGCGGCAGCAATATAATCACGGTGATTTTCATATAACATATAGTAATTGGTAAACATCAGCGGCACGCTGTGTAGCCAAAAATTACCCTTGCCATAAGACACTTTGATAAAAACGGGCGCACGGTAGGTGTTCAATCCTATAATAGTGGCAGACTTTGCACTTGCAAAATGGTAAGGCGCGCTTCCCTTTTTTAGAAAGTAAGGCATTGCCGATTTCAATTGCGGATTGACCATAAATAACCCGACAGAATCGGTTAGCTCGTCTGGCAACAGTTGCTTGTCTAAGTAGTAGTTATCGTACATTTCCAATTGCAGGCTGTCCTGTAGTTTGGCATCTATGTAGCGTGCGGCAATAAAAACATCGCTGCCTGCTCTGACTAGCGATAGCAAAGCCGTAACATCTAGCGAATCCATGTTCAAATCTTCCTGTATGAGTAGATAATTAGCTGGCAAGGTATCCTTGCTTAGTCGTCGCTCATAGAAAGTTTGCGTGTTTTCAACTACTGGTTGCTGCAAGAGGCGTGGTAATTCACGGTACAAAATGTAATTGCCATAGGGAATTTTGTCTTTCCGCCGATAGGTCGCGCTCCAGTCAATCGGTTTGGGGGTCAAGTATTCTATGAGCAACAGCAGTAAAAAACTCCCCAGCACAATAGTAATATATTTGGTATTTCCTTTCATACGCCTGCTGTTTGCCGTTTTCCTATTGCAGAAATGATTGCTTGCTGCCTTTCTTTAAATGTTCGGTAGCTCATGGGTGTTACTTCAAAATGACCATACCAGCAATAGGAGAACGCATTGGTAATCGCTGCAAAATCGTCAGCAAAGGAGTTGCCTGCCGTTTCTTGCACATACTGCATATTGGTTTTTTGCGGCTCCCAACGAATATATCCTCTGTCAGTTAGTTCTTTGAGCAATTGCAGATAGCATAAGCGAACGGCATAACGATAATTACCTTGTGCTTCAGCTTTTGCAATCGCCTGGTCAAACGCTATTTCATAGATATTTTCCTGACCTACAATAAATTCTTGTAGAACTTGTCCTTTTTTGCGTGTAAAAAGTTGCAGTTGCAAACCCACCAGATGTGCTATAACAAAGGTTATTATAATCACTGCCAATGCGTAAAATAAATTATCTATCCAGTCGCTGTTTTCATTTGTGCCGAGTAAATCCTCGAGCCAATTTTTTAACCAGCGTTCAAAGCGGCGGATAAGGCTTTCCGATGTAATGACAGGTCGGTCATAGGCGAATTCGCTTTGGGCAAGATAGCTGTTGATGGCTGTGCTGTCAAATTTGCGTATGTTTATATGGCTTTTATCTTGTTTTTGAGGGTCAATCGGTGCGCTGACTCTGTCTTTGGGATAAGCAGGTTGTAGGGCGGGCAGCTTCTTCCATATGTCATCGCCTCTGTTCTGCGCACAAACAGACAAGACAGACAAAGTACAGACTATTCTGCTAATAATCAGACCATAAAACAGTACTTGCTTCATCAAAAAGTCTCCTCTTCATCTTCGGTATCAATCACAGGGTGCGCCGTATTGCCAAATTCTGCAAGGCGCTTCATTAAACCAGTGCCCTCTTTAATCTCTACCAAATGGTGATAGTGGAATGCATAAATGGTTAGCGGTATTATCTGAACAACAAAATTGCCTACCAAATACACAACAGCGGACAAAATTCCCCAAAATCCAAGAGACCAAAATTCATCTGAAGCGCTCAACAGAGATGCAGAGCCAAAGAAGATAGTAAAAGGCAACTGAAATACGTAGGTAAACAGCGAGCTGATAATGCCTGCAACAATGATGACGCCCAACGTTTCCCACCAATTGTTTTTTACCATGTACATTGCGCGCGGAAACGCTTCAAAAAAATTTACATGTTCGTTTACTATAATGTAAGGAATCATGCTCATAGGCACAGCCAGATAGATTCCCGGAACAATCAATAACAACAAGGCAGGCATGATAACAATGTAACTCATAATTCCACCACCCAACAGTCGCAGCCAGTGCTTTTTGAGTTCGCTGACCACTTGTTCCACCGTAAAAACTGACTCGGAGCGTTCGCGATACAGTTTGATGTACGAATAAACAATCGAGGCTGGCAAAAAACTCAAGAGCATAAAATAGAAGACAAGCGCCCCTAAACCTGCCCATATGCTGAACCATACCGAAATTTCTGTGTCTATTTTGTCAGCACGTCCATAGCGATAAATTAGCAACAAAATGCCCCCACCAATAGCCAGTAACGGCATAAGAGTTACCAACATGCTGATAACAAGCGGCGTGAAGTTGCGGCGGATAAAATCAAAAGCAGCATTAAGGCGGCTACCGAAATCGCGCTCGGCTTGAAATTCTATTTTCTGGTTTGCATGCATGGTTGTTAGATATTGCTTTCATGATATTCATTTTCGCTGTTATAGCTGAATTTTTTAACTAATTGTATAGGATAAATGACAAAGTACCACACAATAAAAGTGGCTGATGTCAAAATAATTCCGGCTTTGAACCAGTTCGGCATTTCTGTTAGGCGGGTAATATGGCTTTCAAGAAAACCGGCAACTATGAAAATAGGCACCAGCCCAACAGTAATTTTTAAACCTTTTTTTGCAGTGATTTTAAAAGCCTCACGGCGCGGATAAGTTCCCGGAAACAGGAAACCACTCCCCATGACAATACCGGCAGTGCCTGCAATCACAATTGCTGATATTTCAAGCGTACCATGAATCCAAATGGTCAAAAAGGAAGTTAAAAACAAGCCCCTTTCGTAGAAAAAATATTGAAAAGCGCCTAGCATAATACCGTTGCGCAACAATATCCATAAGGTCATGAGCGGGGTCATTAGCCCTCCTGCAAAGGCATAAAATGATACCAGCAAATTGTTAAACGTAATTGCCATGAACATATCGGCTTGCCCCATGCTTTTGTAAACCGCCATAGGGTCGTTCTTTTTGATATTTTCCAGCGTCATGTTTACGTAGGCATCACCAAGAATCAGTCGGCAAAAATTTTCATCATGTGCCGATGAAATAATGCCAATTCCGACAGCCAACAGAAAAAACACAGTGGCCAGCAATAACTGCCTATGCACACTCTGAAAAAGTAACGGCAGTTCTATTTTCCAAAACTGTAAAATTCTTCCTACGTCTTCGCGCTTGTTGCGGTACAGCAGGCGATGCGCCCGGCTTGCCATCTGATTCAGATAAGCCGTGGTGCGACTTTCAGGATAAAAAGTGCGGGCATATGCCAAATCGTCCGTTAGCTGAATGAACATATCGGCAAGCACGTCAGGATTACCTACAGTCTTCCCAGCGCTTAGTTGCAAACTCAACTCTTGCTCAAATTTTTGCCATCGGGCGGTGTTTCGCTGAATAAAAACGGTTTCACGCAACATGATATTGTAAAATGCTATTTTTTCAGGCTATTTGCAAGAAGTTCAGCTACTTGTTGCCAATTGGAGGCGAAAAAATCCGGTTGTAAATCAGCAGGTATTTGTTCTGTGCCAAACAGTAGAGTGCGCATACCGGCTTTTTTGCCAAATAGGATATCGCTCTGTGTATCTCCTACCATGAGCGAATCAGACAAGGATATTTCGGGAAAATCCTGTACCGCTCGCAGAGCCATGCCAGTATTGGGCTTGCGGTCGGGGTGGTTATCAGCTGCCAATGCCGGGCAATAGTACACGCGGTCTATCATAGGTAAATGTTGCAACATTTTGTTATGAACAGCTGCCAAATCTGCCTCCGTCATGAGTCCTTTACCAATGCCTTGTTGGTTGGTAACAACCACTATGCGGGCAAATAAGGGACGCAATTGTGTTAAGGCCTCGGCAATATTAGGCAATAAAATAAATTCGTCAGTTTTTTTGACATATCCATCCATTATACGGCGATTAATTACGCCGTCTCGGTCAAGAAAAAGAGCGCTTGTGGCAGGATTAAACATTTCTTGAAAATGCCGATTATTGAAATCCGCTCACGGGATTTTCAGCCGCCGTGAGGGATTTTTATACTATGATTGAAGTGATTTTTAAGATTTTCCTGACTGATTATATTGATTTTCAGAGGTTTATAACTAAAAGAATACAAAAACCGCTTTTGATTGAGTATATTTACTATCAGCAGTTGCGGGCTTATCGGCTTAAATACAAGTTCCTCTCAGCATAGAGTTCCAAAAATTTATCGTCATCTAAATCGTTAATGAAATAAATTGCTTCGCCTGTAGACTTCATTTCAGGACCTAATTCTTTGTTTACTCCTGGAAATTTGTTGAAAGAAAATACTGGGATTTTGATAGCATAGCCTTCACGGTGCGGGCTGAAAGTAAAATCTTTAATTTTTTTCGTTCCCAGCATTATTTTGGTTGCGTAATTTACATAAGGTTCGCGATAAGCTTTGCAAATGAAGGGCACTGTACGGCTAGCGCGAGGGTTGGCTTCAATTACATATACAATGTCATTTTTAATAGCAAATTGAATATTAATTAAGCCAACGGTTTTCAATGCAAGAGCGATGGTGCGCGTATGGTCGCGGATTTGCTTGATTATCAAATCTCCGAGGTTAAATGGCGGCAGCACAGCGTTGGAGTCGCCCGAATGGATGCCCGCTGGCTCAATGTGTTCCATGATGCCGATGATGTACACATCTTCACCATCGCAAATAGCATCGGCTTCGGCTTCAATCGCACCATCTAAGAAATGGTCGAGCAGCACGCGGTTATCGGGGTCTTGGTTCAAAATATTGACAACGTGTTGCTCCAACTCTTGGTCGTTGATAACAATTTTCATGCTTTGTCCACCAAGCACATAGCTTGGGCGTACCAGCAGCGGATAGCCCAACTCTCGGGCAAGTTCAGAAGCTTGGTCGGCATCTTCAATCACACCGTAGGCAGGGTAAGGAATTTTATGCGCTTTGAGCAAGTCTGAAAATTTGCCGCGGTCTTCTGCTAAGTCGAGGCTTTCAAAATCTGTTCCGATAATTTTAATGCCGTAGCGGTGTAGTTTCTCGGCTAATTTCAAAGCGGTTTGCCCGCCTAACTGAACAATTACGCCTTCGGGCTTTTCGTGTTCTACAAGGTCTATCAGATGTTCCCAGAAAACCGGCTCGAAGTAGAGTTTGTCGGAAATATCAGGGTCTGTGGAAACAGTTTCGGGGTTACAGTTTATCATGATGGTTTCATAACCCTCTTCGCGGGCAGCCAGTACGCCGTGAACGCAGGAATAGTCAAACTCAATGCCCTGCCCAATGCGATTGGGACCTGAACCCAGTACAATGATTTTTTTGCGGTCTGAACTTATTGATTCGTTTTCGCCCTCTTCAAATGTGCTGTAATAATAAGGAGTCTTTGCTTCGAATTCAGCGGCGCAGGTATCTACACACTTATATATACGGTTAATATTCAGCGCTTTGCGACGAGCGCGCACTTCACTTTCCAAGCAACGCAACAAATGCCCTAATTGACGGTCGGAATAGCCTTTTTGCTTAGCGGTCAGAAATAATTGACGCGGCAAAGTTTCCAGTGTATATTTTTGAATTTCTTTTTCCAACAAAACCAACTCTTCGATTTGGCTCAAAAACCATCGGTCAATTTTGGTCAGTTTTTGGATGGTTTTAAAGGCGATACCCATTTTGAAGGCATCGTAGATATGAAACAGACGATTCCAACTCGGATGCTCGAGGCTTTTCAGGATAGCTTCTTGGTCTGTTAGTTCTTTGCCGTCTGCACCCAGCCCATTGCGGCGTATTTCTAGTGACTGACAGGCTTTTTGCAGCGCTTCCTGAAAGTTTCTACCAATGCCCATTGCTTCGCCTACGGACTTCATTTGCAGCCCCAGTTCGGTATTGGCTCCGCGGAATTTGTCGAAGTTCCAACGCGGAATTTTCACAATTACATAATCTAGCGCAGGCTCGAAGTAAGCAGAAGTCGTCTTGGTAATCGGGTTGATGAGTTCGTCCAGATTGTAGCCGATGGCGAGTTTGGCAGCAATTTTAGCGATGGGGTAACCTGTGGCTTTGGATGCCAGCGCCGAGGAGCGGCTTACACGCGGGTTGATTTCAACAGCAACGATAGTATCATCTATCGGATTGACGGCAAATTGTACGTTGCAGCCACCGGCAAACTGTCCAATGCCATTCATCATTTTAATCGCCAAATCGCGCATTCGCTGATAGACCGTATCGGGTAGAGTCATGGCGGGAGCTACAGTGATGGAGTCGCCTGTGTGTACGCCCATTGGGTCAAAGTTCTCGATAGAACATATGATGATGATGTTTTGGTTGTTGTCGCGCAGGAGTTCTAGTTCATATTCGCGCCAGCCGAGAATGCTCTGCTCCACAAGTACCTCATGCACAGGGGAAGTCTGCAAACCATGTTGCAGCGCCTTGTCGAACTCTTCGGGGCTGTTTACAAAACTACCGCCTGAACCTCCAAGCGTAAACGAAGGGCGAATCACCAGCGGGAAGCCAATTTCCTGTGCAATTTCTTTGCCTTCTAAAAAAGACTTAGCGGTGCGACCTTTACAAACGTTTATACCTAATTCCAGCATTTTTTTGCGGAACAGTTCGCGGTCTTCGGTAGTGTTGATAGCGTTGATGTCCACGCCAATTATTTTCACACCGTATTTTTTCCAGATGCCTGCTTTGTCGCATTCAATAGCAAGATTGAGGGCAGTTTGTCCGCCCATTGTTGGCAGAACGGCATCAATTTTATGCTTTTCGAGGATTTT